>Ga0154468_173_pt1 | contig 47876 bp, 41 predicted proteins | sample RifGroC2_FD_115947 | JGI IMG/M metagenome (GOLD analysis project Ga0154468, IMG submission 115947) | Deltaproteobacteria bacterium GWC2_42_11 | reverse complement strand
CTTTCTTTTAATATTGCATTCGTAGTTATGTCCCCTGAGCCTATATCCTCTTTAAGGGCGGTTTTGATGATGTTTTTAATTTTGTGACTGGATAATTTAATCTGGAAATTTCGCACACAGGAAGCATATCAAAACAGACGCTCCAAAAGCAATTTAGAAATAACTTTAGATGCGGCTCACGAATTCAGGCCTGTAATTTTGACTTTTGACTTTTGAATTTTGAATTTGTATTTCACTCCAACTTAAAACTAATATCTATCTCCATTGCCATTTCTTTGCCATTTAATTCATCAGGTCTCGGGTTGAAAGGCGCTGCCTTCATAATTGCCTCGCATGCTGCCTTGTTCAAAACATCGCAGTGGCAGGGTTTGGTAACCTTTACATCGTTCACGCTGCCGTCAGGCTGGATAGTGAATTTTACTCCGACAACTCCTTCATAACCCCTCTGCCTTGCCCATCTTGGATAGAACTTTGCCCTCTCTATCTTTGTCCTGACCATTGTTTTGAATAACTTAAGTTCATCCTCTGTGCCCTTGCCTGTCCCGCCTTCAAGCCCGTATTTTGAGCCTGCATGCTCCTGCGGTTTTGCTTCTGCTGCAATCTGTTTATTTGTTGAAACTACCGGGGCTTCATTTATGCGGCTTACGCCATCCGCTGCCTTAATAACTGTATCAGCGCTTTTAAGAGTATCTGCTGTTTTAATATTGCTGCTTTCAACAGCAGGTTTTGCAAACGGAGGAGGCAGTTCAACATTTTTGGCAGTATTCGCTTTTTCAACAGGCTCTTCCTTTTTTTCAACAGAGGGCAGTGGAGGCTGCTCAACCTTTGCCTCCTGCGACTTAACCTCTTCCCTTTTTTCAACAGGAGGAATTTCCTTTTTTATTTCTTCAACCTTTTCTATCTTTCTTTCAGGCAGAGGTTTGGGCTTTTCTCTCTTTTCCTCTGTCTGAGGCTCTGCAACAACCTCTTTTTCTACAGGTATCTTTAGAACCTCAACGGCTGTTATATCCATTACAGTCTCTTTTACATTTGGCAGATATGCTGCAATGGAAAACAGCATAGCGCTGTGAAACATAATGGATATAATAAGAGGCAACTTTAAATTGTTACTCTGCATATTGCTTTCTCCAGAAATATTGTCAACCCAAACCTCGCCGCCTGTCTGTGTTTACTGCTTGTATGTGGCATGACATGCCACGCATTTTTGAAGCATGCTGCTCAAAGAAGAGAGAGATTTCTTTAAATCTTTTTCCTTCAGAACATCACCGAGTCTGTCACCGCTTTCATGAAAAGCAAATCCCATTTTTCTAAACCCTTCATTTTCAAACATATTGCACATCTTTTTCATATCTTCTGTTAACCCCAATTTTTCACGGGCTGTTCTTGATGCGGCGTCAAAATTGCCGGCGCTTAGATAATTTACTATTTCCTGCACTGCCTGCAGATGATTTCTCATGTTCTGCAACTGATGTTCTTTCATCATTGGAGGCAGATTAAGAGACACCCTTTTATCAGAATCGCCGCTCTGTTTCTGCTGTATCTTGTCATGTGTCATTTCGTGTCTGTCAGCAGCGAAGGATATTTGGAATGCAGAGTGCATTACCGCCAAAAATAGCGTTACGGGTACTATTTGTTTAATCAAGAATTTCATTTTTATCATCCTCCTGTTTAGTTTTTTCCTTTGTTGCTATCGCAAGTTTTGTTACGCCGGAAAGTTTGATTTCATCCATTACCTCCACAACCCTGCCGTGCATGACCTCTTCATCAGCATTGATAATCACAAGCGTTTCAGGGTCTTTTGAAGCCTCTGCAACAAGCGCGCCGCGCAGTTCATGGATGCTCACCTCTTTTTTATTGAGATATACCTTGCCATCTTTTGCTATGGTTACATTTACATTTTCTTGAATGTCTTTCTTGACAGCAGAAGCCTTCGGCAGATTAACAGGCATCCCCTTCATAACAGTCATTGAGAGCGTTGCTATCATAAAAAAGACCAATAAAAAGAACATTGTGTCTATCATCGGGATGATTTCTATACGAGCCTTTTTCTTTGTTTTTATAAATGACCTTACCCTCATAATTAACCCCTTTGCAGATGACTGCCCGCAGTTTCCGTCACATGTGAAACAGCCATGCCTGTCCCCTGATTAGGTCGTTCAGGGACAGGTTTTTTCTGTCTGACTAAAATCAGTTCAAGTCTTGTTGCATAGTATTCCATCTCTTCAACGGTCTTCTCAACCTTTGTCAAAAAAAAGTTGTATGGAACAAGCGTTGTGATTGCAACGGCAAGTCCTGTTGCAGTCGCAATCAGCGCCTCTGCAACGCCTCCTGTAACAGCATGGGGCTGTCCAAGCCCTGCCAAAGACATAACATCGAACGACCTTACCATGCCGATTATTGTGCCGAGAAGTCCGAGCAGAGGCGCAAGGGTTATAATTGTATCCATTGCAGGAAGGTATCTTTTCATCTTAATCACCTCTTCTGTCGCAACTGATTCCATTGCAATATCTGCTGAAGAATTTTTATTTTCAATGCCTGCTGCAAGCATTGTAATCAAAGATGATTTGATTGCCTTTGCCTTTTCCATCCCCTCTTTTTCCTTGCCTGTCTCAACGAGTTTTAAAAATTCTATTGCAGTGATCCCCTTTCTCTGCCTTAGCCAGAACAAACCCCTGTCTATTATGACTGCGAATGATATGACAGAGCATAAAATCAGCGGGAGCATCACAAAACCGCCTTTTGCTATGATTTCAAACATTGAAACCTCCTGTAAAATGTCGTTATACGTTAGCGTGAAAAAAACAAAATCTTTTACGTATAACGCATCACGCGCACGCATCACGGATTTTCTATTTTGCCTATTTTTACCACCGTTTTCGTAAACCTTATCTCATCCTGTGACCATGCAGTTAAAATATTTCCGTTTTTATCAATTATAACCACAGGGTCATGTGATTTGCGGACACCGTCATTGAGTTGAACCGGCTCTGAAAGTTTCTCTCCGTCAAAGTATCTGAAAAAGATTTTACTGAATACAGGCGTTGTCTCCTCCCATGTGAAAAGAACCTTGCCGTCTCTGCTTACTGTCAATTTCGGGTGGTCTGGAAATACCATCTTTGAACTATTTACCTGCATTCTTTTTGAAAATGTCTTTGCATTATCCTTTGAAACCGCAAAATAAACTGAAGGCACGCCTTCCGCACCCTCTGTGTACCATGTAATGTAAAGGAAACCGTTTTGAGCAGTTCCTAATGAAGAACCCCTGTGAGGGCATCCTGCAATCGCCCATTTGTCTTCACTTACAATAACAGGCTCTGAAAATGTCTTTCCATTGTCTCTGGATGATGCAACAACAATCTCACGAATATCCCCTCCCTGCTTAATGTCCGCAGGGACAGGTTTAAACACCTTTCTCCATGAGGCGTAAAGATTTCCTTGAACATCAACCGTTATCGCTGCCCTGCAGCAGGGACAGGTGTTTTCATCCAGTTTTATATTTTTATCAAATGTTTTGCCGCCATCAGTTGACCTTGAATAATATGTTGATGTTGTGCCGTCTTTTTTGCCGTCTCTCCCGTCAAACCAGACAATATGGATGATGCCGTCCTTGCCGACAGCAATAGATTCAAAACCCCTTGAAATAGGCGATTGAGCATCATTTACAACAACAGGTTTTTCAAATGTCTTGCCATTGTCAAGGGAACGGGTGAATAAAATATCAGCGCCGTCATCTTTTCTCGGAGACGACCATAGAACATACAATTCGTTATTTGAGCCTGCGGCAATTTCAGGGTTTGCATGGGTGCCGTTCGCACCCATGCCCTTTGGATTGACTGCAACTGGATTAGAAAATACCCCCTCACCCCACCCCCACCCCGACCCTCCCCCGTAAAGGGGGAGGGGGTGAGGGGCAAGGGGAGAGGGAATGAGACTGGCGACATATATATTTGCTTCATCTCCATCCTCTCTTGCCCATGCTATGTATATCCTGCCATTTTTGTCAGATGCAATTGAAGGTGATGACACCTTTTTATCAGGATGGCTGATACCAAACGCTGGGCTGAATGAGATGGATTCAGCCCGGCAATCAGCGTAAACTGATAAGAACGCTATAAGGAGAAAATAACTCAAGGCTTTAGCCTTGATAATTTCAAACCTGAAGGTTTGAGTTACGAGTTTGCACTTTGCGCTTTGCATTTTCATTTACTTCCCCAATGATAAGTAATCCCTGCATAGAATGTCTGCGGCATGCCCGGGTTATATTGGGCAGCGCTGCCGGATGATTTGGATGCGCTTTCAGCATACAGTTCATCGGTAACATTCATTGCCCTTGCATAGATTTCCCATGACTTGTTGAAATTATACGATGCCCTGACATTCAATAAATCGTGACCGTCATACTTTTCAGTATTTGCGTCATCAAGCCAGTATTTGCCAAGGCTTATCCATTCCAACTCAACCTTGCCGCCATTTAAAAAAGAAGGCGCACAGTATAAACGGGTGTTTATAATCTGCCTTGGCGCAACAGGTATTTCCTTGCCGCTGTAATCAATAGTTGATGAAACCTTGTATTCTTCGTATGTATGTTTTGCGTAGGAATATGCAACATCAAAGCCAACCTCTTTTATCGGTTTTACGCCGAGGGCAACCTCAATGCCTTTATGCTCTGTCTCGCCTGCATTTAGCCTCTGAGTGGTTGAAGAGGTGGGCTTGTATGAAACAATATCGTCCTCTTTTTGCATCAGATAAACAGACGCATCAAATGTAACGAGATTATCAAACAGATTTGTCTTTATCCCTGTTTCATAACTGTCAATCTTTATTGGTTTCAGATTCACCGCTGTTGAAGCGGTTCCGTTATTTCCTTTGAACAAATCGCCTGCTGAAGGCACCCTGAATCCGTTATTGTATGAAACAAATACGCTGACATCTTTTGTAAATGAATAAGTTAATCCTGCCTTCGGGCTTACATGGGAGAAGGATTTTTTTGTATCTGTAGGTCTGTTTGCATTTGACGCAAGGCGGGTCTCATAATCATATTCCATATCATCGTATCTTGCGCCAAGCGTGAATCTTATTTTTTCAAATGGAGAAAACTCGGTATGTATATACGGCGAGAGCCCTGTAAATGTCGCATCATAGTCATAATTGTTATCTGTATTGCTGACATAGGCATAAGATGTGTATTTGTCGCCTGTTTTATAAGCCTGGATTCTCCTTTCAAAATAATCTCCGGGGCTGTAATCAATATCAACGCCGACTACCAATCTAGTCCTCATTGGCTCAAAATCATGCCGATATTTTGCCAGAAGTCCGAAAGATTGAAACTTTGTGGTATAATGAGAACCGTAGTAGTTGCTTCCTGACTGGAAGATTCCCCATCCCGGAAAGAGTTCCATCTCATTATCTCTGTAGTACGGGATAATACTTATAAGCCCTCTCCCCTCATTTACCTCTTTTTCAATATCAAAAGAAAATCTGAACGCATCAACCTTTCTAAAATTAAAGGTTGTGTAACTATACGACGGCCTGGTTTCAAAATCCGCCTTTGACAATCCAAGCGCTTCGCCATGTCCATCAATCTTAGAATAGGCAACTACAGTCTTTATGCTCGTTGTTGTATCCAGCGCATAATCATAACGAAGTGTTGCTGCCTGCCTGTCATATTCCGTATCATCCTGCCAGCCGTCCGTATGCGTATCATTCAAGTCAAGACGAAAACCATGACTGCCCCATGTATTGCTGCCTGTCGCCAGAATGCGATACCAGCCGTTTTCACCTGTCTCAGGGGTTATTTCTATTTCAGGCGTAAGAGAGGGCGCCTTTGTCATAACATTTATTGCCCCGCCTATTGCATCGCTGCCGTATAATGCAGTCCCTGGACCTTTTGTAACCTCTATCCTGTCAGCGCCGGGCACATTGATTTCATAAAGGGCGTTATGATTGAAAAATCCCGTTGACCTTATTGGTATGCCGTCTTCAAGATATAGATAGACAGGGTTTGTTGTAAGAGGCTGGCGGATTGCCGTAACATGCCCCTCTCCTGTTGTTGCCCTTATCCAAACGCCCGGCACCCTGTTCATAACCTGCGAGGGGTGCGATGGTTTCACATCCTGTATCGTTTTTTCATCCACAACGCCGACTGTCTGCGGAACCTCTTTTGCCGACTCAGCCTCCCTTGTGCCTGTAACAATAATATCCTCTAATCTTGTTGTGTCTTCTTCAGCAAAGACTGTTACAGGGAATAATATTATTATAAAAAATAGTGGCAATATCTTTTTCATGTCGTATCCTCTTGTATTAGAAATTTGTTTTGAAAATCCCCGCACACCTATGCAATAGGTGTGCGGGTAAAATTCTTACTGCACTGCAGCATATCTTATTTGATTCGTGCCGCAGATATATTCCTCTTTGCTTATCCTCTGGAGCAGTTTAATACTCATAAGGGAGTTTTTCTTCTTCACCCTTGGGAACATCCTTGCCCTTTTAAGGACAGAAAGAGGGTTATCACCCTTTATAAACCAGACCCTCTCAAAACTGTTTCCTGCGCCCATATGGCCGCACTCTACGATAGCCTTGTAGAACATATAAGACCTCCTGTATTCGCTTCGCTCAAATTGTAAAATGCAAATTGTAAGTTATAAATTGCAAGATTGGTTTTTCATTTTAAAATTTCCAATTTCCAATCTTCAATTTACAATTTCTTTTCATGGGTGAAACTGGCTGTGAAAAATCAGGCGATAATTCTGGGAGGTCCTTCTGATGGAATGGGTTCTCTACTGCTAAAGATTTGTTTATTCTCGGTAAGGTTATATGCAAAAAATTGAGGCATGATAATGATGCTATTGTTCTGCATTATAATTTCATATGCAATTGTTGATGTATAATCAGCAGAGCAGCTGCATTTTATAAATGTTCCTTTATCTGCTTTATGGTGCCCGTTATGCTCATGGTTGTCATTATTGTGATGCGGACATGCACCTTTAATAGGACAGGTGTCAGTTGATGACACATGCCCACTCCTGCCGTGCCTGTCCATATGCACACTATGGCATATAAAATTCACATTCAGTGTAATAACGGCAAGTATTGCTATTATGAAAAATCGCTTTACCATATATCAGTTACCTGTTAAAAGTGAAAAGCAAAAGGCGTAAAATAAAGGTGTATTAATTTTTAGTTTTTCGCTTTTCGTTTTTCGCTTGCCTACCGCTTACTGGTGATTACTGTGGTTATGAACCTCTTCGTTTTTCTCTTCTTTAATCCTCGGTGCTAAGGCAATGCCTTCCAACAGTGGCACTACAATATTTTCTATGCCCTTTTCATCCAGTTCACCGAATACCCTGCCCCTTACAACCCCTTCCTTATCTATAAAAAACGATGTCGGCACCCCAAAGACCTTATATTGGTTTGCAGCCTTCTGGTCTTCATCTATCAGGATTGGATATGTAAGATTCAGTTCATGGGCAAAATCCATAGCCTTTTCCAAAGGGTCTTCTACATTTACTGCCAGTATCTCAAAACCCTTTTCCTTAAGTTTTTTATAACTTGCTTCCAATTTAGGCATCTCCTCTTTGCATGAAACGCACCTTGTTGACCAGAACCTTAAAAGGATTACCTTCCCCTTTACTTTGCTAATGGCAACCTCTTCTCCGTGTATGTCTTTAAGCCTGAAATCCGGTGCGGGTATGCCGAGCAGGTTTTCACCCGTGTTCTTCTTTTCGCTGGTGCATGCAGTTAAAAAAAACATCTGCATACAATAAATACCCAGCAGCAGGAAAGAGGTAAAAAACTTTTTTTTGTACACTTGCATTGTTTCCTCTCAATATATTTTTTGGGCAGCCGCTGTCTCAATATACCTGTAGTAAAAAATGAACGGCTGCTGTAAACAACTTCAAAACGGCTTTAAATAAATAAAGTGAATATTGGCGGGCAGGAATGCCCTTTGGGGGTTAAAAGGTGTGCTTTGGAGGTTTGTCTATTCGGAGACTGAAAGAATATTTAAGGACTTGATATTCCTTATTATTTAAGCAGATTTCTGGCTGGTAATTTTCCAGTGTTTGCGTACTATGGATATATATTGCATCATTCGCAGATAAAACAGTAGTTTCATTATTATGTGCCGCGCCGCATTCTATCCTTGTTTCGCAATAGATTAGATTGTCCTCTTTGGATGTGTCATGTTTGCTATTATCATGCAGCGGGCAGTTTTTGTGGGAGCACGAAGCCTGACTGCCTTTAGATGTCATACAGAACAGCACGAACCTTGTCTTTGCAGGCGGTGCAGTTACTGCATGAGCAAGCACCTTAAGGTTTAAGGTTACCATTACAAACACTGTAAAAATAACTGCCGCACGTTTCATGGCATCTATTCTACTTGTTTATTTTTTTTAAAGTCAAGAAAAAAATATGTTGACATCATTTGATACACTATACTACCATAGTGTCAAGTAACAAACTTATCGGCCAACAATAAACCATTCAGGTATAACAATTTTATCATTTTATCTTATTATCTTACCAATGTCTTACAATCTTCATAGGTGCCGGATAGAAGGAAATAAAATCTGTAGTCCATTCCTGTCAAAATTGATTAGATGATTAGAACTGGTTAAATATTGCCACGCAGAAATAGTCTGTTAACACACCTGATAAATACTTGCAGGTATTTTTTCCTTGCAGTATAAATTTCAGGTATTATTTAAGAAGGAGAATCTATGAATCTTAAGGAACTCAAGGAAAAAAAGATCGGCGACCTTACTACCCTTGCCAGGCAGTATAGTATAGAAGGGGCAACAAGTATGAGAAGGCAGGATCTGATATTTGCCCTGCTGCAATCTCAGGCAGCACAAAATGGACTCATATACGGCGAGGGGGTTCTGGAAACACTCCCTGACGGTTTTGGTTTCCTGAGGGCGCCTGATTATAACTACCTGCCGGGCCCTGATGATATATATGTCTCCCCGTCCCAGATAAGGAGATTTAATATGAGGACAGGGGATATAGTTTCAGGTCAGATAAGACCTCCAAAGGAGGGTGAAAGGTACTTTGCCTTGTTAAAGGTAGAAAAGGTAAATTATGAGGACCCTGAGATAGCCCGTGAGAAGATATTATTTGACAACCTCACACCTTTATACCCGCAGGAAAAGATAAAATTGGAAACACCCCCCAAAGGTGATTTATCAATGCGTATAATGGACCTGTTCACACCCATTGGCATGGGTCAGCGCGGACTCATTGTGTCTCCGCCGAGGGCAGGTAAAACAGTTCTCCTCCAGAAGATAGCAAACAGTATAACCAAAAACCATCCTGAAATAGTCCTTATAGTCCTTCTCATCGACGAAAGACCTGAAGAGGTTACTGATATGCAGCGCTCTGTAAAGGGTGAGGTAATATCATCCACATTTGATGAACCTGCACAGCGGCATGTGCAGGTCGCTGAGATGGTCATTGAAAAGGCAAAAAGGCTTGTTGAACATCAGAAGGATGTTGTGATATTGCTTGATTCAATTACAAGGCTGGCAAGGGCTTACAACACAGTTGTCCCGCCGAGCGGGAAGGTTCTTTCAGGCGGTGTTGACTCAAATGCCTTGCACAAACCAAAGAGATTTTTTGGCGCTGCAAGAAACATAGAAGAAGGCGGCAGTTTAACCATCCTTGCAACAGCACTCGTTGAAACAGGGAGCCGTATGGACGAAGTTATTTTTGAAGAGTTCAAAGGGACAGGCAATATGGAGATAGCCCTTGACAGAAAACTTGCAGACAGGAGGATATTCCCTGCAATTGATTTAAACCGCTCAGGCACAAGGAAAGAAGAACTCCTCCTGCCAAAAGAGACACTTAACCGCATATGGATATTAAGAAAGGTTCTCCAGCCGCTGAACCCTGTGGAGAGCATGGAATTCCTGCTTGAAAAGATTCAGAACACAAATTCAAACAAGGATTTTCTTAATTCAATGAGCAAGTAGTTGACGCTGAAAAATGCTACTTTCTGGCATTTTCCAGCATCTCCCGCGCATGCTCTCTTGTCTTGTCTGTAATCTTCATACCGCCGAGCATCCTGGAGATTTCTCCTGTCCTTTCGTTACCGCTCAACTCCTTAATTTCAGCAACTGTCCTTGAACCTTTTACAACCTTTGACACAAAATAATGTCTGTCCGCATACGCCGCTATCTGGGGGAGGTGTGTTATGCAGATTACCTGATGCTCTTGTGAAACCTCTTTAAGTTTTCTGCCGACTGCCTCTGCAGTCCCGCCGCCTATCCCTGCATCTATTTCATCAAATATCAATACAGGGACGCTTGCTGCCCTTGCAGCAACCCTCTTGAGCGCCAGCATTATCCTGGAAAGTTCTCCGCCTGATGCAATCTTTGCAAGCGGCTTGGGCTCCTCCCCTACATTAGGGGATATGAAAAATTCAATCCTGTCTATACCGCTGGCAGTAAGCCTTATAGAGCCATCTTCTCCCTTCAACTCCTCCATCCTCGGTTCAAATACAGTCTTCTTCATGTTAAGGAGTTCAAGTTCAGCCTCCACAGTATTTTTAAGGTTTTTTACCGTAGTTTTCCTTTTCTTTGACAGTTCCGCTGCAATTTCAAGTGCCTCCTTTTTTATTATCTCAACCTCCTGTTCAAGTTCTGAAATCTTTTCGCCGCAGGATGCTGCCAACTCAAGTTCCATGTCTATCTCTGCCTTCCTGTCAATAATCTCCTGGATTGTCTGTCCGTATTTCTTCTTGAGTTTGTTTATCAAATCAAGCCTGTTATCCACATCTTCAAGGTATTTGGGGTCAAATGTTATGTCCTGCGAATAGTCTCTGAGCAATGCGGATATGTCTTCAACCTGATAAAGACATGATTCAAGGATTTCGGCAGTTTTTGCAAGGTCTTCGTCATATTTTAAGGCATCCTTTAATCTGTTCAGCGCCTGCCCTATTTTTTCAACAACCGAACCTGATGACGAGTATAAAATTTCGTGCCCACTGTTTGCTGCTTCAAGCAGCCTCTCTGCATTTACAAGTTTTTCCCTTTCCTTTTTAAGTTCTTCATCCTCACCCTGTTTAAGTGCTGCAGAACCTATCTCATGGGATTGGAATACAAGAAAGTCCTGTTTTTCTTTATTCACCCTGAGATTTTCTTTAATTTTTTCCAGTTCACTTCTTGCTGCCGAAAACCTGCTGAATAACTCATTAACCCTGCTGCGCAAAGGGATTAGACCAGCAAAACTGTCAAGTATATCAATATGTGTTTCAGGGTTTATAAGGGACTGATGGTCGTGCTGACCATATATGTCAACAAGGTTCCTGCCAAGTTCTGCTAGTATTGAGACTGTTGAATTGCTCCCGTTTATAAAAACCCTGTTTCTGCCTGTCCGGGAGACCACCCTTTTTACAATAAGACTGCCGCCTTCAGGCGCTGCAACCCCTGATGCATCAAGGAATTCTTCAATGCCCTGCTCCCCTGATATATCAAATACAGCCTCAACTGCTGCCTCATCGCAGGATGACCTTATAACCTCGCCTGTAACCCTGTCGCCGAGGATGAGTTTAACAGCATCTATTATTATAGATTTCCCTGCGCCAGTCTCGCCTGTAAGGATGTTGAGCCCTTTATTAAAGGAAACATTAAGGTTATCAATAATGGCAAAGTCTTTAATGCTGATTTCAAGAAGCATAGATTACTCTGCCCACCGGAGCCTTGTCCTTAATACATCAAAATAACTCCTGCTCGGAGATTTTATAAGATATATGCAGGAATCTGCCCTTTTGACCTCTACAATGTCAGCGATATTCAATTTGATATTCACCTGTCCATCAAGTGTAAGGAAAACATTGGGCTCCGCCCCTTTAACATTTACATCAACAGTCATCCAGTCAGGTATAACCACAGGTCTGTTTGTTAAGGTAAACGGGCATATAGGTGAAACGATTATAGAATGGATTGTAGGATAGAGAATCGGACCCCCTGCTGCAAGAGAATATGCTGTTGAACCTGTTGGTGTTGCAATTATAAGCCCGTCTGCCCTGTATGTTGTAACATGTTCCTTGTTTATACGGGTTTCAATGTTTATAAGCCTTGATGTCGTGCCTTTTATAACAACATCATTTAAGACAATATGGCTTGACCTTTCACCTTCCTTTTTAATGACATCCACAGAGAGCATCATCCTCTCATCTGTTTCAAACTTACAGGCAATGATGTCCTCCATAACAGGGTATATTTCATCCACTGTTATTTCTGTAAGGAAGCCGAGGCTGCCCAGGTTTATCCCCAGTATTGGTATTTTCCTCCCGTTCAAAAAACGGGCAGCATGGAGGATGGTGCCGTCACCACCCAAAACCATCAGGAGTTCTATTTTGTCTATATTACTGCGTAAAGTATTCTCACCCTCATAGTCAGCGTCCAGAAAAACCTCAACCCCTCTGTTTGCCAGCCACTGTGCAATCTCCCCGCTTAACGGGACGGCTTTTGGTTTTTTTGTAATTATCCCTATCTTCTTCATCTCTCACCCTCTTATCCCGAAAAATGCATTTGGTTTTTATTTTTCGGGTCAAACGCAAGATTTGAGCCAAAGACAAGGAAAAGATGGCTGGACAAAACGGAGCATACTGTTTTAAGTATGTGAGTATTTGGACAGCCAGATTTGACGCAGTATTTGGCCAAAGATTGCATTTGCCAAAAAATGCAACTGCATTTTTTGGGTTATGTGAAGATATATTCCTGTTTGCACCCTTATTTACCACAAAACCTTTTTTTTCAACAGCAAAATTTATCCAAAAAATCCTTGACAAGATGATAAATCTTATGCTATTTGAGGGCAAAAACTATAAAGTATTGCCCTGTCGAAATGACCACACAAACAAATTCTCTTTAACAAGGGTTGGTTCGCTGAACAAACCTTTTTTATATAGTTAGGCATAAAAATAATAATTTTAGTTCTGTGGGGTTCTTTTGAAGAAAAAGCATTTTAATATATTTATTGTCCCTGAAGACCATTCGGGGATAAAAAGGTTTAAATTTCCGCTCTTATCAAGAAGGACATTTTTTATCACACTTGGCATATTCTTTATAGCCGTGTCCTTTCTTGCCTATGACTATGTTTCACTAAAATTTAAATCTTATGAAATCCACACCCTGAGAAAAGAAAATGTTGAGCAGAAACTGCAACTCCAGGCATTTTCAACAAAAATATCTGACCTTGAACTGCAGATGAATAAATTACAGCAGTTCGACAGGAAACTCCGCATCATAACAAACCTGGAGCCAAGAGGAGCGGGGCAGGGACAATATCTTGGCATGGGTGGACCGTCCCCTACTGATGAAATACTTACTGCTCCGGAAGAGGCAAAAAATAACCTTGTCCGGAGACTACATTCAGACCTGAACGAACTGAAGGCAGAAGCAAATAAGCAGGAAAAGAGTTTCAGCGAACTGCATGAGCACCTCCTGAAACAATCCTCTATGCTGGCGTCAACCCCTGCTATATGGCCGGTCCGCGGGTGGGTTACATCAGGTTTTGGCAACAGGGTCTCACCTTTTACAGGTTTGAAGAGTATTCATGAGGGGCTGGACATAGCAAATGCTGTTGGAACCCATGTGGCAGCGCCTGGTAACGGTGTAGTAATAAAGACAGACAGAGACCCTGCCATGGGTAAGATGCTTGTAATAAATCACGGCTACGGTGTTATAACAAGATACGGTCATCTCTCAGAGATATATGTCCATATGGGCAAAAAGATTAAAAGGGGTGAAAAGATTGCAGCAATAGGCAATACAGGCAAGACCACGGGTCCTCACCTCCACTACCAGATTGAGGAAAATGGCATCCCTGTAAACCCGTATAAATATATACTGGATTGATAATCTTTAAAATCAAAAGTAAAGGACCCTGCCGGAATTAAGATTTTCTGTGCAGGGTTTTTTATTTTAGGGTAGAATAATACAAGTTGCGTATGCTATAAAAATATCCTGCTTAAAGTAACAATTAAAGGGGTAATTTCATGATAGGTTATATTTTAAAAAAGATATTCGGAAGTAAAAACGAAAGAGAAATAAAAAGACTTGCCCCTTTCGTTGAAAAAATAAACTCTATTGAGCCTGAAATGAACCGCATGAATGATGCTGAACTGAGAGGCTTAACTGACAAACTTAAAAAGGTAATTAATGAGGGTAAAACACCTGACGATATACTTCCAGAGGCGTTTGCTGTTGTAAGGGAAGTTTCAAAAAGAAAACTTAATATGAGACACTTTGATGTCCAGTTGATTGGCGGCATCGTCCTGCACGAAGGTAAAATTACAGAGATGAAAACCGGCGAAGGCAAAACCCTTGTTGCAACTCTCCCTATATATCTGAATGCCCTTACAGGTAAAGGTGTACACCTTGTTACAGTGAATGACTACCTCGCAAAGAGGGATGCGCAGTGGATGGGACCAATCTATCATACACTTGGTTTGACAGTTGGGATTATCCAGCATGATGCATCTTTCATTTATGACCCGACCTTCCCGGGGAGGGTGGAGCCGAGGTATTACCACTTAAGACCATGCACAAGGCAGGAGGCTTACAGGGCTGATATTACCTACGGCACAAACAACGAATTCGGCTTTGACTATCTCCGCGATAATATGAAGTTTGATATAAACGATTATGTCCAGAGAGAACTAAACTTTGCGATAGTGGATGAAGTTGATTCCATCCTGATTGACGAGGCAAGGACTCCGCTTATAATCTCAGGCCCTGCAGAGGAATCAACCGATAAGTATTACACTATAAACAGGATTATCCCGGGCTTAAAAAAGGATAACCATTTTACAATAGATGAGAAGATAAAGCAGGTCATCCTGACAGATGAGGGTGTTGCAAAGGTTGAAGAATTGTTGAACATTGAAAACCTTTACGACCCGAGGCAGATTGAAACACTGCACCATGTGAATCAGGCTTTGAGGGCATACAACTTATTCCACAGGGATGTGGATTACATGCTCAAAGACGGCCAGGTGGTAATTGTTGACGAGTTTACAGGAAGGCTTATGCCCGGCAGACGGTGGAGCGACGGGCTGCATCAGGCAATAGAGGCAAAAGAAAATGTCAGGATTGAAAACGAAAACCAGACCCTTGCAACAATAACATTCCAGAACTACTTCAGGATGTATAATAAACTTGCAGGGATGACAGGAACGGCAGACACAGAGGCAGCAGAATTTCATGCAATATATAAACTTGATGTCATGGTAATCCCGCCAAACAAGTCAATGATAAGGACAGATTACCCTGACCTCATATACAAGACCGTTAAGGAAAAGTTCAATGCTGTTATAAACGAGATAAAGGAGTGGCATGAAAAGGGGAGACCCATGCTGGTTGGCACAATCTCAATTGAGAATTCTGAAAAACTTTCAAACCTCCTCTCAAGGCAGGGGGTAAAACACTATGTATTAAACGCAAAACACCACGAGAAGGAGGCAGATATAGTAGCGCAGGCAGGCAGGTTCGGTGCAGTCACCCTCTCAACAAATATGGCGGGCAGGGGGACTGACATCATCCTTGGCGGAAACCCTGAATTTATGGCTGCCACAAGGGCAGGTAAGGACGACACAACACCTGAATATAAGGCAGCACTTGAGGCAGCAAGGAATATCTGCGAAGAAGAAAAGAAACAGGTCATTGAACTCGGAGGGCTGTATATCGTCGGCACAGAAAGGCACGAGTCAAGAAGGATTGACAACCAGTTGAGGGGACGTGCAGGAAGGCAGGGTGATCCCGGTGCATCAAAATTCTTTATGTCCCTTGAAGATGACTTGCTTCGGATATTCGGTTCTGACAGGATTTCATCTATAATGGACAGACTGGGTATGGATGAGGGTGTACCTATTGAACACAACCTTGTTACAAAGGCAATAGCAAACGCACAAAAGAAGGTAGAGGCACACAACTTTGATATAAGAAAACATCTCCTTGAGTACGACGATGTAATGAACCAGCAGAGGACAGTTGTATATGATTACAGGAGACAGATACTGAAACAGGAGGGGTTACGGGAACTTGTAACGGAATGCATTGATGAGATGGCAGAGGGTATTGTTCTGTCGCATATTGATGAAAAAACCCATCCTGAGGAATGGGATATCAAGGCAATAAAGGATGCGGTCTTCAAACAGTTTACATCACATATGGAACTTGACTTTGAAAATATTCATACAAGAGAAGCGCTTGCAGACACAATCTCAGGAAAGGCAAAAGAATTTTATAAACATAAGGAAGAAGTATTGGGTAACGAAATACTCTCCTACCTTGAAAAAATCATAATGCTTCAGACAATTGATACACTCTGGAAAGACCATCTCCTTGCAATGGACCATTTAAAAGAGGGGATAGGTCTCCGCGGATATGCACAGAAAAACCCCTTGCAGGAATACAAAAAAGAGGGTTTTGACCTTTTTACAGACATGATTTGCAGGTTGAAGGAGGAAATCGTTGAAAGGCTCTTCAGGGTTCAGGTTGCAAGGGAAGAGGATGTGGCAGGTTTAGAGACAAGAAAAAGGCAGCAGTTTGTTCTGGGCAGAGGTGAAATGCCGACAGCGGCTAGGATACATGATGTAGGACAGACGTCTCGCCTGTCAGAAGAAAAACCAAAGCCTGTCCATGTTGGACCAAAGGTCGGCAGAAACGACCCATGCCCATGCGGCAGCGGGAAGAAATATAAAAAGTGCTGCGGGAAGTGAATATGAAAGTTCAGAATCTATCCATAAACGGCTTTAAATCAGCAGGCATTCACTGCGGGATAAAGAAGGACAGGAAAAAAGACCTTGCAATAATCTATTCTGAAGTCCCTGCACTTGTGGCAGGTGTGTTTACAAAGAATAAAATCAAGGCAGCGCCTGTTTTGCTTGGCATGCAGAGGCTCAAAAACGGCTTGTGTCAGGCAGTAATTATAAACAGCGGGAATGCAAACGCCTGCACAGGAAAACAGGGCTTAAACCATGCAAAGACAATGGTTGAACTTGCTGAAAATGCGCTTGGCATTAAAAAAGGTCTTGCCTTTGTAGCATCAACAGGGGTTATTGGACAGCCTCTGCCAATGGATAAAATTAAAAAAGGTATTGCAAATGTAGCAAGTAAAGTTTCAACCGATGGGTGGGAGAATGCAGCACAAGCAATAATGACGACAGACGCCTTCCCAAAGATTGCCTTTGAAAAATGCACAATAGACGGTAAAGAAATCTCCATGCTTGGCATTGCAAAGGGCGCTGGGATGATAAAGCCTGATATGGCAACAATGCTTTCATTCATTGCAACGGATGTTAATATTGAAAGGAATGCTTTGCAAAAGACTTTGAAAATGGCGGTTGACAATTCATTTAACTGCATAACAGTAGACGGCGATACATCAACAAATGACACTGTACTTGTGCTTGCAAATGGCTTTGCAAAAAATCCACGACTCACGAGCCCCGACCCCCGACTTGCGGCTTTTCAAGCAATGATTGAAAAGGTCTGCAAAAAACTTGCTTTTATGCTCGTCATGGATGGTGAAGGCGCAACAAAGTTTTTAGAATTTAAAATAACAGGCGCAAAAAATAATAAAGATGCAAAAAGGGTTGCAGATACTGCTGCAAATTCACTTCTTGTTAAGACAGCATTTTTTGGCGAGGATGCAAACTGGGGCAGGATTATGGCTGCAATAGGCAGGGCAGGCGTGGATGTAAAAGAAGAAAAAATCAACATCTATTTCAATGATGTGCCTGTTGTATTGAACGGGCAAAAGGCGAAAGGCAAAGGGCTAAAGGCAGAAGATATAGAAAAAAAGGCATCAAAGGCAGTCAAGCAAAAACACATCTGCATAAAGATTGAACTTGGTTTAGGCAAAGGCAGTGCAATAGTCTGGGCAAGCGATTTATCTTACGAATATGTAAAAATCAATGCATCGTATAGGACATAGATACAGGCAATGGGTTATAGGCAATAGGCAATGGGAGGAGTGAATTTCCAAACATAAGGTAATGTCAAATATAAATCTCAACATAGACAACATCACCCCATTTCTTCCAAAAGGTGAAATATTTAATCTCCAGCCTCAAATCTCAAAAATCCATGAAGATATGGAAAAGGGTAAAGGAGAGGGGAGTGATTTTATTGGGTGGCTTCATCTTCCTTCAAATACATCCAAAGATTTAATTAAAAAAATAAATGACACGGCAGAATATATAAGGGACAATGCTGAAGTGTTTATCTGCATCGGCATCGGCGGCTCATATCTTGGCGCAAAGGCTGCAATAGAGTTTGTCAATCACACATTTTATAATCAACTTCCGCAAACAAAAAGAAAAACTCCTGAAATTTATTTTGCAGGGCAGAATATAAGTTCGGATTACCTTTCAGATTTACTGGATATAATTGAAAACAAAGATATCTGCATCAATGTTATATCTAAGTCAGGGACAACACTTGAGCCTGCAATTGCATTTAGGATTTTAAAAGATGCTCTGGAAAAAAAATACGGCAAGGATGAAACAAGGAAAAGGATTATCGCCACGACTGACAAAGAAAAAGGCGCATTAAAGAAACTTGCTGCTCAAGAGGGCTACAAAACCTTTGTTGTGCCTGATGATATCGGCGGAAGGTATTCGGTGCTGACACCTGTAGGGCTCTTACCAATCGCAGTCGCAGGCATTGATATTTTTGAACTCATGGAAGGGGCAAAGGATTTTGAAGAATTAAGAGCAAACCATGACATTAAATCAAACCCATCTTATCTTTATGCTGCTATCCGCTATCTTCTTTATCAAAAAGGCAAATCCATAGAAATCCTTTCTTCATTTCATCCGTGTCTGCATTATATCGGAGAATGGTGGAAGCAGTTGGCTGGAGAAAGCGAAGGCAAGGGAGGCAAAGGCATCTTCCCTGCATCTGTTGATTTTACAACTGACTTGCATTCTATGGGGCAGTGGATACAGGACGGACAGAGAATCATATTTGAGACATTTATGGTGATTGAAAGGTCAAACAGGGAATTGCTTATACCATCTACAAAAGATGATGGCGATGGGCTAAATTATATTGCAGGAAAATCTCTGGATTATGTAAATCATAAGGCATACATGGGTACTGCACAGGCACACAGGGACGGCAATGTGCCAAATATGGCTATTTCTATTAAAGACAGAACACCCTATTCTCTTGGGCAACTCTTTTATTTCTTTGAAAGGGCAATTGCAGTGTCAGGTTATCTACTCGGCGTAAATCCTTTCAATCAGCCGGGCGTGGAGTTTTATAAGAAGAATATGTTTACCCTGCTTGAAAAACCTTGAGAATTAGTAAACTCATATACCCATCTACTCATATACTCATGAAGAGAAACATCTTTATCAAACTTTCGGTATTTACCATTATTCTCATCGTCATTATTATCATAGTGAAAATTTCAGGGCTTGGTGATTATCTTGATAAGGACAGACTCCAGATATGGATTAAAGGGTTCGGTATATGGGGACCATTGGTTTACATCCTCATCTATTCCATTACACCGAGTCTGTTCGTGCCGGGGCTGCCGGTTACAATGGCTGCAGGTCTGGCATTCGGTCCTGTGTATGGGACAATCTATGCAATCATCGGTGCAACAATCGGTGCGTCCATTGCATTCCTTGTTGCAAGATATTTTGCAAGAGGCTTTGTTGAAGATCTCTTGAAAGGCAGGTTTAAAACCATAGATGAGGAGGTGGGGAAAAGGGGGTGGGTTTTTGTGGCAATAACACGCCTTATACCTCTATTCCCATTTAATCTCTTGAATTATGCATTTGGTCTTACAAAAATAAAATTCAGCCACTATGTAATTGCCTCTTTTTTCTGTATGCTCCCTGCAACTGCTGCCTATGTCATGTTTTCAAGTTCTATATTTGATATACTGAAAGGTAAAATCTCCCGTGAACTTATAATAGGTATTATCCTGATAACAGTCGTTTCAGTAATCCCTGTTTTATATAAAAAGCGACGTGAAACTCACATGCCGACCTATCGGCACAAAGGGAGATAAATTATTAGTATTTGCGGTTGCCTGCCCCACCTGCAAACCCGTTGCCTCTAAAAGCCTCCCATCTAGACGGTTTGCCGGCAGGACAGGCAACTGCAACAAGACATTTTCGGAGCAAGGGTAACTAAATTGGAAAAATATGACCTCGTTATTATAGGCGGCGGAGTCGGAGGGCTTGTGTCAGCAAGCGGTGCAGCACAGTTAGGCGCAAAAGTTGCACTTGTTGAAAAAAAATCCCTCGGCGGTGACTGCCTTCACTACGGCTGCGTGCCCACAAAAAGATTTCTCTATTCAGCAAAGGCTTTTAACATGGTAAGAAAGGCAGGAATCTTTGGTCTGGATGGAGAGAGTCTAAAAGTAAATTTTGAAAAGGTAGTGCAGGGGGTGCGTGATGTACAGGAAAAAATAGGAAAACACGATGACCCTGAAAGGTTCCGCAAAATGGGGGTGAATGTTATTTTCGCCAGCGGGAAGTTTATAGACAGTCATACCTTTGAAATAAACGGACAAAAACTCTATGGCAGAAAATTTATTATTGCAACAGGTACAAGACCTGCCGTGCTGCCAATATCTGGGCTTAATGAGGCAGGTGCCATTAACAACATTACTGCGCTTGAATTAAAAAAACTGCCTGAGTCAATTGCAATTCTGGGTGCAGGTCATATCGGCATTGAATATGCCCAGATTTTTAATAGACTCGGCTCAAAGGTAATTGTCATGGAAAAGATGGGACAGATACTTCCGCGTGAAGACAAAGAACTATCAGAAGGGCTTCACAATATACTTGTTAGAGAAGGGGCGGAGATACATACATGCACAGAGGTGAAGGGGATAAAGAGAGAAGGGGATAAAAAATCTATATCAGCTGCCTGTTCTGAAGGTGAGTCTCTTTATGCTGTTGATGAGATTATGGCTGCAATCGGGAGGGTGCCAAATACTGAAGGGCTCAACCTTGAATCTGCCGCTGTTAATTATAATAAAATGGGTATCCCTGTGGATAAGACGATGCGCACCAACATAAAACATATTTATGCAATTGGTGATGTCACAGGAGGCATGGCATTTACACATGTGGCAGAATACCAGGCGGGTATTGCAATAAGCAATGCCTTATTCCCGTTTTTTAAGAGAAAGGCTGATTACAGGGTTGTGCCGTGGGTAACATACACTGACCCTGAACTTGCACGGGTCGGACTCACAGAGGATGAAGCAAAGGAGAAATACGGAAATAGAGATATCAGGGTCTTCCGTTTCTATTTCAGAGATATTGACAGGGCAATTATTGAGGGGGAGACAGAGGGGCTTATAAAACTTATCTGCGATAAGAAAAACCTTATCCTGGGTGCACACATACTTGGACCGCACGCTGGCGAACTCATTCACGAATATTGCCTTGCAATGAAGGCAAATATCCCTATTACAAAAATCTCCCGGACCATACATGCCTATCCGACCCTCTCCCAGTCTGTAAAAAGGGCTTGCGACCAGTATTACAGGGAAAAACTGTTTAAGGGAGTGTTTCCGAAAATAACAAGATGGTTAATCAATTTACAGAGAAATTTATGAAGACTACAAAAAACTTTTTGGTAAAGAGCCGACGAGGATAATAGGGATTGCAATCATGACAGATACTGACAACACAGGTGGGTCTGCTGTTGCATATTATGATGACATTGTCCTTGTAAGCAATTAATTGTTCAGGGTTATTAATTCAACAACATGGACGACTTTTGCCTTTACCCCCAACTGATGCAGCCCGTCTTTAATCTGCATGATGCACCCTGGACAGGTTGTTGCTGCAATATCTGCCCCTGTACTTTTTATGTCCAAAGCCTTTTTTCTGTTTATCTCCATTGAAAATTCATAGTTTGTGATATTGAAACTCCCGCCCATGCCGCAGCATTTACATGGATTTTTCATCTCCTTAAAGTTATGTCCGCTCATCTCAATCAATTTGCGGGGCTCATCCTTTATACCCTGGCCCCTGCTTAAATGACACGGGTCGTGGTAAGTTACGATGGAGACCGGAGACCGGAGACCGGAGACCGGAGACTGCCTAATACCTAAGTCATTTACCAACAACTCAGTTATGTCCCTGACCTTGCTTGAAAAGTTTTCTACCCGTTTTTGCAAATCTTCACCTTCATCTGCCAGAAGTTCTTTGAATCTCTTCTTCAAACCATCCCCGCATGTCGCACACGCGGTTGCAATATACTCAAGTTCATACTTCTCAAATGCCTCAAGGTTTTTTAATGCAAGTCTTTTTGCACCCTCAATATCCCCGATACCTATTGCAGGCATGCCGCAGCATGACTGGTCAAGGGGGACAACAACAAATGCCCCTGCCTTTTCCAGAACATTTAAAGACGCCTCACCAATATTAGGATAGATATAATTTATAAGACAGCCTGCAAAGAAGCCTATACGAGGCTGTGATTTATCTTTTTTACTTCTGACTTCTGTCTTCTGTCTTCTGTCTTCTAAAAAGAATTTCTCTGCCAATCTTGGTGCAAGCCGTTTCCCGTGTACAAATGGCAGCGGAAATCTCCTGTGCAGACCGCTTTCTTCAGGAACTTGCTTAAAAAATATATTTTGTATCTTTGATGCAACTTTTAGCGCATTCCTGCCAATCTTTTCAGAGCCGAAAAATTTTGATACTGCAATACGGCTGAAGTCAGTCTTCCCTTTTTTAAAAATCTCCTGCCTTGCAGCAAGGATAATATCAATTACAGGGACATCATTCGGACAATTCTCCTCACATGCAGCGCACAACACGCATTCGTTTATATGTTTTATAAACCTCTCTGACAGGGTTATTTCTTTATTCAAAAAGGCGCTGCAAAGAGACACCTTTCCTCTGGCGCTTGCAGGCTCTCTGTTTATAACACCAAATGTAGGGCATACACTCCTGCAAGTCCCGCATAAAACACAGTTAGAGAGTTGAGAGTTGAGAGTTGAGAGTGATGATAAAGACAATTTATTCCCTCCCCTTTGGAAAAATCTTCCCGGGATTCAATATTCCCTTTGGGTCAAAAACCTGTTTTACCCTTTTCATTACATCTATTGCAGCAGGGCTGAGTTCCATCCCGATATACGGCATCTTGGATATGCCTATGCCGTGTTCTCCTGAGATTGTGCCGCCGAGGTTCAGGGTCAATTTGAATATCTCCTCTACAGCCTTTTGGGCATTTGAAAGTTCATCCTTGTTTGATTTGTCAATCATTACATTTACATGGATATTGCCGTCACCTGCGTGGCCAAAATTTGCAATAGTTAGATTATATTTTTCAGCAATCTTTTGTATCCCTGCTATTGCATCAGGGATTTTATTCCTTGGGACAACAATATCCTCGTTTATCTTGTCAGGATTTAGTTTCTTAAGAGACGGCGATATCGCCCTCCTTGCCTTCCAGAGTTCTTTCACCTCTCTTTTGTCCTTTGCAGTCTTTACCTCTATCGCACTATTATCAAGACATATCTTTCTCATAGCATCTGCCTCTTTTTCTGCAAGGTCTTTGTCCCCGTCTGTTTCTATAAGGAGAATCGCATCCGTATCTATCGGTAGGCCGATATTCAAATAGTCTTCTACACATTTAACACAGTTTTTGTCTATAAACTCCATAGTCGAAGGGATAATCTTTGAAGAGATAATGCTTGAAGCAGCCCTTGCAGCGTTTTTCATGTCAGGAAATGCAGCAAGCATAGTTTTTGTAGTCGCAGGCAGAGGCAAAAGTTTTAGAATTATCTTTGTAACAATACCGAGTGTGCCTTCTGAACCGACAAAGAGTTTGGTCAGGTCATAGCCTACGACCCCTTTCAGTGTTTGAGCGCCGGTATTTATTGTCTCACCTGTTGGCAGGACAACCTCAAGTCCTAAAACATAGTCTTTTGTAACACCATATTTCACAGCCCTTGGTCCGCCCGCACATTCTGCTACATTGCCTCCGATGGTGCAGAACTTTAAACTTGATGGGTCAGGTGGATAAAAAAGTCCGAGGCTTTCAACCTCTGCCTGAAATTCACCTGTAACAACACCAGGCTCGACAACCGCAGTCAGATTTTCAGTATCAATATTTAAGATTCTATTCATCCTTTCCAAAGAGACTACAACACCGCCTTCCACAGGCAGACTGCCCCCTGAAAACCCTGAACCTGCACCCCTTGGTATAACAGGAAAGTCCTCAAAATTAGCCATCTTCAAGATAAGCGAGATTTCCTCTGCACCCCTTGGAAACACCACTACATCAGGCAGGAACTTCTGGTTTGTAGCATCATACGAATAGCAGATGAGGTCTTCCCTTTTTGTAAGGATGTTATCCCTGCCGACTATGTTGGTTAGTTCTTTGATGATATTCTGGGAAAACACAAATCCTCCAATGTTTTTTAGTATATCATATTGAAGGGATTGGATAAAAGGGTTTAGAAAAGCGGCGAAGGTTATCTTTGCGGCTCTATAATCACCTTTATAGATTCCTTTGCCTCTGCAACGAGTTTAAAGCCTCTGCCTGTATCTTCAAGGGGTAGGCGGTGTGTTATCATGTCTTTTACATTGACCCTCTTGTTTGCTATGAGTTCAATCGCGGTTTCAATGTCCAATTGACTCGCTGCATAAGAGGTGGTAAGTGTTATTTCATTCCGCCATATATCCCAAAGCGGAAGCGGAATTTTCACATCAGGGTTTGTTGGTGCAAAGAAAAGGACTGTGCCGCCTCTATCAACAGATTGCAAACCCTGCTGGATTGCTGATTCCTGAGCAGTGCATATAATTACAAGGTCAGCTGTAGGCACGGTTTTAACCGTGCCCGAATGCACGAATAAATTCGTGCCTACATTAGCATTTATAATCTCATCTGCGCCGAATCTTTTGGCAGCATTTAATCTATATTCACTTATATCAGTTGCAGTAATACGACCTGCACCAAGCGCCTTTACAAGTTGAGCGTGTAATAGCCCTGATATGCCGCTGCCTATAACAAGCACCCTCTGCCCTGCCTTAAAGTTTGCAAGCCGAAGCCCTCTATAACAGCACGCAAGCGGCTCTATAAAAGTACCCTCTTCATAAGAGATTTCGTCAGGCAGGACAAATGTTCCCCTGTCAACATTTATCTTCGGAACCCGGATATATTCAGCAAAGCCACCGGGGGCAAAGTTTGTAGTTCGGAGCGTATCACATGCGGAGTGATGTCCTATAAGGCAGTAATGGCATGTATTGCACGGCACATGATGGGAAACAAAGACCCTATCCTTTTTTTTGTATTTTTCAACACCTTTGCCAACCTCAATAATTTCACCTGCAATCTCATGCCCCAGAACAAGAGGCGCCTTCTTAATCCGGTACCACTCCATAACATCACTGCCGCATATACCGCTTGCAATGACCTTTACAAGGAGTTCACCGTCGCCGATTTTCGGAACAGGTCTTTCCTCAAGCCTTACATCATTGTTATTGTAATAAACTGCTGCTCGCATAGTTTGAAATATCCTGTCTGCTGAATTGTTGTTTGTTATTTAATATAATTTATTCTGTTTTACAATCAAAATGATTTACAGGTGCGGCTTTGCGGTATCTGATTGGGTGGTTATACATTTTCCGGGAGAATAACCAAGCTCACCGTCAGCAATGGAGCGCAGCGGAAAAGCGGTCAGGTGGAGCGATTTATTCTCTTGTATCTCAATCTGTTTTCAATTTCTTTCTTATCCATGCTGGATTTCGACGACAATCAAGAATTGCATGAACAAGCGCTATATCGTTTTCAACGCGGTAATAAATGGCAAAAGGGAATCGTTTGAAAGTAAACGATGATATTTGTCATAATATTTGGGATGAATTCCTCCATAAATTGCCAATGAATCAACATCAGAAAAAAGAGTATCTAAAAAGTATGAACCAAGTCCTTCAGCTTGTTTTTCATAAAACCAGTAACCATCAATCAAATCTTGAGTTGCCGAAGCAAGTATTTTGATTTTCACGAGATTTTATCCCGTATGTGTTTTTTAGCGCTATTCCAATCTACAAATTCATCATCTCCTTTTTTAATTCTATTCTCTCTTTCTTGTAAAACCTTTTTATGCCAAGAAGGAGATGGTATGTTATCTGCCGTTCTGCACAAATCATTCCAAATTATTTCCATAGTCTGAATTTTTTCCTCGGTAGACATTTTCTCTAAAGGTAATGTAATTTGCATTTTTGCCTCCTGTTATATTATCATTCACTTTTATTTACTTTTCAAGAGAACATTCTTTTTTATGCTGCAATTAGACTTTACCAAATACACCAGATAAATGACACTATCAATACTTTTTTAGGTGCTTATATATAAGTAATCAGCATCAATTTTTTTAGAAAAGATTGATAAAAACAATGTTATGCTGCTTCGGTATAATCTATGAGAAAATTATACAGGATACAGCGCGGTATTTAGAATTTATCAGGATTTTGCCTTTTTCCCACTCTCATAAATCTCAAGTGCCTTTTGTTTGTTCCCTTAAAAAATTCCAATATTCCCGTGGTGTAATTATCTCTACCCCTTTATATTTTTTTAATGTCAGCAGGTCATTATCACCTGTTATTATAAATTCGGCATTTCCACTTAAGGCAGTGCCAAGTATTTTATTGTCCTCTTTATCACGGCAAACCAATTTATCAAGTTCTTTTGGTTCAAACAATTCTGCCGTATCTTTTAAATATTTTACTATGTCTTGAACAACAATCCGGGGCAGGTGTATTTTTTCAATCAGATTTTTATGAATCTCGGATAGTATATGTTCGCTTATTATAATGGTGTGCTCTGCAAGACACACCTCAAATATCTCCGCACATAATCCTCTGGCGGCAAAGGCGGCAATAATGACATTGGTATCTAAAACAACCCTCATGAAATGGCTTTAAAAACATCCTCGTCAGTCAGCAGCCCTTCTGCTTCAGCGAATGGCAGCGCTTGCCTTCTCAACTGTTTGAATCTTTTAGCAGCAAGATACCGGGAAACAGCAGCCCTGATGACCTCGCTTTTTGAGGTCTTTTCTTTTTTTACTACTGTTTCCAATTCCTGCTGTAACTTTTCAGGCAGCCTTATTGTTATTGTTTCAGGCATTTTTATTCACCTCTTTTGACAATCTGTAAGACAGCGTAACACAAAAGAAAGCGCCTGTCAAACTTGAATCCAAATGGGTGTAGGTTGTAGTCAACAGTCTTCGGGCGAAAGGTTAGGGGTTTTGTTTAAGTCTTTATGCCTTAAGTCTTTCTCTTCTTCTCGCTCTCATATATCTTATTCGCCTCTTTGGCTGTAGCGTTTTCGTGGATAATGGCGCGGATTGCCTTAATCATTGGCACAGGGTGTGGATTTTGCCAGATGTTTCTGCCTAGGTTTACGCCTATTGCACCCTTCTGCATACCGTCATAAACAAATTCCAATACCTCAAAATCCGTTTCTGTCTTTGGTCCTCCTGCAATCACTACCGGCACAGGGCAGGTGTTTGTAACCTTGTCAAAATCCTCGCACCAGTATGTCTTTACAACCTTTGCGCCGAGCTCAGCGGCAATGCGGCAGCAGAGGGAAAGGTAGCGGGCATCTCTTTTTTCCAATTCCTTGCCCACCGCAGTAACTGCCATAACCGGAATGCCGTATCCTTCAGCCTCATTTACAAGTTCTGATAAATTTAATAATGTTTGCCGCTCATAATCAGTGCCTATAAACACAGACAGTCCAACAGCAGAGGCATTGAGCCTTATTGCCTCTTGTATGGATGTGGTAATGCCTTCATTTGCCAAATCCTTTCCTACAATGCTTGTGCCTCCGGATACCCTTAAAATTATCGGCACATCTGTATCAGGCGGTACACAGGAACGCAGCACACCTCTTGTAACAAACAGGGCGTCACTGTAAGGAAGAAGAGGTTTTATAGTTTCTCCCGGTTTTTCCAATTTTGATGTGGGCCCCAGAAAATACCCGTGGTCAATAGGCATAAACAGGCATTTCCCGTCAGGCTTTATTATCTGCGACAAACGATTCTTCATTCCCCAGTCCATTTCAATAATCCTCCTTTACACTAAAAATTTCTGCCTTAAAATAACAGGGAGCATATACTATAGTCAATATATTTTAGAGACGGGTTGTTAACAATTGCCATCAAATCTTTAATCTGTTATCATTGCAATATGGAAAACATTGAGATTGCAAAGATATTCCATGAGATTGCAGACCTCCTTGAGATAAAAAATGAAAACCCCTTCAGAGTCCGTTCATACAGAAATGCAGGGCATGTCATTGCAGAACTCCCTGAAAATCTAAAATCAATCGTTGAAAATGATGAGCCCATACTTGATGAAATAAGCGGGATTGGCAAGAGCATCCATGAAAAGATTGTTGAGATAGTAAAGACAGGAAAATGCAAGTTCCATGATGAACTCTTAAAAGAACTTCCGCCGACCATCCTTGAACTCCTTCAGGTGTCAGGCATTGGACCAAAGAAGGTTCAGTTACTTTACAAAGAACTTGGCATCCAGAGTGTCTCTGATTTGGAAAAGGCTGCAAAGGCACATAAAATCCACACTCTGGCAGGCATGGGTGAAAAGACAGAAGAAAATATTTTAAAGGCGATTGAGAACCTAAAGCAGAGCAAGGGGCGGTTTAAACTGGGTATTGCAATGACATATGCAGTCCCGCTTATAGAATATCTGAAAAATATTGATGGTGTAATCCATGTTTCAGAGGCAGGGAGTTTAAGGAGAAGAAAAGAGACCATAGGAGATATAGATATCCTTGTTGCATGTAAAAAAGGTTCGCGTGTAATGGACAGGTTTATAGCATATCCGGAGGTCAGGGAGGTTCTTGCAAAGGGCGATACAAAATCAACAGTAATACTGCGGTGCGGGCTTCAGGCAGATGTAAGGGTTCTCGATAAAAAATCGTATGGCGCGGCGCTTCAGTATTTTACAGGTTCAAAAGCGCATAATATTGCAATAAGGGAAAGGGCAAAGAAGATGGGCCTCAAGGTGAGTGAATACGGCGTGTTTGATGAGAAAACGGATAAATGGATTGCAGGCGAAACAGAGGAGGATGTTTACAGGGCAGTGGGGCTTCCGTGGATACCGCCTGAAATCAGGGAAAATGCAGGCGAGATAGAATCTGCATTAAATGATAAACTTCCGCATTTAATAGATGTGAAAGATTTGAAGGGGGACCTGCATGTCCATACAACAGAGACCGACGGCGCCAGCACCCTTGATGAGATGGTTGAATCTGCAATTAAACAGGGTTATGAGTATATTGCAATAACAGACCATTCAAAGGCAGTGAGCATTGCCCATGGGCTTGATGAAAAAAGGGTTTTAAGACAGATTGAGGAGATAGACAAACTCAACAAACGGTTCACGGTTTACGGTTCACGGTTTACGGTCCTAAAAGGTATAGAGGTGGATATCAAGGCTGACGGTTCACTGGATTTGGATAAGGATGTTCTGGCTAAACTTGATGTGGTTGCCGCTGCTGTTCATTCAAGGTTCAATATGACAGAAGGGGAGATGACTGCACGGATTGTAAAGGCAATATCATCAGGCATTGTACATATAATCGCACATCCGACAGGCAGGCTTATAAACGAGAGGATGCCTTATGCAGTAAATATGACAGAGGTTTTAAGGGCTACAAAGATGCACAATGTAATAATGGAGTTGAATTCATATCCTGACAGGCTGGATTTGAATGACATACACTGCAAACTTGCAAAAGAAATGGGTGTGATGATCGCAATATCAACAGACTCCCACAGCAGATTCCATCTGGAAAATATAAGGTTCGGCATATACACAGCCCGCAGGGGCTGGCTGGAAAAGAAGGATGTGTTGAATACAATGCCGCTGAATAAGGCGCTAAAGATATTGAAAAGAAAGTAACTTGATAAGAGGTGATTTTCCGAAAATTAAGCGGTTAATGTTAAAAAATGACCCTAAACCTCTCACAATTTCTATCAGATAAACAAATCCTCCTTAACCTCAATGTACGGAGCCACAGGGATGCATTGAAAAATATGGTCTGCATTCTTGGCAGAGAATGCGGAACAGAGGAATCCATAAAAACATTTTTAGACCATGAGAGTATTGACGGCATACTTTCAGGCACAGGCTCCGCAATATTCCACTCTATATCAGAAGCTGTTGATGATATAAAGATTGTCATTGCAGTCTCTCCCCGCGGGATTCCACATCCAATGAAACGAAAGCAAAATATACATATCATCTTTCTCATCATATCTCCCATAAAGGAGAGCGGGACGCACTTCCAGATACTTTCAAAACTGGAAGGGTTTCTTTTAAACAGGGCATTCAGGCATAAACTCCTTACAGCAAAGATAAAGGAAGATATTATAAAGGCAGTAAATATGGAAGAGGGCATGGGAAGGGATGCATATATCCCTTTAAGCAGGGAAGAGATATTTTCAGAACTCAATACAGCAGAAAACGGGCTTACAAATGAAGAGGCTGAAAAGCGGCTTGGAATCGTTGGTCAAAATGTTATCAGGAGGATAAAGAAAAAAAGACTTATTTATGATTTCCTGCAGAACCTTACAAATCTCTTTGCACTCCTTTTATGGCTGGGCGGTGCAATGGCATTTATTGCCGGCATGCCTGAACTTGGATGGGCAATATTTCTTGTAATTATTATAAATGCACTTTTCAGTTTCTGGCAGGAATATAAGGCAGAAAAGGCTGTAGAGGCGCTTCAGAGACTCCTGCCGCAAAAGGTAAATGCCCTGAGGGGCGGCATTGAAAAAGAAATTTCAGCGGAAAAGATCGTACCGGGGGATATTGTTCTCCTTTCAGAGGGGGATAATATGACTGCTGATGGGAGGCTTATTGAAGCAGAGAACATGCGGGTTGATAATAGTGCCCTGACCGGTGAATCAAAGCCTGTTTATAAAACAGCGGAGTCTATTGAAAACGGAAAAAACTTTATATGGACTGAAATGCCTAATCTCATATTTGCAGGCACAGGGGTTATTTCAGGGCAGGGAAGGGCAGTTGTTACAGCAACAGGCATGGACACTGAAATAGGCAAGGTCGCATATCTGACTCAGGCAATAAAGGATGAGATGAGCCCCCTTCAAAAGGAGATGATCCGGGTAACAAAGACTGTAACAGTTATAGCCCTTACCACAGGGATTATATTCTTTGGACTTGGATACAACCTGGGCGGACTTTCCCTTGCAGCGAGTTTTATATTTGCCATAGGCATCATCGTTGCAAATGTGCCTGAGGGACTGCTCCCCACGGTAACCCTTTCCCTTGCCATGGGTGTGCAGAGGATGGCAAAGAAAAAGGCTATTGTAAAAAAACTCTCTGCTGTTGAAACCCTTGGCTGCACAACAGTTATATGCACTGACAAGACAGGGACACTCACAACCAATGAGATGTGTGTTACGAGGTTGTGGGTAAATGGAAAGATAATTGAAGTTGCAGGCACAGGTTATAAGCCTGTTGGCAGATTTTTGCTAAATGACAGTATACTGGAAGAACAGGCATTGAAAGACGAAGGTGTGATTGAAATCTTAAAGGCTGCCAGTCTCTGCAGCAATGCACATCTTATACAACCATCCTCAGAAAAACCTTTCTGGTTAATTTCAGGAGACCCTACAGAAGGCGCTTTGATTGTTACTGCAGAAAAAGCAGGACTTAATCGTGATGAAATGAAAAAGACAAACCCCAGAATTGGACATCTGCCATTCGAGAGGGTAAGGAAGAGGATGACCACGATACATGAGAGGGGCATGGGGCATAGCGGGTGCCCTCTGGGCGCGGGCAAGGAGGTTACAGCATATGTAAAAGGTGCGCCTCTTGAGATATTAAAACTCTCTGCATATATAAAAACAGGTGAAGGGGTTATTAACCTTACTGAAGAAAAAAGAAATGAAATCTTAAAGCAGAATGATTTAATGGCGTCAGAAGGTTTGAGGATACTGGCAGTTGCGTATAAAGAAATAGCCGGCAGTCACCACAATCACAGTCTGACACAGGACGAAACAAAATACACAGCAGATGAGGTTGAGAGGGATTTGATATTTTTAGGACTTATTGCAATAAATGACCCGCTGAGACCAGAGGTAAAGGACGCTGTTTCTATGTGCCATAAGGCAGGGATACGGATAGTAATGATAACAGGTGACTACGGACTAACAGCAGAGGCAATAGCAAAAAAGGCGGGAATAGATAAAGACAGAACAAAGATAATAACAGGCGCTGAACTATCCAGATTATCCCACAGAGAATTAAAAGAGATTTTAAAACATGGAGAGATAATCTTTGCAAGGGTTGAGCCAAAGGATAAATTAAGGATTGTTGAGGTGCTTCAGTCAATTGGCGAGGTTGTTGCTGTTACAGGGGACGGCGTGAATGATGCGCCTGCTCTAAAGAAGGCTGACATAGGAATTGCAATGGGTATGCGCGGGAGCGATGTTGCAAAAGAATCCGCAGAGATAATCCTAACAGATGATAATTTTGCAACCATTGTTGAGGCAATAAAAGAAGGCAGGGCAGTTTATGCAAACATAAAAAAATTTGTGACATATATCTTTGCCAGCAACATACCTGAGATTATCCCGTTTATTGCCTTTGTTATGTTTAAAATACCTCTGCCTCTGACAGTGATGCAGATACTTGCTGTGGATTTGGGCACAGATGTTGTGCCTGCACTCGGACTTGGCGTTGAACCTCCTGAAAAGGGGATAATGGATGAGCCGCCGAGACCAAGAAATAAAAGGCTTTTGGACTTTAAATTGCTCTCAAGGGCATATTTTTTTCTTGGGCCAATTGAGGCTCTGTTCTGTATGGCTGGTTTTTATTTTGTGTATTTGAGCAAAGGCTGGCAGTGGGGAACATCTATGCCATCAGAAGGTATAATCTATACAACCGCCACAACCATGACCCTTGCAGGCATAGTTGCATCCCAGATAGGTAATGTCTTTGCATGCAGGACAGAAAAGGAATCTATATTCACAATAGGACTTTTCAAAAACAGGTTTGTCTTATTCGGCATACTTGTTGAGGTTATCTTAATATCAGCCCTAATCTACATACCATTTCTGCAGAAGGTATTTGGACTCGCGCCGCTTGAGATAAATGACCTGATTCTCCTTTCCTTCTTTCCTTTGATTTTACTTCTCTTTGAAGAGATAAGAAAAAAGAGTGCAAGGTTTTTAGCAAGAAGTCCGGGGGGGAAAGCAGATATTGATTATAAAACGTGACTGTAGTATAGTTAATTTGGAAGATAATAAACCACAGCAGATAACAAGGCACTGTTCTCTTATCACAAGGAGGATTAAAATTATGTATCTTGTTAGTTTGTTTAAAAAATCTATCTTTTTAGGACTTTTAGTTATTTTATTTGTTGCTATAACTATAACAAATCAGACATCTTTTGCAGAAGATAATAAAAAGGCGGCAGTCACTTTTGCGGTAGGGTGATTTGATATAGGCAAAGAAGCCCTGGAGGGGCTTGAAGGCATTAAGAAAGTGGAAAAGGGGTTTTATAACTCTATGGAGATAAATACGGTTTATTATGACCCATCGAAGACATCTATCAAAGAGATGGAAGATACCCTCAAAAAAGCAAGAACATACAGGGAAACTCTGAAGGAACCGATAAAATAAGAAGAGAATCGGGATGGTCAGGCTGTCCCCTTTATTTTTTACTTACTCTGTACGACCTCTTTTACTAACGGCTCCACCTTCACCTTCACTACCCTTTTCCCTTCAACATCAACAATTGTAAACCTGTAACCTGCGTGGTTTACAAATTCGCCGCCCCTTGGTATTTTTTGAAGTTTTGCAAGCATAAATCCTGCAAGCGTGTGGAACTCCTCTGTTTCTTCAAACGGGAGTCCCACATCCCTTAAATCCCGTATAGATGCAGAGCCATCTATTATCATTGTGCCGTTTTTGAGTTTTTCAATAAGCCCCCCTTTTTCTACATCATACTCGTCCTCTATCTCGCCGACTATCTCTTCAAGCAGGTCTTCAATAGTCACAAGGCCGTCTACATCGCCGTGTTCATTCACCACAATCGCCATATGCACCCTTTTTTTCTGCATGTCTTTTAAGAGTTTGCTTATCATGATTGTGTCGGGGACAAAGTATGGTGTGCGGACTATCTCGCTCAAAACCAGCGGTCTATTCTCTTTCAGCACCTTAAATACATCTTTATTATAAAGTATGCCCACTATCTGGTCAGGTGTTTCCCTGTACACAGGGTATCTGGAAAAACCTGTTTCTATCAGGAAGTCCAAGACCTTGTCATGGTGTGTATCTATATCAATGGCGCTGAACTTGTGTTTTGGCACCATTACCTCTTTTACAGTAGTATCTGCAAAATCAAATACGCTGTGGATTAGTTCCTGCTCTGTCTCCTCAAATATCCCCTTTCCCATACCTTCTTTTATAAAGTATTTTATCTCCTCCTCTGATACAAACGCCCTTTCCTCAAGTCCCTTTGCGCCAAAAAGTTTTAAGATAAAATTTGTAGATGCTGTCAATATCCTTACAAATAGAGATGATACCCTTGCAAGATAATCAATGGGTCTTGCGGAAAAACACGCAAACCCTTCTGCATAGCGAAGCGCTATTGATTTGGGCACAAGTTCGCCCAGTATGAGGGTAACATAGGAAATAACTATTACAACAATGGCAACAGATATCGCCTCGCTTAAGACATACAATGGCCAAACCGGGATACTTTGAAGTACAGGCTTTAAAAACTCAATGGCAGCGACGCCGCCAACTGCGGCTGCAAGACTTCCGACAAAAGTTATGCCGACCTGAACCGTTGCAAGGAATTTTTCTGGGTTGTCTTTCAGCCCCTTTACAATTGCAGCAGACTGCCTTCCTTCCTTTTCCATCTGCTCAAGTTTACTTCTCCTCGCAGAGATTATTGCAATCTCAGCGCCTGCAAGAAAACCATTTGCAAGGATAAGTATAAATATTATAGCGGCTTCAAGCCATATTGTGTCTGCTGACATAATGTCTCCTTCAGTAATTGGCAGATGGTGGTTGGCAATTGGCAGTTATGCAAACTGCAAACTGTAAACTGCCAACTGGGTTGGTTGGTTTAGCAAGTAAGATGCAGGGCAGCAGCAGTTTTTTCAAACCTATACATTTCATTATATGCCTCGCAAGCCTCTTTTGTCTTCATCTCAATGATTTTTATGCCTCGCAAAGGCAGCATTCTTCTTATCTCTTTTGAAACCTTCATCATGCCGTCTGCGCCTGTGCCTATAACAAGGGTTATGGGCCATTCAAGCATAACAACCTCTATATCAGCAAGGACTAGATTATGTCCTTCCTTCCTCCACCAGTTGTCTATTATCCTGTCAGGAAGGATTATTAAATCGCTCGTAAATGTCCTGCCGTCAATGATTATTTTGCCGAATTCGTAATGTTCAATCATAATGGCTTTGTAAAAAGTCCATCTGCTGTGTTGTCGCTGCGGCTTCTGCGCTCAACATACAAAAAAGTATGCCTCGCTTGAAGCCTTACTCCGCTTTGCATCTGGAGCTTTTTACTTTGCCATTGGAATTTATATGCCACAGCATTAGTAATTATAACCCCAGATTATAAAACGCCTCTCTGCCTAAAAACCTTGCAGTTTCTCCAAGTTCTTCTTCTATCCGCAATAATTGATTATACTTTGCAATGCGGTCTGTCCTTGATGCAGAGCCTGTCTTTATCTGTCCTGCATTTGTGGCAACTGCTATATCGGCAATAGTTGCATCCTCTGTTTCTCCGCTTCTGTGTGAGATTATTGCTGTGTAACCTGCCTTCTTTGCCATCTCAATTGCCTCAAGTGTTTCAGTAAGCGTTCCAATCTGATTCACCTTTATAAGGATTGAATTGCCAATGCCTTGTTCTATGCCCTTTGCCAGAATCTTTGTGTTTGTAACAAATATATCATCTCCTACAATCTGGATTTTTCTACCGAGTTTTTTCGTTAAGAGTTTCCAGCCGTTCCAGTCATTCTCGGACATGCCATCTTCAATAGATATAATTGGGTATTTTCTGACCAATCTTTCATAATACTCAACCATCCTTTCAGGAGAAAGGCTTTTGCCCTCGCCTTTCAGATTATAGACCCTTTTCTTGGGATCATAGAACTCGCTTGCTGCGGGGTCAAGTGCGATAAATATATCTTTACCCGGCTTGTAACCTGCAGATGAGACAGCCTCCATTATAAGTTCAACAGCCTCCTCATTTGCCTTTAAAGAAGGTGCAAAACCGCCCTCATCGCCAACAGCGGTATTAAGTCCTCTTTTTTTGAGGATAGATTTAAGCGTATGGAATACCTCTGTCCCCATCCTTATTGCATTTGCAAAATCCTTGGCGCCAACAGGCATTATCATAAACTCCTGAATATCAAGGCTGTTGTCAGCATGTGCGCCGCCGTTTATTATATTCATCATCGGCACAGGGAGTGTATTTGCATTCACACCGCCTATATAGCGGTATAAAGGTAAACATAAGGAGTTGCTGGCAGCCTTTGCTGCAGCAAGGGACACAGCAAGGATAGCATTTGCGCCGAGTTTTCTCTTATTTTCTGTGCCGTCAAGTTCTATCATCAGTTTGTCTATTAAAACCTGTTCAACAGCATCTATCCCGACTATCTCCACCCCAATCTTATCCTCAATATTTGCCACTGCCTTTAAAACGCCTTTGCCAAGGTATCTTTTTTTGTCCCCGTCCCGCAGTTCTACTGCTTCACGTTCACCTGTTGACGCACCTGAAGGAACTGCCGCCCTGCCGATAGAGCCGTCTCTTAGAATTATCTCAGCCTCCACAGTCGGGTTGCCTCTGGAATCAAGTATCTCCCTTGCTATAACATTTTGTATGGATGTCATAAACCCTCCCCGTATTAAGAGTCCGCAGGCAGTAATGCAAACTGGAAACTGCCAACTTATTCACAGCGAGGCTTTAGCCTCTACTGCAATCCTGTTAAAAAGATATGTCCCGAAATTATACTTTTCTCCCCCAAAAAAGCAACAGTATTTTAATTCACAGATCTCCGTGAATCTTCTTTCTTAACCTTTCTGTAAATTCAAGGTCGGGTTTCAGATATAAGCCTTTACTCTTTTATCATCAGGCATTGTTGTGCCTGCGGGTAATTTCTACTGCAACAGAACGGCAGTAGCGGAGCGCCCCTGGCTTGTCAACGGTAACAGTCACAGCCCTGCACCCTCTTATTCTTAAGACAGAGTGCGGCTATCTCGCCACATAGTTTTTCAATCAAAAGGAAAGAGGAGTTTTCCACAAGAGATATTATGCCCTTTTTTATATTCTTATAGTCTATTGTATCCTCTATGCAGTCAGTTGAACAGGCATGCCTTAAGTCGCAATTGAGCGCTACATTTATAATAACATCCTGTTTCTCCCTACGTTCCTCGGGGTTGATGCCAACTATGCAGCGAAGCAAAAGGTCCCGGATATAAATTTTATCAAGGTTTTCTTGCATTCTAATCTAAAAGCCTTTCCTTTAAATTTTCGCCGCCGTCCACAAATATGGTTTCTCCTGTAACAAACTCGTTTGAAAGGAGGAAGATGATTGTATCGGTTATATTATTCAATTTGCCGCCTTGCTGCAATAAGTTTCTGTGCCGCTCTTTTTCAATATAGGACTCATCTTTCCCGCAAGGAGGCAGTATTAAACCGGGTGCAACAGCATTCACTCGTATATCAGGTGCAAACTCCAGCGCCATCATCTTTGTAAGATGGCATAACAGGTTTTTACTCAATTGGTATGAAACCCTTTTCAAGTCGTATCGGGTTACACGGCTGTCCAGTAAATTGATTATTGCCCCTTTGTTTGTCTGTTTTGAAAATTTACGGGACAATAGCAGTGGTGCAAAAGAGTTTATCATTAAAGTGCGGTGGAGGTTTTCAATAGATATATCCGGGATACTGGATTTGTCAAAAACCGCGGCGCTGTTTATCAGGAAATCGATTTTGCCTGCCTTTGACTGAACCTCCTTAAACAGTTCTTCGGTTTCATGGACTCTAGATAAATCTGCACATACTTTACACCCATTTACCCCGAGTTTTTTAATCTCTTTGACAAGTTTTTCTGCCTCATCTTCTGAGGCATGGTAATGGATAACAACATTTACCCCATTTTTTGCGAGGGCGTTAACCATTGCACTGCCGATACGCACTGCCCCTCCTGTTACAAGGGCAGTCTTGCCTGCGAGGGAGTTGTCAGATATTTTCATTGAAGAGTATATTCTCAGAAATAAGTTCGGTGGGTACTGTTATTTAGTCCATGCTGTGCATTAATACCTCAAACCGCCAGCCATTGCCTCAAGCCTTCTTACCCTTTCTTCTATAGGTGGATGTGTGCTGAAGAGTTTGAGTATCCCGCCGCCGCTTAAGGGACTAACTATAAACATGTGTGCTGTTGCCTCGTTTGCATTCAACATTGGTATCCTTTTGTTTGCCATTTCAAGTTTTCTGAGTGCATCTGCAAGGTAAAGGGGGTTGCCGCATATATTCGCCCCGCCTGTATCTGCAGCATATTCCCTTGAGCGCGAGATTGCCATCTGTATAAGCATTGCAGCAAGGGGTGCTATTATCATCATTGCTATAAGGGCTATTGGGTTGCCGCCCCTTTCATCGTTGTTTCTTCCGCCGCCAAACACCGCTGCCCACTGTGCCATGTGTGCAAGATAACTTATCGCACCGGCAATGGTCGCTGCTATTGTTGAAAGCAGAATGTCTCTGTGCCTTATGTGTGCCAGTTCGTGTGCTATAACGCCTGCGAGTTCCTCTCTGCTGAGTATCCGCATTATACCTGTTGTAACTGCAACTGCTGCATGGCTGGGGTTTCTCCCTGTTGCGAAGGCATTGGGGGTATCATTCTCCATAGTATATACCTTTGGCAGAGGCATGTTTGCCCTCATTGCAAGGTCTCTCACTACTGCGTACAACTGCGGCGCATCGCCTTCCTCCACCCTCTTAGCACCGTACATTATGAGCACAATCTTATCGCTCCACCAGTATGTGACAAAGTTCATTACCCCTGCAAAAATAAGTGCTGTAATTGCGCCCTGCCTTCCGCCAATTGCATCACCCGCAAAAACAAGTATAGCGGTAAGCACAGCAAGTAAGATTGTTGTCTTCAAATAGTTCATGCTTGTAACCTCCCCTCCCTAATTATAATTTAGTCGCTGTTTGACCTGTTTCATTGTCATAGGTTTCACCTGTAAAATCTATTTTCCAACTCTTTGATGCCGCATCAAGTTCAAGATGCATATCGCTCTGCGCGGTAAAACTCCCTCCCAATGCAGAAGGCATGCTGTACTCTATGGTAACAACAGCAAGGTCTTTTTTAATATCACTGCTTATTATATTTACCTTCATGTCCTTCGAGTAGTTGGAAACAACCCCCTTAAACTGCTCTTCGTTCATTTTGTAGTGCTTGGTGCTTATCAGTTTATATGCCTCTCTCAATGTTGTTGGTCCGCCTTCTGCGACATAAGAATAGAATTTCTTCACAACCTCTTCAGGTTTCTCAATGCCTTTTGTCATTGCAGTATTCCCATTCGCACTGCAGCCTGCAAATATAAAGACAATTGCCATAAGTACACAAAAATTTAATATGTTTTTCATGGCCGTACCCTCTCTTAAAGTTTCTTGAATATCATAGGCAGAATTGTATTTTTTAGCAATACATTTTTAGGGCGCCTTAATCCTGTTAAAAAAAATATGTCCCGACTTATGGGTAAATACCCACAAAAGCCGGGACATAATAAGAACTACAAAAATTATAGATACTCTGGCTTTGGTGCTGTAATCTGCCCTTCAGGGACATTTAACTGCTTCTGCTTCTGAGCCTCTTCATAATCTCCAACACCAAGGTTTGAAGGACCTTTCTTCGGGTCATCAACAAAGAATGCCGCTCTCATTTCTAAATGCAGAGGTCCGCAGAATGTCTCGCAGTAGATTTCATACTCGCCTGCATAGTCTGCGACAAACTCTGTCATTAGCGAAACACCTCTTGGTATATGCAGCATTGTCCTTGTTGCATAAGGACCATAGATGGTAAAGCCCATGATAACATCAGGGTTCTTTGTGATGCCTGATGCCTTATCAATGTTTGTAACAATAATCCTGACTTTGTCATCCTTGTTGACCCTTATCTGCCTCGGGATATAACCATAACTGAATGCCTTTACTCTTATCTCCTTCACACCATCCTTTGCAACTGTAATACCCGGTTTGCCGGTGTCAACAGGAAGATAACTAATCTTTGCACCGCCGAGGTGTACGGGTCTAATTTCAGTTAACGGCTTATCAACAAGCCCCCCTTTCCCAGCCTGACCCATTGTCCAGTCTTTAACCAGATTGGCAAACATGACCTTTGCATTATGAGGTTCGCCGTCAACAGGGATAATCTTAAGAGTCTTGCCATAAGTCGGGCTCTTTTCATTTGCATCAATCATCTCGTGATTTACAGGCCAACGGATGCCTGTGGGGCTGAAAAGACCTGTAGAAAACTTATTGAGCGCAAACACATACTTATCATCCGCACTAATAGAAATGTGTCCTATCCTATAGTGAACCGGGAATTCGTCAACAACCTCAAGTTTATCCAGATCTGTCTTTACAATAGAGTCTGCAACAAAGCAGGATGTGTAAGCATATTTCCCTTTTGTGTCAAACACATTGTGGAGCGGTCCCGCTCCTGCTGGTATAACCTTTTTTACAGAAAGACTGTCCACATCAATGATTGTAATTGTTGCAGAGAGTTTATCTGCAACCTGGATATACCTTCCCTTTGGTTCAGCATCTGTCCCATGCGGGTTTTTTCCAACTGGTATCTCTTTTATAAGTTTAAAAGGATTTGGCTGGAATACACCGACTGTTGAATGATAGTAGTTGCCTGAGAATATCAATTCCTTTTTCGGCGGTTTGCTTACATCAAGATAATCAGGTGCGCTTGGCGCAGGACCCCAGTCAATGACCTGTGCCTTGCCTGTAGCAATATCCACCTTTGCCATCTTGCCTGTAAGTTCACCTGTTGCATAAAGGCTCTTACCATCCCTGCTTAACGATATATGATGAACACCGAATGGAAATGGCAGTGCAATAAGCCTTTCAAGGGAACCCAACTGCAGGTTGATTACTCCAATGGTATTGGCAGCCTTGTCATTAACATACAAAAATTTACCGTCAGGATTTAAGTTCTTATTACCTGAATTGTCCTTGGCGCTGAACACAGGCTCATGCAGGTCAACACCCACAAGGATATGCCTGTATGTCCTCATACTCGGGACACCAAATACAGCAACAGAACCGTCTGTTCCACCGGCATTATACATGAGCATTGTATCCTGCAGCGGGGCATCATTCGGCGATGTCTCTGTCACATGCCAGTCTCTTTCAGCAGCATTTACTGCCAAAGGAACCGCAGCCAGCATTATACATACTGCTATTAGAAAACCAATCTTCCTAAATTGCATTTTTATTCACCTCCTTATTTTATAGATTTATTTTATTGTAACCTTTTCAGGCGACTTTCTTAAACCACCTTCAACAAATCCGCCGCCTTTTAATTTGCCGCCCCTGCCTGCTAACTGCGCCTCAACTGACTCCTGTGCGTCCTTAAATTCAGCATTCTTTGCGGCATTCAGAGGCGTAACAGCATTCTCCTTTGACTTTGGGTCAAAAGAAGATTTTGGATTCAGATACTCATTTATGTCTTTAGGCGGTTTTGCATCTGCATTTGCCCTTACCCATGCTATAATATTCCAGATGTCCTGATCCTGTAAAAGATTTCCCCATGCAGGCATTATATCTGATAAATCCACTGCCCCGCCGCCGCCTTTTATCGTTGCAAAGAGTTCCACATTTGTCTTCTTGTTCATGTATGAACCTTTTGTAAGTATCCTTGGCTTTGGGTCAAGATATACTGCATTAGGGCCATCACCGTGCAGCAGCCAGCCGTGACATCCTACACAGTATACATAATACCACTGTTTCCCTTCATTGGGATCCGCTCCCGGAACAAGGGTTGTCTTGAATGACGCAGACCAGTTATTTGTCCACTGGTTATATAATGTATCATCTGATGCCTTTGCATCCTTTTTCCTTGCCCAGAGTTCTGTCTTCCCAGATGTTGCGCCATATCCGCTCTGTCCCTTTTCAAGTTTTGATATCTCTTTAGATGCATCCCTTGTAAACCTCTTTCCAACCCCTGTAAGATAGTCAAAACCTCCAATACCGTAGGTGCTTGCGGCAATGCCTTTCATCATGTCCATTGCCTCTTTCTCAAAATTATCTATTGCCTTTTTCAACTCTTCATCCGTACGGGTAGGACATTCTACCTTTTCATTCCCTGTCCTGCACCTCTTTTCAGCGGCATTGGCAATAGGCGCTGCAATAAAGACCGCAGCCAACAATGTTGCTAACAACCACATCTTTCCTTTCATGTCTTTCACCTCCTTTTAGGTTTAAGGCTTACACCTTACTTAAAAAGTAAATGTCATGCACCTCCTTTCCTTTTTGTCTGTTATCTTTCTAAGTAATTTATAAATATTTCTGCGTGTAAAAAATAGAATAGCAGACAAAAAAAGTCAAGAGAAAAATAGTATGAAAAACAGCCTTGCCTTTTGCTGCTCAAACTGTATAATAGTCTGCATTAAAAATCTTTTCCAGGAAAAAATTTGCCGAATTTTATCTTCTGTGTCCATATCCATCAGCCTGTAGGCAACTTTGACTTTGTTGTTGAAGATGCCTGCAAAAATGCATATCTCCCGTTTCTTAAGATATTGTCAGAATATCCTTCCATAAAACTGTCTCTCCATATTTCAGGTTATCTCCTGGACTATATACATGAACATCACAGGAGTTATATAGAACGGTTAAGGACCATGGTGAAGGCAGGGCAGGTTGAACTCTTGGGCGCCGGCTATTACGAGCCTGTGCTGACAGTAATCCCTGAAGCCGACAGGACAGGACAGATTAATCTCATGTCTGATAAACTGAACAAATATTTTGGCGTGAGACCCCGCGGCATATGGCTTACAGAGCGGGTATGGGAACCGCATCTGCCCGAATCTCTGAGCAATGCAGACGTTGAATATGTTGTTGTTGATGATTATCACTTTGTCAAGGCAGGGTTAAAGAAAGAAGACCTTTCGGGTTACTATATAACAGAGGAGCAGGGGCATATATTGAAGGTATTTCCGGGCAGCGAGAGACTTCGTTATATCATACCATTTGAGCATCCTGAGAAATTTATTGGTTTCCTGAAAAATGCGAAAAACGAGTCATCCCTGTTTGTCTTTGCTGATGACGGTGAAAAGTTCGGAGTATGGCCGGGCACACATGACTGGGTCTACAAAGAGAGGTGGCTTAAGAAATTTCTGGACACCCTGACAAACAACCTTGACTGGATAAAACCTGTTACATTCTCCGAATATATTGAAGAGAATGAACCTGTTGGCAGGGTATATCTTCCAACGACATCGTATATGGAAATGGGGGAATGGGCGCTTCCTGCAGAGGCATCTCTGGACTACACGAATCTGGTAAATGATATAAAAACCTGGCATGACGGAGAAAGGATAAGGAGGTTCCTTCAGGGAGGCATGTGGCGTAATTTCATGGCAAAATACCCTGAGGCAAACTGGATGCACAAGAGGATGCTCTCTGTAAGTAAACAACTCAAAAATCAAAAATCAAAAATCAAAAAAGGCAATATGGCAACAGCCTCCCGCCATTTATACATGGCACAGTGCAACGATGCTTACTGGCATGGCATCTTCGGCGGTCTTTATCTGCCTCACATAAGGAGCGCGGTTTATGAAAACCTTATAACTGCGGAAAACATTATAGAAGGCGATGATAAAAGGTCTTCTGAGACACGGGTTGAAATTGCGGACATTGATGCTGACACCCAGGAAGAAATCCTTATCAGGACACACATCTTTAACATCTTTCTTCTGCCCCATAAGGGGGGCTCAATCCAGGAACTTGATTTTAAACCAAAGGCTTACAACCTTACAAATGTCCTCACGCGGCGGTATGAGGGATACCATAATATGGTTAGGCAGAAGGCATCGGAACAAAGGGATAATGCTGCAAAAAGCATACACGATGTAACTAAAGTCAGGGAGACAGGGCTCGAAAGGGCGCTGATATATGATAAGTATGAAAGAAGGTCGCTGATTGACCATTTCATAAAACTGGGCACAACCCCTGATGTCATCCTTGATGCCATCAGGGCAGGAGAGTTTGAAGAGGGTGGAGGTTTTGTTAATGCAGTCTATGATTACAGGGTTGTTCCGGAAATCAATGAGGTTGTCTTGCACTGCACCAGCACTGCCTTCGGTATCCCTGTTAGGGTTGAAAAGGGCATAAAAACCGAGGGTACGGTCATCGCTGTTAATTACAGGATAACCAATTTATCTGATACCCTGTTACATACGGTTTTTGTTTCTGAATGGAATACGCTTTTGGGCTTTGGATTAAAGGCGCGGGATATGGGGGATATGGAAGAGTTTGAACTTCAGGAAGACTGGCTCGGGATAAAGTTTAATATGGGCTTAAAGCCGCAGGCACACCTATATATATATCCTGTTGAGACTGTATCTGTATCAGAAATGGGCTTTGAGAAAAATTTTCAGGCACTATGCATAATGCCGTGCTGGGATATAAGGGTTGCGGGAGGAGATACTGTATCTATAGGACTAACCATTGAGGTATTAGATGACAGTACCAAAATATATCTTGAAAAAAATCTGTGTCTCTGATAAAGTGCCGTCCTCCCAAAAAACGTGGACTTATCAACGCCTGTTGATAACCTTGTGCATAAGTTGGGCTTGCTAAATAAATGAACGACATATGGCAAAAGAGTTTGTTAGTAGTAAAGCACCGCGTTGACCCCCGGGTGTTTGACACATGGTTTAAACCAATAAAACAATTGGCTGCAAACGAGACCTCCATTGAACTTGAAGTCCCCAATAGGTTTTTCCTCGAATGGTTAAAGGATAATTATACCCCGCTGCTTCAGGACTCTCTGAAAGAGGCGACCAAGCGGGAATATTCAATTGTATGGCGTATAGGCAAAGACAAGGGTTCGGTATCAATAAGGGCGCATCCCTTGCCAGAATCAAACAAACCATCTTCAAATGCTTCTGAGAATGCTTCTGACAGGATTGTAAAAGAAGCAGGGCTTGCACAGAAATATACATTTGAAAACTTTGTTGTTGGAAGCAATAACGAGTTTGCCCATGCTGCCTGCTTTGCTGTTGCAAACCACCTTTCCAGTAAGTACAACCCTCTCTTTTTATATAGCGGCGCAGGACTTGGCAAGACACATCTTTTGCAGGCCATAGGGAACAGGGTCATACACAACAGGCATACTATAAAGGTGTATTATTATACATCTGAAAGGTTTATGAACGAATTCATAAACTGTGTCAGGCATGAAAAGATGACAGATTTCAAAAACAAACTCAGAAATACTGATATCCTACTAATTGATGATGTCCAGTTCTGGGCAGGCAAGGAGGGAACACAGGAGGAGTTCTTCCACACATTTAATGCCTTGTACGACTCGCACAGGCAAATAGTTTTAAGCAGCGACAAGTATCCAAAAGATATACGCGGTCTTGACGACCGGCTACGTTCAAGGTTTGCATGGGGTCTGATAGCAGATATCCAGCCGCCAGGTACCGAAGTCAAGATAGCGATATTGAAGAAAAAAGCGGAGGAGTACGGCATTACCCTGTCAGACGATGTGGCAAATTACCTGGCTGCCATAAGCGGCACAAATATCAGGGAACTTGAAGGCTACTTAATAAGGGTTGGCGCTGTCTCATCCCTTTCAGGCAAGGATATAACACTGAACCTTGCGAAAGACGCTTTAAAAAATATTATTGTGGAAAGTCATCCAAAGGTGCTAACCATAGAAGACATACAGGAAGCAGTTGCAAAGTTTTTCAATATAAAGGTTTCTGACCTCAGGTCAAAGAGAAGACACCAGAACATTGCCCTTCCAAGACAAATTGCGATGTATCTGGCAAGGGAATATATAAATGCCTCTTTCTCTGTTATAGGAGAACTGTTTGGTGGAAAAGACCACTCTACAGTAATACATGCATGCAAAAAAGTGAAAAAAAATATTGACAGCAGCCCTGAAATAAGAAAGAGTGTGGAGTCTATAATGTCCCGGTTGAAATGATGTTAATCTTCTGTTAATAAACTATTAAAACACATGCATGTTTGTTTATATAAAATAAAAAATATGGTTCGGGGTGGATATCTCAAACATACTCAGAAGGTTTTTAACATAATATTAAGAAATGGTTTTTAAAGAAATCAATATATTTATACTTTTTTCAACAATATTATGGTTTCCTACTATAACTATTACTAAAAATATTTAAATAAAATATAACAGGGGGCTTTTATGAAACTAACCATCCAGAAAAACAATCTTATAAAAACACTTCAGAACATTCAGAGTATTGTTGAAAGAAAGGTTACGCTTCCCATACTCTCAAATATTAAATTAGTTGCAGACAACAATAAGATAGAAATATATGCAACAAACATAGAGACATCGTGTAAAAGCACAATACCAGCGGAAATTAAAAAGAGCGGGGACATAACAATAAACGCAAGGAAATTTTTTGAGATAACAAAAGAACTCCCTGAAGAAAACATAGAAATATCAGTAGGCGAAAACTCAAGGATAACTATAAAGAGCGGTAAATCAAGGTTTAATATAAACGGCCTCCCGGCAAGCGAATTCCCGTCATTCCCTGAATATAATGAAGGCGTACTGACAGTTATAGACACAGAAGTAGTAAAAGAGATGATAGACAGGACCATCTTTGCTGTATCCACAGAAGAATACAGACACAATATAACAGGCATATTCTTTGAGGCAGAAGAAGGGAAGGTAAAAATGGCAGCAACAGACGGCTACAGGCTTGCATCCATAGAGAAACCAACAGAAACAGAGATTAAACTAAACAAGGGTGTTATCATCCCGAGGAGGGGGATTCTGGAAATAAAAAAGATATTAGACAATGAAGGGTCTTTACTCGCCGGCATTACAGACAACAGTATGGCTTTTAAAAAAGGGAATACAGTGCTTATAATCAGGCTTATAGAAGGTGAATTCCCGTCATATGGGCAGGTAATACCTAAAGACAACAACAAGTTGATAACAATCAGCAGGGAGGTTCTTGCCTCTGCTATAAGAAGGGTATCTGTCCTGTCATCAGACAAAATACGGGGTATTAAGTTCAGTATATCAAAGGGGAAGATGTCTCTTTACTCGAATAACCCTGACCTTGGGGATGCCCTCGAAGAAATAGATATCAAATATGATGGGGATGATATGGAGGTGGCATTTAATGTTGATTATATGCTGGATGTTTTGAACATACTTTATACAAATAATATTAATCTGGAATTAAAAGACAGCGGCAGTGCAGGGATAATAAAAACAGGGCTTGATGATGGATATACTTATGTAATTATGCCAATGAGGGTGTGAAAGGAATAATATGCAGCCGAAGACATATGAGGTTATATGGGGCCCGTGGAGATTTTATCTCCCGATAGGGATTAAAACGCTTATAGCATTTCTTATAGTAATAGCAACCCTTGCCGGCAGTATATATTACTACACATCTGTAACACTTTCTGCACAATTAGAAAAAGAGGCATTAGATCATCTGCAGTCCACACTCAAGGGCGGCTGGAGAATTTATTATTCAAGAATGGACCAGATGAAATACAGCATGCTGCAGGCAGCAACAGAAAACCATATAAAGTCTGCGGTAGTAAAAAAAGACAG
>Ga0154468_103_pt1 | contig 49104 bp, 59 predicted proteins | sample RifGroC2_FD_115947 | JGI IMG/M metagenome (GOLD analysis project Ga0154468, IMG submission 115947) | Deltaproteobacteria bacterium GWC2_42_11 | reverse complement strand
ACGAACTATCCAAAATGGGGCATAAGGATAAGTCCGCAGTTGCAAGAGAGCTTATAGATTATGGGTGGGAATTTCTGATGCTCAAACTTTACAGGGAGGGAAAGATGTCATTAAGTTCTCTGTCTGAGAAGTTAGAACTCTCGGTAAGCGAGACAATAGACTTATTGTCAGAATTCGGCGTTAAATCTCCGATAGATTATGACGATTACCTGAAAGGCTTTGAGGCATTCAAATAATCATGCCAAGAACAAACGAAGCCACAGATACGGATCCCTGCTTAATGCTTGCAGAGCCTGCCCCGTACTTGATACGGGGGACAAGTTTAAAGGTGATTGACCCCGTTAGAAAAACTTTCTAACGGGGTTGAAAGACTTCAGCAACTTGGCGCTGAAAGCGGGGAGATACTTCGGTTTATCAGCAGGAGTATGCTTTGAATCTAAATTTGTGATGAGGATAACAGGATAATGGCCATAGTTTCCTCAGTGGCATTACTTTAAAACATGACTCAAAAACAATTAGAAGATTATCTCTGGGGAGCAGCCAACATTTTGAGAGGAATGATTGATGCGGCTGACTTTAAGCAATACATTTTCCCTTTGCTTTTCTTCAAACGCATCTCTGATGTGTGGGACGAAGAATATAAAATTGCTTTGGATGAATCCGGTGGCGATATGACTTATGCGGAGTTTAAGGAAAACCACTGGTTTGAAATTCCAAAGAAGTGCCATTGGGATGATGTGAGAAAAAAACTGTTGATGTAGGAACTGCTTTACAAAAAGCATTGCAGGGAATTGAAAAAGCAAACTTTGAATTGCTTCACGACATTTTCGGTGATGCTCAATGGACAAACAAGAAAAGGTTAAGCGATGAAAAGATGCTTGACCTCATTGAGCATTTCAGCCAAATGGATTTGTCAATAAAAAATGTTCCTCACGATATTATGGGTGAGGGCTACGAATACCTTATTAAAAAATTCGCTGACGACAGTGGACACACAGCAGCAGAGTTTTACACCAACCGCACCGTTGTAAAACTAATGACACTCATCACCGACCCTCAATCAAAAGAAAGTGTGTATGACCCGACTTGTGGAAGTGGCGGCATCCTGCTCAACAGCGCTTTGTATCTGAAAGAGCAGAAGAAAGAATACAGAACACTGAAACTTTATGGACAGGAATTGAACCTGATTACTTCTGCCATTGCACGGATAAATATGTTCATGCACAATGTGGACGAATTTGAAATTGTACAAGGCGACACTTTGGATAATCCTTCGTTGCTTAAAGATGATGAGTTGAGAAAGTTTGATGTAATCATGGCGAATCCGCCATACAGCGTTAAGAGATGGAATCAGCAGAAGTGGATGAACGACCCTTACGGCAGAAACATTTGGGGAACACCGCCACAAGGTTGTGCCGATTACGCTTTTCTGCAACACATCATTAAAAGTTTGAACAAGGACACCGGCAGATGCATAGTGCTTTTCCCTCATGGAGTTTTGTTTCGTGATTCGGAAAGTGAGATACGAAAGAAAATGATTGAAGCCGATTTAGTAGATGCAGTAATTGGCTTAGGCAAAAATCTTTTTTACAACAGCAGTATGGAAAGTTGCCTGCTGGTTTGCCGAATGAAAAAACCGAAAGAGAGAAAAGGGAAAATATTTTTTATCAATGCAGTGAATGAGGTTTGTGTTGAAAGAAGCACCGCCTACCTTAAAGAAGAACACATAAAGAAAATTGCATTAACTTACAAAAACTACAAGGAGATTGATGGGTTCACGAAAATCGTTTCAAACGAAGAGGTGATAAGTAAGAATGATGGAAACCTAAACATTCCGTTGTATGTAAAGCAAGAGAATAATTCCAATGAACATGTGATTGAACATTTGCTTGAAGAAATTCAAACTGGGAAATCAAGTCTGAATAAATCCGTGGATTCACTTTTCAAAAAATTAGAAACGCTTGGAATAAAATGAAAGTGAAAGGGAAAACGAAAACATTGGACGAGGTTTGTTCATTCATCAGAGGTGTAACATTTGGCAAACACGAAGAGATTGAAACAACTGATGGGTTTGGAATTCTTCGTTCTCATAATGTTGACTTTGAAAATTTCAGAGTGAGCTTTCACGACATGAAATATATTTCACCAAAGGCAAAGGTTAAAGACGAACAACGCCTTCTTAAAAATGATATTCTTATTTCTGTTGCAAACAGTAAAGAACAAACAGGCAAAGTTGGTTTTTCATTTACTGATACAGATTTTTTTGCAGGTGGTTTTATGGCAATAATGCGACCACTCAACGGAATCAATCCTTACTATCTATTCGCTAATCTTTCAACTCATAATTTCAAGCAGTTCATTGAAGGGAAAAATCAAGGAACAACAAGCATTTGGAACATCACTTTTAACAGAATAAAAGATTATGAATTTATTGTTCCTGATAAGGAAAAACAAACCCAAATAGCCGAATTATTTCAAAGCATTGAAACCGCCATTGAACAAGCAGAACAGCAGGAGAAGAATTTACTTGATTTGAAAAAAACTTTGAGCAATTCTTTAGTGAGTAAAGAACCTGTGTTTGGAAATTTATTGAACAAGAAAAATTGCACTTTGACAAATTTCAATGGAGTTGCTGATTGCATTGAGCAACACGACAAACAGAAAAAAGATGTAAGCCGTTTTATTGGTTTGGAAAATATTGAACCAGAGAATTTGAAAATATCTACATGGGGAAATATTAAAGACGGAACAACATTCACCAAACGATTTTCAAAAGGTGATGTGTTGTTTGGCAAGCGGAGAGCATACTTAAAGAAAGTTGCCGTTGCTGACTTTGACGGGATTTGTTCGGGAGATATTTTGGTGTTGAGAGCAAAAGAAAAAAAGATGTTGTCGGAGTTGTTGCCGTTTTATGTTTCAGCAGAAGCATTTATCAATCATGCTGTAAGCACATCAGCAGGTTCGCTTTCACCAAGAACAAAGTGGAGAGATTTATCTTCACTTGAAGTTTCCATTCCTGATTTGAAAACACAGGAAAAAATTCTGGAAATATTTCAACAAATTGAAACAACACTTTCGCAACTCAAAACCCAAAAACAAACTTTGAAAAACTTAAAGCAGAAACTACTGAATGAAATTTTAGGATGAGAATTCCCCTCTTGAGAGGGGATAAAGGGGTGTGTAATTATGCAGCGAAGAACACACCCCCAACCCCTCTCAATCAAGAGGTGAATTTCAAAAAGAATCCCCTCAACTGAGAGGGTAAAGTAAGATGCAATACAGAAAAATCTATCCCTATAATCCGAAGTTGAAAGAACTGGCAAGGCAGTTGCGCAACCATAGCACTTTCTCAGAAGTGCTGCTTTGGAATCAGTTAAAGAATAAACGGATAATGGGTTACGACTTTCATCGGCAAAAGCCCATACTAAATTATATCCTTGATTTTTTTTGCCATGAGTTGGAATTAGCGATTGAAATAGACGGATGCAGTCATGATTTTGAGGAAGCATATAAAAAAGATAAATCACGGCAGGAAGAAATTGAAAGGTTGGGGATTGTATTTCTCCGGTTTGATGATTTGCAGGTAAAAAAGAATATGGCCGGTGTATTGCAAACGATTGAGGGCTGGATTAAAGAACACACCCCTAACCCCTCTCAAGAGGGGAATAATGAAAATGAGATTCAAACATGAGATTTAACGAACTAAATAGCGTAGAACATTTTATCATTCACCGCCTCACAGGTGTGAACCTGAATAATGTGCAGGCAGGAATGGTGGCGGAAGACCCTGTTGAGTATGACACGGTGAAATGGAAATATGTTCAAAGTGAATTGCTTCAAAGAAGCATTGAAGATGTGTTGCTGGAAAAAGAATTGACCGATGCTTTATGCAGATTGAATCCTGAAATTGCAGCGCAACCCGAAAGAGCAGAAGAAGTAATTCATAAACTCCGTGCAATTCTTATCACGGTAAACAATGTGGGTTTGGTTCGTGCCAACGAAGAATTCTCAAAATGGCTGAGAGGTGAAATCACCTTGCCTTTTGGCAAAGGCGAACAGCACATTCCCATTCGCTTGATTGATTTTGAAAACAAAAAGAACAACACCTACATTCTCACCAATCAGTTAAATGTTCGTGCAAGAGAAACCAAAATTCCCGACACAGTATTTTTTGTCAATGGAATTCCGCTTGTTGTCGGCGAAGCCAAAACGCCCGTTCGTCCGTCAGTGAGTTGGTTAGATGGCGCACACGATATTCATGTTACATACGAGAATACCATTCCACAATTATTTGTTCCGAACATTTTTTCATTCGCAACAGAAGGCAAAGAACTTTTTATTGGCGCTGTGAGAACGTCTTTAGAATTATGGACACCATGGAGATTGGAGGATGATAAAGACGAACCGGAACATTTTACGGGGTTGCAGGATGTGGCAAAGCAATTAACGCATCTTTTGAAACCTTCCACTCTGCTTGACATTTTGCAGTATTATACCGTTTACGCAACCAACAATCAGCGAAAGAAAATAAAACTTGTTTGTCGCTATCAGCAATATGAAGGTTCAAACGCCATTGTGCAGCGTGTTACACAAGGTAAAATCAAGAAAGGTTTGATTTGGCATTTCCAGGGTTCTGGAAAATCATTACTCATGTTGTTTGCTGCACAAAAACTCCGCAGGCAGCAGGACTTGGGAAACCCTACTGTAATTATTGTAGTTGACAGAATTGATTTGGATACGCAAATCACAGCCACCTTCAACACAGTCGAAGTTCCAAACATGAGTACAACGGACAGCATCAAAGAACTTCACGACCTGCTTGAGAAAGATTCAAGAAAAATCATCATCACCATGATTCACAAATTCAAAGAGGCGTATCCCGACATGAACAAACGGGACAATATTATTGTGATGGTGGACGAAGCGCACAGAACACAGGAAGGCGATTTAGGCAGGAAAATGAGGGCAGCGTTACCTAATGCTTTTCTTTTCGGTTTGACCGGAACACCTATAAATAAAGTGGACAAAAATACTTTCTGGGCATTCGGCGCTGAACAGGACAAAGCAGGTTACATGAGCCGATACACTTTTCAGGAAAGTATCAGGGATAACGCAACTTTGCCTTTGCACTTTGAACCGAGATTGCCGAATTATCACATTCGCAAAGAGGATTTGGATATTGCTTTTAAAGAACTCACAAGAGATTTGAGCGAAGAAGACAGGAATACATTGAGCCAAAAGGCAACAAATATGAAAGTGTTTTTGAAATCACCGGAACGGGTAAAGGCGATTGTAAATGACATTGCCGAACATTTCAGCAAGCATGTTGAGCCGGAAGGTTTGAAAGCAATGATTGTAACGCCTGACCGCTTCGCCTGCATTCAATATAAAGATGAATTGGATAAACTTTTGCCAACGGTAGCAAGCGAAGTTGTAATCAGCACATCGGCAAGCGATGATTTTGAATTTAAGCAGCGTTGGGGGAAGGATAAAGATGCACAGGAAAAAGTCGTAGAAAAATTCAATGACCCCGATTCGCCTTTGAAGTTTCTAATCGTTACAGCAAAATTGCTTACAGGTTTTGATTCACCGATTTTGCAAACCATGTATTTAGACAAATCGCTTAAAGACCACACACTTTTACAGGCAATTTGCAGAACCAACCGTTTGTCCCCGAATAAGACATTCGGCAGAATAGTTGATTATTTCGGAGTGTTTGATGACACAGCAAAAGCATTGGCATTTGACGAGGAAACCATTAAAACAGTCATTACCAATTTACAGGAGTTGCGGGATAGGTTACCGGAATTGGTTCAAAAATGTTTGGCTCATTTTTTCACTATTGACAGAAGCGTTGCCGGATTTGAAGGATTGCAGGCAGCACAGGATTGTATTAATACGAATGAAAAGAGAGATGCTTTCGCGCAAGATTTCAGCAGTTTATCAAAACTTTGGGAAGCACTTTCACCTGACACGGTGCTAAACCAATTTCAGAAAGATTACAAATGGCTTTCGCAGGTTTATACTTCTGTAAAACCAACTTCATCAGACAACGGCAGATTGTTGTGGCATGCTTTGGGAGCGCAAACAACAAAACTCATTCACGACCACATTGTAGTTTCAGGCATCACTACCGACATGGAAGAAATGATTCTAAATGCAGAGGTGATTGATGATTTGATGAACAAGAAAGACCCAAAACAAGCACAGAAACTTTTGAAGATTTTAGTCAGCCGCCTTGCAAAACACAAAGGCATTTTGAAGTTCAAAGAATTGAGTGAACGATTGGAGGAAGTGCGTGACAAAGCAGAGAAAGGTTTGATTAACTCTATTGAGTTCATTAAAGAGTTGTGTCAGATTGCAAAAGAAACTTTGCAGGCAGAGAAAGACACCGAAATAAAAGAGGAACAAAAAAATGCAAAGGCAGCGTTGACTGAATTGTTTCTTGAAATGAAAACAGACAAGACACCAGCAATCGTGGAGAGAATTGTTACGGACATTGATGAAATTGTTCGGATAGTTCGTTTTGATGGTTGGCAGGATTCAACCACCGGAGAAAAAGAAATAAAAAGAGAATTGAGAAAAATTCTTTGGGTGAAGTATGCAATCAAAGACGAAGAACTTTTTAATAAGGCTTATGGGTATATTAAGGAGTATTATTAATAGTTATTATGGAGTTGACTAGATAATCTGGACGGTTCTCTTTATGTGCAATTGTGTCAACCTATGGAGCAGACATTAAAACCATTCTGTTCTTGCAACAGGCGGCGGAAAGGCGGATTGAGGATATTGTTGCTAAAGCAAGTAGGGTGGGCATTGCCCACCAAAAAGGTGTAAAAACTATAGACGATTGAGGGACATTTCCCGGGTTTTATGAAGATTTTTTGAATCGGTTGAAACGACGGTCGGCGCCCTTCTTAATGGGAATTTAAGGTCTTGAATGACAAAACAGGATATGAAATGTGATTTTAGTTATCAATCTGTTATAATCCATTAGAGGAGGTGAATTATTATGGAAATTGCCAATAGAATTACTGTTGATGAAAAGGTTCGGTTCGGCAAACCTGTTATTAAAGGGACCCGTGTTCCGGTAGACTTGATTATGGGAAAACTGGCAGGAGGAATGACCTATGAAGAGGTGATGGCGGAATATGATATTGAGCGAGAGGATATACTGGCTGCGCTGGATTATGCTGCGAGACACCTATCAGATGAAGAAGTCAGGGCTGTAGGTTAAGATGGTTAAGTTTGTTGTTGATGAAGATATGCCGCGTTCTACCGCGAAAGTCCTTGAGGCAAGAGGTTACAAGGCTATGGATGTGCGGAATTGCGGTTTAAGAGGCAGGAGCGATGAAGATATTTTCCAGTTTGCCCAAAAGGAAAGTGCTGTTGTTCTGACCGGCGATTGTGGGTTCGGGAACATTCTGCACTTTCCCATAGGCAGTCATTTCGGAATTGTCGTAGCGCATTTTCCTAACGAAATATCCACTTCAGAATTAAACAAGCAAATAATGAAAGCCTTGAATATGCTTACGGAGACTGACTTCAAAGGAAATCTTATCATTATTGAACCGGGAAAGATTAGGATAAGGAGATAACAGGGCAAGTGATGTAAATGACTATAAACATCAAACCACAACCAAATCATAAACTATACATTCAGACGCTTCGCCAGATGTCGCCGGAAAAGAGGCTTTTAAAGGCATTTGAGTTGTCTGAATTTTCCAAACAGCTTTTTATTTATGGATTGCGCAAAAGGTTTCCGAATCTTTCGGAAGATGAATTTAGAAAACTGCTTATGGAGCGTCTTGACAAATGTCACAACAGGAATTATTAAAAAAGGTTATTAAAGCGCTTGAGGATGCAAAGATTCAGCATATGATTACTGGCTCTGTTGCATCAAGTTTGCAGGGCGAACCCCGTTCTACTCATGATATAGACATGGTTGTTGCTATTCAAAGGTCGGCTGTAAAGAAATTAGTTGAAGCATTTCCACCTCCTGACTTTCATCTTGATGAGGACAGTATTCTGAATGCCATTGCTACACAAGGCATGTTTAATCTGATAGATGTAAAAGAAGGCGATAAGGTTGATTTCTGGTTGTTTACCAATGAGCCTTTTGACCAATCTAGGTTTTCACGGAAATATACTGAAGAAGTCATGGGTGTAAAAATGAACATTTCAAGCCCTGAAGATACAATATTGATGAAATTACGATGGGCTAAATTGTCAGGTGGAAGTGAAAAACAATTTACTGATGCCATGCGTGTTTATGAAGTGCAGTCTAAAAAACTTGATATGGCTTACTTGGAGTATTGGGCAAAGGAATTGGATATTGAACCGTTGTGGAAACATCTGAAAGATGAAGCAGAAGTAACATAACCCGTGTAAGATTTTTATAAAAGGAATTTTCAGGACATGAAAGACTTTACGCCATTTCTTATATCATGGAATATCACAAAGCGGTGCAATCTGAAGTGCATGCACTGTTATCTTGACGCTGCGGAACTTTCCAGTCCAAAAGGGGAACTCTCAACACAGGAGGCTTTTTCTCTGATAGACGAGATTTCAAAAACAGCGCCTAATGCAATGCTGATACTTACAGGCGGAGAGCCGCTTTTAAGAGATGATGTTTTTGATATTGCAAAATATGCATCCAGCAAGGGCTTGATGGTTGTGCTTGGCACAAACGGCACAATGATTGATGCTCGTATTGCATGTCAAATCAAAGAGAGCAATATAAAAGGAATCGGCATAAGCATTGATTCTATTAAGCCTGAATCCCATGATGATTTCAGGGGCATTCAGGGCGCATGGCAGAAAACACTCTCAGGGATTGACGTGCTTAAAAAACACAAAATAGATTTTCAGTTGCAGGTTACTGTTACAAAAAATAACTACAACGAAATCCCGTTCTTGATTGAGTATTCCATCAAAAGCGGCGCAAGGGCAGTGAATGTGTTCTTTCTGGTATGTACAGGCAGGGGGCAGGAGATGACTGATATAACGCCAAAGCAGTATGAAGATATGTTGAAATATCTTGCAAATGCGCAAAAGGAATATGAAGACAAAATTATGGTCAGGGCAAGGTGCGCCCCGCATTTTTTAAGGGTTGTTCAGGAAATCAACCCTGATTCAGAAATAATGAAAGGGGCGACAAGCGGCTGTCTTGCAGGAACGCACTATTTTAGGATAACTCCAGAAGGCGATGTAACGCCGTGCCCGTATATGCCGACATCTGCAGGAAATGTCAGGAAACAGAGGTTGTCTGAGATATGGGATAATGCGGATATATTCAAGACCTTGCGAAACCCTGTTTACAAGGGCAATTGCAAGGACTGCGAGTTTAATGATGTGTGCGGCGGATGCAGGGCAAGGGCTTATGCGGAAAAAGGGGATGTAATGGAAGGGGATTCTTGGTGCGAATATGAATCAGGGTCAGGGGTCAGGGGTCAAGGGTCAAGGGTCAGGAAAAAAGATACCGAAATATTTTGGACGGATGAGGCGAAAGAGAGGCTTGATAAAGTCCCTGTGTTTTTGCGAGCAATGGTTAAAAAGGGTGTAGAAGGCTATGCAAAAAGAAAAGGCTTGAAAGAGATTACGCCTGATATTATGATGGAGATGAGGAAGAGGGTGAAAAGGAAGCAAGATATAGAGACATGAACAGGGCTTCCAAAACCCGTTGCCTCTTGAAACCTCCCACCCGGACGGTTTTTCCAGCCCTGTCCATGTCTCTCTAACTATTGAGATGAGGAAAAGGGTTGGTTCACGCTGAAAAATGTCCATCTGCGTTGTTGTCGCTTCGGCTTCTGCGCTCAACATACTACAAAAAGTATGCCTCGCTTGAAGCCTTGCTCTGCCTTGCATCTAGACATTTTTGAGCATGAACTCTGCAAAGAAGGTTTTTTTATGTCAACTAATCATTCGCCAAAAAAAAGGGTCGGCTTAACAGTTTTCGGCAGTGTCCTGTTTTTTCTGGGCATGCTCAATATTATGTTTTATACCAAGGCAGGCATTGAACTGCCAAAGTTCTATTTATTTCTGATAGTTGCTGGTATAATTATATTTGCTATTGGTTCATGGCGGGATAGAAAATGATACTCAAAGATAAAAATATAGTGTTAGGCATTACAGGCGGGATTGCGGCATATAAGGCGCTTGAACTGACAAGGCTCCTTGTAAAAAAAGGGGCAAATGTCTATCCAGTAATGACTAAATCAGCAGCAGAATTTATTGCGCCGCTTTCTTTTCAGACACTTTCAGGAAATCCTGTTTATACAGAACTTTTTGATATAAGCAAAGATGCAAGCATAAGGCATATTGATATAGCGGAAAAGGCAGATATTATTATTATTGCGCCTGCAACTGCAAATGTAATAGGCAAGGTTGCAAATGGCATTGCAGACGACCTTTTAACAACAATCATAATGGCTTCAAAATGCCCTAAACTTTTTGCGCCTGCAATGAATGTGAATATGTATGAAAATCCGATTGTTCAGAAGAATATATCAAGGCTAAAAAGGGTGGGTTATTTTTTTGTAGGACCAGATGAAGGCGAACTTGCATGCGGCTACGAGGGCAAAGGAAGGCTTGCACCGCTTGAGGATATTATTTATGCAGCAGAGGAGTGTCTTTCGCCAAAGGATATGAAGGGCGAAAAGGTGCTTGTTACAGCAGGTCCTACAAGAGAGCCGATTGACCCTGTGAGGTTTATATCAAACTCATCCTCTGGCAAAATGGGCTATGCTATTGCAAAGGCTGCAAAGAGAAGGGGAGCAGAGGTTGTTCTTGTAAGCGGGCCGTCTTATCTCAAACCGCCCTCATGTATAACATTCGTGAGTGTTGCAACAGCGGATGAGATGTCTGATGCAGCGATGAGGCATTATCCACAGTCAACGGTTGTTATAATGGCTGCTGCTGTTTCAGACTACAAGCCGATGATAAGCCACAGGAAAAAGGTTAAAAAGGATGAGGCAAAACTGGCAATAGAAATTGAGAGGACAGGGGATATACTGCAGGAGATGGGGAATCAGAAAAGAAGACAGTTCCTTGTGGGTTTTGCGCTTGAGACAGATGATATAATTGTCAATGCAAAGAAGAAACTCAAAACCAAAAACCTTGACCTCGTTGTTGCAAACTCTACAGAAGGTTTTAGCAGTGATGTAAATCAGGTTGCAATCATACACTCTACAGGCGAGGTTGCGGAATTGCCCAAACTCTCAAAAGATGAGGTCGCTGAGAGGATACTGGATGTTATTGTAAAAGAGATAGGTAAGTGAATGTTGCTGGCAGAAGACGAATTGTGCCACCTAAAATTCAGGGTTAGGGGTCAGTTTAAAAGCGAAAAGTTATCGTCATCTTATTGAATGTATTTGTATTAGATTATATATCATGTGGCTGTTTAATTGCCTGAATGGCATTTATCACAGCACCTTCCCAGTCTTTATTGTTCCATTTTAATGTTTTCAATTTCCTCCTCATCTTTTTTGCAGTGGCAAGTCTTGCCTTGCCGGTAGGGTCTTCTGTCACACAGAATGACTTGCTGCCGTTTACAAGGAAATCGCGGACTACACCCAGCGAGAGTTGGTAATAATATTTTTTGTCTTCATAGGTCAGTTTCCATTTTGAACTGGATGAAAGGAGACCGAGCATCCTGTGCCACTGTTCAAAGCGGTGTATCATGAGTATACCTGAAAAGATGGTTTTGTTTGTTCTGAAGGATAGTGGTGTGCCTTCAAGGACAGAGTTCAACAGTTTATCATTATCCATGTACACCTCTCTTGCAATCTGCCGCGGAAGACTCCATACCATTTTGTCAGCCATTGCATCAAATCGGAGTTCCCAGTATGTATGCCGCAGTATCCTGCTTGAGAATGAGAGTATCAGTTTTTCGGGGATATAGTAGTTGTGTGCTACGGTGTCTGCTGCAAGGTGAGAGAGATAACCGTATGCAAATGACCTCTGCGATGGTGTCGAAGCCTTTCTGAGTATATTTAAACCGATCTTCCAGTTATGGCAGTGCTTGAGTTCTTCTGACAGGTTCTTTGCGACAACGATATCCGCACTTATATTCCCGTATAGGTAATCGTAAGGGAATTTGACAAGGAGGTTCCTTATATCAGGGGTCAGAAGGTTTATATTGTGCAGTATATCACTGGCGAGTTCAAGGTGTGTTGCAGGTCCCCATGCATAGACGTTTTCCGGAAGTAAGATTACAAAGACTATGGATAACAAGGTAATTGATAAAAACATGGTTTTGATGCTACAGTAAAAAACAGAGATTGTAAAGTGGAGGATTACCTTGTTTATCAGCAAAGACCGCACGGCTATTATAAAACAACTGAAAGAGTATTTATGCTATCTAAAGGACATCGGGATAAAGGAAATACCATGTGAGGCAAGGGTCAGGGGTCAAGGGTCAGGGGGCAACAGTAGGACAGGCGTCTCGCCTGTCAATGAATCAGGAGACATAAAGCCAACCCTTGAATCCGTTAAAGAGGAACTTGGTAATTGTAAGAGGTGCAAACTCTACAGGACAAGGACAAATATCGTTTTTGGTACAGGGAACCCGAATGCAAGGCTCATGTTTATCGGAGAAGGTCCTGGTGAAGAGGAAGACCTTCAGGGAGAACCATTTGTCGGGAGGGCAGGGCAACTCCTTACAAGGATTATTGAGGCAATGGGTTTAAAAAGAGATGACGTGTATATCTGCAATGTGGTTAAATGCAGACCCCCTGAAAACAGAGCGCCTGAACCTGATGAAATTTCTGCATGCAGACCATTCCTTGAGAAGCAGATTGATGCAATAAAACCGAAAATAATTGTTGCTTTGGGGAACCATGCTGTCCATTCACTCCTTAATACAGTATCGGGTATAACAAAAGTCAGAGGGCAGTTTTCCTATTATAAAAATAATATAAAACTTATGCCCACATACCACCCTGCATATCTTTTAAGAAACGAGGGGAAGAAAAAAGAGGTATGGGAGGACATGAAGAAGGTTATGGCTGAACTTGGTTTGGAGGTTCCGAAAAAGGAAGAAAAAGGGCTGTATGGATGAAAGGGAATAAAATCAGTGTAAGGGTTTCAAAAAAATGCCTTGAAAGGATTTCTTGCGGGCATTTATTGTTGCTAAAAAGATTGCAAGATAATCAAATCCCTGTTATATTCAAACAATGAAAAAATTCCTCTCAATCTTTATCCTAACGATATTTCTATATTCATCTGCCCATGCCCAGACCATCCACTACCTCATTGTTGACGGCATTGTCAACCCTGTAATGTCCGAGTTTATAGTAAAGGGTATTGAGAATGCATCAAAAGAAAAGGCTGAGGTAATTATCATACAACTTGATACGCCGGGCGGGCTTGACCTGTCCATGCGGGATATTACAAAGGCGATACTCTCTTCGGATGTCCCTGTGATAGTCTATGTTGCGCCGAGCGGCGCCAGGGCTGCATCAGCAGGTGTATTTATTACTTATGCCTCTCATATCGCTGCAATGACACCCGGCACTAATATAGGTGCAGCACACCCTGTTGCAATGGGCGGCGAGAAGATGGATGAGACAATGTCAAAAAAGGTTGAGAATGATGCAGTTGCATACATAAAAGGGATTGCAGCAAAAAGACACAGGAATGCAGAATGGGCTGAAAAGGCGGTCAGGGAGAGCGCTTCCATTACAGCAGAGGAGGCGCTTAAATTGAATGTAATTGAGATTATTGCCCCTGACAGAAATGCGCTCTTTGAGGCGATTGACGGGAGAAAGGTTGAGGTGGTATCAGGTGAAAGGGTTTTAAAGACAAAGGGCGCAGAGGTTAAAGATATTGAAATGGGTTTGAGATTAAGCATATTAAATGCCATAAGCAATCCGAATGTTGCATATATACTTATGATGATAGGTCTCATTGGCATATACTTTGAACTTTCAAATCCAGGCGCAATACTGCCGGGTGTTGTGGGCGGCATATCCCTCATACTTGCATTCTATGCAATGCAGACGCTGTCAGTGAACTATGCAGGCATTTTATTGATAGGTCTTGCTGTCTTATTTTTTATAGCAGAGATTAAGGTTGTAAGTTTTGGACTTTTGACTGTAGCAGGGATTATTGCATTAACGCTCGGCTCTTTAATGCTCTTTGAATCGCCTCTGCCGTTTATGAGGCTTTCTGTCTGGGTTGTTCTGCCAACAGTCATTTTTGTTACTGCTGTATTTGTCGGTGCCATGTATTATGCAGTAAAGATAAGACATAAGACACCGGTGAGCGGGAAAGAGGGTCTTTTGGGTGACGCAGGACTTGCTGATACAGACATCCTGAACGGTGGCAAGGTATTTATTGACGGTGAATACTGGGACGCATGGAGTGATGAACTTATAAAGGCAGGGGAAAAGATAAGGGTTGTGGAAATGGATGGGATGAAACTCAAGGTAAAAAAAATGTATTGATGGCAAGCGCTTTCCTGACCCTCTTTAAGACCTCCTCCTTCCCAAGGAGATGGAATACCTTTTCAAGTCCAAGCCCCTTTGTCATGCCTGTCAGTGCAGCCCTTATCGGCATAAAAAGATTCTTACCTTTTTCACCTGTCATTCCCTTCAGTCTTTTTATAATATCAGGATAGACTGAATCGGTTAAAGAGGTCTCCTCCACAACCTCTTCCATAAGTGCCTCTAAGACCTTTTTTGCACATGGTTCTGCAATAACTTTCATTGCATCTTCTTCAATTACAGGTTCTTTCAGGAAAGGCTTGAGTATATGAGGTAAGTCCCTGAGTGTTGTCACCTCTGACTTAGAAGCCTCTATAAGTGTTTTAAGTCTTTCTTCAGGTATATCTTTGCTGAAATAATGTCTTGACATCCTGATTAGTTCGTCTGTATCACTTTTCTCTATATATTTTATATTAAACTTCCTAAGCCTTTCTATATCAAAGACAGAAGGTGAGCGGGATAATTTTTCAATGGAAAACATCTCTATAGCCTCTTTTATAGAAAAGAATTCCCTTCCCGGCGACCAGCCCAGATGACACAGATGGTTTATGATTGCTTCAGGGAGAAAACCTTCTGCCTGCAATTCCATTATAGATGCACTTCCATGCCTTTTGCTGATAGGAGATGAGTCGTTCCCGAGTATTAACGGGATATGGGCATATTTAGGCAGTTTAAGACCAAGTGCCTCAAACAGCAATATCTGTCTCGGCGTGTTTGGCAGGTGGTCGTCACCCCTTATCACATGGGTTATCTCCATCATGCTGTCATCAATTACTGCTGCAAAGTTATATGTTGCAATCCCGTCCGAGTTGATGATTATAAAGTCTCCAAACAGCCTTGAGTCAAAGATAATCTTTTTATGCACCATGTCTTCGAGTATTATGGTCTTTTCAGGCACCCTAAATCTCACAACATAATGCGTATCTTTTGCTTCTTCTGCCAATGACCTGCATTTACCATCGTATCTTGGCGGCATGCCCATAGACATCTGTTTTTTTCTTAATTCGTGCAGCCTTTCCTCTGTGCAGTAACACCTGTAAGCCTTACCCTCTTTCAGCAGTTTCTCTGCAAGGTTAAAGTATATATCAAGTCTTTCTGACTGACGGTAAAGATACTCTGCACCAGGACTTTTGTCCCAGTCAATGCCGAGCCATTTCAGGTTTTTAAAAATAGATTTTTCAAATTCTAATGTTGACCTCTGCCTATCTGTATCTTCAATCCTAAGTATGAAACTCCCATTGTGATGTCTTGCAAATAGAAAATTAAAAAGCGCTGTCCTTGCATTCCCTATATGGAGATAGCCTGTAGGGCTTGGCGCAAAGCGAGTTCGTATTTTTCTCTCACCTCTCACCTCTCACCTCTCACCTGTATCAATGCCACTGCATAAGCAGCGATACCTTCACCTGTGCCTGTAAAACCGAGACCCTCTTCTGTCTTTGCCTTTACATTCACCTGCCCTGTATCAAGATTTAATGTCTTTGCAATATTTGCTGTCATTAGCGGGATATATTCAGCAAGTTTTGGTCTCTGGGCAACTATGGTTGAATCTATATTGACGATTGAAAGGCCATTATTTTTAATGAGGGTCTGAATATGTGAAATGAGTTTTGAACTGGATATGTCCTTATACGCAGGGTCTGTATCAGGGAAGTGGCTTCCTATATCCCCCATGCCTGCTGCTCCCAGCAGCGCATCGCATATTGCGTGGAGGAGGACATCTGCATCAGAATGCCCGAGAAGCCCCTTTTCAAAAGGTACATCCACACCGCCGAGGATTAGTTTCCTCCCTTCTGTAAGCCTGTGTGCATCATATCCAAATCCTATTCTCATAATTTGGTGAATGGGTGGATTGCCTCTCCTATTATCAAATCCTCTGGTGTAGTTATCTTGATGTTATCATAAGAACCTTCAACAATCTTAACCTTATAGCCCATCATCTCTACAAGGCTTGCATCGTCTGTAGTTTTTATGCTGTTTTTAAGAGCCCTGTCATGTGCCGTTTTTATGATTTCCATCTTGAATGTCTGCGGGGTCTGGACAGCCCATAGCCTCTTGCGGTCAAACGTTCTTATTACATAGCCTTCTGACACCTCTTTTATCGTATCTTTCACAGGTACACAGACAACAGATGCCCCATTTTTTTCAGCAGCATCAATAGATCTTTTTATTATCAACTGGCTGACAAAAGGCCTGACGCTGTCGTGGATGACTGCGATGTCATAAGACTTACAGGCTGAATAGAGTGCATTCCTTACAGAGTCCTGCCTTTCCTCACCGCCCTCAATAATCCCTGTAACCTTTTTTAATTTAAACCTTTCAACTATTTCTTTGCGGCAGTATTCAATCTCTGCTGGATGAACCGCGACTATGATAGAATCTACAAAAACACATTCTTCAAATACTGTCAATGTGTGTGCAAGTATGGGCTTATTGTTTAAGTGGAGAAATTGTTTGGAAATCCCGGCACCCATTCTTTTCCCTGTGCCGGCAGCAGGTATTATAGCCACGACCTTTGCCAAAGTATCCTCTTATAAAAAACACCCGCAGTCCTCAGATACAGACTACGGGTGTTCGCTGAACCAATTCTGAAGTTAATGCAGTTCTGCTTTTGTGTCGTCTTTCAGCCGTGAGAATATCATCCTTCCGCCGGTGGTCTGGAGTACGCTTGTAACAACGACATCCATATTTTTACCAAGGAACCTCTTTGCATTGTCAATTACGACCATTGTACCGTCGTCGATATAGCCTATCCCCTGCCCGTTCTCCTTACCCTCTTTGAGGACAAAGATGTTCATTACCTCGCCCGGCAATACTACTGATTTGAGTATATTTGCAAGGTGGTTTATATTCAGCACTGAAATACCATGCAGTTCTGCAATCTTGCTCAGGTTTGAATCATTTGTAACGATGCTGGCATTAATTTCCTTAGCAAGTGCAATCAATTTAGCGTCAACCTCTTTTATATTCTGGAAATCCCTGTCTGTTATTGTAACTTTTGTGCTCGTTTGTTTCTGCAGCCTCTGGAGTATATCCAGTCCCCGTTTACCCCTTGTCCTTTTAATAGAATCAGCAGAATCTGCAATATAGTGAAGTTCCTGAAGGACGAACTGCGGTATAATTATTTCTCCTTCTACAAAACCTGCTTCAGTGATGTCCGCTATCCTTCCGTCTATTATAACGCTTGTATCCAGCACCCTGTCCGCGCTCCCCCTCTCTTTTTCACCAAGCAGTGAAAATATATGACCTCCATGGAACTCATCCCCTTTTTTCATACCTATGCTCAACCCTATATAGCCTATAAGGCAGTTTATCATGGTATAGGTTAATATCTTGAGGATATTATTTTCAAAGAAGTGGATTACTATAGGATATGAAACAAGATTGGAAACAACCAGTCCTGTAATAAGACCTATGGCACCGCCGATTACGATTCTGAGGGGGGTTTTTTTAACCCGTTCTTCAAATATTATTGCAAGTACTGAAATTATAAAGCCGCTTATAAGGCCTACAATTGATGTTACATTGTCCCCCAGTATCTGCTCTGCGATGAGATAACCGCTTGCCGAACCGAATATAACAAGGAGGGTCCTCATCATTATCAACATTATCACCTCCTTTCCATTTATATTTTTAAGTTCCCATCATTTTATTGAGTTCTGCCTCTACCTTTTCTTCTACAGTATTTTTTGTGATAGCAAGTTCCTTTACCAGCAGACTCTTTGCAAGGTTAAACATCTTCTTTTCTCCAAACGACAATTCCTTGTTTGACTTAAGCAGGTAGAGTTCCCTGATAATCTTTGCAATCTCCATAACACAGCCTGATTTAATCTTTTCCATGTATTCCCTGTAGCGCCTGTTCCATGTTTGACTGTCACTTGTTGGCTCTTTTTTATTTTTGAGTATACTGTAGACCTTCGGCAGCATGGTCTTGTCAACAACCTTCCTCAAGCCGACTGAACTGATGTTGCTGGTCGGGAGCATAATTGTTGCGCCTGTTTCCAGAATTCTTATTATGTAGAATATCTGCCCGCCTGTTGAAGTTTCCTTTTTTTCAATGGACTGTATAACGCCGATACCGTGGGCAGGATAGACCGCCAAATCTCCAACCTTAAACATTGTTATCACCTCATCGGTTTTAGATTTTTTGGGGATTTCAGAGACATATATAAAAACATTATTTCTTATAGCATATACTTTTTTGAAAGTCAATGTCTTTCACGCGTCTTTTATGCCATTGTTGCCAATACAAATTGCCAATACAAATTGGTTGATATTTGCCGGATAGCGGGTTATACTTCAACCGATATAATTGAGAATACTATGAATGCCAGAAAGAGTATAATAACGGTTATTTCCCTGTTTGTTATGCTGTTTTTATTTAGCTGTGTTGCTGAAAAAGGGATGGTTACCGCAGGTGAACTTCATGCCATGATAAAGGATGGCGAGAAGGATATGCTTATAATAGATGTAAGGACACCTGCAGAATTTAACAAAGGGTATATATCTGGCGCAATTAATATTCCGGTGGACAAGATTGCGGGCATGAAGGACTTCCCTTACAAAAGCAAGGTTGTATTATACTGTACCACAGGGGTGCGAAGTTTCAGGGCGAAGAAGTTATTGGCAAAAAAGGGCATAACTGATATCCTGGACCTTGAGGGTGGAATTAATGCATGGGTAAAAAACGGCGGTGAGGTTATAACACCGCAGAAAACCTCTGAAATGAAACAGCAGGATAAAGTTGAAGAAGAATATTACAGCGGTTATCCTGAAAATTTTGTCGTCCCCAAGGGAGTTTGTGAGCAAGGGATTCCACCTGCTATGGAATTCAAGAAAAATAATGGGCTATGAATTCAGTCTGCCTCCTCTGTAAATGTGTTGTTAAGGATAATACCCTCTTTTCAGACCTTTCTGACGAGCAACTCGGAAGATTCAAGGATATAATTGTTACTCACCATCATAAAAAGAAGGATGTCATTTTCTGGGAAGGAGACGAATGCGATGGTTTCCATGTTGTGAAGTCAGGGAGGGTCAAGATTATAAGGACATCAAGGACCGGCAAGGAACAGATTATTAAGATAGCCCAGCCAGGCGAGATAATAGGTATGGAGGCGTTTTATGGGGAGAAAAGGTATGCGAATACTGCTGTAACAATGGACGACTGTGAACTGTGCTTGATAGAAAAGAAGGCATTCTTCAAGATACTGGAGGAGCATCCTGCAATATCAAGGAAGATAATCATTGCGCTCAGCAAGGAACTTAAAACAGCATATGACAAGATAGGTGATATGGGGTTAAAGACAGCGAAAGAGAAAATGGCGCACCTTTTATGCACACTTGCCAAAGATTATGGTGTTCAGCAGGATGGCAAGATAAAACTGAATCTGAACCTTTCCCGTCTTGACATAGCCGAACTCCTTGGCATAACGCAGGAGACCTCCATCAGGCTCCTCAAGACCTTCAAAGAAGCAGGCATTATTGATATAAAGAGAAAAGAGATTATCATCAAGTCCATCCAGATGCTTGAGGCAGCAGGTGAATCATAACCGGTTTGCGGAGGTTATTATATCTGAAGGTAATATTCACATCTTTCGATTCTTCTATCGGCACGATATTACTTGCAGCAACGTCTTATGGGCTTTGCAGGCTGGCAGTCTCAGAAGATATGAAGGGTTTTAAAACGGAATTATCTGACACATACAAAACAGACATCGTCAGGAACAATGGTCTGTTAGAGTCTGCAGCAGAAGAAATAAAGGAATACCTTAACGGCATACCTGTAAAGTTTAAATACAAACTGGACATTAAAGGCACATCCTTTCAGAGAAAGGTCTGGAATGTCCTCTTAAAAATCCCGTTTGGCAAAACCCTGTCATATAAAGATGTAGCACAAAGGATAAACATGCCTCTGGCATCAAGGGCTGTTGGTAATGCCTGCAGCAGGAACCTGCTTCCCATAATAATCCCGTGTCACAGGGTAGTTTCTTCGGATGGATGTCTAGGCGGCTACAGCAGCGGCATTGAAATCAAGAAAAAACTTCTTGAGATAGAAGGGATTAGTCTCAGGTAAAAATACAATTGAAATTTTACTTATAAGTGGTAATATCTGGCAAAATAAAGAGGAGGTTTTCTACCATGCCTGAGAAGGTTCTTATATTCGGAAAAGATACCTGACCATATACGAATGCAGCCCGTGAGGATTATGCTAAAAAAGGGTTTGAGGTAAAATACCTGAATGTGAAAAGCAGTGGAGATGCAATGAAGGAGATGCTGGGATATTCAGGCGGGAAGCGTAATGTGCCTGTAATAGTAGCGGGCGGGAAGGTAACAGTAGGTTTTGGCGGGACATGAGGGGTGTAACCTGCCGACAGTTTGTCGGCACAGGTGAACAAATGTAAGATGACTAATGACCATATAAAATGTCATGAATGCGGTTATGAAGGGAGGGCAAAACGTTTCAGCAGCCAGCCAAAACAGGTTGTTTTGAGGATATTCCTGTGGTTGTTCTTTCTCCTCCCCGGATTTTTATATGATATGGCTGTTGAGAACAGGTTTGTATGTCCAAAATGCAAGACAGAGGTTTTAAAATAAAAATTTCTACTGGAGGTTATAAATTAAATGGAGAGAACACTTTCTATTGTCAAGCCAGATGGCGTTAAGAAGGGACTTATCGGTGAAGTCATCAAGAGGTTTGAAAAAAACAACATACGAATTACTGCGATGAAGATGCTGCACCTTACAAAAAAGGAGGCAGAGGGGTTTTATGCTGTCCATAAAACAAAACCGTTTTTTGACAGTTTAACAACATTTATATCATCAGGACCTGTTGTTGTAATGGTGCTGGAGGGTGAGGATGTCATAAAAAGGAACAGGGACTTAATGGGTGCAACAAACCCCAAAGATGCACTGCCGGGGACAATAAGGAAGGACTTTGCAAATTCTATTGAATCTAATATTGTCCACGGCTCTGATGCACCTGAGACAGCGGCATTTGAAATAAGTTACTATTTTAATGCACTGGAGGTCTGCGGATAAACATGGAATCTATAAGAGACATTAAAAAGCATTATAACTTCTTTGAACGGGATGCCAGCAACCTGATGCGGGTATCGCCTGTCATGGCAAAGTATGCCGATGAATTCCCTCATAAGTTCTATGAACATATCAAAGACTTTGAGGAAACCTCCCGTTTTTTAAAAAACGAAGAGGTTATTAAAAGACATCAGAAGGCTTTAAAGGAATGGTTGTTAAACCTTTTCTCGGGTGATTATGAGGATAGTTATCTGACCAGTCTTGAAAAGGTAGGTTTTGCCCATGTAAAGATTGGTCTTAGACCTCATTATGTTAATGCTTCAATGAACTTTGTGAGGATATTCTGCCTTGATGTTTTGAGAAAAGAATTCAAAGATGAGGCAGAGCGTCGGGAACTTGCGAATTCGCTTGAAAAGATAATAGACATAAACCTTGATGTAATTATAAGTTCTTTTGTTGAAGGTGAACTTAAAAACTATTTTATCTCGCACAAGATTGAGTCAAAGATGATACAGGTTGCAAAGAGGTTTGTCCACGGACTGAACCTGGTACTGCTTGTAGGACTCATGCTAATGTCTGTAATGGTCATGGGGCTCTTTGTGTATGATGTCAGTCATATATTTGATGGTAATATTGAAAAGGGGCTTTTGAGCACCCTGGGTTCCCTCCTGGTATTATGGGTTGTTATAGAACTGATGAATACCGAGATAAAGCACCTTAAAGGCGGGAAATTTGCTATAAAGGTTTTCATAAGTGTTGCCCTTGTATCTGTTATAAGAAAGATTTTAATTACAACTCTGAAGGGTGAAGCCATAGAGGCACAGCTTGCACTTATCGCCGCTGTGGCAGTCCTCGGTGTTGTATATTGGCTTATTGCCAGGATAGAGGCATAAGTAGTAAGAAAGCATAAAATATGGTTACATGTAGGGCAAGGCTTTAGCCTTGCATAAAGCAGCCCTAAAGGGTTGCCCTACAGTTTATTTATTGTGTTTGTATTAGTCAAGAAAGCAGTTGGCAGGCAGAATGGAGGCGATATTATCAATATGAAAGAATTGCCCTGTAAATTATAATCACTTCACATCTAAAAACAAACGGAGGAATAAATGAAACTGATTGCAAGTGCAGCAATTGCAGTAATCCTGATTTTCGGAGCCATCGACAAAATATATGCAGACGAAAAGAGGAATATCACAAAGGTTAAGGAAGGATATACGGTTGAAGAACTGTTCTCCCAGAAGGACAAACTGAAAGGCAAGAAGGTATCTGTCCGAGGAAAGGTGGTCAAGTTTAACGCAGATATAATTGGAAAGAACTGGCTCCATCTTCAGGACGGCACCGGCAAGACCGGAAGTGATGATATAACCGTTACCACAAAGCAGACTGCATCTGTGGGTGATATTGTTATTATAACAGGCGTGCTTGCAACAAACAAGGACATTGGAAGCGGCTACAGTTACAACGTCATTATTGAAGAGGCAACCATTAGGGTAGACAAATAAATACCCTGCAGAAGCCTTTGTTATAATCAAACAACCCCTTTGATATAAGGGGTTTTGTTTTTTATGGTAAACATTAAAGACCTTACACTTAAAGAGATTGAGAATAGACTTCTTGAAGCAGGTGAGAAGCCTTTTCATGCAAGGCAGGTATTTGCATGGATTTATAATAAAGGTGCAGCCTCATTTGATGAATTTACAGACCTTTCAAAGAGACTTAGGGAGTATCTCAAGAAAGAATTTTTTATAAGCGTCCCTCAAATCATTTCTCAGGAAACATCAACCGACGGCACAAGAAAAATACTCCTTAAACTTGATGACAGCAATTGCATAGAATGCGTCTTAATCTCTGAGGAAAATCGCCTTACGCTCTGCATTTCAACTCAGGTGGGTTGTGCTTTAGGGTGTGTTTTCTGTATGACAGGGAAAGAAGGCTTTGTAAGAAATCTGAAATTCAGAGAGATGGCTGAGCAGGTATTTGCAGCAAAATCAATACTTAAAAATAACCAGAATATAACTAACATTGTTCTTATGGGCATGGGTGAGCCTCTTTTGAACTATGACGAGGTTATAAAATTCTTGAAGATTGCAACAGACCCTAAAGGCTTTGCATTTGCTGCAAAGAGGATAACTGTTTCAACAGCAGGGATGATCCCGATGATGGAAAAACTTGGCAGGGAGACAAATGTGAATATCGCAATATCATTGAATGCTGCTACTGATGAAGTAAGGAATAAACTCATGCCTGTAAATAAAAAATATCCCCTTAAAGAACTCCTTGAAGCATGCCGCAGATGCCCTATGAAAAGAAGCAGACGTGTAACATTTGAATATATACTCATTAAAGGCATAAATGATTTAACCGATGATGCAAAAAGACTTCTAAAACTTCTTAAAGGCATTCCTTGCAAGATAAACCTTATCCCGTTCAATCCTTTTCCTGACACGAATTTTGAAAGACCATCTGATGAAGCAGCGCTTAAATTCCAGAAAATCCTTTTAGACGCAGGATATACAGTATTTGTAAGACAAAGTAAAGGTAGGGACATATCCGCTGCATGCGGGCAGTTGAGGGGGAGGATTTACAAAAAAGTTTAATTTATACCTTGACCCTTAATTTGAAAAGGTGTTAAAAAGAGCAGGCTTTAAATTTAGTTCCCGTTTCAAAGAACAGACAAGTTTTGGAGGTATGATGGCTGAAAAGGTTATTGGAATTATAGGCGGAAGCGGGCTTTATGAGATGGAAGGGTTAAAAAATGTAAAAGAAGTAAAAGTAAAAACCCCTTTTGGGAACCCGTCAGATGCATATATAGTTGGAAAACTCGGTGATGTCAAATTGGTATTCCTGCCAAGACACGGAAGAGGGCACAGGATACTGCCGTCTGAACTTAATTTCAGGGCAAATATATTTGGCATGAAAAAACTTGACGTTGAATGGATAATATCTGTGTCTGCTGTAGGGAGCATGAGAGAGGATATAAAACCGGGGCACATCGTCATTCCCGACCAGTTTTTTGACAGGACAAAGAGCAGGATAAATACATTTTTCGGCAATGGCATTGTAGGTCATGTAGAATTTGCAGAACCTGTATGCCCTGACTTGAGTAATGCCCTTTTTAATGCAGCAAAAGAATTAAAGATAACTGCACACAAGGGCGGGACTTATATATGTATTGAGGGTCCGCAGTTTTCAACAAGGGCAGAATCAAGGATATACAGGAAATGGGGGGTTGATGTTATCGGCATGACAAACATACCAGAGGCAAAACTTGCCAGAGAGGCTGAAATATGTTATGCAACCCTTGCCCTTTCAACAGACTATGATTGCTGGCATGAGACAGAGGAATCGGTAACTGTAGAAATGATTTTAGAGACTTTAAGAAATAATGTTGCAAATGCAAAGGCAATAATAAAGGCAGTTTTGCCGAAGATACCATCTTTAAGAGACTGCAAATGTGCAAGTGCAATGAGGTATGCAGTAGTTACAGATAAAAGAACTATACCAGCAAAAATAAAGAAAGATTTAAAGCCGATAATAGGCAAATATCTTGAATAGCGAATTAAGTCCTTGTATTTCCCAATATTTTATTATAATAGTATAACATTGTGGACAGCATTCCCCAAGGACAAAAGTTAAAGAAAGATTTCATCAGTCCCACATTTGGACAGATTTCCTTTGAAGATGTTTTTCAAAATATTGTCGGATACATTGAGGAAGAACCCCAAAACCATTACAATCTCATAATAGGGACAGACTCCTTCCTTTCAGCAGAGACGGTTTTTATAAGCGCAATAGTTATTCACAGGGTTGGATATGGCGGCAGATATTTCTACAGGAAACTCAGACGGAAAAAGATTGAAAACCTGCGGCAAAGGATCTTTTATGAAGCCTCTTTGAGTATAGAGATAGCAGGGATGCTGAAAGAAGCCCTCTCTCAGAATGGTTTTGCAAAACTGCCTGTTGAAATACATCTTGATATCGGCGAGGGAGGGGACACAAAAGATATTATAAGAGAGGTTGTAGGTATGGTAAATGGTTCGGGTTATGCTGCTGTTACAAAGCCTGATGCTTATGGTGCAAGCAAGGTTGCAGACAGGCATTCTAAATAGTTTGATTAAAGATTTTCTCATTTCTGGTATTAAAAATCTTTCCTCTGCAGATATAAAAAATTTCCAGCCAATGAATGCAAATTTTGATATACTGTCTTTGGTTGAATACGGTTCAAAAACGAGAAATAAAAGACTCGCTGCTACAGAAGGGCATTGGATGATTTAAAAATTCTGCTCAATTCTGCCGACGTAGCTCAGGGGTAGAGCAGCTGATTCGTAATCAGCAGGTCGTGAGTTCAATTCTCACCGTCGGCTCCAGGATTCATTTGTACAAACAAACCAACCTTAAAGAACATACTATGAAGTATGCAATAGGTATTGACCTGGGAGGCACAAATCTTAAGATAGCAGCAGTAACCCCCAAAGGGAGGGTTATATCTTATACCGTCAGAAAATCCAGGATTGTAAAAGACAGGAAAACTGCTGTCAGAAACCTTGTGAGATGCATAAGGGATATTGAGAAATCTATTAAAGGTAAACACCTGATAGGTGTTGGAGCAGGTATAGCAGGGACGGTCAAGACAGATAAAGGTATTGTATCTCAGTCTCCAAATCTGCCCGAATTAGAAGGTACTAATCTGAAAGATGAAATATCTGACATACTTTCCTGCCCTTTTTTTATAGACAACGATGCAAATGTTTTTGCCATGGGTGAGGGATGGTGTGGCAGTGCAAAGGATTGTAAAAACTTTTGCGGTATAACACTCGGTACAGGTGTGGGCGGAGGCATTGTCATTGACGGCAGGATTTTTCACGGTTCTTGCGGTGCAGCAGGAGAGGTGGGGCATATTGTTGTTGAACCAATGGGTGCGCAGTGCAGATGCGGGAGTTTCGGATGTCTTGAGGCATATGCTTCATCAACAGGTCTTGTCAGAATGGCTATAGATGATTTTTACAGCAGGAATGCGGTATCTTTAAGACGATTATGTAATAATAATAAAAAGAAGATAACACCTGAGGTTATTGCAAGACTTGCAGAAAGAGGGGACAGTTTTTGTATCAGCCTTTTTGAAATGGTAGGAACATATCTTGGAATTGCGATGGCTGATATAGTGAACCTCTTGAATCCGGAACTTATTGTAATTGGCGGAGGACTTTCAAAATCCGCTCACCTTTTTTTAAATACTGCAAAAAAGGAATTTAAAAGACGGAGTTTAAAGGCTGCTGGTAAAAATATTAAGATTGTAACTGCATCAAGTGATAAGGCAGGTGTGGTCGGTGCTGCATATATGGTATTAAAGAGGTTCGGTGCCATATAGTTTTCTGTAGAGTTCTTCTCCCTCGGTTATTTTTGTTATCCTTATCCCCATCCCGCTTTTTTTGACCATATATACAAGACTTGGAGGCACCTTTTTAAGCCACATTACAACCCCTTCAGCCTTTACGATATTTTTATCAGGGAGGGTGATTTCAATGTTCAGCCTTGTCATTGGCGGGTATGCATTAACTGTCTTTACGAACAAGCCATCATTAGAGATATCTTCTGTATAGCCGGTACGAACCGGTTCCTCTATGCCGAATTTTAATGAAAGCCTTTTATTATAACGTTTTAAATTTCTCTTCTGCGGCACTTTGCTGTCCCCTGTTATATTTTTAATCTTACCCCTAATTTCCCAAGTTCCTTTAAGATAATATCCACTACCTCATCGACCCTTCTATATAGTTCATTGGTCAAACCTGTGATACAGGAATTTATATCTGACGGCTGTATTCCTATTATAGTAGTATCTGGAAATTTTTCAAGGATAGAGGCAATGCCGAATATCTCGTTAATGCCGACTTGGTGGAGTGACCTTTTGTAAACTATATCCTCCGGCAGTCTGTCAGGTTTAAATACTGATATTGTGCCGGGAGGATTGTTTGAGTTAATAACATCTATAACTATGAGATGGTCAGCGTCTTCAATGAGCGGCAGGAGGTTAATGGACACGGTGCCGCCGTCTATAACTGTCACATGCGGCGGGAATTTGTATCGACGGAGGAGTTCATTTACAATATGAATACCAAAGCCATCATCCCGCATCAGTATATTACCTATTCCGAGTATAATGATTTTGGAAGCCCTTGCCATTTTTTCTTTTAACTGATAGCCTTTAATTTATGCAAAAAGATTCTGCCAGAAAAACAGCACTGAAAATCCTTACAAGGGTTGATGCAGAAGACTCTTTCGCAGATATTCTTCTTAGTAAAACCCTCGAAAAAAGTACTCTACAGCAGATTGATAAATCCCTTGCAACAGAACTTGTCTATGGTGTCCTGCGTTGGAAATTAAAGATAGACTGGATTATAAACCAATTTTCAAAAATTAAAACAAAAAAGATGGAGCATGATGTCTTGAACGCAATAAGGCTTGGAGTCTATCAATTACTTTTTCTTACAAAGATACCTCCTTCTGCAGCAATAAATGAATCGGTTGAACTGGTAATGAAAAACGGTTCGAAAAGGGGAGGTTTTACGAATGCAGTTTTAAGAAGGGTTGATGCTGAAAGAGATGCAGTAATATTCCCTGATATAGAAATTGAACCAATAAAGCACATTTCTATTGTTCACAGCCATCCTGAATATCTGATTGAAAGATGGGTAAAGAGATATGGTATTGAGGAAACAATAAGACTCTGCACTGCAAACAATCAGATACCCCAGACTGTTTTAAGAGTAAATGCACTCAAAACCATACGAGATGAACTCATTAAAAAACTTTTGGAAAATGGTATGGACGCAGAAAAAACAAAATACTCCCGTGATGGGATAATGGTTAGAAACAGTCTCTACCCCAGTATAGAAAAGATAGACCAGCAACTTTTTTATATTCAGGACGAAGCATCGCAGATGGTTGCATATCTCCTGTCACCACAACAGGGTGAAAACATACTCGATGCATGCAGTGCCCCCGGTGGGAAGGCAACACACATTGCACAACTCATGGGTGATAAAGGCACTGTCTATGCGACAGATGTCCATGCATCCAGGCTTAAATCGATCATATCAACCTGCAAAAGACTGGTTATAAATAGTGTAAAGATATACCTTGCTGATGCCGCAGGAGATATACAGTTTGCACCAGAGGGAGGATTTGATGCAGTCCTTATAGATGCACCTTGTTCAGGACTCGGAGTGCTGCGCAGAAACCCTGATGCAAGATGGAAGAAACCTGATATAAAAGAATTGAGTTTGTTGCAGGGAAAGATTCTGAATAACCTTGCCAGATATGTAAAGGTTGGTGGAAGACTTGTTTACTCAACATGCACCACCGAGCCAGAGGAAAATGAAGAGGTTATCTATGGATTTCTTAAAACCCATCCTGAATTTAAGATTGAAGATGCAAAGAGATTTCTGCCGGAAGATATTGTTGATGAAATGGGTTTTTTAAGGACATATCCGCACAAACATAATATTGACGGCTTCTTTGCAGCAAGGTTAAAAATGCAGGAATAAACTACCGTGTTTGTTTCAAGAGTTTCTTTTGTTGTCCATCAAGTTTTATGGAGAGGACGCTGCTGTCCTGTTTTTTGGAGAGGAGGGAGGCGTCAACCTTGCCAATCTTGTTATTCCCCAGTTCAGTGAACCAGACATTATTTTTTGCGTCAACTGCTATATCAAAAGGCTGTCCATTTGCCAGTCCTATGTTAAACTCAAAAAACTCGCCTGTTTTAGGCTCAAGCCTGCCGACCTTGCTGCCCCTTTTGTCTGTATACCAGGTGTTTCCATTTGAATCAATTGCTATGCCTTCAGGAACGCCCCTCCCGGGCAGCGTAAAATCTTTAAATGTTTCTGTGCGTGGGTCGAACTTCAATAATTTTCTGTCTTTTCTTGCACTCATCCAGAGATTTCCGTTTTTATCTGCTATAAGTTCGTTTGGTGCGCAGAATTGAAAAGGCAGGGGGTATTCTTTTATATCACCATTTACGGGATTTAACTTCCCCAGTTTATTCCCCTGACTTTCTATAAACCAGATTACACCTTTATTATCAGCAGCAATGCCGATTGGCTGGCTCATCTTTGTGGGGATTTCATATTCCCTGAACTTTCCTTTTGAAGGTGTGAGCATCCCTATCTTATTGGCAGAAAATTCTGTGAACCAGATATTGCCTGCCTTATCCACTGAAAGTCTTGTGGGCTGACTTTGCGGTGTTGGTATTTCGTGTTCCCTGAAATTTGAGGTCTTCGGGTCAAAACTTGCTATCTGGTTTGCATCTTGCTGTGCCAGCCAGAGGACTCCGTTTTTATCACTTATGATGTCTGTAGGATAACTTCTTACTGTTGGTATATCATACTCTCTGAAGGCATAGGTTGAAGTGTTGAGAGAGACAACCTTATTGCTGTTCAGTTCAGCAAACCATACTGTGCTGTTTGAGTCTAAAGTTATTGCAGAAGGAAAGCTTAAAGGTGTTGGGATTTGGTAAAAACTTATTGCCGGGTCAGCGGCACTTAAGATGCTTGCATGGGACAGAATAAGGTAAAAACTGATATTTACCGCAAATAATATTTTTTTCATAACTATTTTCTTTTCCCTGCAAGATGAATCATAATGAGTGCAGCGGCTATAAGGATTATACCGCCGATTATGCTTACTATATCCTTTGTTAATGTTTTACTAACCTCTTTTTCTTTACGGGCTTCTTTTTTGCCATCTGTGGAAACAGGTATTAACCTTCCTATCTTATTTGCATCCCTGTCAGTTTCAGTAAACCATACTGTCCTGTCTTTATCAACTGCAATCCCCATGGGAAGGCTCCTCTGAATTGTTATGTCATATTCCGTAAAAGTTGCGGTTTCTATATCTAACCGCCCTATCTTGTTCCCTTTATTCTCTGTAAACCACACGATGTTATCTTTATCCACTGCAATATCCAGCGGGACAGATGACGGGGTTGGGATAACGGCATTATTGAACCTCTTTTTTAATGTATCAAACATACCAAGTTTATTTGAACTCTGCTCTGTGAACCAGACATTGCCGTTATTGTCTATGGTTATACGGGATGGATTTGCAAAATTACTCAGTATGTCGTATTCTGTTACGTCACCGGTTTTTGGGTTAAGCACACCTATCTTATTTCCTGCTGCCTCTGTGAACCATACCAGTTCCTGCTTGCTATCTGCAGGGACATGCCTGCCTTTTCCGATTGTAATGCCTGATGGCTGGCTGTTAGGGGTAGGCACAAGATATTCCTTAAATGTGCTGTTTGATGGGTCGAACCTTCCTATCTTGTTAGAATTTCTCTCTGTAAACCAGATAATCCCTTCTGAATCAATTGCAATGCTGTAAGGACCTGAATTCTCTGTCGGTATCTGAAACCTCTTAAATGCCTTTGAAGAACGTTCAAAACTTATAATGCTGTTGTCGAGGGAGAGGACAGCCCATACAATATTACCTCTGGTTTCTATGCTGGAGGGACCGCCATTTTTATACGGTATATCAAACTCTTCAAAAGTCTCTTTTTTTGTGTCAAACCATGCGAGTTTATTTGCACTTTCCTCTACAAACCATATATCGCCATTTGAATCGATGGTCAAATCAACAGGACGGCTGTATGCAGTCGGTATGGGGAATTCTTTTATTGTTTGTGCATCAGCATGAACTGCTGCCAGTACAACATAGGGCATAGAGCATAGGGCATAGAGCATAGTGAGCAGTGAGCAGTGAGCAGTGAGCAGTAGTATTTCCTTGACCCTTAACCCTTGACCCTTGACCCTTTGCATCACTTCCTTACCATGTAAAAGTCGGTTCGTATATATGACGCATCTGCCAGTTTGCGTCCTTGTATGTTTCTACAGACTTTCCTATGACTGATGCACCCTCTGCATCTGTTTTGCTGGCACGGTATTTCCCTACCTGAATCTGACGCTGTCTTTCTACCTTATAAAATTCTGCCACATTCATAGGCGGAAGGTTCTGCCTTACGCCTGTTTGGGGATTATGACATGCTATACATCCGTGCAGTTTTGCATGATAGCCGCTGAAGGTAATACCGAGGATTATTATAGAAAATGCCGACAGCGGCAGGAGTAGCCTGACTAATTTTTGAATAACACTATTTGCCTGTTTCTTCTTTTTAAAAACAAAAGGTATCAGTATTACAAAAACAATCACTATAAGCGGAATTATAGCAGTGCCGATAAACTGCCACTTTGCAAGGTCTCCTGTAAAATACCAGAACGGCTGCAGCAGGAACAGATAGTACCATTCGGGTCCTGGTATATACATGCCCTGGTCAGGAAGCGTTATATTGTTTGCAAGGTCGGTTGGCAGTCTGTAAAAATAGGCAAGCAGGGTAATCAATGAAATTACTACTGCAACGACTATACTTGCCTTAACTACATGAGTTGGCCAGAATGAATGAAACTTCTGGGGGTACGGCGGTGCATATCTTGGGTCAGGTGTTATTTCTTTTCTTTTTTCCATTATAACCTCCTCTTTCACAGTCTCTAGTTTTGAGTTAACCCGAAACTCTAAACTGCTCCTATAGCGGTCCTGATATCCCATGCCTCTTTACCATCTTGAAGTGAAATGTCAGAAGCACAGCAGAAATAATCGGGAGAAGCAGAATGTGTATTACAAAACTTCTGCCCACACTAAAATACTCAAGTATTGGGGTTACAAGATGCGTTCCTATCACAGGCCATGAAGCAAAATAGTCTGTCCATATTGCAAGAACCCAGTATGAACGCCAGTTCCACGGTAGTATTGAACCTGTAATGCTGAAAAGTAAGACGATAAGAAACATTGTAAAACCTGACAGCCAGTTAAACTCTCTCGGTTTCTGAAATGCCTTGTGATAAAAAACATTAAACATGTGTGTTATGATTGTTGCTATAAGAATCGTTGCTCCCCATCTGTGCATGTTCCTCGTAAGCCACCCCAAAGGCACCTCGTTACTCATCTTTAATATGCTGTTAAATGCCTCTTCAGGCTTCGGGATATAGAAGAATGTCATAAATATACCTGTCAGAAGCTGCAGGATAAGTATTGTCAGAGATATGCCGCCAAAGCAGTAGGAAAATGTAACATGGTCAGGGACGAGGAGTTCCATTTTATACTTCAAGTACCTTTTAATCCCTGTCCTTTCATCAAGCCATTCGCCTAATGACATAATACACACCCCCTGATCTTTTTAATATTCAGACAATTTGAACCTCTACAGCCTGCTGCAGAGAGGCTCATTTGCTATACTTGCACTTACAAATATCGCTTCTTATATACAGGATAACATTCTTAATTTCTTCATCAGTAATCATGTCTTTATGCGGCATCATCGCCTCAGAAAAACCAACAGATGCGCCGCCCTCCCGTATCACCTTAAACAGAAATTCATCTGTGCGTGTGGACAGGAGTTTTGAATCTGTTAAATTTCTTGGCTTTATACCCTGTCCAAGGGTGGTTGACAGGGGACCGTCTCCCTTGCCCTTTTCACCGTGGCAGTTTATGCACCATCCCATGAAGTTTTCCCTCCCGGATTCTTTTCCGCCTTTTCCGCTCCATGTGCCAGTTTTGCTGGGGTCTGCCTTGGTTTTCTCTTTTTGAGCAGCAAGGGTGTTATTGACCGCAAACAACAGCATGATGCACAGTATTGTAATAAAGATTACAGCAGTTGGGGACAGATTTGAAATCTGTCCCCGATTATTTGTTTTAACCAGCATAGAACCTGCCGCCTTTTAAAAAATTAACCCTCTATCACCTCTGGCAGAGGCACGCATACAACCGGGACCTTCACACCCCTTAAAACCTTTTCTGCTGTGCTTCCAAAGAACAGTCTCCGCATAGGTGAGGATGTGCCGAAACTACCCATTACAATAAGGTCAACCCCGAGGTCTTTTGCCTTTTTAAGTATATGAATGAAAGGTATCCCTTCTTCAACCAGTTCGCGGACAACTACCCCTTTTCTCTTCTTAACAGACTCTGACATCATCCCGTCAAATTCTGACTTTGCATTTTTCTCAAGGTTTTTCTTGATATGTTCTTTTGAAGACGGGTCGAGACGCACTATCTCGTTTATGAGTTCGGTGTCTATAACATTAAGGATAAAGACCGATGCCTTCGTCTCCCTTGCAATATCAAGGGCATAATGGAATGCATTCCTTGAACACTCTGAGAAATCAACAGGCACAAGTATCTTTTTAATTCCCCTCAATATGAACCTCCATAAGCCTCTTTTTGTTCCTTACCCGTTCAAGCCTTTCTCTTATTTCAGGTGCAATATGGATACCTGAAGTGTCCATCTCTGCAAGCGCCTCTTCAATCACCCTTACTTTTTCCCCGGCAGGTAAGTGCTTGTGGACAAAGACATATTTCTCTCCCTTTAAGAGAAAGGAACCACCCTGCGTATCAACCTCGCCTTTTTTAAGGTCTTCATACTTAAGTTTTATGCCAAGTTTTTCTGCTGTTTCTTCAAGAGCAGACAGTATATGTTCGCTTTTCATATTTGCTCTAAAAATTTTTATACCCTAATTTAAATCATGTCAAGTTAAATTATGTATCCGTAAAATAGCGATTAAAAACCTCGCTATTTTACAAACCTGCGATTTGCCTGCCATACTTCGTTATCGGACAATTTTTACTCTCACCGTATCGGTGAACATACGGCTCGTCGTCCAAATTGTCCGCTGCCTCGTCTGGCAGGCAACTTGCAGGTTTCCCCAAAAATCAAAGTCTATTTTTAGGATGTATTTTAAATTCTGCATCGGTTTTCCTGATGTAATGTGGTGTTACAACCCATGCTCTCTGCACATTTCCTTTTTTTATCTCGCAGAATGCGAGTGTTCCTATATTGGATGCCTTTGGATGCCAGAGGGCTTCGGGTGCAAATACAGCATTGTTGCCGAGGGCATCTTTAAATACATCCCTGTAATTGGTTATGCCATCACCCAAAAATATAGTCGGTTTATTTAAATAGGCGGCAAGGTCTGAAGATGTTGTTAAAAAAACTTCCTTTTCCGTAACAAGTATATCTTTATCATACCTGTACACTGCTGCGTAAACCTCTTTTTTCCTTGCATCAAGCACAGGACATATGAGTTTATCAGTACATTGGACATTCACTGCTATAGCCTTCAATGTAGGGATGCTGACCATTGGTTTCTTAAGTGTCCATGCCAGCCCTTTTACTGTGGCAATGCCGACCCGCAACCCTGTAAAAGAACCTGGTCCGGTGGTAAGGGCAAGAAAATCAACCTCATTTAAACTTATAGAGAGGGTTTTAAATGCATGGTCTATTAAAGGGAGGAGCCTTTCAGAATGATTTTTCTTTACATAGACTGTATATTCTGCCAGAAGAGTGTTGTCTTCAAGCAGCGCTATACTGGACGATGTAGTTGCTGTATCTATGGCAAGTATCTTCATGTCTGTTTACGAAGGTTTTGCGAGATAGATAGTAGTATCCCACTGTTACCTGTCTAAAAGTCTCCAGATGTCGTTATATGTTACAAACACCATCAGGACAATCAGGAGCGCAATACCGACATGTTGTGCAATTTCCATGACCTTTGCATTTAATGGTTTTCCCCTTAGTTTCTCTATGCCAAAGAATAATAGATGCCCGCCGTCGAGTACAGGTATGGGGAGAAGGTTCAGTATTCCGAGTTGGAGACTTAATGCAGCCATGAGTGACAGGAACGCCGTAAGCCCCGACTCTGCTGCTTGTCCTGCGATCTGTGCAATCATCAAAGGACCGCCAAGTGTCTTTATGGACACCTCACCTACAAAGAGTTTTTTTATAATGACAAATGTAAATATTGTCATGTCTATCATCTTTTTTGTGCCGATAACCACAGCATCAACAGGACCATATCTTTTTGTAATAATATCCTGTTTCGGGGAAATGCCTATTATATAGGTGCCTGCATCTTCATTCAAGCGGGGTTTTATGGTAAAGGTCAATACACTGTCCCCCCGTTTTATAGCAACCTCTTTTTCTTTTCCCCCGCCAGACTGCAATATTTCCTGTATTTCAGCCCAGTGGGCTGTGTTTATGCCGTCTATGGATATTATGGTATCGCCTATTTTCAGCCCACCTTTCTCTGCGGGATAACCGCTTTTTACATCTCCGACAGTCGGGCTCATGGGCGGCAAGATACCGCTTACACCTGCACCAGTATGTTTGGATGAAGATGGCAGAAGTTCCTTCCCAATAATGTTGCCGTCCCTTTTTATCTCCACTTTAAGAGCATTATTCGGATTTGACAAGATCATAGACTCAAATACTTCCCATGTCTTCACCTCTTTACCATCTATCGAGATTATGATATCACCCTGTTTAATGTCTGCCTTGTGTGCAGGACTATCCTTGAATACATAACCTATCACAGGCTGTTTATCAATGTATGCCGGCACATGGATGCCTATTATATATATTACCGGGAAAAGTATCAGGGCGAGGGCAAGGTTCATTAATGGTCCTGCAAAGACTATTGCAGCCCTGCTGGAGACGGGCTTGTTTGCAAAGGACTTTTCCCTGTCTTCATTCTTAATCTCTTCATTCGTTTCTTCGCCTATCATTTTTACATAACCGCCGAGAGGGAGCATGGATATGAGGTACTCTGTCTCATCTTTTTTATATCCAACTATTTTGGGTCCGAAACCAAGTGAAAACTTCAGTACGCCAACCCCGCTTTTTTTTGCCAGTATGAAATGCCCAAGTTCATGCACAAAGATAAGTATGCCGAGTACTATAAAGAATGATAATAATGTTGTCATGCTGTCTCCTGTTATTCTTTGTAGGGGCTTGATTTATCAAGCCCGTTATTGCGGGTCGGATAAATCCGCCCCCTACCTTGTTTTAATATTTGACTTATTGTTTTTCTAGCCTCTTCCCTTGCCCATTTGTCTGCCGCAAGTATTACAACTATTGTATCTGCATCTAAAACGTCATGTGCATCCATTGTCTTTTCAACCACCTTTACTATGTCTGTAAACCTTATCTTTTTTTTCAGAAACGCATCAACTGCGACCTCGTCTGCTGCATTCATTACCGCAGGCATTGTACCGCCGACGTTCAACGTTTCGTACGCTAGTTTAAGCGCAGGGTATCTCATTTCATCAGGCTCAAAGAATGTAAGTCTGCCGAGTCTGCACAAATCAAGGGATTCAACACCAGATGCTATCCTGTTTGGATATGAAATGGCATATGAGATAGGTCCTTTCATATCAGCGTTACCCAACTGTGCCAGTATGCTGCCGTCCACATATTCTACCATAGAATGTATAATGCTTTCAGGGTGTATATGGACTGCTATTCTTTCTGGTGGTATGTCAAAGAGCCACCTTGCCTCTATGACCTCAAGCCCCTTGTTCATAAGTGTTGCAGAATCTATGGTAACCTTTTGTCCCATCTGCCAGTTTGGGTGTCTTAATGCCTGGTCAGGGGTAACATCTGACAGGTTTTCTAAAGGGATATTCAAGAATGGTCCGCCTGATGCTGTAAGTATCAGCCTCTTTACATCATTCCTCTTTTGACCTGCAAGAGACTGAAATATAGCGCTATGCTCACTGTCTATGGGTAAGAGTGTCACACCCTTTTTCCTGACAGCGTCCATTACAATATTGCCTGCCATTACAAGAGTTTCCTTGTTTGCAAGTGCAACATCCTTGCCTGCATTAATCGCAGCAAGTGTTGGCAGAAGCCCTGCGGCCCCTACCATTGCTGATACAACAATGTCAGCAGATTCAATGGATGCTATAAACTCAAACCCTTCTTTACCGTACAGCACCCTGCAGGGGACATCACTGCCAAGTTTCAGTGCGGTCTCTTTATCAAGGACAGAGACAGCCTCTGGTTTGAATTCGTTTATCTGCTCCATTAGAAGTTCTGCATTCCTGCCGGCAGAGAGTGCTGTAACCCTGAATTTATCAGGATGCTGTCTGACAATATCAAGGGTATTCCTCCCTATTGAACCTGTTGAACCTAGTATAGAGATGGTTTTCATGACCACATTAAAAAGTGATAAAAAAATGGCAGAGGGATGAGTGCGCTGTCTATCCTGTCAAGGATGCCGCCGTGTCCCGGAATAATACTCCCCGAATCCTTTACTCCTGCACCCCTTTTAAGCATAGATTCAAAAAGGTCTCCTAACTGGGATAATATCCCAATCATAATTGCCAATAAAACAGCACTAAATAAATCCAGTTTCTTCAAAACCATAGTGTTAAAAATGATTGCTGCTAATATACCGCCGATTATGCCTGCAAATGCACCCTCTACAGTCTTGTTAGGGCTTATTTGAGGCGCCAGTTTAATATTGCCGAAACCCTTCCCGATAAGATATGCAAATGTATCATTACTCCATATTATAGAAAAAAGGAAAAGCAGCCACCAGCCGCCCTGTTCAGTTGTTTTTATACCTATAATATACGAAAGAAATAATCCTGTATATATTATTCCAAAGACACCCTTACCGGCAAGACCTGTAATGGCTGATATGTTGTTGTGGTAAAGGAGCAGGTATGCAAGGATTATGAATACTGAAAAAGGGATAAGCCATGAAAATACTGTTATACCGTAGAAATACATGCAAAAAGGTAAAGATGCGGAGAGGATTGCACCAATCGTCTTCAGTCTGTAATCCCCTGCTGGCATGACCATACTGAAGTATTCCCATGATGCAATTACACTTACTACGGTTACGAAGACTGCAAAATACAGTGGATGGATATACAGGACAATGTATATGAATGCAGGAACTGCTATCAGGCTTGTTAAGACCCTTTTAAAAATATCTCCCCCCTTTACCTCGCTGCCCTTATCCTCAGTTGTTCTGCTGTAAGTCCAAACCTTCTTTCCCTGTGCTGATAATCAAGGATTGCTTCAAGGAGGTGTGTGGATGTAAAATCAGGCCAAAGGGTTTCTGTAACATATAGTTCTGTATATGCTGCCTGCCAGAGGAGGAAATTGCTTATCCTCATCTCTCCGCTTGTCCTTATCAGGAGGTCTGGGTCAGGCATATCACCTGTGTATAGATAACCTGAAAACATGTCTTCTGTAATATCTTTTATGGCGATCTTTTTGTCCATGACATCCTCTGCGAGTTTCTTTACTGCCTCTACTATTTCCAGCCTCCCGCTGTAACTCAAGGCAAGGTTTAGTTGCATCCCGCTGTTGCTACTGGTTTCTTCCTCAACCTCTGATATAATCTTCTGCACAGAGACAGGGAGTTGTGAGATATTCCCGATGGACATGAATCGTATGTTATTTTCTGTCATCATCTTTAACTCCGATTTCAGGTGATTTTTCAGGAGCCCCATTAAGGCATTTACCTCTGCTTTGGGTCTGCTCCAGTTTTCCTGAGAGAATGCATAGAGTGTGAGATATTCTATGCCGAGTTCACTGCAATGATTGACTATCTCCTTTGCCTTCTCAACCCCTTTTCTGTGCCCCTGTATCCTGTTAAGAGTTCTCATCTTTGCCCACCTGCCATTGCCGTCCATTATAATCGCAATATGCCTGGGGAGTCTGTCCCTGTCAAGTTTTTTCATACCTATAGGATGATGGAGGGTACTGCCCTTATACCTCCAGTATCTCCTTCTCCTTATGGTGAAATACCTCATCCACCTTTGCTATGTATTTGTCGGTTATCTCCTGAACCTGTGCCTGCAGCCTCTTGTGTTCATCCTGCGACATTGTCTTATCCTTTTCAAGTTTTTTGAATTCCTCGTTTGCATCCCTTCTTATGTTCCTGATGCTCACTTTAGAATCTTCCGCTGTTTTTTTGGCGGCCTTTACAAATTCCTTTCTCCTCTCCTCAGTCAGGTGCGGTATGCTTATGCGTATAATCTTTCCGTCGTTTGTCGGGTTTAATCCGAGGTTTGATGCCAGAATCGCCTTTTCTATAGTGCCAATTAAACTTACATCCCACGGCTGGATAGTTATCATCCTGCTTTCAGGTACAGAGAGTGCTGCGACCTGGGTTAGCGGAGTACTTATGCCGTAATATTCAACCTTTACACCATCAAGTATTGACAACGAGGCCCGCCCTGTCCTTATCTTTGCCATTTCGTGGTGCAGGACCTCTATTGTTTTATCCATCCGTTCTTTCATGTTTTTTATTGCAGCGTCTTTCATTTGAATCACTCCCCTACAATAGTCCCGATATTTTCTCCGGTTATAATCTTTTTTATATTCCCGGGTATCTTGAGGTTGAAGACGATTATTGGAAGTTTATTGTCCATGCAGAGTGATATTGCAGTAGCGTCCATTACCTTGAGGTTGTTTTTAAGGACATCCAGATATGAAAGATTTGAAAACTTTGTGGCGTCTTTTTCAATGAGGGGGTCTTTATCATACACGCCATCCACCTTTGTGCCTTTCAGTATAACTTCTGCATGTATCTCCATTGCCCTGAGTGATGCTGCGGTATCTGTAGTGAAGTATGGGTTTCCTGTACCTGCTGCAAATATAACGACACGTCCCTTTTCAAGGTGCCTTACTGCCCTGCGTCTTATATAAGGTTCTGCAACCTCCTTTATATCTATGGCAGACATAACCCTTGTAAAGACCTGCTTTTTTTCAAGGGAATCCTGCAAAGCCATACCATTTATGATGGTTGCCAGCATCCCCATATAGTCAGCAGTTGCCCTGTCCATGCCTGTTGCACTCGCAGCAACGCCCCTGAAGATATTACCGCCGCCTATCACAATAGCCACTTCCACACCAAGACCGTGAACTTCTTTTATTTCCTCGGAGATAGAATCAACAACCCCTGTGTCAAGACCGTAGGGCTGCTCGCCCATCAGTGCCTCGCCTGATAGTTTCAGAATCACCCGTTTATATCTTATTGGTTTGGACATAATTTAAGCCGACAATTAGCAATTGGCAGTTTGCAGCAGGCGGTTATGCCAACTGCAAACTGCCAACTTTGCCTTTACCTTGCTGCTGCTGCCACTTCTTTTGCAAAATCGGCAGTTTTCTTCTCTATACCCTCTCCAACCCTGAACCTTGCAAAGCGTCTTATTGATATGTTCTCACCCAGTTTGGCAATTATACCTGTAATGAGTTCGTTTATTGTGACATCAGGGTTTTTGACAAAAGGCTGTTCAATGAGGCATATATCTTTATAGAACTTTTCAACCTTGCCTTCTACCATCTTGTCTATAATCTTTTCAGGCTTGCCTGATTCAACTGCCTGCGCTTTATATATTGCCTTCTCTTTTTCCAGGACATCAGCGGGAACTTCCTCCCTTTTTACATACTGCGGACTCGCTGCTGCTATATGCATTGCAACATCCCTTACAATGGACTGGAACTCATCTGTCTTTGCCACGAAATCTGTTTCGCAGTTTACCTCAATCAGTACACCTACCTTACCGCCTGAATGTATATAACTCCCAACAACACCTTCGGAGGTGACCCTGCCTGCCTTTTTCTGTGCTGCAGCCAGCCCCCTTTCCCTTAGATATGTTATTGCTGCCTCAATGTTCCCTTTTGTCTCTGCGAGTGCCTTTTTGCAGTCCATTATCCCGGCACCTGTTGCCTCCCTCAGGTCTCTTACCATTGATGCAGATATTTCCATTTCCCCTCCTGTTAATTCAATTAATGCTTTTGAATCTGTTCTTATACAGCAGGTTCTGTCCCTGTTACTACTGTAATATCTTCCTGTGGTACAACCGTCACATCACCACCCTCTTCCTTATCGGTCTCAGCCTGCAATGCCTCTTCGTGCAACTGCCTTCCCTCAATACAGGCATCTGAAATAGCAGATACAAATAGTTTTATAGCCCTTATTGCATCGTCATTGCCCGGGATTACATAATCAATGCCATCAGGGTTACAATTTGTATCAACAACGGCAACGACAGGTATGCCCAGTTTTTTTGCTTCCTTTATTGCGATAGATTCCTTTTTTGAGTCAATAACAAAGATTGCCCCTGGCATAGATGTCATCCCCTTTATGCCCGACAGACTTTTCTCCAGTTTCTCCAACTCCCTTTCCAGTCCCAGCGCTTCTTTTTTTATCAGCACATTCATCTGACCACTTACCTTCATCTCTTCAATTGCCTTCATCCTTTTAATGCGGTTTTTTATGGTAGAGAAATTTGTAAGGAGCCCGCCCAGCCATCTCTGGTTGACATACAGCATCCCGCACCTTTTTGCCTCTTCAACTATTGCATCCTGTGCCTGCTTTTTAGTGCCAATAAACAGCACCTTTTCTCCTTTTTTGGCAGTCTCCCTTATAAAATCGTAAGCGCCCCTGAACATCTTTACTGTCTGCTGAAGGTCTATTATATATATCCCGTTCCTTGCACTGAATATATAAGGTTTCATCTTTGGGTTCCATCTTGCGGTCTGATGTCCGAAATGCACACCTGCCTCCAGAAGTTGTTTCATTGTTAAATACGCCATTTTTACTCCTCCTTTTTGGTTTTTCCTCCGCCACTTTTCCCTTTTCCACAATCCCTTGCGGGACACCATGGAAAAAAAAGTAAGACGTGTGTTTTTAGTTAGCAAAATCTTCTATCACAATATATTTCTGTTTGCAAGGATAAAATGGGTGTGGGAGATAAATTTTCTTGCATTTATATTATGCTGTGTTAGACTAATATCTTTAAAAAAGTTTATCATGGAGGTTTTCTATGAAAGAGGGTATCCATCCGAAATATCAGACTGCTAAGGTTGAGTGTGCCTGCGGCTTTACTGTAGAAACACGTTCTGTTAAAAAGGACATAAAGGTAGAAATATGTTCAAACTGCCACCCGTTCTTTACAGGCAAACATAAACTTATTGACACTGCAGGAAGGGTTGAGAAGTTCAGAAGGAAGTATAGCAAAAAGGCAGCAGAAAAGAGCGTATAAGGAGAATTCAGGTGAATGTTACCCTCCTGAATTTTACTCCTGACCCCGAAAAGACCGTCGTACTTGCTGCCAAACTTTGTTATTCTGACAGCAGTATAGGTGAACTAGAGGAGAAGGTCAGGGGCATATCTTACGAAAAATTCCTTGGAAAGATACTGAACATGGGGCATCACTCTGTGCTGGAGCATGTCTCGTTTACCTTCGGCATAGAGGGGATATCAAGGGCAACATCGCACCAACTTGTCCGCCACCGCATAGCCTCTTACTCGCAACAGAGCCAGAGGTATGTTGCATTTGATGAGGGGTTTGAGTATGTTACACCCAATTCTATTGCATCTAATACTGCTATCAAAAAGGATTTTGAGAAAACCATAAATACCATCAACAGGGTTTATAAAAGGCTTATAGATTTGGGTATCCCGCCTGAAGATGCAAGGTATATCCTGCCAAATGCTGCAGCAACAAAGATAATAGTTACCATGAATGCAAGGGAACTCCTCCATTTTTTTCACTTGAGGTGCTGTGAGAGGTCCCAGTGGGAGATAAGGGATATGGCAGCAAGGATGCTTTTATTAGTCCGCGAGAAGGCACCGATAATATTCAGCAAGGCAGGTCCGGGTTGTGTGAACAAGGGTAGGTGCACAGAGGGTGAATTTACATGCGGGAAACCAGACGAGATAAGGGAGAAGTTCAGAAATTTGTCAATAAATAAAAATTATGTTTAAGCGACTACAAGAAATAGAAAAGAGATATAATGAGATAAGCAGCCTTTTGAGCGACCCGAATATTATCTCTGACATGGATATTTTCAGAAAACTCTCTAAAGAGAATTCTCTATTGTCGGAAATGGTTGAGGCATACCAGGAGGTTAAAAAGGTAGATGCCGAACTCATGGAGTACAAGAATGTCCTTGAAGGGAAGGATGAAGAGTTAAGAGAGATTGCCAAGGAAGAGATTCCCCTCCTTCAGACAAAACGTGCAAAACTTGAGGAAAGACTTAAGATACTGCTTCTGCCAAATGACCCGAATGATGGAAAAAATGTCCTCCTTGAAATAAGGGCAGGCGCAGGGGGCGATGAGGCAGCAATATTTGCAGCCGATATGTTCAGGATGTATACACGATATGCAGAATACCAAAGGTGGAAGGTTGAAATAATGAGCAGCAATCCAACAGGTATCGGAGGATTTAAAGAGGTCATCGCCCTTATTGCAGGTACGGGTGCATATAGCAAATTAAAATACGAAAGTGGTGTGCACAGGGTTCAAAGGGTCCCGGACACAGAGGCGTCTGGCAGGATACATACATCCACAATTACTGTTGCAGTGCTTCCAGAGGCAGAGGATATAGAGGTTGACATAAAGGATGATGATTTGAGGATTGATACATTCAGGGCAGGAGGGCACGGCGGGCAGAATGTCAACAAGGTTGAGACTGCTGTGAGGGTTACGCATGCCCCTACAGGTTTTGTTGTTTCATGTCAGGATGAAAAGTCTCAGTATAAAAACAAGATGAAGGCATTAAAGATTTTAAGGACAAAGATACTTGACATGATGCATCAAAAACAGATGTCTGAAATTGCAGAAGAAAGGAAGAGCCAGGTCGGGTCAGGCGACAGGAGTGAAAAGATAAGGACATATAACTACCCCCAGAACCGCATAACAGATCACAGGATAGGACTTACTCTTCACAGACTGAGTAATATACTTGACGGAGACCTTACAGAACTTATAGATACCATCACAAACCATTACCAGACCCTTGCGCTTAAGAATGTGAAAGGTAATGAAAACCAGCCTGTTGCAAAGACAGGTACTTAACCCCCCCCCAATGCAGGCATTATCAGCAAATACACTCCGTGAAATCCTTAATAGCATCATAGGGTATCTTGGAGGAATAGGTATTGATAACCCCAGTCTGAATGCAGAGATTCTGATGATGGGTGCCCTTAAATGCAAAAGGGTGAGCCTCCATACAGATTATGGCAGATGTTTAACAGGAGAGGAGACTGAATATATATGGAGACTTGTTCAGAGGAGGGCTTCAAGGGAGCCGCTCCAGTACATAACCGGTATGCAGGGTTTCTGGTCACTGGAATTCAAGGTAACCCCCGATGTCCTTATACCAAGACCTGAAACAGAGTTGCTGATAGAAGAGGCATTGAAAGTGGTCAGTGGTCAGTTGGCAGTAGGCAGTTGTGCCAACCGCAAACTGGTAACTGCAAATTATCTTTACCCTTGTCCACTGATTCTCGACCTTTGCACAGGAAGCGGGTGTATTGCAGTAACACTAGCAAGGGAAATACCTCATGCAGTCATTTATGCAACAGACATTTCGGAATCTGCCCTTGAGATTGCAAAAGAAAATGCAAAGATGCATGGTGTTCTGGATAGAATAAAATTTATCCATGGCGACCTCTTTAATGCGCTTGACCCTAAACCCCTGACCCCTGACCCTATATCCTTTGATATTATTGTTTCAAACCCTCCATATATCAGGACAAAAGATATAGAAAACCTTGAACCAGAGGTGAAAGGGTTTGAGCCTCTGGAAGCGCTGGACGGCGGCAGGAACGGTCTTGATGTAATAAGAAAGATTATTGAAAAATCGCACATCTATTTAAAGAAGGATGGTATTCTTATGTTTGAGATAGGTGCAGGACAGGCAGTAAATGTAATGAAACTGTTTGAATCATCATTTAATTACAAAGGTATTAGTATAATAAAAGACTATTCAGGAATAGAACGGGTTGTTAAGGCGCAAAGGATATAGAAATGGACAGGATAGTAATAGAAGGCGGGAACAGGCTTATAGGCGAGGTTAAGATAAGCGGGGCAAAAAATGCGGCGCTCCCGCTTATGGCAGCCTCAATACTCACAGAAGAAAACAATACACTTCATAATGTGCCTGACCTTAAGGATATAGATACATTCAAAAAACTTCTCCTGCATCTTGGCGCTGCAATAGAAGGCGGCAAAAATACGATACGGATTTGCACAAAAGACATAAAGAATTACGAGGCACCCTATGAACTTGTAAAGACCATGAGGGCATCTGTCCTTGTGCTTGGACCTCTTCTTGCCAGGTTCAAAAAGGTAAAGGTCTCCCTTCCGGGCGGGTGTGCAATCGGTGCAAGACCAATAAACCTCCATCTTGCAGCACTTGAAAAGATGGGTGCAGAGGTTACGATTGAACACGGATATGTTACTGCAAGTGCAGGCAGGTTAAAAGGGACGAAGATATATTTTGATATACCGACTGTAACAGGAACTGAAAATATTATGATGGCTGCATGTCTTGCAGACGGCAGGACAATACTTGAGAATGCCGCTTGTGAACCTGAGGTTGTTGAACTTGCAAATATGCTTAATAAGATGGGTGCTTGCATAGAAGATGCAGGCACTGATGTGATAACAATAGAAGGTGTTAAAGGACTTAAAGCCGCTGAATATACAATAATGCCTGACAGAATTGAGGCAGGGACATTTATGGTCGCAGCAGGGATTACGCAGGGGAATATCCTGATAAAGGATTGTCCTTTACAGCACCTTGATGCGCTGACACTTAAATTGAAAGAGGTTGGTGTTGAGATAAAGAGTGAAAACAGCGGCGTGAGGGTTATTGGCAATTACCCTGTAGGGAGTGTTGATATTAAGACACTGCCGCACCCAGGTTTTCCAACAGATATGCAGGCGCAGATAATGGCAATGATGAGTATAGCAAGCGGCTTGAGCGTAATCACAGAGAATGTATTTGAGAACAGGTTCATGCATGTTGCAGAACTAAGAAGGATGGGCGCTGATATAAAGATAGAAGGCAAATCTGCAATAGTCAGAGGCAGGCCATTTTTAAGCGGAGCGCCTGTTATGGCAACGGATTTAAGGGCAAGTGCATCTCTCATACTCGCAGGCATTGCAGCACATGGGATAACAGAGGTATCCAGGGTCTATCACCTTGACAGGGGGTATGAGAGGATTGATGAGAAAATGAAAAAACTCGGGGCAAATATAAAAAAGGTGAAGGCATAACATAAGACTTTAGACAAAAGACTAAAAAGCATTAAGTCTGTCCGTAAAATAGCGATTAAAAACCTCGCTATTTTACAAACCTGCGATTTGCCTGCCATACTTCGTTATCGGCGCATTTTTGCTCCTCACCGTATTGGTGATATACGGCTCGTTGCAAAAATGTCCTCTGCCTTGTCTGGCAGGCAACTTGCAGGTTTCCCCAAAAATCAATGTCTATTTTTGGGTCTGTGGTCTATGGTATGCCTTTATATATATACCTCTCATAAAGTTTATGGAAACTCGTCCACTTTGAGTCAGTGTCTCGTTCCTTTTCAATATGTGCGGACATTGACTGAATCTTTGAATCCATATCATCAAGATAATAAAGCATGATTGCTTCAAGGGTTTTTGGTCTCTTCGGTGAGCCGAACTCAAGGTAACCGTGATGACTCAGTATTATGTGTTTTAAAAGCATCGCTGTCTCTTTCGGAAAATTAGATATCTCCCGGATCTTTTTATCAACCATCTCTACACCGATTGTGATATGCCCGAGTAATCTTCCCTCATCTGTGTAGTCAAATGTCCTCTGGAAGGAGAGTTCATATATCTTGCCTATATCGTGGAGTATTGCACCTGCGAGAAGTATATCCCTGTTTATATTCGGGTAATGTTTTGCGGCATCCATTGCAAGTTTTACAAGAGACAATGTGTGTTCAATGAGTCCACCTATATATGTATGGTGCATTGACTTTGCCGCAGGTGCGAGTTTCAAGAGTTTTACTATCTCAGGGTCAGAGGTAAAGAGGTGCAGCAGTTTCTTCAGGTTTATACCCTTTATTTCACTGTTTATTATCTCCTTAAGTTCCTCAAACATCTTTGAAATATCATTTTGCGATGAAGGCAGGAATAGGGCTATATCTGAATCACCTAACTCCTTTTTTTCAATATGCGATACATTCAACTGTACTCCACCCTGATAAAGCACTGCGTATGCCTTTACAAAGATAAGGTTGTCCTTTTCGAACAGTTTAGAGAGATTATCAGCATCCTCCCATACCCGCGCTTCAATCTCACCTGTAGAGTCCATAAGTTTTAGATTGAGATACGGCTTCCCGCTCTTTGACATCCCCTGTTCCTTCTTGCTTACAATGAAGATATCTTCAACCTTATCCTTTTCTTTTATATCCTTTATGAATATTTTTTTCATATCTGCACCTCTTTGCATCCTATACTATCAGGATAAGTTTTTACAGTATTCCAGAATTACAGCAAACGGGATATCCCCTTCACGTATGCATTCCAAATCCCTGCCTGTTGTGGCATCAATAATGGTTGAACCAACTTTGCCTTGAAGTTTACCACCATCTAATATCATATCTACCTTATCTCTGAAATATATTTCTACTTCCTCTGCTGTAACAGGGCTTTTTTCTCCTGATGGGTTTGCACTTGTTGCTGTAAGCGGCATATCAATAATACCAAGCAGTCTTTTTGCAATAGGACTGCTTGACACCCTTACTCCAATCCTGCCTGTATTTGCTGTCAAGATAAGGGGGATATTTTTCTTTGCCCTGAAGACAATTGTAAGCGGTCCGGGCCAGAACCTTTTTATCAATCTTTCTGCTGCAGGTGGAATTTCTTCTGCTACTAAAGAAAGTGCGTTCAGGTCTTTAACGAGTATTGAAACAGGTTTGTCAAAATCCCGTCCCTTTATATCAAAGAGTCTTTTTACAGCCGATTCATCGAGTGGATTAGTGCCAAGACCATAAAATGTCTCGGTTGGATATGCAATTATGCCGCCGTTTTTTAAAACTGCTGATGCCTTTTTTAAATTCTCTTCTGTTGGTAAAAATATACCCACAACTTACCTATCCCCCATATTTTTTGCCTTTTCCTCTACCTCTCTGGCAAGTCTTTCTTTATATCCCTTTAATCTCTTTGCCAGTTCTTTGTCATGTGCTGCGAGTATCTGCACGGCAAATATCCCTGCATTCTTTGCGCCTGCCTTGCCGATTGCCATTCCTGCAACAGGAACTCCGCCAGGCATCTGGACAGTAGAGAGGAGGGCGTCAAGCCCTTTCAGGGAGGACGAATCAATTGGCACGCCTATTACAGGAAGAGTTGTCTCTGCTGCAATAAAACCTGCAAGGTGTGCAGCGTTTCCAGCGCCTGCAATTATAACCTTTATGCCGCGGTCAGAGGCAGTTCTGGCATATTCTGATGTCCTTTTAGGTGAACGGTGTGCTGATGAGATTGTTATCTCATATGGTATGCCGAATTCCTTCAACACCTTTACAGATTCTTTCATTACGGGCATATCCGAATCACTGCCCATCAATATCCCTACAAGTGATTTTACCATAAAACCTCCCCTACAGTTTGCAGTTCACAATTTTTTATCATACATCCAGAATGCACTGGAGCATAAAACTTCCGTCCTTTTCCTCAAACTTAAGCCCTGAATATGTTGCTGCCTTTACCTCTGTCTTCACATCATGTTTCCGGATATTCAGCATCTCGCCGTATATAGTTGCATTTACATGGTAAAGGTTTTCTGTTTTTTCAATCCTATCCACCTTTACCCTTGAAAATGCAAGACCTGTTGTGTCCTTTCTGTAAAGGATTTCGTTCAGGAATTCTACAAACAGCGCTGCAATGTCATCTGCCTCTGCCTCTATGTTGAATTTATCCTTCT
>Ga0154468_153_pt2 | contig 49210 bp, 44 predicted proteins | sample RifGroC2_FD_115947 | JGI IMG/M metagenome (GOLD analysis project Ga0154468, IMG submission 115947) | Deltaproteobacteria bacterium GWC2_42_11 | reverse complement strand
TATCTAATATACCATCACAAAATCCCTTTTATTGTACTGTTGATTTATATTGTCAAACCCAATCCTGTACTCTAGGACAATATTGTCATGATTATTATGAAGGTTCACCATATCCATACTCCTCAACTATAAATGGAATTATTAGAATAGATATTTATGCGATGTCATGGTATGGTTATGGTTGTAGTTATTTTCCTCCTTGTACTGATTTTATATATGTTACTGATGCGGGTGCGTGTATATCTGCGGGACCTCCGTGTAACTTCCCTGACACAGTTTATATAAACCATGTACGAGGTAGAACTGAAACTTACGAATGGAGATGTCCCGGAGAGGAGCAGTGTGTTGATGGAGATGGTGATGGATATTATACCTATAATTCTGCAAACTGCCCGCAAGGCAATGACTGCAATGACAGCGACCCAAATATAAATCCTGCTACAATTTGGTATAAAGACACAGACAATGACGGATACTCAAACGGCACAACCCTTACCCAATGCGAAAGACCTTCTGGTTACAAGTTAGCCTCTGAACTTACATCCACATCAGGGGACTGCAATGATAATAATCCTGCTGTAAACCCATCTGCACAAGAGGTTTGCGGAGATGGGATAGACAATAATTGTAATGGACAGACAGATGAGGGGTGTTTGAAATGTGAAATATCTATAACTGCAAATCCAAATGCAGTCTGGCCAAAGAATGCAGGAAGCAGTCAAACCACCTCAATAATCACCGTGTCTTTAACCAATCCAGCGCCTCCAGAGGGATGCACTGTAAATCTGAGTGTTGAGCCTGTAGCAAACTCAGGCGGCCACAGCCACAGCGGCACAAGGCCAAAAGGGAAGATAACTGACAGTAGCGGCAATGTAATAAGCAGCGTTAACTTGAGTAATGCAGAGAACTCTGCAGTGGTAAAATACACAAGCTCAGAGGTTGGTGGTGAGGAAAGGATAATAGCAACAGTTACAGGAGGAGATGAAAGCGAGGCAAAGATTAAGGTTAGGGTGCCGGGATTAGGTTCAATGGGAGAATCAGACGCCTGGAGGCTGACAGGTCAAACAACAAACCATCCTGTGAATCATTACGGGACATATACTACAATCGGGAATATAGGCAACATGGCAGCGGATTATTATCAGCAGTTTGATGCAACGCTTGGGATAAATGATATGAGCCTGCCAGATGGTGGGATGTTTGACATATGCGGGACATATAATCCAACCGATACCTGTTTAAATGCTCCGAATGGAGGACATTCCAGCCACAGAAAAGGAACTGGTGTGGATATTGATAGAACTGCCCAAAGTCAGAACGGGTGGATAAGGGTGGATAGGATCGCAATAAGAGAGATTTGCAAGGATTATGGTGGGCATCTTGTTCGAGAATCCACAATACACTGTGAATTCCCACAGTAAGGAGGTATGGCAATGATAAATAAGAGAGTTATTTTTATTGTTTTAATTGGAATTATCTTTTCAACCTCGTTAGCTTTTGCCCAGATTCCGTCGCCGCTTAAAGATGTCAAGGTTACAGGGCTGGTAATGTTAGACAGCACAACGGGTATCTATACATATAATTACTCAATCTTCAACCCACCTATTAACGATGGAAAAATATTTCATTTTGAGATTGATATTACGAAACCATTGAACAGTCAAGAATTAAATTCCGCAGGTCTTGTGATTCGAAGAGGGGTGAAAGCTCAAGGGGGGATGATAATTAGAAGTTTTGAAGAAGAGGTAGCAAGGATAAAGGAAGTATTACAAAAACCTGTAATACCGGTTGGTGCTCAGCCACCTTTTGGTCAGCCATTTCCTGGTTGGATTACAGCCATTACAGTTATGGGAACAGTCTCGTGGGGCGGTAGTGAACAAAGCCTAATCTTGCCTAATCAAACATTTGGAGGCTTTATATTGACATCGTATGGGTTGCCAGGAATAAGAGATGTTAAGATAGAACCTGATATTGACATAGACAATTTGCCTGAGCAGTACTGGGAAAACATAGAACTCACGAAGCAACTTGAAGACAGCCTAATCTATCAAACTAAAACCCTCGGCCCCACAGCCCCGCCTGCTGATTTTAAGCCCGTGAGCTTTATAGACTACATAATTTCCATGAAGCACGAAGCATTTTCATTAGGCTGGATAACTAATCAGGGCATAGAGCAGAGCCTCGATGCAAAACTTGAAAATGCAAAAAAGAAGATTGAGCAAGGCAATAAGAATGCAGCCAAAAACATCCTGAATGCCTTTATAAATGAAGTGGAGGCACAGAAAGATAAACACCTAACATCCGAGGCATATGGGTTGTTGAAATATAATGTGGAGTATTTAATCGGACGGTTATAGGTTTTTTATGGGGAAAAGGGGGTCAATGGAAATGGAAATAGAGGAAATAGGACAATTTTCCCAATTTTTCGGAAATGGAGAATACGGGAAGTGTCCCTATAATTCCTATATAATTATAATTTATAATTTTTTTGAAATTATAAGGGGTATAAAAAGTTCTGGAAATTAAATAGTGGTAAAACTATCACTCTGATTAAGGAGGTCTATATGTTTGGGTTTGGAAAAGGTAAGGCAAAGGAAAATGCAATAGCAGCAGAGATGACTGGCTTTATTGGCAAGGGTGTAAGTATTGACGGGAGAATGAGTTTTGACGGCTCTGTCAGGATAGACGGGGATTTCAAAGGGGAAATAGATGCAGAGGGATTCCTTATAATCGGTGAAGGTGCGGTAATAGAGGCTGTAATAACAGTCGGCTCTGCCATTATAAGCGGGGAGATAAAAGGTGATATTGAGGCAAAGACAAAGGTGGAACTCAAATCACCTGCCCATATATACGGCAATATAAAGACGCAGAATATTGTAATAGAAGAGGGTGTTATATTTGAGGGAACATGCATAATGAAATCCAAGGGTGAAGATGTTACCCTGCACGGGAAAAATGTGTAAGGAAGAGGAGCACAAGGAGGTTATCTGTTGAGGAATTTTTTACTTATAATCTTAAGCACATACTTTTTGCTGCTTCCATGCCTTTCGGCCGCAAATAAAGATTCAAGTGTAACAGACCCTGATGCTGACAGAAATGGATTGAAGGATACTTCTCTTACATATGCGCTTGCAAGGCTTGAGGTTCCAAAACAGTTGATAAATATCGGCAGGTGGGGGGAAAATACCTTTGTCCTACTTGCAGAAAAATCGTCTCAGAAACTTTACCTCATTGACAGTTCGTATAACCTTGTAAAGACCTACCAGATTACCACAGGTCAAAATAATGGGAACAAATCGCATATAGGTGATAAAAAGACACCGGAGGGTGTTTATTTTTTCACCCATGTTAAAGAAGATAAGGAACTATTGCCGCAATATGGTTTGATGGCAATACCAATAAATTATCCAAATTTCTTTGATAGACAGCATGGAAAGACAGGCAACGGTATCTGGCTCCATGCCACTGACCAGCCCACGAGACCAATAAAACCATTTGATACAAAGGGCTGCCTGGTTGCAGTGAATGAAGATGTGCTGGATATTGCCAGATATATAAAACTCCAGACAACACCTGTAATAATAGTTGATAAGGTCGAGTTTGTCCCACTGGAGTTTGTAAAAGAGGAGGACCAGAGAATAAGGGAGTTTTTAAATAAATGGCGGGAGAGCTGGGAAAACAAAAACCTTGATGAATATATTGAAAGTTATTCTAAGGCATTTAAGTCAAGGGGCATGGATTGGGATGCATGGAAGAGATACAAGGCATCTTTAAATAAAATAGGGTTACCGCGGAAGGTTTCAATAAAAGAGATCAAGATATTGGGACAGAGCGATGACGGCTTTATTGTTTCGTTTATACAGACATATACAGGCGAGGGCACAAATAATACAGGTATAAAGAGGCTCTATCTTGAGTATACTGATGACGGAATAAAGGTTATCGGTGAGGAATGGACTGCTATACCCCCCGAAGACCCTGCAGGGATAGCAGAAAAACTCTCCGAAAAACTGCCTGTTAGGGTAGCGGTGAATGTTAATGGAGGACAAACAGCAGAGGCTGAAGCAAAGATACAGACACCAGAGGACAGAGTTCAGAAAAAGGGAAAGGGACCAAAACAGGAATCTGCTGAAACAGGACAGGAATTAGCAGTCAGTATACCTGAGAAGCAGAAGACAGTAGGTGACAATTCAAAGGCTTTAAATATTGCTATAGAGGAATTCGAGGCATATGCTAAAAAAGGATTTAAGGCAAGATTTAGACTAGTTAATAAAAAAGGTGAGGAGCATAAACTGCAGGGCAGACTTGCTGTAATTGCATTCGATGATAATAAAAAGGCATTGGCATCTTTCCCTGCAATGGAACTTTCAAAGGGTGTTCCGAAGGACTTCAAAAAAGGCGACTGGTATTCTATAAGAAGGTTTAAGGTTGTTGAAGCAAGCTTTGGACAGAATAAAGGGTTTAAATCCATAAAGGTCATTGTCTATTCATTGACAGGTAAGATTATCATGGAAAAGGAGTTTTCTTTATGAGATGTTATAGGGTCAAGGGTCAAGAAAAGATAATTGGCAGTTGCCAGTTTCCAGTTGGCACAACTGCCTACTGCCTACTGCTTATTACTGCCTGCTTCCTGTTGCTTACTCCTCTTTCTCCTGCATTTGCAATTGCCCAGACAATCCACGATGTTTATTTCAAAAATACAGACTACGAGTTAAATGTTTATAAAATATACGGTGCAGAAAAAGGTAAGACAATGATGATAATCGGCGGGATACAGGGAGATGAGCCAGGGGGCTATATAGCCGCTGACCTCTATGCAGATATGGCGCTTAAGAAAGGGAACCTCATTGTTGTGCCGCGGGCAAATTTCCTTTCAATCATAGAGCATAAAAGACTTATCAATAACGATATGAACCGCAGGTTCCAGTCCCCTAATACAAGGGGGTATTATGAGGACAGGGTTGTGGAGATACTGAAAGACCTTATAGGGGAAAGTGATTACCTCCTTAACCTGCATGAGGGGTCTGGATTTTTTTCAGAGAGATGGGTAAGTGATTTAAGAAACCCGAAGCGGTTTGGACAGTCTATTATAGCAGATGCAGATGTTTATACTTCAAAAAAATCAGGGATGGAGTTAAGGCTTGGTGAACTTGCAAGGAGGATAGCAGAGGCTGTAAACAAAAATATAGAGAACCCTGAATACCATTTCAAATTCAATAACCACAAGACATTTGAAAGGGACACAAAGCACTCGGAACAGAGGCTGTCAGCAACATATTATGCAGTTTCAACCCGCGAGATACCTGCCTTTGGCATAGAAACCTCAAAAGAGATAAAGGACATTGGGACAAAGGTAAGGTTTCAGACAATGGTTGTTAACGCATTTATGGAGAAATTTAATATAGTACCTGAATACCCGAAAATTTCTCTTGAATCACCAAGGCTCAAGTATCTGCTGATAAATATAAACGGGAAAAAGGAATTTGTTGTACAGAACGGTGAATCTCTTAATGTAAAAAATGGCGACAGGGTTAGGGTCTCGCATGTTGAGGCAAACTATGCAAGGGGTTTGATCGTGGATTTTTCGGGTATAGGCACAGCAAACGATTTCCAGAAGGATTTTGAAATTAATGAACCGACGAGGATTGTTGTTAAAAAAGACGGGTTCAAATGCGGAGAAGTGGATATTATTACTAATGCGTCAGAATTTGCTGATAAGAAGAGCGGTATCCCCGTGGTAAGATATCTAGTGGTTGAGATAAACGGCAGAAAACAGGTTCTGTCAAACGGTGAGGAATTGAAAGTCGTAAGAGGTGATGTAATAAAACTCATTGATGTAATAGCAGATAGTGCCGCATCACAGGACATTAAGATAAATTTTCTCGGTTTTGTCGGTGATAAGACAAACAACAGGGGTGAGGACAGGGGATATTCTATAAATACAGCAAATGATTTGTGGATAAAATATTCAAAAGACGGCAAGGGATTACAGTATCCAATTGTTGTAAATTACAGGGATAAAAAAATCGGCGAGATAATGGTCACAATTGAAGAACCCAGGATGGATTACATTGTTATAAGACACGGAAATGGTATTAAACGCTGGTATTCAAACGGTGAATCGTTTACTGCTGCGGTAAAGGAGATACTTGAGATTGTAGATGTAAAAACAAACGTCTCAGGAAATATCGGTATTAAGATAAACCTTAATAACGGCAGGATAAACGAAGGGGCTGCAAAGACTGTAAGATTTGACGGCGGTTCGGGTAAGACAGAAATAATCGTGAGCAGGGGGGGCATCATTATGGGGAGGACGATTATAAAGGTGAGCGACCCCCTTGCACTGGCTGAACAGGGGCGTTAAAAGGCAACAAAATTCTTGACAAGAATATGCATATATTTTAATATTATCTTTAATAAATATGCATATTTTTGGAGTAGTTTATGAGGCTTTCAACAAGGAGTCTTTATGGTCTTAGGGCGATATTTGACATAGCATATCATTACGACGGCCAGCCTGTTCAGGTAAAGGATATATCGAAAAGGCAGAAGATTTCGCCCCGCTACCTTGAGCAGATATTCCAGAGACTGAAGAAGACAGGTGTGTTAAAGAGCAAGAGGGGTCCCCACGGTGGATATTACCTTGCAAAGATGCCCAAAGAGATTACAGTGGGAGACATCCTGCGAGCAACAGAGGGCTCATTGCAACTTGTATTTTGTACCACTGCAAAAAAGATTAAGAAGTGCGACCTGCTTGAGAAGTGTGTTACAAGGTCAGTCTGGGAAGAGACAGGTCAGAGGATAACAAAGTTCCTTGATTCTGTCTCCATACAGGATCTTTGCAAAAAAGGAGAGTTACTTGGGATTGAAAAAGAACTCCCCCATGGTTTAATGTACTCAATATAATATTTTTGAAAAGGAGAGAAGATGATTTCAGCAACACAGTTAAGGGTAGGGATGTCCATATTGTACAACGGCGAACCTTACAGGGTTATAAGCGTCCAGCATATAACACCGGGCAACTGGCGCGGCATGGTCCAGACCAAGATGAAGAGCCTTAAGACAGGGGCAACTGTGGAAAACAGGTTCAGGTCTGAGGATAAGATAGAAAAGGCTAATATGGAGCAGCACGAGATGGAATATCTTTATTCCAGCGGGACAGACTACCATTTTATGAACACTGAAACCTATGAACAGATATCTCTTTCAGCTGAGGAACTCGCCGATAATATTTATTACCTTATCCCGAATATCAAATTCATGGTCGACTTCTACGATGGAAAACCTGTAGGGATAGAACCTCCGCAGGTTGTTGATCTTACAGTGGTTGAAACCCCTCCATGTATGAGGGGTGCAACAGTCACAAGTTCACTAAAGCCTGCAAAACTTGAAACAGGGATAGTTGTGAATGTCCCTGCATTTATTGAAGTTGGTAATAAGATAAGGGTTGATACCTCTGAAGGAAAATACCTGGAAAGGGCAAAGTAGTTTTAAATCAGCGGATACCATCACTGCTATAGCAACACCTTCAGGTGAGGGTGGAATAGGCATTGTCAGGATTAGCGGCAGTCAATCCATAAAAATCTCTGCAGAACTTTTTAAACCAAAAAAACCTGTCAAAGAATTCAAAAGCCACTGCCTTTATTACGGCACAATCATCAACCCCTTAAATAATTCTCCAATTGATGACGGCCTTTTAACAATAATGAAATCTCCTCATTCATACACAGGCGAGGATATTGTTGAAATCCACTGCCACGGTGGTTCTTTGATACTTCAGAGGGTTCTTGAGACTGTGCTGAAATGCGGCGCAAGGATTGCAGAGCCAGGTGAATTCACAAAAAGGGCTTTTTTAAATAACAAGATGGATTTAGCGCAGGCAGAGGCTGTGATAGACATAATCCGTGCAAAGACTGATTTAGCGCTTGAGGCTGCCAGAAAACATTTATCAGGCAGACTTTCTGAAAAAATCAATGCAGCAAAGGAAGACCTTGTAAACCTTCTCTGTCATATTGAGGCAGAACTTGATTTCCCTGACGAAGAGGATATTGGCAGCCTTTCCAACATTGGAATAAACAGCAGGATAGAAAACTCTATCGCTGCAATAAACAATTTTTTATCAACATATGAGGAAGGTAAAATCCTTTTAAATGGTTTGAAGGCAATTATCATTGGCAGGGCAAATGTTGGAAAATCAAGCCTTTTAAATATCCTTTTAAAAGAAGAAAGGGCGGTAGTAACACCGATGCCCGGGACAACAAGGGATATAATAGAAGAGGTGATAAATATAAAGGGGATACCTGTAAGGCTTATGGATACAGCAGGATTAAGGGAAACAAAAGATGCGGTTGAAGAGATTGGCATCAGATTTACAATGGAAAGATTAAAAAAGGCTCAACTGGTATTGTTTGTTGTTGATGCAGCACAAGATGACATTTCAGAGGATTTAAAACTTTTTGAAAAGGTTGAGACAGGCAAAAAGATTATAATGGTATTTAACAAAATGGACATAGCAGATAAATATTCAATGGATAAACTTACCAAGTCATTTGCAGGACGCAGCATTGTAAAGATTTCAGCGCGGAAAGGCAATGGCATAGATGAATTAAGAAATGCAATTTATTTATCTGCTGTTGGGCAAAGTGCAGGGGATGTTCAAGATGTGATTATAACAAATGCACGGCATAAGAAATCGCTTGATAAGGCTTTAGATAATTTAAAATCAGCACAGGATGCAATAAAAAACGACCTTTCCAGAGAATTTCTTGCCTGCGAGATTAAAGGGGCGATTGATTGTCTCGGTGAAATAATTGGAGAGACAACAAGCGATGATATTCTTGAAAGGATTTTCAGCCAGTTTTGCATAGGGAAATAATACGCAGAAGTTTTGTTTGACAAACTATTTGCCTTGTAATAAAGTTATAACAATTTTAGTGTAAACGGAGGTTTTTATGGCAGGTCTTAATAAGGTTATGCTGATAGGAAATCTCGGGGCTGACCCAGAGGTAAAATATACGCCAAATGGCACAGCAGTCACAAATTTTAGGATTGCCACTTCTGAAAAATGGAAGGATAAAGAAGGCAAGACTCAGGAAAGGACAGAATGGCATAGGATTGTTACATTTGGGAAATTGGCAGAGATATGCGGCGAATATCTTGCAAAGGGCAAACAGATTTATGTTGAAGGCAGGATACAGACCCGCAGTTGGGATGACAAAGACGGAAATAAAAAATACATGACCGAGATAGTTGCAAACACCATGCAGATGCTTGGAAGCCCCGATAACAAAGATAACAAGCAAAAGGGGCAGGCAGTTGAAGAGACAGGTTTTTCACAGGAAAACAGTTCTCCTGTTGATGAGGATGTGCCGTTTTAGTTATCTCGCCCGCCACATAGTACCTTTTGGGGTGTCTTCAAGTATGATTCCTTTTTTTTCTAATTCCTTTCTTATCTCATCACCCTTTTTAAAGTCTTTGTTTTTCCTTGCCTCTGTTCTTTGAACAATGAGTTTTTCTATGTCTTTAGAATCAATGTGGATGTGTCTTTGTTTTTCCTGAAAATATTCTTTGAGCGTTTTATTAAAAACGGCAAGGATGCTGCCAATCTCTTTAAATATTGCCCTGATTACTGGCAGGACTTTTCTGAATTCATCAGTTATACCAACCCTTGAGGCATCATCCATCAAACGGTTTGCCTCGTTCACCTCTTTGAATATAAGACCTATTACTGCAGCAGTATTAAAATCATCGTCCATTGCATTTATAAAAGGCTGGATACGCAACCCCTTCCTGTCCTCATTGATTTGGGCATTTACAACATCACTCCAGTCCCTTTCCATTCGCTCCATTGTTGTATAAAACCTGCCTAGTTCTGCCTCTGCACTTTTAATGGATTCAGGAGAATAATCAATCGGAGACCTGTAATGGCTTGAAAGTAAAAAGAGCCTTATTGCCTCTGCTGGATGGTTTTTCAATGCATCCCTTATTGTCAGGATATTCCCGATGGACTTACTCATTTTCTCCTTTTCAATATTCACAAAGCCATTGTGCAACCAGTATCTGACGAATGGTTTTCCTGTTGCTGCCTCTGATTGTGCAATCTCGTTTTCATGATGCGGAAATATCAAATCCTTTCCGCCGCCGTGGATGTCTATTGTCTCACCCAGAAATTTCTGGCTCATGGCAGTGCATTCAATGTGCCAGCCGGGTCTGCCTTTTCCCCACGGGCTTTCCCATGAAGGCTCATTGGGTTTGCTTGCCTTCCACAATGCGAAATCCAATGGGTCATTCTTTCTTTCATCAACCTCTACCCTTGCGCCTGCCTCAAGTTCTTCTATGTTTTTCCCAGAGAGTTCGCCGTAGCCATTAAATTTTCTGACAGAATAATACACATCGCCGTCAATTACATATGCAAAACCTTTATCAATGAGCGTCTGAATAACATCTATCATCTCTATTATTGTCTCTGTTGCCTTTGGTCTATATGTTGGAAGTTCTACACCGAGCGCAGCCATGTCGTCATCAAACGCCTTTATATATTTCTCTGCAATCTCTTTTGATGAAACACCTTCTTTCAACGCCCTGTTTATTATCTTGTCATCAATATCAGTATAGTTTCTTGTATATTTGACATTAAAACCTTTGTATTTTAAATAACGGTAGATTACATCAAAACTAACTGCACTCCTTGCATGTCCGATGTGGCTTAAATCATAGACTGTTGGACCGCAGACATACATTGTAACTTCGCTGTGTTTAAGAGGTTTAAACTCCCCTTTTTGGTTTGTAAGTGAGTTATAGACCTTTAATGTCATTGAAACCTCCGGTATCTGTCTAAAAAATGGTTGCCACAACTCATTTATCATAGTATCATCTGTTTGTAAATTTTATCTTATCCCGGAGGTTTTAAGGTATTCCAATCATACACGGCAACACTACAGGTCTTAAGGCAAACCAGTTAAAAAGGATTGAGAGGATTTACAGCCGCAGAATCCCTGCATCTCAGTTAATCACCCCTGAACTCGCCAGATATATTACAGAAATATCACGAGAGATAAACCGCCAGATAGGTTTGATTGTAAACCGTCAGGGTTTTACAGAATATGTGATTGTTGGTGATGAAAAGGAGATTTTAATCCCTGTGCTTGAAAGATACCCCCTTGGCAGGAAAAGGCTGCGCGGTGTCAGGTGCATTCACACGCATCTAAAAAATGAGCCACTCTCGCAGGATGATTTAACAGACCTTGCCATCTTAAGGCTGGATATTATGTCTGCCATTGGTGTCCTTGAAAATGGGCTTCCCGGGGATATTTACCTTGCCCATCTCCTGCCTCTAAACCCTGAAGCAAAGGCATATGAGATACATTCGTCTCTGCCATTCCACAGGTTTGAGATGAGATCTGATGAGTTTATAACTGCCCTTGAGGATGAGATGGGGAGGGCGGTTGTAAGGGATGTAAACGATAAAAGGGAGAGGGCAATCCTTGCAAGTGTTTCAACAAAGGGCAAAGATGAGCAGGAAGAATCTATTGAGGAATTAAAAGAATTGGCAAGGACTGCAAATATAACTGTCCTTGATACAGTGATTCAAAGACCTAAAGAGATAAATCCAAAGTATCTGATGGGCAAGGGCAAGATAAAGGAACTTATTATAAAATCGCTCCAGAATGAAGCGACTTTGATTGTATTTGACCAGGAACTAACCCCAACACAGTTAAGGGAGATTGCAGAGATATCAGAATTAAAGGTCATTGACAGGACACAACTCATCCTTGATATATTTGCAAACAGGGCGCACTCAAGGGACGGCAAGGTGCAGGTGGAACTTGCGCAGTTAAAATATCTTTTGCCAAAACTAACAGGCAAGGGTACTGCACTCTCAAGGCTTGCAGGCGGCATAGGCGGAAGGGGTCCTGGTGAAACAAAACTGGAGGTTGACAGGCGCCGTGTTCAGGATAGGATCAGCCATCTTGAAAAACAACTGAAGACATTGAGCAAGGGCAGGTATGAAAGAAGGAGACGCAGGGCAGAAACAGGCATACCAATTATATCTATTGTCGGTTACACAAATGCAGGTAAGTCAACATTATTAAATGCACTTACAAAGAGTGAGACTTTCACAGAAGACCTTTTGTTTGCAACATTGGATACAGCGTCAAGGAGGCTCAGGTTTCCAAGGGAGAGGGATGCCATAATCACCGATACAGTGGGGTTTATAAAAAACCTGCCTGAAGACCTTTTGAAGGCGTTCAAGGCAACCCTTGAGGAGATGGAGGATGCGGACATTCTCATACACCTTGTTGATGCAAGCAGCCTGAATTTTGAAAAGAGGATTGATGCTGTAAATAAAATCCTCAAAGATGTAGGACTGGATAATATCCCGACCATACTTGTTTTTAACAAAGAGGACAAGATAGACCCTGTGATTTTAAAAAACCTCTGCAGGAGATATGATGCGATTTCAACATCTGCGATAAGGTCTGAAACGTTGGGAGGGCTGTTAAAGGTAATTGAAGAGAGGTTATGGAATAGCAAATGGAATACAGAAAGCCAGAATACAGAATTCATAATAAAAATATAAGGAGAAACAAATCATGGGCTTTACATGCGGCATAGTGGGACTTCCGAATGTTGGCAAGTCAACAATATTCAATGCACTTACCTCAGCAGGTGCAAAGGCAAGCAACTTCCCATTCTGCACAATTGACCCGAATGTGGGGATGGTCCCTGTAAGGGATGAAAGGTTATACAGACTTGCTCAAATTGTTAAACCTGATAAGGTTGCGCCTACAAGTGTAGAATTTCTTGATATTGCCGGGCTTGTAAAAGGCGCTAGCAAAGGTGAGGGGCTCGGAAATCAGTTCCTTGGACATATAAGGAATGTTGATGCAATAGCGCATATTGTAAGATGCTTTGAAGATTCCGATGTCATCCATGTTGCAGGCAGTGTTGACCCAAAGAGGGACATTGACATAATCAATACAGAACTTATACTTGCCGATTTAGAGGGCGTTGAAAAACGTTTTGATAAGACAGCAAGACTTGCAAAGACAGGCGATAAAAATGCTATTGCAGCGCTGGATGCATGTAAAATATTCAAGGAGACCCTTGAAAATGGCAAGCCAATAAGGTCTCTTGAGATAAATGATGATATGAAGGAACTCTTAAAGGAATTGAATCTCATGACTTCCAAGCCTGTCCTGTATGTTGCAAATGTGGACGAAAACTGGCTTCAAACTGAATCTCCATATGCAGCCACAGTCAGAGAGATAGCAAAAAAAGAAGGGGCACGGGTTGTTGTTATGTGCGGCAAGGTTGAGGCAGAGATAGCAGAATTAGAAGAAGGAGAAAGGGCAGAGTTTTTAAAAGGGCTTGGCTTAAAGGAATCAGGGCTTGATAGGCTTGCAAGAGAAGGATATGAATTATTAGGGCTTATAACATTTTTTACTGCTGGCAAAAAAGAGGTCAGGGCATGGACAATTACAAAAGGCACAAATGCTGTAGTCTCAGCAGCCGTGATACATTCTGATATTGAAAAGGGCTTTATTAGGGCAGAGGTTATATCATACGCGGACTACATAAATTCAGGCTCTGAAATAAGTGCAAAGGAAAAAGGCTTGATGCGTTTGCAGGGTAAGGATTATATTGTGCAGGACGGTGATGTTATATACTTCAGGTTTGCAGTGTGATAAGATATTCACTTTCCTGCCTCTTTAAGCGATATCTTCAGTTCCTTTATCTTTTTTCTCAGGGTATTCCTGTTTATTCCGAGCATCTCTGCTGCCTTTATCTGATTCCCCTTTGTTTTCTTAAGTACAAGTGTTATGAGAGGTCTTTCCATGAAAGGCAAAATCATATCGTATAGTTCGTGGGCGCTTTTCCCTTCAAGTCTGCTTATAATATCCTCGAGCCTGTTGTATATAACTTCTTCAAGAGGTTCTTTTTGGGCGCCTCTTTGCTTTGGTGTTGCCAAGTCGCTTCGCGAAAGGATCGGGTTCGGTGAAAGTATTACAGCCTTGTGGAGCATGTTCTCAAGTTCGCGGACATTACCCTGCCATGCGTAAGAAAAGAGTGCGTCAACAGCATCTTTTGACAGAGATTTTAAATCCATACCCATTTCATTATTGAATTTCTGCAGAAAATATTCTGCCAGGAGAGGGATGTCTCCTTGCCGCTCCCTTAACGGCGGTACTTTTATCGGCACTACATTAAGACGGTAAAAGAGGTCCTCCCTGAACCTCTTCTCTTCAACTGCTTTTTCAATATCCTGGTTTGTTGCTGCTATGAGCCGCACATCAACACTTATCGGCTTTTTACCACCTATCCTGTAAAACTCCTTTTCCTGGACAACCCTTAAGAGTTTACTCTGTACATCAAGGGACATATCACCAATTTCATCAAGAAACAATGTCCCGTTATTTGCCAGTTCAAACTTGCCGTGTCTTTCTTCGGATGCACCTGTGAATGCCCCTTTTTCAAAGCCAAAGAGTTCACTTTCCAGCAATTCCCTTGGAATGGCAGCAGAATTAATTGCAACAAGCGGGCATTCTGCCCGCAAACTGTTCGCATGTATTGCCCTGGCTATCAACTCTTTTCCGGTACCGCTCTCTCCATAAATAAGTACAGTTGCATCTGTTGGGCTGACCCTGCCGATGGTTTTGAATATCTCCTGCATTACCCTGCTGTTTCCGATTATAACAGCGTCCTCTGTGAGTTTTTGCTTTAGTCTCCCTTTAAGGGAACGGACTTGCTCGTTTAGCCTCTTATTCTCCGCTGCCTTTTCAACAATCACCTCAAGTTCGTCCAGGTCAAATGGCTTTGTTATATAGTCAAATGCCCCTTTCCGCATTGCCTCTATAGCATTCTTCATTGTCCCCTGTGCGGTCATTATTATAATCGGCAGGTTTTTTCCCTTGTCAATCTCTGATAGTATATCCAGTCCGCTCTTCCCCGGCATTGTTATGTCTATTACAGCAGCATCAAAATCGTTTGTCTTTATAAGTTCGTATGCCTTTACGCCGTTTTTTGCTGAAGTTACAGCAATCCCTTTTTCCGTGAAGAACCTTTCAACAACCCACAGGATGGATTCGTCATCATCAGCAATAAGTATTTTTATATTTTTTTTCATTCTAGAAATACCTTTCTGCTGCTGCCTGCTCTGCCTGCAAACATTTTTCTCTCTTAAGAGAGAAAAATCCTCATAAAAGCCTCCAGCCCAAACGGTTTGCCAGCAGGGCAGGCAGCAGCAAATAATTATCCTTCTCTGGTAATAGGCAGAAGCACTGAAACTACCGTGCCCTTACCCTGTGTGCTGTCTATTCTGAAAAAACCGCCGTGCTCCTTTATTATTTTTAATGATATTGCAAGACCGAGTCCGCTCCCTTTCTTTTTTGTTGTAAAAAATGGCGTGAATATCTTTTCAATATATTCCTCCGGTATACCGCAGCCGTTATCCCTGACCTCTATCTCTGCGAACTTGCCTCCCCTGTACCTCTCTTCAATAAGGTGGAAGTCTGCTGCAACCCTGGTTATTATCCTCACCTCACCATTTTTCCCTACTGCCTCTATGCTGTTTTTTATTATATTCAGGAACACCTGCATGAGTTGTTCACTGTCGCCAAGTATGGGCGGAATGCTCGGGTCATATTCCCTTATGATGTTATTTATACCCCTTGCATCTATTGTGCACTGCTGAAGCATGAGGACATCGTCAAGGATTTTGTGTATATTTACAGGGAGGGGGTTTATCTTTTTCGGGTTTGCAAACTCAAGGATATCTTCCATGATACTATTGAGCCTGTCCGACTCACGGATTATCAGGTCAGTATATTCTCTAAATGTTTTTTCCTTCAGCCTCTTTGAAAGGAGCTGTGCAGCGCCCCTTATACCGCCGAGAGGATTTTTTACCTCATGGGCAAGGCTTGCAGCAAATGTGCCTATAAAGGCAAGACGGTCTCTCCTCGCAGATTCCTGCTCAAGGGGTTTAATATGGGATGTGTCCTTTAATATCACAACCGCACCTATCATATCTCCTTTGGTATTAAATACAGGCGCTGTTGTCACCGAGACAGACCGTGGAGTGCCGTATCTCTGAACGATGCTCCCTTCATATTCTGTAAACACATTGCATTTTTTAATCGTTGCATTCATGATATCGTGCAGCCACCTGTCCCTTGTAAACACATCTGTAAAATGCCTTTTTACGGCATAAGAACTCGATATGCCGGTAATCTTTTCTGCTGCCTGATTGAAGACCGTAATATTCATAAGATTATCCACGGCTATTACACCCTGAGCCAGACTCTCTATTATGTTTTCGCTGATATCAGGTTTTTCCATGGAAACAACATAAACCATACAACCTTTTTTCCTCTCCCCTCATCGCCTTTGCCTTTTGTCCGCCTTTTTCATGTTCAAAACCAAAAAGGTGAAGTATGCCGTGGATTAAAAGTCTTATGATTTCCTCATCAAAAGAGATACCCTCCAAGACTGCCTGTTTTTCTACTGTTTCTACAGATATTACAACATCGCCAATGGGCAAGGGGCAGTTGGCAGGGTAAAGATAGTTTCCAGTTTCCAGTTTCCAGTTGGCATAACTGCCAATTGCCCCTTGTGGGAACGAAAGAACGTCAGTGGGTTTATCCTTTTTGCGGTATTTCCTGTTCAATTCCCTGATATGAGTGTCGTCTGTGAGAAGTATGCTTATTTCAATGTCTTCAGGACATCGGAGGTTTTTTAAAATCTCTTTTGCAAGTTTTTTAATCTTATTTTTGCTAGTCTTCCTCTTTTGGCTCTTCTGGCAGTCTGTTATCAGGATATCCATTCTTACTGTTTTTCAGCCTCTTCCTCTGAAAGGGGTTCACGTTTCTTACCTGTCTTCTCATATGCCCTTATTATATCCTGAACAAGCGGGTGCCTTACTACATCCTTTTCAGAGAAATATACAAATTCAATCCCTTCAATACCCTGCAGAACCCTTTGAACCTCTATAAGTCCGGAAGGTTTTGTAAACGGGAGGTCTATCTGGGTTATATCACCTGTTATAACAGCCTTTGAACTAAAGCCAAGCCTTGTCAGAAACATCTTCATCTGCTCTGTTGTTGTGTTCTGCGCCTCGTCCATTATTACAAAAGAGTCATTCAATGTCCTCCCTCTCATGAAGGCAAGGGGCGCTATCTCAATGGCACCGCGCTCTATGAGTTTCTGTGCCCTTTCAAAATCCATCATGTCGTGGAGTGCATCGTAAAGTGGTCTGAGATAAGGGTCAACCTTTGCAGCAAGGTCGCCGGGCAGAAAACCCAGTTTTTCACCTGCCTCAACAGCAGGTCTTGTGAGGATAATCCTTTCAACCTCTTTTCTCCCAAGCGCTGCAACAGCCATTGCCATTGCAAGGTATGTCTTGCCCGTGCCCGCAGGACCTATGCCGAAGACGATATCGTATTTCCTTATTGCGTCTATGTATTTTTTCTGTGCGATACTCTTGGGGGCAATAACCTTCTTCTTGAAGGAGACATAGACTGTATCCATGAATATGTCTGCAAGGTGTGCATCTGCCTCAAGGCTGCACATCCTTATAGCGTAGTCAATATCGGTCGGGTGCAGGGGATGACCCTTTTCAAGGAGGGTACACAACTCCTTTAAAAGTCTTTCTGCAAGGGTTACCTTTGATTCCTCACCCTGGATTGTTACGAGGTTGCCCCTTGTGTCCAATTTAACGTTGAGTTTTTTTTCAAGCCGTTTGAGGTTTTCACCATGCTCACCGAAGAGTGCGACCGCTGTAGAGTTATCTTCAATGGTAATCTGCCTGACTTTCTTTTCAAACCATTTTTCCAAAACTTAGCTCCGAAAATACCCTTTTGGGGCTGCCTGCCCTGTCGGCAAACCGTCTGAGTGGGAGGCTTTTAGAGGCTACGGGTTTGCAGGCGGGGCAGGCAGCCCCAAATGCCAACAAGATTTTCATACCCCTTTGTGAGCTAAAGGCTCGTGTGGGTGTCACCTGTTTTTTGCGGCTTGAATTCCAGATCCTTATACCATTTAACATCTACATCAGGGAATATATCGTCCCGCTTCTGGCAGTAGTCCAGAAAGTTCATATCCTCTTTGCTCAACTCCTCACCCCTGCCCTTTTCCCATGCCATCCGGGCAAGTCTTTTGAAATCATCGTAATGCCTGACGACCCGCATCTCTGCATAGTCCTTTGCAGCAAGCGTGGAGATTAAAAACTGCCAGTCAGAAGACTCAAGTATAAGGAGTTCCCTTGCTGCCTGTTTGAGTATATCCTGGAGCAGTGCGTCTTCTTTTTTATCACAGAACCTTTTTGCAAGTTTTATCATCTCTTCCTCTGCTTCGTATATATGCTTCCATGTCCACTGGTTTATATCGTTCAGCCATATCCAGTGATAACCGCCTTCACCCCATGAGCCTTCAGGCAGGGATATTACCTGCACAGGTTTTGTCCTATCAAGATATTCACCCGCAGTTACCATATCTATCTCACCGTCATTATGAATCGCCCTTATGGTCTGATAGAGCCATTCCGGACCTTCAAACCACCAGTGTCCGAAAAGTTCAGCATCATACGGGGAAACTACAATCCCGGCCGCCCCTGCATTTTTATGGTGTTCAATAAGTGTTGCCTTTACGAGATCTTTGAAATGTTTTGCCTGTTCAGGTATCCTCGCTATCGCCTTTTCAGGCACATATTCTGTTTTGTCTGCAAGGTCAGCTTTTGCATTGGTTACCCGCCAGTATCTGAGTCCGCCGGGGAACCTCTTTTTATGGAAATCAAGATAATTAGGGTCGCCGGGATAGCCGTGCTCACCGCTCCATACCTGCAGTCCAGTTTTAGGGTCCCTTGTAAAGATAGCAACAGGCATATTCCCATCGGCTGCAGGACCAACCCAGTAAATATTATATGGCGTTTTTTCAGTATCCTCCGGGAGGGGTTTGTATTGCTCGGAAAACCTGCTCCAGAGCGTCTGAAGCGCCTCAAACCTTTCAAGGTAAACACCGATAGCCTTTCCGCCTTTCAGAAGATGCGAGTCAATAAAAAAGTATTCAATCTTGTTTTCACTTAAAAATTCCTCAACACCCTTTCTGAGATAAGGCTTCGGGTTTTTCTCTGTATGCTGCACAGGCGGCACCCATTCATAGGAAGGTCTGTATGCACATTCAGGGAGCCATATACCCCGGGGCTGTTTGCCGTAATGCCTTATATAAGATGATACAGCCTGTTTTACCTGTGCCTGAATGCTTATATCCTGTGACAGGAGTGGAAAATAGCCGTGTGTTGCCCCGCAGGTTATTATCTCTATATGACCGTTTTTCTGGAGTTCTGCAAACTGCGCTACAATATTCTGGTTATATTTTTCCAGGAAGTCCTTGTATATGTTTCTGTAAAAATCCTTCCACATCCTTGCAAGCATTGCATGGTGAGGCTGCCCGAGCCTTTCAAACTCGGCAATATCATTCCCTGCTGCCTCAAGTTTCTGCCCAAGATAAGACTTGAACTCTGTTTTAAATGAATCATGAGCAAGCATTTCTGTAAGGATAGGTGTTAAACCGATGGTTACCTTGGGGCTTATCCCCTCGTTGACAAGCCGGTTGAAAACATTCAGCAGCGGCATGTATGTTTCAGCAGCAGCCTCATTCAGCCAGTCTGCTCCGTGGGGCCATCTGCCGTGTGAAAGGACATAAGGCAGGTGTGAGTGAAGAACAAAAGTAAAAGAGCCTGTTTTTTCTTTAGACAAATATGCCTCCTCTTTGTGCAGATTTTTCATTTCTGTACCACATAGATTCTGTTTTTGCAATTTAAAACTATAAATCTCCTTATTTCTTTTTCAAGAGGAATGCCCCTATAAATTCATCTATCCTGCCGTCAAGGACTGCATCGGTATTCCCTATTTCTAAATCTGTCCTATGGTCCTTAACAAGGCGGTATGGGTGCAGGACATATGAGCGAATCTGGCTTCCCCATGCAATGTCCTTTTTTTCTTTATGATATTCCTGCATCTTTTCTTCCTGCTCCCTGAGTTTAAGTTCATAGAGCCTTGAACGGAGTAGTTTCACTGCCGTCGCCTTGTTTTTGTGCTGACTCCTTTCGTTCTGGCACTGCACAACAATCCCTGTAGGGATATGCGTTATCCTCACCGCTGTTTCAACCTTGTTTACATTCTGTCCGCCTGCACCGCCTGCCCTGAATGTATCTATCCTCAATTCCGAGTCTTTTATATCTATTTCAATATCGTCTTCTATCTCAGGATATACGAACACTGACGCGAACGATGTGTGGCGGCGCTTATTTGCATCGAACGGGGATATTCTGACAAGCCTGTGAACCCCTGCCTCTGCCTTAAGATAGCCGTATGCATATTCCCCTTCAACAGTGAATGTAACACTCTTTACCCCAGCCTCCTCGCCTGCCAGATAATCAACAACCTCTGTCTTATAGCCCTTTGACTCTGCCCAGCGTGAATACATTCTTAAAAGCATCTCAGCCCAGTCCTGTGCCTCAGTACCGCCAGCACCAGGGTGTATTGAAACTATTGCACTCAACCTGTCATTTTCTCCGCTGAGCATCCTTTGCATCTCCAGACGGCTTATGCTTTTCCCCAGTTCCTCCAGAGATGTCTCAACCTCTTTTGCAGTACCCGAATCTGAACTCTCGGATGCCAGTTCAAGGAGTATCCTGCACTCCTCTATCTCCCTGTCAAGTTTTTCAACCTTTTCTATTTCAAGTTTTATTGCAGATTGCTCTTTTAACAGTTTCTGTGCCTCTTCAGCCCTTTCCCAGAGTTTGGGGTCAGCCGTTATCTTATCAATTTCATTCAGTCTCCTTTCTTTATTCTCTATGTCAAAGAAAACCTCTGAGGTCATCTATCCTTTTTTTTATATTGCTGATTTTTCCCTGAATATCATCAAACATAAAATGCCTCCTGATGTGTTCACACTGAAAAATACCCATCTGCTGTGTTGCCTTCGTCGCTGTGCTGCTCACATACCTAAAAAGTATGCTCCGCTGCTCGCTCCTCGGCGCCTTGCATCTGGGCAATTTTTGAGCGTGAACAAGACTGTATTGATTAGAATATACATTATTTTTCTTTTTTAATGAAGGGTTAAATTAGGGTAGGGGAGAAAATAGGGACGAAGAAAATAGGGACAGCGACCATTTTTATACTGACTCTAAGCAGGGAAAATAAAACGGTCGCTGTCCCTATTTTCCCTAAAGAAAGCATCAGAGATTTTGAATATTTTTCGCAACATAAGAAGCTGCGACGGGATGACAAGTGGCAAAGCTGACCACGCCGAACCAGGCAGTTCACCTGATCGGTGTTACGCTGCGCTTCACACCGGCAGGTGACTTGTACGTTAGGTGAAAAAATTGATTGCACGGAAGATTGAAGTATTGCAAGAATCCACAAAAAATGATAGGTTATTAATAAATCTGTCAGGAGGCATGGAGAATGAAAATAAAAGTAACAATAGAGAAAGGTGAAGATGGTTATTTTGTAGCACATTGTCCATCATTAAAAAGTTGTTGGAGTCAGGGGAAAACAGAGGAAGAAGCACTAAAAAATATTCGGGAAGCAATAGAGTTATATTTAGAACCGGATGAAGAGTTAGTGGAAGATGAGAGTCATAAAGTTTATGAAGTGGCAGTATGAAACTTCCATTGTTATCAGGACGAGAGGTTTTGGCAGCGTTAAACCGAATGGGATTTAAAGAGGTTCATAGAAAAGGCAGTCATGTAAAAATGAAACATCCCGATGGCAGGAAGATAGTCTTCCCTTATCATGATGAAGTTGATAGATATACTTTGAAGGGCGCTCTGAAGGATGCAGAGATTGAGATTAGAGAGTTCCTGAAGAATCTTTAAGTAAAGATTTTGCACGAAAGGGGGTGAAAAATTAAGAGAAGCTTATTTTCAATACTAATAAAATGCAAGCCCATTGGGTAGTATAAATTAAAAAACACCTAACAAGCCATTTCAATGGACGGCGTAAACGCCGCCGCTGATTTCAGCCGTTAGACTGAAAATAATAAAATGAATCTTGAAAATGTGTTTACAATTTTAGGATTACTTGGCTTAGGTGGTTTGCTTGGGACATACTTTCGCATTTTATGGGAAAGGAAAAATTCAGCCTTACTTCAAAAGCAAGAATTTAAAGAAACGAGATATAAATGTATAATTTTACTTCTTTTGAGTCATCTCGATTTTGATAAAAACAAACCAATGTTACATCAGCATGGCAGATCTTATATAAACAGAATTGAAGATTTGCAAGACGAATTAAAATTAGAATGGAATAATATGATTCTTTTTGCCTCTGATGAAGTTCTTTCAAGAATGCGTGAGTTTATTGAAAATCCATCTCAAGAAAATTTTCAGAAAACAGCAGTAGCAATGCGAAAAGATCTTTGGGGTGGTAAAATTTCTTCGGAAAAATTAAAAAGCCTATAGCAAAGGCAACCCTTTGTGTTATAATTAGCAAAAAGGTTGAATATGAGTCCAACAATTTTGAGAATTAAAGGTTACAGGTTCTATTTTCTTTCAAATGAAGAAGACCACATGCATGTTCATATTATTTGCGGAGATGGTGAAGCAAAATTCTGGATTGAACCAATAATTTCGCTTGCAACATATCATAAACTTAGTTCGAAAAAGTTGAATGAAATACAAAAACTTGTTGAGGAGCACAAAAATGAAATCATTAAAGAATGGAAAAAATATTTCAGTATCAGTTGAAAATATTTCCTCGTTTGGGATATGGCTATTTGTAAAAGGGAAAGAATATTTTTTGACTTTCGATGACTACCCCTATTTTAGGGACCAAACCTTAAAATCAATCCAAAAAGTAGAATTACTTCATGGCTTTCACCTCTATTGGCCGGATTTAGATGTTGATTTAGAAATCGATAATCTGGAACATCCTGAAAAATATCCACTCAAAAGCAAATATATAAATAAAAAGTCTAACAATGGCGCTACACTGGATGCTTTATCGCTGGTGCGCTAAAGCACCAGTGAGCTTTTGCGTTCTCCCTTCGCTTCGCTCAGGGAGAACGCGGGGCTGAGCCATGTGCCCCATCCCTCCGCTACGCTACGCTACGGGAGAACCAGGGGCACGAAACCAATGACCCTACGGGTCATGGCTCAGCCCCGCGTTAGGCCTGAAAATATGAATGATAATCAAACTAATATTTCAGAGGAAATAAATTTAAAGCAAATTATTGATTTTGTATCCAAAGAAACAAATGTTAGTCGTAAATATTCGGAAGCTTCCGACATCGAAAAACTTAATATGTTTTTTTCCAAACAAATATGTATTGCTTCCACATCAATCGTGCTTTCGCTGAAACTTCCGAAAAGGGGAGCATTTATTCTCAGACTTCTAAAATATATCAAACCGTCAAGCTATTTTTCATACTGGAATCTTTATAATAAAGTATTTTCACAATGCATTCTTTTTGTATTAGATAGATTTAAGGAATATCTTGAAGCCTGTCATAAAGATGTTCATCTTGACAAAGAATATTTTGATAATCTAGCTGTAATGTCTGGCATAACTCTTTACAATATAATAGATATGTCTGATGATGAACGCGAGATGTTTAAGTCTAAATTAAAATGTTCAATATTAAGCCATAGTTATGGTTCTCCAAAAATTGACAAGATTATAAAGACATCTGGAGGAAAACTTTCGCCCAATAAAATAGCAAATTTAGCAAAAAGTGCTATATTATACGAATTTCCTGTTTCCCAGATTTATGGTTAAGATATAGCACATTCAAAAGATTTTTCAAGGAGAGGAAATTACACAAATCCCTTTTCTCTCTTATTATAAAGAGAACTCCAGATAATACTGATACGGCAGAAAATCCAGCGATTTTGTAAGCCGGTAGCCAGCCTGCTCGAACTCCTTTTTCACATCCTCCTCAGAAATCTTATGGGTAATAGATTGCGGGCCGACAGGCAAAGGTTTCTTATAGAAATCCACTATTACAATCCTGCCGTTCGGTTTGAGCGCCTTTGATAGCCTCTTTAAGTAATTTATCCTGTCTTCAATATGGTGGTATGTGTTGCAAATGAATATGACATCAACAGACTTTGGTGAAAGCTCTAGGTCATCCGGCTTAACAACCCTGGCCTCATAATTTGTTAGCCCCCGTTTCTTGGCATCTTCTTTCATATATTCAACCATTGCTGGCTCTATATCCAGGCCGATGGCTTTGCCTTCATGCCCCACAGCCTGAGCAAGGAGACGGGTAAAATATCCTGTGCCAGCGCCAATATCAGCAACAGTATCTCCGGGTTTTATATCCAGTTTTTTCACAACATCTTTAGGTTTCTGCCATTCTGCCCTTTCATAGGCCTCAAAAATGTCAACCCACTTTTGAATACCATCAAATCTCTGCTGAGAGGGAGATTCTTTATGCTCATCTGTCCAGCCTGTTAAAGGATATGACAGCAATGCACAGACAAAGATTAAGAGCAATGCCTTTTTAGTGTTGGGAACGATTTTCACAATTCCTCCTGTTTTTTCATATTCTGAAGGATAGAGATGTTTTACTTTGGAACAGCGAAATCAGCGGAGTGCTGTCGTTTGGCGCCCGATAGAGCGGTTTGTTAGGTTCTATCAGGCTATTTCGATTTTTCAATTTCGTTCTAATAGTGCGGGGATCTCGTGCACAATGAAAGAGTCCACACATAATAATATGGTCGTCTTTTATCATGAAGTAAATCGCGTGGTATTGTCAACAATTTTCTGTTTTGGGGGTCAGGTCTTGCAATATCATATCTGGTATGTAAGGAATTATTTGAAGAATCGAACTGGAAGATAAAGGACTGCGCAGACAAACTCAAAATCAGCAGGATAACACTCTGGAGGAAGATGAAGGAATTAGGGATAAAAAGGAACTAATAGGCTGCTTTCAAAAAATCTTATATTTTCCACCTTGACTCTCCGCGTAAGTTGACCTAAAATTCAATAAAAAATGCATGTAGGCTAAAAAAGAATGTTATCTATCGAGAATGAAAAGAAACGATAAAAGAAAACTCATTCCCACGGACAGACAGGCAAAAGTACTTCATAGTAGTCGGCGCCGCTGCGCATTATGTTTTGCTTACAATTCAGATACTAATTTTAAAAAAGGACAAATCGCACATATAGACCGCAATCGAGATAATAATGAGATTTAAGAAAATAGAAGAAAATAGGAAGAAAATAGGGACAGCTGTCCATGTTTCCCCCTGGCCCCGTTGAATTACACAAGAAGTGAGCTACCACAAAAAGGAGTAGATATGAAGAAAGAGATAATTTTTATATCTGTCATGACTGTCTTAGGAGTAGCCCTAGGTCTTGGGATAATAATAATCCTTGCCTCCGTTGGCATGCCTAATTATTCCGAGATGCTTCTTTCACTTCAGGAAAAAACCGATTTTGAGATGATGTCTAAATCATTAATTTTTTCACCGGGCTCAGGCAAGATGACGATTACATCAGTAGTGTTCCTGATTCTTGCGACTACTGCTTCTGTTTTGTTTGCCTCAAACATGAACCAGAATATACTGAATGCCCTTAGACACAAAAATACCATATTTAAGGCGCTGGTTGTCTTCCTTGGCTGCTTGGGATATCTGATATTGCCTCTACTTTTTTTAAACAAAATCTTTTTTCTTCAATCAACATCTCCTGATAGCATCATCCTTTTATTATCTGTTTTCATAACAGGCATACTATGGTTTTTTGCTGGCGAGACAGGCTGGGCAGGCGATTTCTCATCGTGGAGAATAGGCAATAATGCAAAACCTGCTAAGACTTTTCTTATGGGAGGCATGACAGGCATCATAGCCTATCTGCTTTCTTTTATTAACGGCTGGGCATTCAATAAATATTTTATCCTCGTATCAGAGGTACTGGACAAAACAGGAGAGACATCATATCTTGGGTTCAAACTTCTGGCATATGGATTAATGTTTATGTCAGGCATCTCTCTGTGCATTCTGGCGGGTGTAATCGTAGCTCTTTCTCCAACATACAAAGAAACAAGGCAGAGAATAACCGGAATTATCTTTCCCTCTATATTGTTCATAATTTTCATATCTGTCGTGGCAGGTGTATATCAGAATGCATCAAAAAAATATGACATTAACAAAAAGAATCTAGCGGAGGCTGTAGGAATTCCCGAAAAGGTATCAAGCAGCAGGACTGTAGTCTTATTCGCCTCAGACAAAACAGCTCCTCAGCAATTACCGATGCAGACAATGGGTAGCAGCTTCGTCGGAACATACACAATAGAATTATCCTATGAAAACCTAAAAAAAATCGAAGACTATCTCGATAAACATAAAGAAGGTTCCGTGTTCATGTATGCCGGCAGGGATGCGCTTATAAACGGATATCATACATTATGGGATATCAAAAAAGGCATTGAATGGCAGTTTAAGAGTTCAAATGACATGTTATTGCCTCGCATGATGATGCTTGCACGACTTAAAAATCTTCCTGTCACACCTGAAAATCTATCTTATCTAAAATCCTTCTCGGATAAAAGCAGATGGCATATAGGCGGCAAACATGGACTGAGAATGGCAGAGGGATTCATGCATTTCAACTTAATAGAAGAGGCAAAGGCTTTGGTAAAAGAATCAAAAGAAAAAGGGGCGGATGTTTCAAAGGCAACCTTTCTTGATGAACCGGTTTTTACGGACGGGAAAATAAGCGGGACATTAAAAATAAATGGGAAAGAAGCACCAAACATAAAAATAGCCCTTCTGGCATATACAGACTCTGTTCACAAATTTGAAAATGTTTCGCTGACAGGGCTGTTGCTGGATGTACGCGAATCAGATCCAGCGGGAAAATTCTCTTTCGAATATTTAGGGAAAGGAGATTTTATGATTGCGGTCATGACTGATAAGGAAACCATTCCCTATAATATCTTGCCTGAAAAATTCAGGGTTGAAAATTCTCCGGGCAAAATAAAACTCGACACAGCAACTAAAAATCTGGATTTGGGAAATATTAATATAACTTTCAGGCAGTAACGCGATTACTTACGATTTAAGAAGTAAAGAGGAGGAAACAGAGAGTAAACAGGGACAACAGCGACCATTTAAATAAAAAGGAGTGTCTAACAAAACACTCCAGCGGATGGCTTACAGCCACCGGTGATTTTGTCGTTATATAATCTTCTTCGTTACAGACGTGCCTTTTTGAAATACCTTATTATGTTAATAAACATAACTATAGAAATAATCATACAGCCAATCGCAAACACATCGCCGTATCTTGTGTAAAATGTTTTGAATGATTTTTCCTTTAAAGAAATTGTACCTATCAATGACTCTCTTGTAAAAATACCGCTCTGTGTTTTTATCCTGCCGACAGGGTCAACCACTGCACTTATCCCTGTATTTGCAGCACGCACAAGATATACCCTCCCTTCCACTGCCCTTGCCAGAGACTGCGACAAATGCTGGTAAGGCGCTGATGATTTGCCGAACCACGCGTCGTTTGTCACTGTTATAAGGAAGTCTGCGCCGTTTTTTAAAAACTCCCTCGCCGCGTGAGGAAATATCGCCTCAAAACATATAAGTATCCCTGCTGCACCGTTATTTAAAGAAAGGGGCTTCATATCACTGCCCGGACTGAAGTCCCCTACCCCTGCAACGAGTTTTTCAAACGGCAGAAATCTTTTTAATGGGACATACTCACCAAACGGTACGAGGTGTACCTTATCATATCTTCCGATTATATTACCCCCCTTTGAGATAAGGAAGACGCTGTTGTAGTAATTAACTGCACCCCCGCCTTTTGCATAACCGTATGCAGGACTCCCTGTAATGAGTTTTGCAGATAATGTCTTTGCGATGGTCAAAACATTATGTGAAAGTCTTTCATCATCTTGCAGATAAAATGGTGTTGCTGTTTCGGGCCAGACAATGAGTTCAATGCCCTTATCTTTCATGCCCATGCTAAGTTCGCTATATATTTCAACAGTCTTTTCCTGATATTCAGGGTTCCATTTCACTGACTGGTCTATATTCCCCTGGACAATACCTATGTTCATTTTTTTCCAGTTTTTGACCAGTTCGTCAATCTGGTTAATCCTTATATATCCGTATCCTGAAACAACCGCTATTATTAAAAAGACCGCGGCGCCCTCTTTGAACCGCACGCCGCCATTTTTTAAAAAATGGCTTGTAGACAGGAAGATAAAAAAGTTAAACATAACTATCAGGAACGATATACCATAAACCCCTGTTATGTCAGCGACCTGTAATATTGCCAGGTTTCTTGTTTGCGAATATCCAAGTAAAACCCAGGGAAAGCCTGTAAACAGATGTGTCCTTATATATTCAATGGACACCCAGATACATGGAACCACAATCAGGTTTTTGACAGAGGATTTTTGATTTTCACCTGTAAGTTTAGATGCAAGATAAACGAATACGGCAGGGTAAATGCTTAAAACAGTAACGAGCAGTAAAAGGACAAGAACACTTGCATATATTGAAACACCGCCGTAATTGACCATTGAATTTACAACCCAGTACACAGTTCCTGCAAAAAATACAAACCCCCATACAAAACCTGTCTTAAAGACGACAGAAGGTGTTTCTTCATAAACAGCAAAAAAGAGCGGCACCATGCCAAACCATGCGATTAACCACAGGTCAAAAGGAGGGAAGGCAAAGACCATAAGCAAAGAAGATAGAACTGCCAATTTAAGTTTCTTAATCATTCAGGCGGTAAAGGAAAAGAGATAAAATACAAGAAATGTAAGACCAGCGCCGAGTAAGCCGCCCATGACCACCTCAAATAAAGAATGTATATTACCGATGAGCCGTGAGTGGCTTACCATTGCTGCTGTAACAAATGAAAGTATGCATGCAAGGGGGTTTAAGGTAATGAAAGTAATGGATACCCATAAGGAGAATGCAACTGCTGAATGCCCGCTGGGCATGCCCCCATGGATAGGCCTTCCTTTATGAAAATATGCTTTAAGAAAAACTGTGGCAATAAAAACGAATAAGAGTGATATTACTGCCAGATGTCCGGATAACATTTTTGCGGTCCTCAAACCTGTTTCCATGGGGTGAAACAGATACTTTGATAATATAACATAAGCCATTATAAACACGCCAACAGATGATATAAGCACAGCACCTGCTGCAACATCCTTTGCATGTTTTGCCAGCCTATGATGTTTTTCCCATAAAAGGTCAACCACCTGTTCAACTGCAGTATTGAACATCTCTGCAAAAAGCAGTATTACAATTGAGAGTGCAAACAGGACAAATTCTATTGTTGGGAGGTTTAGAAGCAGGCTTACGAGGAGTGCTAAAGAAGCAGTAATATAATGATACCGCAGGTGCCGCTGTGTTTTTACAGCGAATATAACCCCTTCTATTGCACAGTTTAAACTCTCAAGCCAGTTTTTGGGTTTTCTAACCCCCTCTTCCTGCTGTATGCCCATAAAATTTCCTTGACAGTTGTATATGATAATGTGGTAAATATTATCGCTTAAGTAACTTATTACAACCTGTCTTAAAAAGCAATACAAGTTTTATTGCGGGTGTAGCTCAGCTGGTAGAGCACAACCTTGCCAAGGTTGGGGTCGCGGGTTCGAATCCCGTCGCCCGCTCCAAAAAATGCCCGATGGATACACGGGCTTTTTTATTTTTAAAACTTGTGATTAAAGAGTTTTTTTAAGATGGGTTATGCTTAAGGCGATTCAGTGGTTTTTGGTGCCGAAGGGGGGACTCGAACCCCCACGGGTTTCCCCACCACCCCCTCAAGATGGCGTGTCTACCAGTTCCACCACTTCGGCATGAACAGACATGTAATAACAACATAAAATTTATATCTGATAAAAGACATCATTGTCAAGAAGTTTGACTTGAACCGAATAAATTTTCCTGTTATGCTTTTTAGACGTGAGTAAACCAAAACCACCAAAAAAGGTGAAATTGACAGCAAGTCTTATTGGCAGTGATAAGGGAATAATCAGGCAGATATTGCCTGTATTGCAGGATAGGTTCGGAGACATAGACTTCATCAGTGAAAGGATGGAATTCCATCACACCGAATATTACTATGGCGAGATGGGGGGAAACCTTTTCAGAAAGATTGTTTCTTTTGACACACTTATAGACCCGGAGATGCTTCCGGAAATAAAAATCCAGACAAACTTTTTGGAAGACGATTATGCTGACAATGGCAGGCGGAAGATAAATATAGACCCGGGATATATAGCCATGGAAAAGATGGTCATTGCATCATGCAAGAATTTTGCGCACCGCATATACCTTGCAAAAGGTGTTTATGCTGACCTGACATTGATATATAAGGGGAGGAGTTTCCAGCCTCTGGAATGGACATTCCCTGATTATGCTGAAGAAGGTATGCGGAATCTTTTAAACAGTCTGAGAGAAAGATATATGTATTGCAGATGAGAGGCATACAGAGGGAGCGGATATTATAAAGAGCATGACAGGCTATGGCAGGGCAGATTTTTCAATCCTGCTTAACGGGACAATAAACGGTGAAGGTTTTACAGTAGAAATAAAGAGCCTTAACCACCGTTTTCTTGAAGTGGATGTAAAACTCCCTGAAAGGTTTTTCCCCCTTGAGATGAAGATAAGGAATAGTGTAAAATCTATTTTCTCAAGGGGAAGTGTTAAGGTCTATGTGTGGTCAACCGAAGGGTCTGTAAAAGGTATAAATGCAGATATAGAATCTGCAAAAAGATACCTTCATGCGATAGAAAAGATAAAGACGGCACTCGACCTGCCGGGAGATATTGACATCGGCATGCTTATAAATTTCAGGGATATATTTGCCGTTGGCAGTAAGTGTTCTTCTGATGCTGAAGAAGATTGGGAACCCTTAAAGGACGGTTTACAAAAGGCAGCAGAAGAGGTTTTAAAGATGCGGAGGGATGAAGGCGAAGTGATTTTCAAAGACCTTTCGGACAGGCTCAATACACTTGATAAGATGGTTAAAGATATTGAAATCCTTTCAGCAAAGGCTGCTGATATATACAGAGAGAAGGTCAGGGAGCGTATATCCTTATTTTTGAAAGATATAGAGGTCGATGAGGCAAGGCTTTTAAACGAAGTCGCAATCTTCAGCGAGAAATGCTGCATAGACGAAGAGATTGTAAGGCTGAAAAGCCATATATCCATTTTTAAGACGATTCTGGTTTCTGATGAGCCTGTAGGGAGGAAGATGGATTTTTTATGTCAGGAGATATTAAGGGAATTGAATACCGCTGCATCAAAGTCGCAAAGCGTAGAAACCTCGCATATCCTGATAGAATCCAAGTCGCAACTTGAAAAGATAAGGGAGCAGGTGCAAAATGTTGAATGAAAAGGGGCATAATAGGTTAGTACATACGCTCGGTGGAGAGAGTCTCCTTTTTATAGTCTCTGCGCCTTCTGGTGCCGGAAAGACCACATTATGCAAAATGGCTGAAAATATGTTTTCTGGCATGCGGCACTCTGTGTCTTACACGACAAGACCGCCGATGGACGGTGAAGCAAACGGCGCTGATTATAATTTTGTCAGTCCTGATAAATTTGATAATATGTTGAAAAAGGGAGAGTTTCTTGAATGGGCAGAGGTGTACGGGTACAGATACGGCACATCAGTAAAAGACCTTAATTCACTTGTTGCCAACGGGAATGATGTTATACTTGATATTGATGTTCAGGGTGCAAAGAAGGTAAAAGAGTCTGCAATAGGTAAAGAAAGGGGGGTTTTTATATTCATACTCCCGCCGTCAATTGAGGTATGCGAGGAGAGGCTTAAGGACAGGGGCAAGGACGATGGAGAGACAATCAGAAAACGGGTTGAGGGTGCAAAGCAAGAGATAAAAGAGTCTGCATGGTATGATTATATAATAATAAACGAAAACATTGGTGCTGCATTTGAAAAGTTTAAATCGGTTATAATAGCAGAGAAAACCAGGAGAGAAAGGGTAAAGGATAAGGTAAAAAAACTCTTCGGTATATAAATACTTAACAGGAGGTGATTTAAAATGGCAAGGGTTACGGTTGAGGACTGTCTGAATAAAGTTCCAAGCAGGTTTGTCCTTACTCTTTTGGCAGCAAAGAGGGCAAAACAACTCCTTAAAGGGAGCAAACCTCTTACTGAATCAAAGGATAACAGGGCAATTGTAACAGCGCTGCGTGAGATAGCATCAGAGAAGGTAAAACTGTCAATTTGAATTACCCATGAGCCATAGGCTCACCTGTCTGCGCGCAACGCACATGCGCAGGCATAATAGGGTGATGAAAATCTGTGAGTATTTACGGCTGCCTGCCCCGCCTGCAAACATTTTTCTCTCTTAAGAGAGAAAAATCCTCATAAAAGCCTCCCATCCAGACGGTTTGCCAGCAGGGCATGCAGCCTAAAAAGGTATTTTCAGGACAAATATAAAACAGATGGACACCATAAACAGATTTAAATGGTGGGAGAAGGGGGACCTAGACGGCTTCTTCGGGCTTTTTGTTGACAACCTTATCCAGTTAATCCTCATCTCTCTTCTTTGTGATAAGGTTCTGGGTATGCCCGGGGAACTGATTTACGGAAGGATATTGCCCGGTGTGGCAGTGAGCCTTCTGGTTGGAAATATGTTTTACGCATTTCAGGCACGTTCACTTTTCTTACGCACAGGACAAAAGCATGTAACTGCCCTGCCTTACGGTGTAAATACCGTATCGCTCTTTGCCTATATCCTCTTTGTGATGAAGCCTGTAGTAGAACAGACAAAGGATGTGGAACTAGCATGGAGGGTAGGACTTGCTGCATGTCTTGGCTCAGGGATAATAGAATTCGGCGGGGCGTTTGTGGCAGGATGGGTAAAGAGGGTAACGCCTCGCGCTGCGCTGCTTGCCACACTTGCAGGTATAGCCATAACATTTATTTCCATGGATTTCTGTTTCCGCATCTTTGATGACCCGCTGGTAGGTTTTGCACCCCTTGCATTTATTTTCCTGCAATATATAGGCGGGATTTACCTGCCTGCAAAGGTCCCTGCTGGTTTTGTAGCAGTAATATCAGGGACACTTCTTGCATGGATGTTTGGCAGGATGGACAGCACTGCCCTTGCAAATGCCTTTAATATAAATTTACAACTCCCCTCTTCATACATTTCAGACCTGTTAAGCACTGTGGTTTCACCTTATATGATAACGTTTCTGCCTGTTATCATACCAATGGGGCTGTTCAACCTTATCGGCTCTTTGCAGAATCTTGAAAGTGCTGAAGCAGCAGGCGATACATATCCTGTCAGAAGTTCACTTTCAGCAAACGGGATAGGGACTATTGCCGCAGCATGTTTTGGCAGTGTTTTCCCCACAACGATTTATATAGGGCACCCCGGGTGGAAAGGGATGGGTGCTGGTGCAGGCTATTCTGTTGCAAACGGTATTGTCATTACAATCCTGTGCCTTCTTGGGCTTGTTGGTTTTGTAAGCGCCCTTATACCTGTTGAGGCAGGCGCTGCAATCTTGTTGTGGATTGGTGTAACAATAGCATCTCAGGCATTTCAGGCAACACCAAGAAATCATGCTCCTGCAGTAATAGTAGGGTTCTTCCCTGCTATGGCAGCATGGGGGCTTCTTATGATAGAAAACGGGCTTCGGGCAGCAGGGACAAATATAGGGGCAACAGGGCTTCCTGCCCTTACGAGCCAATTGCCAATTGCAGGACTTATCTCTCTTGAAAGGGGCTTTATATTTACATCAATGATTTTGGCTGCCATGACAGTCGCCTTGATTGAAAAACATTACCGCGCTGCTGTCGGCTGGGCAATTACTGCCGCAATCGTAAGCGCAACAGGACTTATGCACGGCTACAAAATAGTTGATGGTGTAATAATCAATGCCTATGGTCCGGCATATACATGGCAGTTTGTTCTGGGGTATCTCGGTATAGCAGTTATATTTTTAATACTCGGCTCATGGAAATCAAAACAGGAAAAGGAAACCTTTTGACTCAAATCCCGCTTTCGGGATTTGAAATTAGATCCGTTCAATATAATTTTCATGTAAATTATACTGCTGCAACATAAACCTTTAAATTTTAAATATTATACTGCACTAAACAAGACTTTTCAGAATATATACAAAGAGACCTTTGAACCGTTTTACTTTTATGATATATTCCCTTACAAATGTTGCTGTAGCATAAAAATAAATGTTAGGCGGATAGATAATGACGAATGGACTACACTTTGACGACTTGAGACGACGCTACCGGGAAGCTGATTGGGTATCCGAATATCAGCGGCTCTGGGCGATTTTCAACCATTGGTTCTTCGCGCACACCCGGCAGCAAAATGACCGCGGGTGTCTTGATTCTTTGAAAGCGGCTCCGGAGTTGTCAACGTGGGTCGATGTGTGATACATGCCTCGGCGTATAACTACCCACATCGTGTCACGGACGGTTACGGAGGCAGTTATCCACGATTCGCTGCGGACAACGTGATCTCAGTCTTCTTCCGGGCCGCTGAGAGTTCACCTACACTCGAACCGCGAATCAACAGGCCTTGGCGCACCGGATCAGACCGACGTGTTCGTCAGACCCATGCGCTTACACTCACGCGAGAACAGTTTCGCGATGCCTACGATGCTCACCACCGCGCCTTGGACTCACCGGTCGGAATGGTGTTTGATGAAACACTTCACCAAGTCCTTCCGGCCTTGGGTGTCGGAGCAACGGGTTGCTGTTTCTATCGAGTGGCGCCGCCAATAAGTATCTCGTCGGCCACGAGGGCACTTGCACAACTGACTCTTCAAGAGCTGCGAACCGTCACGACTCTTAGTGGCCTTGTTAGCTTAATTGAATCCAACACACAAACGGAATTTGGGGCCGATATACTTGAGATGCTTTACAACCTTCGAAACATCGCTATCCACGGTGCACTCGATTTTCTCCAAGAACGAGACAACGCGGCAGCTCGGGCTGGGTATGATCTCCTTGACTCGTTGATCCGCAATGTCCGGGAGCGCTGGTAAGCCACATGGCAGCGCAGAAACCGCCCAACAATGCGCTCCAGCCGACGCCGAAAAACGGCGCGGCTGAGCTTGGACGTTAGGGCAACAAATATAGCTACCTGAATTAGTGAATTTTAAGGTATAATTATAATATCTGAAAGGGGGCAAATTATGAATACAGAATATACTGCTATAGTAAAGCAAGAGGGTGATTGGTGGATTGGATGGATAGAAGAAATTCCAGGCGTAAACTGTCAAGAACATACTCGTGAAGAGTTAATGGAAAGCCTCCGAGCTACTCTAAAAGAGGCACTTGAGTTCAATCGTCAAGACGCGCTCTCTGCGGTAGGAACTGGATATGTAGAAGAAAAAATTGCAATATGAAACGCAATGATCTCCAGAAGTATTTACGGTCGCAAGGATGTGAATTTATCAGAGAAGGTAGTCGTCATTCGTGGTGGTGGAATCCAGTTCAAAACAAACGATCATCTGTGCCACGGCATACAGAAATCAACGATAACCTTGCAAGAAAGATATGCAAGGATCTTGGCATAAAACAAATAAAGTAAGCCCTAACAAATCGCTCAACACCGATGCTCATTACGCTTCGCTCCATTCGCACTGGTTAGCTCGGCCGTTATGTGCAGTAAGGCTGGCTATACCCCCAAAATTGGCAAAACATATGTGAGAAATAGAAATATGGGGACGGGAGAAATGGACAACGGTTCTATTTAACAAATCCATCTTTCTTTCCCGAACCCTATAATTATTACACGAAGGGATCTTCCGTCAGTGGTTCTAATTTTTTGGAATACACAAGAAGAGAAAAAATACGATTAAGGCTTTGATTTTTGTAATAAGCGAGACAGAACACCGTTTCCTTTAAACAGTTCCTTGTGTTTTGCAAGGTAATAGACAATGGCAATGTTAAGTATCAATGCGCCAATGCGGACAGGGGTCAGCGCTTGGACAATCTCATATATTTCAAAAGGTATAAACAGCGTTGTTGTGATTACAGTAAGCCATTCTGCCCACCGTTTCCTCTTGTGCAGTCCGTAGGATTCTACAAGGTTGAGCGTCCCGTAAGAAATCACGCCTATTGAAATCCCGATAATAGTCCCGTTCCCCAGCATCCCGATTTTTTCGATAGCGGTTTCTATATAGTAATTATCCATATCAAGATTAAACAGGGTAACAAGGCTGTTCGCAAACTTCTCCATGTCATGGTTTATGAGGCTTATAATCCCAAGAGATAATAAGACAGATATTATTCCGAGGATAAACTTTTCAATGATAATAAATTTGAGGAACCCTTCACTCTTTTTCATCTGAAAATATCTTTTTGCTGTTGCTGCCTGCCCCGCCTGCAAACCCGTAGCCTCTAAAAACCTCCCTTCCAAACGATTTGCCAGCGGGACAGGCAGCAACAATATTTTCATGCCCCTTTGTGCCGATAAGTCGGCATGAATGTTTCATACGGTCATTACGCCATCCTGATTAAATGCGGAATATCACAACACCAACAAACAAAACATATAAAACACCGTTTGCAGTAAGGTAAAGCGGTGTCATCTTAATCTTTTTCATTGCAAGGATGTATAACCACATGGCTGCAGCAATGGTAATAACACTACTTGCAGTAACTGTCAAATTGATTGTCCACGGTGTAAGGAATATGCCTATCGCAGGAAGAAGGCTCCCCTGAAATACCATTGCCCCTGTGATATTACCGATTGCCATAGTGTCCTTACCCTGCCGTATCCATAGGATGCTGTTGACCTTTTCCGGAAGTTCCGTGGCGATTGGAACGATGAGAAGCGATAGGGCAATTACAGGTATATTGAGGAGTTTTGCAAGGTGTTCAATACCTCCGACAAATGCCTTTGCCCCTAATATTATGAGTATGAGGGCAATAAACAACTGGACAACCACAAAAAACATATGCTCTCTGAATATTGCAGAGAGATAAAGGTTCTTGCTTTTTTCAGTAGCATGACCGTTTTTTGCAAGGGCATTGCTTGCCTTTATGGTCTCAAGGACATAATAGAAATATGAGATGACCAGCACAAGTGCGATAAATATACGCAGTAACCGCCAGTTTGCTGGTGTAAATGACACAAAAAATGCCAGAGAAAATACAAAAAGGAAAAACTCCAGATCTCGCTTGAGTCCGGAGTGTTCGGAGTGTATTGCTGCCCTTTTCCTCTTTTCCTTATACCACCATGATGCCATACCCGCCAGAAACATGGCAAGGGTTGAAAGCATGAAAGGGGCGCCGAGTATGGCACCAACGCCAACCTCTTCACTTATTTTAGAAGAATTGCCTGCAAAAATAGCAACAAGCGGCACCATTGTTTCAGGGAGGGCAGTGCCTACTGCTGCAAATATACTGCCGGTTACACCCTCAGAAAACTTTAGTTTGGCGCCGAGGGATTCAATAGCATTGGTAAATATCTCTGCAGCGATTACAATGACAACAAGGGAGATTAAAAGGGTGATAAGGTCGTGAGTCATATATATTATGCAAGAGTTTATTCCATGCGATGCCTGTTGTCAAGGATTAGTGCCTGTGATAAATTCACTTTGACAATACGAGATTATTTGATTATAAAGTAAGTCATTCCTATATTCAAGGAGTTGCAGGTGAAAAAAATCTATTTTCAGGATGTAATTCTAATGTTACAAAAATTCTGGGCAAAGCAAGGGTGTATAATACAGCAGCCTTATGATATGGAGAAAGGTGCAGGCACATTTAACCCTGCAACATTTTTGAGGGTTTTGGGACCAGAGCCGTGGAAGGCAGCATATGTTGAGCCGTCAAGAAGGCCTACTGACGGCAGATACGGAGAAAATCCGAACAGACTCCAGCATTACTATCAGTTTCAGGTTATATTAAAACCATCCCCTGATGATATTCAGGATATTTATCTTAAGAGTCTTAAAGAACTCGGGATAAATCCTCTTGAGCATGATATAAGATTTGTTGAGGATGACTGGGAATCGCCAACACTCGGCGCATGGGGGCTTGGCTGGGAGGTCTGGCTTGACGGCATGGAGATTACCCAGTTTACATATTTCCAGCAGGCAGGGGGCATTGATTTAAAACCTGTTTCAGGCGAGATAACATACGGACTTGAGAGAATCACAATGTATCTGCAGGGTGTTGACAGTGTCTTTGATATTGAATGGACAAAGGGCGTCAAATACGGCGATGTGCATTTTATGGGTGAGGTCGAGTATTCAAATTATAATTTCCTTGAGGCAGATTGCAGCATGCTCTTTAATCTTTTTGATATGTATGAAAAGGAATCTCTCAAACTCATTGAAAAGGGACTTGTGCTCCCTGCATATGACTATACACTCAAATGCTCGCATACATTCAATCTCCTTGATGCCAGAGGTGCAATAAGCGTTGCAGAGAGGACAAGATTTATAGGAAGGGTAAGAAACCTTGCAAGGCAGTGTGCTGTTTTGTATCTGAAGAAAAGGGAAGAGATGGGGTTTCCGCTGCTGGAGAAGAATAATGCCTGAAAAAGGGATTATTGCCATTATCGGCGCAGGTTCATGTGATGAAAATATAAGCCGTATTGCAGAAAGGATGGGAAAACTCATTGCAGAGGCAGGTTTTGTTCTGGTTTGCGGCGGGCTTGGCGGCGTAATGGAGGCTGCGGCAAAGGGTGCTAAAAAAGCAGGAGGTCTTACAATAGGGATACTTCCGGGTTTTGATAAACAAGATGCAAATCCACACATAGACATTCCGATAATAACGGGCTTGAGTCATGCAAGAAATGTTATTGTTGTAAGAAGTTCAGATATTGTGGTTGCAATTACAGGAGAATACGGAACCCTTTCTGAAATTGCCCTAGCGCTCAAAATGGAAAAGGTTGTAATAGGCATTGACACATGGGATATAGAAGGCGTTATAAAGGTGAAAACCCCTGAAGAGGCAATGGAGAAGATTAAAGAACTTTTATGACAGACACTTTAAATGCGTCAGTAAATTCACAATCCGAAGTCCCAAATCCGCAATTCATAAAACCCCCCCAACCCCCCTTTTCTAAAGGGGAGAGCAAGGGGGGATTACGCGTCATACCGCTTGGCGGTCTTGGCGAGATCGGCATGAATATGCTCGTTGTGGAGTATGAAGACTCCATCATTGTTATAGACTGCGGGCTCATGTTTCCTGAAGACTACATGCTTGGCATAGACATCGTCATCCCTGACATCTCATATCTTAAAAGAAACATTGAAAAGGTAAAGGCATTTGTAATAACACACGGGCATGAAGACCATATCGGCGCTTTGCCGTTTGTGTTAAATGAAATCAAGGCGCCAATCTATGCAACAACCCTTACCATCGGGTTTATACAGGAAAAACTTAAGGAATTTAATCTTGATAAGTCAACTGAATTTATCCGGGTAAAACCAAGACAGACTGTTTCAATAGGTCATTTTGATATTGAGTTTATAAGGGTCAGCCATTCTATTGTTGACGGTGTTGGGCTTGCAATAAAAACCCCTGTCGGCGCTGTCATACACACAGGCGATTTTAAACTTGACCAGACCCCTGTTGATGGAGAGGTTTTGGATTATGCAAGGTTTTCCGAATACGGTGAAAACGGGGTGCTTGTCCTTTTATCCGATTCAACAAATGTTGAAAAAGAGGGCTACACGGTCTCCGAAAAGGAGATTGGCAACACATTTGAAGAGATATTCAGAGAGTCGCATGGACGGATAATACTTGCTGCATTCTCATCTAATATCCACAGGGTCCAGCAGGCAATGGATGTTGCTCAGAAATTCGGGAGAAAGGTGTGTCTCAATGGTAAGAGCATGGTTGCCAATGTAAGGATTGCAAGGGAACTTGGCTACCTGAAGGCGCCTGATGACCTGATAGTTGACCTTAAAGAGATGGACAGCCTGCCGCCGGAACAAGTCTGTCTCATCACAACAGGGAGTCAGGGTGAACCAATGTCAGCGCTTACAAGGATGGCAATGGATGACCACAAGCATATCAAGATATTGAAAGGCGATACAGTAATCCTGTCTTCAAAATTCATACCGGGAAATGAAAAGGCAATATCAAACATGATGAACCATCTGTTCAGACGCGGTGCAGAGGTCATATATGAAAAGGTTTCAGAGGTGCATGTGTCAGGCCATGCAAGTCAGGAGGAATTGAAGATAATGCTCAATCTCACAAAGCCGAAGTTCTTTATACCTGTGCATGGTGAATACAGGCACCTGATAAAACATGCCCAACTTGCCGTGAGGATAGGCATACCTTCTGAAAACATTATAATTGCAGAAGACGGTGATGTTATTGAGGTTACCACTGATAAGATTGCAAAGGCTGACAGGGTGGAATCAGGCAGGGTATTTGTTGACGGCAAGGGTGTTGGAGATGTCGGCAATATGGTGTTAAAAGACAGGCTGCACCTTTCACAGGACGGTGTTGTCATTGCGGTCATTGCATTAAACCAAACTACAGGCGAAATTATATACGGGCCCGATATAATTACGAGAGGTCTTGTGTTTGAGGAAGAGAGCGCCGAACTGCTTGAAGAGGCAAAAAGGATTGTCCTTCAAACCCTTGCCGGTGTTAATAAAGAGGCATTAACAGACTGGGCAGAGGTGAAAGAGGAAGTAAGAAAGTCTTTGCGGAGATATTTTAATAAGATACTGGAAAGAAGACCTGTGATCCTGCCGCTGATAATAGAGGTGTGATGAAAGAAAAACTGTTGATGAATTTTACTCACAAGATTTTTTCTGTCTTATATATCTCCGCCCCTCCCATATCCTCTGGTATGAATATCTTTACTGCCGTGCCTTCTTTTAATATATCAAATGCATTTTCAAGCCGAAGGATGGGCATAGTCCTTTTTAGTCTTATGAGCATCTCCCTTGCAACAATCATGGGGTGAGACAATTCTCCGCCTTTTTCAACTATTATTGCAGATGGTCCGTCACCCTCTGCAAAGACATCAAGGTATTTTATGTCAAGGTATGAGAGGACAAATATCTCCCTTTTGCCAGGCGGTTTTAAAAATTCAACATCGCCCCTGTAAAACCGCACTATCCCTTCTGCACTACCGTGGTGGAACGGTGTTACATCCCCTTTCGGCATAGTAATCCTTTCATAACTTACAGAACCTGCTTCTGCCTTATCAAGCATAGGTGGCACTTTTACAAAAACTCTTTCTCCTTCTTTGAACCTTTTTGTCGCTCCTTCCATCCTTACAGCCGGTATGCCGAATTCTACTGCAACCTTTGCTGTGTGCGAGCCCACAGAGCCCTTTTCTATAATAAATGCCTTAGGAAATATCTTTAGTTCAGAGATTTCAGGCAGATACTCTATGACTATAACCTCGTCTTCTTTTATGCCCTTTACAGGGTCGTTTAAAACCCTTGCCAGTCTTTCATCACCAACCCTTTCAAATATGCGGACATAGCCTTCTGCCTCACCTGCTGCAATCGGGGAGATAGCAAAAAAGAAACTGTCTATCTTTTCAGCAGGTATGTCAAAGAGGACAAGGCTTAAGACCCTTCTGCTTTCTGTTAAACTGCTTACAACTGTTTTTATCCTGCACCAAATTTCCCTTGCCTTAAAAAATGAACCCTCTTTTAAGGCATCTGAAAAACCTTCTGCCAGAGAGAGGTTATCCTCTATTTCAATGAGATACCTGCTTGCACTGAAAAGGAGTGCCTTTATCCAGTGGCTTAATTCATAAAGGTCTGAAAGCCCGGATAGTGTGGAGAATCTTTCGTTGACGATACTGGAAAAACCCTGCTCGAGCCTCTCAAGGTTTATATCAGTCAGGTATAACGTGAGTCTGTCCTCTCTTGATATGTCCATGTCAGGATTTAAAAGCAGCCTTCCTATGCAAGCCCTGATTTTGCTGTGGCTTACAACCGCATCAATAAGTTTTCCGTTTTCATAAGTTGATTCAAATTCTCTGTACAAGGAGATCAACTCTTTGAAGCATATCCTGAAATGGTCTGACCACAACCCTTCTATTTTTTTTACATCGCCTGCTTGTTCAACAACAGGTCTGTAGGCGAGCGTAAGCCAATGGACAATGCCCTCTGCAAGTTTTATAGCCTTTGTGTATCCGGGGTAGTTTGTAAGGAGTTCATTTAATAGTGTTTGTGCCTTGACGAGGTTCCCGGAATCAAGTGTATTGTGGAAACTGTCTCTCAAATCAACAGCAAGTCTTTTTAATTCAGTTGGCACAACATCTGTTATATCTTCAAAATCATTATGGAGGGACTGCCAGTCAATACCCATAATAGAAGCACCGGGCAGGTTTTTATAAACCCTCTCTATAAAACCCCTCCTTGCCGCCTCAAGTCTTCTATGGGGTGTGTATTCTGATGCAAGGAGGAGGACATCTTTTAATGCGAGCATTGAATCGTCTGCATCAACCCCCTCTAATCCCTCGTCAAAAAGCGCCCCAGCGTTTCTGTAAAATGCTGTCTCAAGTTCAACACTGCCTGCATCTTTTAACAGATAAGTAATTGGTTTAAAAACAGCATAGATAATCCCCTCGTCCTTTGTATCTGCTATGGTGTATATTTTTTTCTGATTGAGACATATCTTGAGTCCTGCTATCAAAGCCTCCTTAAGTCCAATATCTCTAATGCCTGACTCTTTAAACATTTTCAGCCCGGTATGCGCATCAGCAAGGTCTGTTTTTGTCTTCCCTTCTGCAAGGAGTTTTATAACACCCCTTTTTAAATCTTCCCTGAAAATGAACTTCTCATCCTGCAAGGCAGGAATGCAGTAATTTTTTATATCGCTAAAACTCAAAGGCTTCAGGTTTTGCCGTAAAATCCTGCTGATGCCATTTTTAAGGACACTATCTAGCCAGTCATAATTTCTTTTAAGCATTTTTAGTCCTGTATTTATTACCTCATTGACCGATGCATCTTCCATTCCTGTACCCTTGTCAAGCGATTCAATAATCCTGGTTTTTACCCATTCGGCTTTTATATAAGGCATATCTTTTTCAGCAAGAGGCAGTCCATATCTCATAATATCAGCAAGGTTTGTGCCGCTGAACCCGCTGCCTGTTTTGAGTATATACTCAACACCTTCCAGTGTATTTTTTTTAAATTCTTCAGGGAGACCCTCCCACAGTTTTGGAAGATATGCAGAGAGTTTCATAAAATTAACACCCTCAATACCGCCCTTAAAAAGGTTTGCATAAAAGGTTTTGATGTTATGCGCTGTTTGAGGGAATTCTCTGCAGGCACCAACAATCCTGTGTATATTTGCCATGGAGACCCCCTTGACATTTCCCTCTGCCATCACCTTTTTCGTTTCAGACATATTGCCGTGTTTCAGGAGGTTTAAAAATTCTGAAATGGTTATCGGGGTTTTTGCAACCTGCATCTTGTGTCTTGAATCTTCTGTTACTGACTGCTGAGTGCTGACCGCAGTATTAGCAGCACATATCGGTCTTACCTGCAATATGTAGAACTTTTTATTCAGAAAAGCCCATTCAATATCTGCAAAATATCCTGTGCCTGTATTGCTGATAGATTCTACGCGATGTGCAAGGCTTGCGAGTTCCTGTATCTCTTCATCTGAGAGAACAGCGCTCCCCGCTATTTCTGCCGGAAGGATTTTTTCTTCAATACCTCTACTGGAGACAAAGTATGCTGAATCCTTTTTCCTGACCTCTTTATGCACAACCCCAAGAGATTTCTTTTCTACCTTATAAATATCAGAGTTGAACCGACCTGAAACAATCCCCTCACCTACGCCAAAACCTGCGTTTATCCATATAAGCCCATCATCCTTTCCGGATGGACTCGCAGTGAATACAACACCTGCTGCTTCTGCAGGTATCATTGCCTGTACAAGGATGCCCATCAGTGATGAACTATGGTCTATTGCCTTTTTTCCCCTGTAGAGGATGCCCTTAATTGCCCAGAGTGAAAGCCAGCACTCTTTTATTGCTGCGGGGAGTCCATCCCTTCTGACATTTAGAATGGTTTCATACTGTCCTGCAAATGAGGCTGATGCGAGGTCTTCTGCAACAGCAGATGACCTTACAGCAACCTTCAATTCAGCAATCCCTGTAAGTTCTGTAAGTGCATCAAACGCAGGATTTATTTCGTCCATTACATATCGTGGTATTTCTGCATCGTTCATAATACTGCGGATTGTTTCAGCCACTGCACCGACGAGATGGGGGTTGGACATGTCGGCATCTTTAAAAAGAGAGGTTATCCTCTGGAGGAACCCGTATTCTTCTGAAAAGGCAGAGTATGCATCTACAGTTATGCAGAAACCGGGCGGCACAGGGATGCCTTTATTTATCATAAAGGCGAGGTTTGCTGCCTTTGTGCCCACATTATCTGCAATGAGACTTTCTTTTGAACCAAGGGGGACTACAAACTTTTGCATAATCCGTCTTCAATTGCTTTTCTGGTAATTTCCATTAATGCCTTATCATTAATCCCCTCTGTATATATTGGTTTGCCTATCTTCACACTGACACTGGCAGGTCTTATAAATATGCTTCCTCTTTTCATTATATTACTGGTGCCCTGTATGGAGATGGGGACTATCGGGAAACTTGTGTTTGAAGCGAGGAGGAATCCGCCCCTCTTAAACGGCAGGAGTTCATCTGTCCTGCTCCTTGTCCCTTCAGGGAATATGAGGATAGAAGCCCCCCTTTTTAGTTTTTCTGCTGCCTTTTCAAGCCCGTGATACGCAGCGCCTGCATGCTTTCTGTCAATAGACACATAGCCTGCAATGCTCATGCTCCAGCCGATTACCGGTATTTTGAAGAGGCTTTTTTTTGCAAGCCAGCGGAACTGCGCAGGGAGATATGCCTGAAGCGCGAGTATATCAAACGCACCCTGATGGTTTGATATGAATATCTGCGATGCGTTCAGGATATTTTCAGTGCCGCTTATCCTGACCCCCACGCCGCTAAGTAAAAGGATTGCCTTTGCCCATATCCCTCCGATAGAGTGTGCGGAATTTCCGCTTCTGTCAAATATGGCTGCAATGAGAACGAACGGGAAAAGGGAGATGGTAATTATCAAGCCCAAAGACCATGTTATAAATGTCCGTATAATCATTAGCCTATAGTTTCCATAAACTTCATGCTTTTCAATTCCTTGCCCAGTTGATATCTTATGAAATTACCAAGAAGTTCTTTGCTCTCTTTTAACACCAGAGGCGGCAAGACAAGTTTATTTAAGTGTTCTAAATTGGTTCTTGCTGCAAGGGCAAGGGATTTTGCAGTGCCGGCAGATATGGGGATTTTGTTTTCATTGGGTTTAATACATCTCTTGCAGACAATTCCGCCCTTTGCAGAGGAAAAATATATTATAGTATCAGCATCAGGTGCATATTTGCATACAGTGCATTTATCAAGGTGCGGTTGATATCCCAGTATTGTAAGGAGTTTTACTTCAAAAAACCGTGAAAAGGTTTCAGGTTCCCTTCCGTCATCCAGCATCCTGAGGAAGTTCAGGATGAGTTCAAACGCTTTAGTGTTTCTCTGCCATTCGCGCACCATCTCGGAGAGGAGTTCCACAAAATAACTTGCTGCTGTAATGGTCTCAAGGTCTTTTTTAATATTATGAAAGCCGTCAATCAGTTCACACTGGTCAATCCGTGCAAGTCCAGCGCCCTGTTTTTTTGCAAAGATGAGTTTCACAAACGAGAACGACTCAAGGGAATTTACAAATCTCTTTTTGCTCCGCTTTGCCCCTTTTGCAATGCCGCATATCTTTCCATAGTCCATGGTATAGAAGTTTACAATCCTATCAGATTCGCCGTAGTCTGTTGAGTTAAGGACAAGCGCAGATGTTTTGTAAAGGGCAGACATCAGAGATACCCGTATTTCAGAAAAAGGGTTGCAAGTCCCAGAAACGAGAAAAATCCGCCCACATCAGTGCATGTGGTAACAAATACAGCAGAAGAAAGCGCAGGGTCTGCCTTGAACCATTTCAGGATAAGCGGTATGACAGTCCCGCTGAACCCCGCGATAATCATGTTTGTAATCATTGCAAGGAATAGCAATATCCCTATTGTGTAACTTATCCCAAAAAGGTGTGCGACAATTACAGCAGCAGTCCCTGTGAGAATACCGTTTGCAAAACCCACTATCACCTGATTTAAAAGAACCCTTTTTGCGTGTCTGAACTCAAGTTCGCCAAGGGCAAGCCCTCTTACAACAACGGTTATTGTCTGTGTGGCCGCGTTGCCTCCCATACCTGCTACAACAGGCATAAAAACGGCAAGCGTAACAACGGTCTGGATCGTGCCTTCAAACACCTTTACAACACTTGCTGCAAGGAACGCAGTTGCGAGGTTCAAGAGGAGCCACGGCGCCCGGAGTTTAAAAGACCTTGATGGCGGGTCAAGCACCCTCTCGTCTGTATTAAGGCCTGCCATCTTGTAAAAGTCTTCAAAAATTTCTTCTTCTACGACATCTACCACATCGTCTATTGTAATCCTTCCCAGTAGTTTGCCGTCTGCGTCTATGACAGGCAAGGTAACCACATCATATTTCTGGAATATCTTTGCAACATCCTCCTGGTCTGTATCAACAGTTACCCTTACCGTCTCCTGATTCATTATATCATGCACAGAGAGATGCGGTTTTGCAAGTATGAGTTTGTCAAGGGACACAGTCCCCTTGAACCTCCCGTCATTATCTGTAACAAAGACATTGTGTATATTAGGCACATCTTCACTTTTTGCCCTCACCTGTTCAATGGTTTCCTGTACAGTTGCATCTTCCGATACAGACACGAGTTCCGTCTGCATTATGCCGCCGGCAGAATCTTCGGGATATTTGAGGAGTTTTCTTACCTCAACACCCTCTTCGCGGCTGATGCCGTCGAGGACAGTCTCCGCATCATCTTCCGGCAGTTCTGCGATAACATCCGCTGCATCGTCAGTCTCCATCTCAGCGAGAACCTCTATCAACTCCTTGTCGGAGATGGACGATATCAATCTTTCTCTGGTGTGTTCGTCAACCTCAAGAAGGACATCTGATGCAATTTCAGCAGGCAGGAATTTAAATACAATTATCTGTTCAGTGTCTTCCAATTCGGTGAGGGCTTTTGCGATATCAGACGGGTGCAGAGGCAGGATAAAATCCTTTATCCCTTCTTCATCCTTATTTTCAATACAGGTTTTTAAAACTTGTATATCCATAATAGTCGGTCAGAACCTTAATCCTGAAAAAGATTAAAAAACTTGCTGCAATTATTAAGATACGAGAAAAAGCAGCGGATGGATTTTAAAGATTTAATGGTGCCGAAGCGGGGACTCGAACCCCGATGGACTTTCGCCCACTAGAACCTGAATCTAGCGCGTCTACCAAATTCCGCCACTTCGGCAATTTTAAAAATTTTAAAGTTGAATAGCGCTGAAGTTTAATTTATACTCAACAAAAAGCTAAGTCAAGAAAATCGTTAAGAAAGGGGTTTAAAAGATATTAATAGTTAATAAGAGCGAGGCAGAAATTGAACTCCGCTGAAACCATTCCTCACCTTATTTTAAGCAGGGTTAAAAGATTTGGAAATCGGACAGCATTATTGGGTTATCAGGGAGATGCTGTAAAATCCATCTCATGGGAGGAGTTTGACCGTACAGTAACAGACCTTTCTCTCGGACTTATATCAATAGGTATAGAAAGCGGTGAGAGGGTTGCAATTATCTCCGAAAACAGGCATGAATGGATAATATCTGAACTGGCAATATTATCAATAGGTGCATCTTTAGTCCCGGTATACACAACCCTTACAGCAAAGGAAACAGAGTTTATATTAAGCGACTGCAAAGCCGGCACAGTCATTGTTTCAAATGAACATCTTCTAAAGAAAATTCTCTCCATTAAAGGGCTTCTGCCAAGTCTTAAAAATATAATCATACTTGATGCTGATACAGACACAGGAGATGCTATCCAGTTTTCAAGGGTTATAAATATGGGCAAAGAGTTCAAGGATTTAACAATACTTGAGAACAGGCAAGCAGGCATAAAGGCAGATGATACTGCTGTTATAATCTACACATCAGGCACAACAGGGAGACCTAAAGGCGCGTGTCTGACACACAAAAACATTGTCTCAAATATCATGGCATCACTTGAAAGGATTGATATAAAAGAGAGAGACAGATATCTCTCGTTCCTTCCTTTGAGCCACAGTTTTGAACACCTTGTACAGCTTGCAGTATTGTATCAGGGAGCGCAGATAGCGTATGCAAAGGGCTTTGCAACTATTGCTGCTGATATGAAAACATTTAACCCCACAATTATGATTGGTGTGCCGTTCTTTTTTGCAAGGATAAAGGGCAAGGTGATGGATGCAGTAGAAAGCGGTTCATTTATGAAGAAAAAGGTGTTCTGGTGGGCATATAAGAAAAGTTCAAAGTTCAAAGTTCAAAGTTCAAAGTTTATGGGAACAATGATAGACAGACTTGTCTTTAAAAAGATTAGAAATGCCATATGCCCAACCTTACGATATTTTATATCAGGCGGTGCACCGCTTCCTGTAGATGTCAATGAATTCTTCTGGACAACCGGCATACCGATTCTTGAAGGTTACGGCTTGACAGAGACATCTCCTGTTGTTTCTGTAAATACAATGAAGGAGGTAAAACTTGGGACAGTTGGCAGACCAATACCTGGAGTTGAGGTTAAAATTGCAGATGACGGAGAGCTCATTGTAAAAGGTGATAATGTTATGAAAGGCTATCTTAATATGCCTGCGGCAACTGCACTGGCAATAAGGGACGGATGGTTTTATACAGGTGATATTGGCTTAATTGACGAAGATGGTTTTGTCAGGATAACAGACAGGAAGAAGGATATTATAATTACTGAATTCGGCAAAAATATATCACCGCAGAAGATTGAAGGCATTTTAAGGGCAGATGAATTCATAAGAGAGGCTGTTGTATTTGGGGACAAAAAGCCTTATCTTGCTGCCCTTATAGTGCCTGATATGGAAAAACTAAAGATATGCCTGCGACACCCACTGGGGACAGATTTCAAATCTGTCCCCATAAAAGAGGGCGAGGGAGAAATTTCAGATGAAAAGGTTTTATCCGATGGCACTGTCCACAGGTTTTATGAAAAGAGGATAAAAGAATTGTCAAGGGATTTATCAAGGTTTGAGCAGGTAAGAAGGTTTGCCCTGATCCCTCCGTTTACTTTTGATGGC
>Ga0154468_104_pt1 | contig 51291 bp, 36 predicted proteins | sample RifGroC2_FD_115947 | JGI IMG/M metagenome (GOLD analysis project Ga0154468, IMG submission 115947) | Deltaproteobacteria bacterium GWC2_42_11 | reverse complement strand
ATTGGTCCGAATATATTTGATATAAGTGTAGCATCTATAAATATTAACGACAAAAGGCTCGGGTCAATGATGGTTATGAGGGATATAACAGAAAGGCAGAAACTCATAGATGCGCAGATTCAGATGGAGAAACAGTTATATCAGGCAGACAAGATGGCATCTATTGGGGAACTCTCCACTGGCATTGCCCATGAGATAGGTAATCCGCTGGCATCTATAAAAACTGTAATTCAGGCAATGGAAGACGATTGCCCGCTGAGGGGAGGACAGAGGAGATACCTGACAAGGATACTAAAAGAGGTGGACAGGCTTACATCCTTTATAAGGGTATTTTCTGCATTTGCACATCCGTCTATTAAAGAGTACAACGGGACATGCAGGATAGAGGATGTATTAAAAGACTGTCTCTTTCTTATAAGAAAGGAAGCAGCAAAGCACAGCATAACAATACATGAAATGATTGAAAAGGGTATTCCTGAAGTAGGGATTGGTCCTCAGCAGATGCAGCAGATTTTTATTAACCTGCTTTTAAATGCAATCCAGTCTATGCCAAATGGCGGAAATATACGGATTACAGTTGGATATGATAATACACGGTACGAGATTCCTTTGCAAACAAACACAAATTCTGTAAAACTTTCTATATCAGATACAGGCTGCGGTATCTCTCAAAAAGATATAGATAAAATATTTAATCCGTTCTTCACCACAAAACCAACAGGCACTGGTCTTGGTCTTTCCATTGTCCACAAGATAGTAACCGAACACAGCGGCAGAATAACAGTGTCAAGTGCAGTTGATAGAGGAACTACCTTTGCAATCCTGCTGCCTGTTGGAAAACAAATTTAAAACCTTTCTATTTTTCTTCCGCTGTCTTTATAAACCTGTAGCCCACTACAATATCGTTCTTTATTACAATCTCTAAAGTAGAGTTTGTTTTTTCAGCATCCTTTTCATTCACTATAAATCCCTTAAAGTACGAGGAGACCTTTTTTTCTGTATGGTTATATATAAATTCTTCTGTTTCATCATCTTTTTTATTTGATTTTGACGGGTATCCGAATATTTCTATTATTGCCTTTTTGGTAGTTATGCCAGGCTTGATACTCTCAACCATAGATTTGTCTATCTTGTTCCCTTCTGTTTTGGTTTCAATTGTTGCGCAGCCGTATATTGAAATAAACAGGGTGATGACAAGGTAAAATTTTTTCATTTTCTTTTCTCCTCCTTTTTGGCTATCGCCACACCGTTTTTATTGGAATTCTTTATCATATACATTGCCTGGTCTGCAAGGTGGATTAGTTCAAGTTTATCCCCTGTATCCTCTGGCAGTGATGCCACACCAAAACTTGCTGTGAGATGGATGTTATGCCCCTCCTCCTTGAGGAATATGGAATCCTTTATAATATTCCTTAACTTCTCTGCTGCAACAGCCGCATGGGGTTTTAGGATCTGGGGTAGTACAATCACAAACTCATCGCCGCCATACCTGCATGCCATATCGATCGTCCTTATGTTAGATATTATTACTCCTGCTACCTCAACAAGGACTTTGCTGCCGCATAAATGTCCGTAAACATCATTTACCTCTTTGAATCCATCCATGTCAATGAATATCATTGATATGTTCGTACCGTACCTTTTGGTGCGTTCTATCTCATAATCCATAAAATGGTGAAGATACCGTGAATTGTAAAGTCCGGTAAGGTCATCGGTTATTGTAAGTTCCTGCACCTTCTGGAAGTATTTCGCATTTTCAATAGCAATGGCTGTAAAGTCTGCCAGTGTTGTGAGTATGGCAAGGTCTTCCTCTTTAAAACTCCCTTCCTCCGCCCTATTTATGAGTTCAATTACACCAAGAACCCTCCCTTTGCTGATAATTGGAACGCAGATGACCGATTTTGTCGCGAATCTAGATGCGTCGTCAACCTTTTTTGTAAACCGCGGGTCATTATTGACATCCGGTACAAGGAGTGGAACTCCTTCCCTTGCCACCCAGCCCGCAATACCTTCACCAATCTTTAGACGTAAGTTTTTTATCCTGTCTGCACCTTCGCCAACGACTGTTTCAAAGTAGAGTTCATTTTTTTCTTCATCGACAAGGAGGAGTGACCAGTTTTTTGGGGACAGCAGATCCTTTATTTTTCCCATGACGATATTGAGGACTTCTTTTATGTCAAGAGAAGATGTAACAGCCTTTCCTATGTCAGTAAAGGTCGAGAGTTGTTTTAACCATTTCAGATGTTTGTCAACCGGCGTATTCATGTAACCATGAGGTGGATTATAATCTCCTTGGGGATGGTATCTCATTTTCTCTCCATATACTCCTTTGCCTGATACATAAATGCCTCAAGCCTGCTCTTTGAGTTTGTATCCTCAAGTCCTTCATAGACCATATTTATATACGGTATATTGTTATTTTCTTCTCTCACCTTCTTTAAGATTGCATTGACAACTGTGCCGGGCATACATGTAAACGGCATTGCATTGACAATACCGTGTGTGCCTTTGCGTATGTAGTCCATTGCCTTGCCAACTGATAGTATTGCCTCTCCTTCAAAGGACTCATGGATATAAGGGGAAGCGAGGTTCATTATCTCTCGTGTTTCCGGTTCATGCCCTCCCCTTAAATCGCCGTCAAGTATATTCAGTGTCCTGTGTTCGTCCTTTCTCTGGAAAAAGTCGTTCATTTTGGTCCTTAAATAGTTTGAATAGTGTCCCCTTTCCCAATTCCTCTTTTTTGAACAGTGGTTTGTATAATAGATCCATTCTGCAATCGGCGGCATTCTGACCTCTGCACCAAGGGCTTCCAACTGTTTTACAAGGTTACTGTTGCTGAAACGGTTGCTCCTGACATATATCTCACCGACAATGCCTATAATTGGCTTGCCCTCAGATTTATAAACCGTTACTTTTTTTAATTCCCTTTTTGCCTGTTTTAACTCATCTTCAGGGAACCTCCTCTCCCTTATAGCATCGCATATCCTGTGGAGGCACTTCCAGTAAACTTCTTCTGTTTCACCGGGATTTTTTTCGTATGGTCTTATCTCCCGGAGTTTTTTCTCCAGAGTGTCTATTGCCACAATCCCCCACCAGCTAAGGCGGCTGAAGTTCCCGCCTACCATGCCCAATTCCTTATAGAATGCCTCATCTTGATCAGGCGCGTATATGGGCACATTATTATACCCGAGTTCATCAAGCACAAGCCTGTGGTACCTGTTATATTTCCCGAACCTGCAAGGACCATTGCCTGACGGCATAAAGAACGCTGATTTTTCTGCATCAAACCCATCCCTCTTTGTTATCTTCACCATATCGCCTGTTGTGATTATGCATGGGTAGCACTCCCTGCCTGATGTGTATCTCCTGCCCCATTTAAGGGTCTCATCATCAGGCTCTGGTATAACCTCTGCGTCCAAACCGCATGACTGAAATGCCGCTGCCATTGCATGGACAGCATCTGCCATATTCGGCAGATATATCTTTTTCTTCAGTCCTGTCCTGTGAACCGCCTGCTTTTCCTGGCCCCTGGACCATGACACCTGACCCCTGTTTCTGATATTCCTCAGACTGTCAATAAATGCCTCGCACCTTGTAACAGCGCCTGCATCTGCTGAATGCTCATCAATCTCCAGTTGTAAAAATGGCTTGCCATTAGACATATCCTTAAAAAAGTGGGTTATGAATGAATCAGGCCCGCAGCCAAAATTCGTGATATAGACTGCATAGAGATTCGGCATATCTCTTAAAACCTTTGCTGCTGCTATTATCCTCTGTCCCGAACGCCAGTATACATCCGTTGCTATTGCATCATCAATTGCCTCATCAAGAGGCAGCATGTCAAACGGGATTGCCATAATATTCATATCCCTGAGTTTCTGGGGCAGTTCAAGGTTAATGCCGTTGTCCATGGTATTGTAAGGTCTTCCCACGATTACAAGACCTATCTCACCAGGCTTCAGTTTCTTTAGTGCCTCTTCTCCTAGCCTCATGCGACTGTTGTGGAATTTCTTTTGTGCTGACCATGCTGTATCAAGGGCTCTATCAATATCACCCTTCTTTCTGTCAAGCATCTTACCTAACTCGTAAAATTCACTTTTCATGTATTTTTGATGCTTGTTAAAATGGATAACAGGTTTTAATACCTCTACGTCCAATGCCTTGAAATCAAATGCCGATGCTGTAAGATACGGCATAGTCTGGACATAAGGACAGTGGTATGTAAATGTATGTCCTTCCTTTGCAGGCTTCAGGTTTATAATGCTGGGTATGAATATCTTTTTAACACCCTTATTTATCAAATCCTGCACATGTCCGTGTGCAATCTTAATCGGGTAGCATGTCTCTGCAACAACCCTCTCAACACCGTCTTTTATTACCTCCCTGTTAGTGGGTGATGAGAGAATAACCTTATATCCCAGTTCATTGAAAAATGCCTTCCAGAACGGATACATCTCGTAGATGAAAAGTGCTCTCGGAACACCTATGGAAGTCGCATTATTCGGAAGCCTTTTCCCCTTATATGAGCTGAACAATGCCTTTTCCCTCTCCTTAAAAAGGTCAGGCAGAGGATTATCTTTGGCAGATGCCCTGTTTATATCGTATTTCTCGCATCTTGAGCCGTAATAAAGCGGCTTTTCCCCTTCCACTGTAACCTGCTTTATATCGCAGATATTTGCACAATCCCTGCACTCAAAGGATGTTAATGTATATTTCTTTTTGCTCAGGTCAAAACCCTTAAAATGCGTGGGCTTGCCTCTGTCCTTTTCCTTCATGACAAGTATTGCAACACCTATGGCGCCTGTAACATCGTGGTTTTCAGGCACTGTAATCTTCTTGCCTGTAACAATTTCAAAGGCAGATACAACGCCGAGGTTTGCCGCTGTCCCGCCCTGGAAGAATATGTTATTCCCTATCCTCCTGTCGCCGACCACACGGTTCAGATAATTATGGACTATGGAATATGAAAGTCCTGCAACAAGTTCATCCTTCTTTGCGCCGCTTTGCTGATGATGCACCATATCAGATTCTATAAATACAGTGCACCTTTCACCCATAGATGCAGGGGAGGTGCATAACAGGGCAAGGTTTGAAAATTCATTTTCTATAGATATGCCAAGCCTCTCTGCCTGCTCTTCAAGGAATGAGCCTGTTCCTGCAGCACAGACCTTGTTCATCTCAAAGTCAACAACAACACTGTCTTTTAAGGCAATATACTTTGAATCCTGTCCGCCTATCTCAAAAATCGTATCAACTGTAGGGTCTATATGGGCAGCAGCAGTCGCCTGTGCTGTGATTTCATTTCTTATACAGTCAGCACCGACAAAATCGCCTATCAAATACCTGCCCGAGCCTGTTGTGCCTGCGCCGATTACATTCACCTTATCACCGCACTCTTCACCTATCTCCTTAAGCCCCTGCCTTACAGCCTCAATAGGTCTCCCTGCTGTTGACAAATACCTCCTTGCAATAAGTTTTGAGTGTTCATCTATCAGGATTACATTTGTGCTTACAGAACCGATATCTATCCCGAGATAAACATTTACCTTTTCCAATGGGGACAGGATTATCTGTCCCCAATAATCTGATTTATCTTTCTTTTGTGATGGATGATTTTCAGGTCTTGAAAGCGGGTCAATCCCTTTCCCCTTTTTTCTGCCTGATGCAATATATTCCTCAAGTTCCTTTAACCCTTTAAAACCAGAGACATGAGATGGCATCTTATTTGTCTTTTCCATTGCTGTAAACACAGCACCAAGTGCACCCATTGAAGTAAAACGCTCAGGGATGATAAATTCATCATCATTAAGTTCCAGCACATCCCTGAACGCTTTTCTGACGCCGGGGTTTGCAGCCACACCGCCCTGAAATGCCACAGGTTTTAAAAATGTCTTTCCCCTGCCGATAGTTGACTTGAAATTCCTTGCCACTGCATAGCAGAGACCTGCCACTATGTCATAGTCAGGTGTTGCAGCCTGCTGGAGATGTATCATATCGCTCTTTGCGAACACGCTGCACCTTCCTGCAACACGGGGAGGGTTCTTTGACTTCAATGCAAGTTCGCCGAACTGCTCAATGGTAAGCCCGAGTCTTGTTGCCTGCTGGTCAAGAAATGAACCTGTGCCTGCAGCACAGACCGAGTTCATTGCAAAGTCTTCTACCCTTATTTTTTTACTCCTGACTCCTGACTCCTGACTCCTGACTGCCGTATCGTCAGGCGCAAGGAGTATCAGTTTTGCATCTTCACCGCCCATCTCAATAACAGTCCTTACATCAGGATGGAAATATTCAACAGCCTTTGACTGTGCTATGACCTCATTTGTAAAGTATGCACCAATAAGCGGTGCAATGGTCTTGCCGCCTGTTCCTGTTGCAGCAACAACCCTTATGATTTCAATGGGATAACGCGATAAGACATCGGCCAAGACATCCCTTGCTGTTTCAAGGGGCTGCCCTTTTGTGCGGGTATAATGTTCCTCAAGTATCTCTTTGTCTAAAGTTACGACAACAGTATTCGTACTAACAGAGCCGATATCAATACCGATAAAAACTTCAGGACTGTTATGACTCATAAGAATTACCTCCATAAAATATGATTTGCAGAGTACTACTTATTATTAACCATTTTCCCTTTCTTGTCAATCATTGCAATCCTTTCAAATTTTCAAATTTTCTTGATAACCTGCTGTGGCATATGGTAAAAGTCATGGAATTAAAGGAGGCAATTTAATGTCAGATAGATACGAACCGCATATTATTGAGAAGAAATGGCAGACTATCTGGGAAGAAAAAAGGGTCTTTGAGGTAAAAAAGGACATAAACAAGAAGAAATATTATCTGCTTGAGATGTTCCCATATCCGTCCGGAAAGATACACATGGGGCATGTCAGGAATTACTCAATAGGTGATGTGACAGCCCGTTTTCTGAAAATGAAGGGTTTAAATGTCCTCCACCCAATGGGTTGGGACGCATTTGGCATGCCTGCTGAAAACGCGGCAATCCAGCACGGCACACACCCTGCAAAATGGACAAGGGAAAATATATCTTATATGAAGACCCAATTAAAACAGATGGGGCTCTCATACGACTGGACACGGGAGATTGCTACCTGCACACCTGATTATTATAAATGGAACCAGTGGTTTTTCTTAAAGATGTACGAAAAGAGGCTGGCATATAAAAAAGAATCTTATGTGAACTGGTGTCCGAAGTGCGAGACTGTCCTTGCAAATGAGCAGGTCATCGAAGGGCTCTGCTGGAGGTGTGACAGCACTGTAGAAAAAAGGAACCTCAACCAGTGGTTTTTGAAGATTACCGCGTATGCAGAGGAACTCCTCACAGATTTAGATAAACTTAATGGCTGGCCTGAACGGGTTGTTACAATGCAGAGGAACTGGATAGGCAGGAGTATAGGCGCCGAAGTAGATTTCCCTGTTGAAGGCTCAAATGAAAGGTTAAAGATATTTACGACAAGGCCTGACACCCTTTTCGGCACGACATTCATGTCTATAGCGCCTGAAAATCCAATGGTGGAAAAACTAATAGAGGTCAGGGGCCTGCCCCTGAACGCTTCTATCAGGGGTAAGGAGTCAGAAATCAGGAGGTTTTTTGAAAAGATAAAAAAACAGGACAGGAGTGCAAGAACAGAGGCTCTCCTTGAAAAGGAAGGTGTCTTCACTGGTTCATACTGCATCAACCCCTTAACAAATACGAAGATACCTATATACATCGCCAACTTCGTGCTCATGGAATACGGCACAGGCGTTGTGATGGCTGTGCCTGCACATGACCAGCGTGATTTTGAGTTTGCAAAAAAATACAACCTGCCGGTTAAAATTGTCATACAACCGCCTGACATAAAGTTAAATGAAGATACAATAACAGAGGCTTATGTGGATGAAGGGGTTCTCGTAAATTCAGGACAGTTCAGCGGCATAAACAACAGAGATGCAATGGATGCAATAGTAAAACACCTTGAAGAAAAAGGCATCGGCAAAAAATCTATATCTTATAAATTAAAGGACTGGGGCATATCAAGGCAGAGATACTGGGGATGCCCAATACCGATTATATACTGCGATTCATGCGGGATAGTGCCTGTCCCTTACGAAAAACTTCCTGTCATACTCCCTGAAGATGTGAAGTTTACAGGTGCAGGGAGTTCACCGCTGGCACAGTCTCCCGAGTTCATACAAACAAGATGCCCGCGGTGCGGGAGTAATTCAGCAAAACGTGAAACAGATACAATGGATACATTTGTTGACTCATCGTGGTATTTCCTGAAGTATACCTCTCCAGCCGGCGATACACTTCCTTTTGATAAAGATGAAGCAGGCTACTGGATGCCTGTTGACCAGTATATAGGGGGCATTGAACATGCAGTGCTTCACCTCCTGTACTCAAGATTTTTTACAAAGGTTATAAGGGACACTGGACTTACCAGTATTGATGAACCTTTCACAAACCTTTTGACTCAAGGCATGGTTATAAAAGATGGTGCAAAGATGAGCAAGTCCAAGGGGAATGTAGTTGACCCTGATGATTTGATAAATAAATACGGCGCTGATACGGCAAGGCTATTTTCCCTTTTTGCTGCACCGCCTGAAAAAGATCTGGAATGGAGCGATGAAGGTGTTGAAGGTTCGTACAGGTTTCTGAACAGGGTGTGGAGGCTGGCAGAAGAGTCTAAGAGTTCTGGAGTTGAAGAGTTGAAGAGTAAAGACATAACTCCATCACTCCTCAACTCACAAACTCCTCAACTCAACCAGGAGATGAACAGGACTATTAAAAAGGTTACAGAGGATATTGAAAGGTTTCATTTCAATACAGCAATCGCAGCGCTTATGGAGTATCTTAACTTCCTTTACAGGTACGAGGATAAAAAGTCTGAACTATTCACGGAGGCAGTTGGAACCCTTGTCATCCTCCTTTCACCCTTTGCACCACATATATCAGAAGAACTCTGGCAGAAAATGGGGAATAAAGAACTGCTTGCAAATACACTGTGGCCGTCTTACAATGAAGACGCACTTATAAAAAATGAGGTAATCCTTGTTATCCAGATAAATGGCAAGATACGAAACCGTCTGAATATCCCTGCCGGCTCAAGCCAGAAACAGGCTGAAGATATTGCTTTTAAAGGTGAAAAGATAAAGGAGTGGCTGAAAGATAAGAAAATCAAAAAGGTAGTATATGTTCCTGATAAGATACTAAATCTAGTGGTGGAGTAAAACAGTTATGAGTTTTGAGTTAAGAGTTTTGAGTGAAAGATCGCTAAAAGAATGGCTGGGGGGCAGGATAATGCTTTCAACTTTGTTGATTGCTGCTTGCAGTCTGCTGCTTGTTTCCTGCGGTTATCACATAGCAGGTAAAGGCGGCAACTTCCCCGGCAATATAAAGACCGTGTCAATCCCTTTCTTCAAGAATGAAACACAGAGGCCTGATGTGGAATCGGTTATAACCTCTGCGATAGTAGATGAGTTCGTAACCAGCGGTATTGTGAGTGTTGCAAGTAATGGCGATGCAACATTGAAAGGCGCTGTTAAACGATATACACTTACACCTGTCTCATTTAGCAAGAACGATGTGCTTCAGGAGTATCGCTTGAGCATACAACTGGAGGTAACCCTTGTAAGAAATTCTGACGGCAAGATTCTGTGGGAGGATAAAAACTTTACAGACTATGAGGACTTCAGGGTTACAAGCGATGTTACTGCAACAAAGACAGCAGAGTGGGATGCCCTGAAAAAGATGGCAAAAGACAGCGCAAGACTTATAAAAGAAAGGATGCTGGAAGACTTCTAAAAGAAAAACTCCGCTATGGCAATACAATCCGTCTTTGACAGACTGAAGAAAAAGGAACCACTCCATGTCTACTACCTTTACAGTAAAGAAAACTTCCTACTGGAAGAGGCATTAAGCATTTTAAAGGAAGCCCTCTTATCTTCCGCGATGAAGGACCTTAACTGCCACACATTCCATATCAGGGAATCTGACATATCCTCCATTATATCCACAGGCTATACAATGCCTTTTATGGCTGAGAGGAGGGTTATTATTATCAAGGGTATGGAGGATATAAATGCAGCACAATCCCAGCAACTCGCTGAATACATAAAAAACCCGTGCAGCACAACATCCCTTGTCCTTATCGCACATACCGGAAAGATAGAAAAGGGTAATGCATTGATTTTGGAACTGGAAAGGAGAGGCTGCATCTTTCCGCTTAATGCAATATCAAAAAAAGAACTGCCGCTGTGGGTAAAGACAGGGGTAAAAAATGCCGGGAAGGAAATATCTGAGGAAGCAGTAGATTATCTCACAGGCATGGTCGGGGAAGACCTCATGGATATTAAGGCAGAGATTGATAAACTCATATTATTTACAGGCAATAAGTCTGTAATAGATATGGCTGATGTTGAGGCGGTTGTATCTGATATAAAGGTGAACTCTATGTTTGACCTCACAGACTCTATAGGTAGAAAGGATTTTAAATCCGCACTGAAGGCATTGAATAAAATAATTGAGGGGGGTGAACAACCTGTCAGAATACTTGGGATGATAGCAAGGCAGTTCAGGATACTATTAAAGATAAAGACCTTAAGGAAGAAAGGCACCCCTGCAAACAGGATTGCAGGGATTGCGGGTATCTTCCCATACCATCTTGATAATTACATAAAACAGAGCAGCCAGTTTACGGAAGATGAACTGGTAGATATATTTGACAAACTCCACAGAACAGACATTGCCATAAAGTCAGAAAGACTGCATAGACTGATCTTTGAAAAACTTGTTATGGATTTATGTCTTGGAAAGGTTACTCAATCCCGATAGAGTTAACTGCCTTTGTCAGACGGGACATCCTTCTGGACGCATTGTTACGATGGAGCACACCTTTTGCAACAGCCCTATCGAGCAATTTTACAGCCTTTGCGAGCATTGTCTTTGCATTTTCTGCCTGTTTCTCATTAACTGCCTCTCTTACCATCTTTACAGCAGTTTTTATGCCTGACTTTACTGCAGTGTTGCTGGCTTTCCTCTTTAAACCCTGCTTGTGTCTTTTTATTGCTGAACTATGTGTTGCCAATTTCAAACCTCCATTTTATTATATATACAGGCTTATTTTTATACACTTATGCTAACCTATTGTCAAGGACTTTGTATTGCCCTTTGCATTACCCTTGATGCAGGCTAACACTATATGGATATAAAAGAAAAGATAAAGAACCTCCCTGCAAAAACAGGTATCTACCTTATGAAGAATAAGGAAGGGAGGGTTATTTATATCGGTAAGGCAAAGGATATCAGAAAGAGGGTCAGTTCGTATTTTTTGAGAACTGCTGATACAAGATATACTGTTAAGTTCCTTATTTCAAAGATGGCGAACATTGACTGCATAGTCACAACAAATGAAAAAGAGGCTATAATACTGGAAGACACCCTGCTTAAAAAATACAAGCCTCGTTATAATATAAGATTAAAGGACGACAAGACATATATAAACATCAAACTGACCCTTAAGGATAAATACCCAAGGATACTGCTTACAAGGCAGGTTAGAAAGGACGGCAGCAGGTATTTTGGTCCATATGCATCAAGCAGCAAGGTAAGAGAGACCTTGCAGTTTTTGAGGAAGATATTCCCCATGCGGATATGCTCAGATAGTGTTATGCATTCCAGAAAAAGACCCTGCATCGACTATCAGATAAAGATATGCCTTGCCCCTTGTCTCAAGTTGGTCACAGAGGAGGATTACAGGAACGTTGTGAACAGTATAACCATGTTCCTTGAAGGGAGGAGTACTGAACTCATAAAAGACCTTAAATATAAGATGGAAGATGCATCAAACGGTCTTGAGTTTGAAAAGGCTGCTGTCATACGGGACAGGATAGATGCAATTGAGGCAACACTGGAAAAACAGTTAGTTGTTTCTCATACTGATATTGACCAGGACATATTCGGAATTATCAGAAAAGGAAAAGACTTTGCTGCTGCTATCCTCAATATAAGGAACGGCAGATTATCAAACAGCACCGAATATTTTTTTACAGATATGCTATTGCCAACCGACGAGGCAGTCTCATCGCTTGTTACTCAGTATTACAGCATGGACAGGTTTATCCCGGATGATATAATATTACCTGAACTGCATACTGACTTTCAGCCGATTGAAGATTTGCTTACTGAAAAAAAGGGGAGGCATGTAAGGGTCGTTATGCCCAAAAAGGGCAACAGGTTTAGACTCCTCCAGATGGCAGAGGTTAATGCAGATGAATTATTGAATAAAAAGTATGCGTTAGCAGCAGGGACTGATAAGGATATATCTTATGAACTTCAGTCCAGATTCAGACTTAAGAATACACCTGACAGAATAGAGGCATTTGACATTTCAAATATCAGCGGAAAACTGGCAGTGGGCGCTATGGTAGTGTTCATAGATGGAAAGCCATTCAAGGAAAATTACAGACTCTACAGGATAAAGACATTGGATGAACCTGATGACTACGGTATGATGAAAGAGGTCCTGTCAAGGAGGTACGGCAAGGTAAAAGACGGGTCAGGGGTCATGCCTGACTTAATTATAATTGACGGCGGAAAGGGGCAGTTGAATGTATGCGCCAGTATCCTTAAAGAACTTGGCATAAAGGGCATTGATGTTCTGGCGATTGCAAAAGATAAGACTGGTTCTGGTGGTGAAAAGATATATCTGCCGGAAGTTAAGGACCCTGTTATACTCAAACCAGGCTCGGATATTGACCTGTTTTTGAGGGCAGTCCGCGACGAAGTCCATAGGTTAGCGATAAGATACCATAAGGGTTTAAGAAAAAAAGGTGTAGGCTCTGTGCTGGAGGAGATAATAGGAATTGGTAAAAAGAGGGCAAAGGATGTCCTTACATATTTCGGCAGCATTGAAAAGGTAAAAGAGGCGAGTGTTGAAGATATCTTGAAGATAAAAGGTATTACAAGGCAGACCGCTGAAGAGATAAAGGAGATGTTGAATTAACAATGAAAGAGATAATCGTTTTTCTAAACGGCTCTTTTGTGCCGTCATCAAAAGCAAATATAAGTGTATTTGACAGGGGCTTACTGTACGGTGATGGACTGTTTGAGACCATGCGCTCCTACAGAGGAAAGGTTTTTGCACTTGACGAACACTTGCAGAGGATGTCCCGCAGTGCAGAATTTATTAGAATGCATTTTTCAAACAATACTGCGAGGTGGCATAGAATAATAAATAAACTCTTAATATATAATAAACTTGATGATAAAGATAGTTATATACGGATTACAATTACAAGGGGTGTTGATTACAGCAGGCTCACCCCATCAAGTCATAATCTCAGACCAACTGAAATAGTTGTCGTTAAGCCAATCCCACAGAGGATAAAGAAGAACCAGGTGTCAGGCATAAAGGCAGTAACATTGACCTTTTTCAAATCATCGTCAGTATTATCAAATATCAAATCTCTAAATTTTCTGGATAATGTCATAGGTGCCATGATGGCAAAAGACATGGACACGCAAGAGGCAATCTTTATCAGCCCCGAAGGGACAGTCCTTGAAGGGACAGTATCAAACATATTTATTATAAAAAACGGCAGGGTAAAAACCCCGCCTCTGAGTTCAAAAATCCTTCCAGGTATAACTAGGCAAACAGTCATAGACATAGCGAATAAAATCGGGTTAGAAGTCGCTGAAACTCCAATAAGAAAAATTGACTTATTAAAATCAGATGAGGCATTCGTTACAAACTCAATTATTGAGGTAACACCTTTAATAATAGTAGATGGGGGAAATATAGGGGGCGGGAGGCATGGAGAGATAACACAAAAGATTCTGAAGGGATATAAGGATATTATCAGAAGGAAGGAAGGATGAGATACTGCAATTTTCGGTTCACCACACTTGGCGGGGTTTAGGTTACAAACCTGAACCAGCACTGAGTGAAAAAATATCAATTCCTTTGGTGGTGAGTTTAGTATATATTAAAAAAGAAACACTGGAGGTGAAATATGAAGGTTAGATATGGAATGGAGATGATAAAGGTTATCGGGGTTTAGTTGCTAATGGAAATAATTACAATAATACTCCTGTCCGTACTGATAATTATTGCCTTATGGCTTGTCCTGAATCTGAGAAAGCCAAAAGAAGACAATAATTCTATCCTTCTTATGCAGCAGCAGGTTGATAATCTGAGACAGCAGTTGAGCGAGAATATGGCAAGCAGTTTAAACCTTATAAACCAGCAACTCGCACAGACGACGTTTCAGGTAAACAGCCAATTGTCAGCAATGAACCAGCAGTTGCAGTCAACCACAGGACATATAGGGGCAAGACTCGATAATGCTGTAAAGGTATTCGGAGAGGTAAAACAGAATTTAGGAGAACTTTCAAAGGCAACGCAGCAGATATTTGATGTCGGTAAAGACATTGCCGGTCTTCAGGAGATACTCAGGGCGCCAAAATTAAGGGGAGGTATCGGGGAACTCTTTCTCGGAGACCTCTTAAGCCAGATACTCCCTGCCGCAAATTATAAAATCCAGCATACTTTTAAAAACGGTATGAGGGTTGATGCAATAATCCAGACCAATCACGGAATTGTCCCTGTGGATTCAAAATTCCCGCTTGAAAACTTTAAAAGGATAGTTGAGTCTTCTTCAGAAGAAGAGTGTAAGACAGCAAGAAAAAAGTTTGTCTCTGATGTCAAAAAGCATATTGATGCCATTGCCTCACAGTATATCCTGCCTGATGAAGGGACATTTGACTTTGCACTCATGTATATACCTGCGGAAAATGTGTATTACGAGACAATAATAAAAGATGAGTCCATTGATACTGAAAAGGGGATAGCAGCATACGCATTCAGCAAAAGGGTTGTGCCTGTTTCACCAAATAGTTTTTATGCCTATCTTCAGACAATACTTTTAGGTTTACGGGGGATGGAGATATCCAGAGAGGCACAGGAGATACTTTCCCATCTTGCAAGACTAAGAAATGACTTTGAAAGATTTGCAGAGGATTTTGAAGTTATAGGTAAACACCTTGGCAATACGAGGAATAAATACGACGAGGCACAGAAAAAACTCGACAGACTTGGTGATAAACTTAAAGGACTTGGGGAGGGGAAGGAGTCAGGGGTTCTTGGAGAGTAGGACAAAATGTTGTATCCGCTTTATCAGGTGTTCCTTATCCGCCAGCAGCCCTTTTGTGTTTATTGAAAGTTTTAATAATGTCCTGCCGTCCTTTACATCAACCCTGTAGATTACCCTGTACCATGGAGAATATATCCTCAGTGCCATTGCAATAAGGGTCATTATTCCTCCAAACCAGAGTATGGGGACGCCCGGGTCATAGCGGTAACTTAATATCGTTGCCTCGCTAAATCCCTTTATACCAAAGGTCTTGCTGCCAATTGTTAGTAAACTCCCCTTCTCAAGTCTGCCTATCTTCTCTTTGTCTGTCTTTCCGTCCGATATTTTCTTAAAAATATACACATCCACAAATGGAATAATCTTCTCTGTGGTGCCGTCTCTTTTAAAGAGTGTCCCGGTTCTTAAATTTTTAAAAACAATTTCGCCTTCCAGACCGGGTATTATAGTCTCTTTGCCAACCTCTGCATCAATTGCCAGTGGACCGCCGTCCATTTCTATTTTAATGTCCTGTTTAAATGCAGCCTGATAGAATGTAAAGCCGCCGTATTTCAGCGGCTCGTTTACCTCAATGGTTTTTTCAAGGATAAGTGCATCGTCTTTAATCACCCTCAATCTGCTTTTCCAGTCTTTTGGAAAAAGCGAATCATCTTTTATTTTGTAATTTAGTGAATTGCTTGTCCAGCCTAGTCCTACTGCAAGCCTTGAAAGTTTATCCTTTGGATAATCAATGGATGGCATCTGGTTATATTCTGTTATAAACTCTTCTAGTTTAATCTTAAACGGCAGTTCCTTATGTTTTTTGCCCAGCAATCTCTGTAGCCTACTCTGCGAGGAAGGCTGAATTGCTTTTGTTTCATCAGGATATATTATAACCTCGTCCTCAAATGCAGACATATATGTCAGGAAGAACCCTGTAAAACAAAGGAGTATGCCGAGATGATAAATCAATGTCAGCCATTTGTATGATATACCCCTTGTAACAACTGTGGCAGAAGGGTTTGAATACGATTTTTTGAAGTTAAGTTTTTTTATGAAGGTGTTGTCAATATTCTCACCTGTATTTAACGGTATTATATATGACTTGGTAGGTGCTGTATCAAGAATCTGTTTGCCCATGAGCGTAAGGAGCCTTTCATAAGAACAGATAGAGAGGCTTATAAGCAGCAGCAGGCTGGTTATTAAAAACCATGGGGTTGTAAAGGCATCAAGGAGTCCGAATATTTTTACAAGGAATATGAATCGCCCCCCTGCATTTATATATTCGTTTATATCTCCGCCCTGCGGGAAGATTGTCCCGAGGAGGTAAAAGAACGAAAGTATCCCGAGAAAGAGTATAGATGTTTTTATAGAAGAAAATTTTTTATAAAGCCAGGTAGTTCTAATCTGCATAGTATTTGTAGTTTAAGATTATTTACGCATCACGCGCACGCATCACGATTTTTTACACTGCATACACATGCAAACTTGGAATGCCCAGCAGTTTTGCAAGCCAGTTAACGCCAAGGAATGTCATCATCATACATATAAAGCCGAGTATATTGAAAACAGATGCTGTATTACCCTGCCATTTTGGTATTGTCATGGAGTGGAGATACATGGCAAATACAGTCCATGTTATTAGCGACCATGTTTCTTTTGGATCCCAACTCCAGTATCTCCCCCAGGCGTCGTTTGCCCATGCTGCGCCTGAGAATATACCAAATGTCAGCAGAGGGAATCCGAAAAGCACAAGTTTGTGAGATGTCCTGTGGAATGCCTCAATATTGTTTAGGTCAAGACCATATCCGGAAGATTTCCCTTTTTTAAGGCAGGGTTTAATAAGGAGATATACAATCTCTATTGAGCAACTGACAACAAATACTGCGTACGAGAGGAATGCGAGTATCACATGATATTCAAACCACCAACTCTGCAGGGGAGGGGAGAGTGGTTCAACTGCAGGGCTTCTTGATAGAAGTGCGTAAAGTGATGCCCCCATTGCCAGAATGGTTACAGGTATGCCGGGGAGATAAATATCCTTCCATTTCCTGCCAACATAGAGGTATGTAATGGATGCGCTCCATGCAAACCATGAAAGACTTTCATAAAGGGTCTGAAACGGCGCCCTCTGTGCCTCTACTGTCCTGAAAAGTATCATGCCTGCATGGACAACAACAACTCCCCACAGGATACCCGCGGCTGCCTTGCCGACAGAGTTTTTCTTTGTCAAAAGATATGCAATGTGCAGGAACAGGGATACACCGTATAAGAATGCTACCAGCCAGAACAGCCTTAATTCTGTGGATAAAAGGAAAGAATCTCTTGCCAGAATAGTATCTATCATGGCAAAAAAATAACATACCTCTATTTGATTTGACAAGGCAAATGTTTATAGTTATATTTGTGGCAAATAAACCGAAAGGAAACATGATATGAACAAGATAAGATGTCAGTGCTGCGGCAAAGAGTTGCCTGCTGGCAGTTTAAAATATGTTGTAGAGATAAAGACATTTGCTGATTTTGACGGATATCTTGAACAGTGCCATGGGGATTTAGAGGAGGGCATGCTCGACCTTCTTGAAGAACTTTCTGATGTTGACCCAAAAGAGGTTGGAGACGATGTCTATCAGGATATGATATTTATACTCTGTAAAGATTGCAGGATGAGATTTATCAGGGACCCGTTCTGTATAGAAAAGGGCCTTTTTGAAGGTGATACCCTGAAGGGGACAATACACTGAGTTTCAGTTTTATTCAGGAGGGAAAAGTATTATATGTCTGGGCATTCAAGATGGGCTAATATAAAACACAAAAAGGCGAAGTCAGACGCCAAAAAAGGGAGGGTATTTACAAAAGTTATAAAAGAGGTAATGGTCGCTGCAAAGATGGGTGGCGGTGATATGTCTGCCAATCCGCGTTTAAGGACGGCAATAGAAAACGCAAGGGCTGAAAATGTACCCGCTGACAACATAAACAGGGCGATTAAAAAGGGAACAGGGGAATTAGAGGATGTTAATTACGAGGAATTTTTCTACGAGGGATATGGGGCAGGTGGTACTGCTGTTCTTGTGCTTATTATGACAGACAACAGGAACAGGACGGCATCAGAGGTGAGATACACATTTGCCAAATATGGCGGAAGGCTTGCTGAAAGCGGTTCAGTTTCATGGATGTTTGAGAAAAAAGGGATGTTTACATTTGATATGTCATCTATTACAGAAGAAAAACTTATGGAAGCAGCAATTGATGCAGGCGCAGAGGATGTTATAACAAATACAGAGGACAATGTCTTTGAGGTGTATACAGCGCCTCCTGATTTTCACTCGGTCAAGGGTACATTTGATAAAAAAGGGATGAAATATACCATTGCGGAAGTAAGCATGATTCCGAAAAATACCGTAAGATTGGAAGGCAAGGATGCTGTAAATGTCATTCGTCTGATGGAGGAGTTGGAAGACCTGGAGGATGTTCAGAATGTGTATGCCAATTTTGACATACCACCACAAGATATGGAGTGATAATATCGTGCAGAAAATCAAATTGCTTGACTTTGATTTTGAATTGTGAAAAACTTTCCTAAACTATTGCGGGGTGGAGCAGTCCGGTAGCTCGTCGGGCTCATAACCCGAAGGTCAGAGGTTCAAATCCTCTCCCCGCTACCAATAAAATCCATATTTTTAAATAGGTTAGGAGTCAATCCCATTTTTAGTTGAAATTCTTAGGCAGCTCTATATCTGCATCAGGCAGCCACTGCCTCCTTTCTTTCTTTTGTGTTCTTTATTTCTATCTCCCTTTGTAATGCCTTTCTTAGTTATGCAAGATGTCGGTATTCATTTACCACCCTATTCAGCCTTTGTTCTATCTGAAGTAATGATGCGGCTGCCCACCTTTGCTTCTGATTAGAGTTCTTCCAATAGTCTATCTTCCCAATCATCTGCTCTACTACCGCATGTATGCTCTCTATTATGTTCGTTGTAGCAAAGGCAAGACATAACTTTGAAAACAACTCTTAATCAGTGGGTCACAGGTTATATCCCTGTGCGGCACATCATCTTAAAATCAACAAATTACCTGCTTTCCACTGCATTTTCTAAATAACCCCCAACCGTCATTGACTTTTCTTGTCATTCTGCGATAATTGTCCTGCCTTTGAAAATTCCGAATTTGAGCAGGGGACGGCACATTTATTATTTAAAACTAGCAAAGCGAGATAAAAATGTCTAAAAAAACTGCTGTCATAATCGGAGCAGGTCCGGCAGGGCTGACTGCTGCCTATGAACTGCTTAAAAAGACAGACATCAAACCTGTTATCTTTGAATCTACAAATGAAATAGGCGGCATAGCAAGGACATTTAATTACAAAGGCAACCGCATGGATATGGGAGGACACCGCTTTTTTTCAAAGTCCGAAAGGGTTATGAAATGGTGGCTGGATATCCTGCCTATGCAGGGTTATCCTGCAAAAGACGATCTGCTACTAAACCGTGAAAAGGTATATTCCCGAAACCCTAATGCCCCTGACCCTGAAAAAACAGATGAAGTGATGCTTATTAGAAACCGCCTCTCAAGGATTTATTACCTGAGGAAATTTTTTGATTACCCTGTTTCCCTGAATATAAATACTGTCAAGAACTTAGGCATTATGAGGATTATCAGGATAGGGTTAAGTTACATCAGGATATGCTTTTTCCCTGTAAAAAATGAATCATCTCTCGAAGATTTTATGATAAACAGGTTCGGGAAAGAATTGTATATGACCTTTTTTAAGGACTATACACAAAAGGTATGGGGGGTTCATCCTTCAAAGATAAAGCCTGATTGGGGCACCCAGAGGATAAAGGGATTATCTGTTACAAAGGTTCTGATGCACGCAATAAAAAATATTTTTAATAAATCCGATAAATCTATTTCTCAGAAAAAGACAGAAACAAGCCTCATTGAGCAGTTTTTATATCCCAAATACGGACCAGGACATCTATGGGAAGAAGCATCCGCCAGAATAATCAGTATGGGCGGAGAAATTTTTCTGAACCATAAAGTTATCGGTATTAAATGCGATAATAACTGTATATCAGAAGTAGAAACATTGGATGGAAATACTGCGTTTAAAAAAAGAGCGGCAGCAGACTATGTCTTTTCTTCCATGCCAATAAAAGAACTTATAAGGGCAATGGGGGATGCTGTTGACAGTAAAATAAAACAAACTGCAGAGGGACTGGTATATCGTGATTTTATTACTGTTGGATTGTTGTTAAAAAAACTAAAGATACAGAACCAGACAGGAATAAAAACCATTGGCAATATAGTCCCTGATATATGGATATATATACAGGAAAGAGATGTTAATCTAGGAAGGTTTCAGGTATTTAATAACTGGAGCCCTTACATGGTCAGGGATTTGGAAAATACTGTGTGGGTAGGTCTGGAATATTTCTGCAATGATGGTGATGAACTATGGAATATGGATGATAAGGAATTTATCAACTTTGCGGTAAATGAACTGGTAAAGATAGGCATAATAGACCCTGTTGATGTTATTGACCGCTGCCTTGTCAGGGTGCCAAAGGCATACCCTGCATATCTTGGAACATATGACTGTTTTGATGAAATAAAAGATTATGTGAGCAGTTTTGAAAATCTGTTTTTGGTAGGAAGAAACGGAATGCACAGATACAATAATATGGACCATTCCATGCTGACAGCAATGATTGCTGTGGATAATATTGTGAATGGCGTAAAAACAAAAGAAAACATATGGGCAGTGAATACAGAAGAGAGCCACCATGAAGAAAGGTAGGAGAAATCTATCTGTTTATGCCTTCAAGGTTTCTGACAGCCTCTGCAAAATCAGGGTTGAGTTTTAAGGCGGTTTTGAATGCATCAGAAGCCTTTTCTGCCTGCCCCTTTTTAAGATAACTTACACCCAGGTCATTATATAATTCTGCGAAGTCAGGCTTGAGTTTTATGCCTGCAAGATATTCGGTTATTGCCTCATCAAAACGGCTGCTCATAATATACAACTTGCCAAGGTTGTAATGCAGAGAAAAATCATCAGGCTGAAACCTTGAGGCGTTCCTGAATGCCTCAATAGCCTCATCAAACCTTCCATCCTTGCTGTAAACAACACCCAGATTGTTGTATGCCTTTGTATAATCAGGCTTTATCCTTACTGCCTCCAAATACTCCTTAACGGCTTCTCCTGTGCGCCCCTGTTTTGCATATACATTGCCCAGATTATAGTGTGCTTCGTGATAATCGGGTTTTATCCCTATTGCCTCTGAAAATTCCTTAACAGCCTCTTCAAAACGGGACTGCTTTTCGTATGCCAAACCAAAACCGTTATGCGCCTCAGCAAAATCAGGCTTTATCTTTATTGCAATTGCATAATGTTTAACAGCATCTTCTAATTTAGACTGCTTATCGTATATGAAACCCAGATTATTATGCGCTAAATAATAATTCGGGTCTATCTGTATTGCCATTAGATATTCCTTTACAGCATCTTCAAATTGTTTTTTTTCAGCATATGCTACCCCTAAATTGTAATGCGGCCTTGCCTTTAACGGACTCTTTTTGGCTGTATCTCCCCATAATGCTATCTGTTCCTTCCAGACAGAATTCCTTGCATATGCCGCAACTGAAAATGCCAATATTATAAGCAACAGTACCGCTGTCATTGCCTTTTCAGTTGTCTTGTTTTTGTCACTGCCTGTAATCACAAATACACTTGCTGCAACTGCAATAATAAGACCTGCTGAAGGCAGATAGACCCTATGCTCAAATATAACATCTCTCAGGGGGATAATGCTCGATTCAGTGGATAATGTTATAAAAAAATAAAATATGCCGAATGATATCAGCCTGTATCCATATCTCTTGGCATTATATGTATATCTTGAACAATAAAAGAGGCATGCACCAGAAGTAAATATCAAAAAAAGGAATAGGAAAGACAGGAATACCTCAGGGGTTAAAAATGAACTGTATACAGGAAAATCATAGTCAAGGTTCTGGTCTACAGGGATAAAAAATAGTCTTATATATGTCACAATAACCCTGAACTGTGTAAAGAGATAAGCCAGCCTGGGTATTGCATCAGGGTCTTTGGATTTTTGCCCCATACTGCTGATGATACTTTCAAATGAATAACTGTCAGTCCTGATAAGGCTCAAGGGTATCAGGACAATTACAAGATAAAATGGAATCAGATAAAAGAGTTTTTTCTTTGTACTGCTTTCAAGAAACATCAACTCATAAATAGTAATGACCAGAGGGAGTGTAAAAGAAATCTCCTTTGTTTTTACCGCCGATACTGCTGCAAGGATGGACAAAAGATAGTATCCGTATCGCCTGCCGCCGGATTCTGAAAGCCTTGACTTGATGTACAGAACAAGCGAAAACAGGTAAAACAGTGCAGCAAGGGATGCAAGCCTCTGGCTGATATAGGTTACAGCCTGAGTCTGCAGAGGGTGGGATACAAATAAGAGGCTGCAGAAAAGTGCGAACATACCTCTATATTGTGCATCAGAAAAGGCTGCAGGGCGACGGTCTTTAAAAAAATGGGCTTTGAATGTAAGGCTCACAAGATAGTAAACAAGGAGCGCGTTAATAATGTGAACTGCCAGATTAAAGATGTGATAGCCTATAACATTCAATCCATGAAGTTTATAGTTTATGGCAAGAGTGAGATGTGCAACTATTCGGTTTTTAAACTGTTCCCTAAAACCCTTGTCAACAGAAGTCTCATCTAATCTTGAGGCATCCAGAAAATATTTGAAATCTTTGATGGCAGGATTCTCCACAATATACATACTGATGTCATCAAAGACAAAAGGCGCTTTAAAGGTGTTTGAATATATTAGAATACCAAGTGTTATTATAAAAAAGATGTGCAGGAAGGGTTTTGATAAAATACCGGTGCTGATATTATTATCTGATATCTCTTGTGGTGGAGTGGAGGTTTTTAATCTCTTTTTCTTGGAAGCCTTGCCCATTGCTATATTTAAGAGATGCTTGACACCAACTATACATCTGTTATGCCAACCCTTGCAAGAGGAAAAAATCAGGAGGAAGTATTCTTTGTTAACCATAAAGATTTTTGTTGAAAACCATATAAGTGTTAGTTTATTATTGCGGTGGCTGGCATCTAATTGACAAAAAACTCCGTATTTATATGAAACCCTCACGAGCCATTGGCGCACAAAAAGGCATGAAAATCTTGTTGCTGCCTGTCCCGCCTGTAAACCCGTGGCCTCTAAAAGCCTCCCATCCAAACGCTTTGCCAGCGGGACAGACAGCAATAGCAAAAAGATATTTTCGGGGCAATGCAAGAAAATTTGCCTCTTTTGCATCTTCTCTAATCTTTTTTATATCCTGTTTTATTTCATTCGATAAATCTTACAGCGATGATGACCTTTCAAATCTGGCAGTTGAAAAGATCAAATTTTCATCCAAGATTGAAAAGGCAAAGATAGCAGTCCTTAATTTTCTGCCGCTGCCAGACAAACTTCCCGATAAACTCCTGCCGCATGAAAGGGTCTTTACAGGGGAGTTTTATTCTCCAAAGCCAAAAGATATTAAGTTTGAAGGGGTCTTTATGCCTGCTAATTATCAGGAAATATTAGCCAGCAGCATCAAGATTATTAAGAAGGTCTACGGACTTGATATCAGGGTTGTCAGCAGCATCAGTGAGATACCAAAAAATACTAATTATATTATATTCGGTGCTGTAAAAGGCTTTAACTGTTCAGATGATAAGGCAGTTGTAGATTTGAACATACAAATTATTGACGGAAAAACCTATGAGGTAGTTAAAACCTTTCCAATAAAAAAATCTGCGACCCTCAATGAAAAATTATCAGTAAGTCAGCCAATTCATGTTGTGGGCAGTGCAGGCAGGGACTTTCATCAGCAGAGAAGCCTTTTGTCCGCATTATCTTATTCATCAATGCTTGATATTATCGGGATTATTGACCGTATTTGACAGATATGGATATGAAGAAATCTTTTGTCTTATGTCTTTTGATTTCAGCGCTGGTTTTGACAGCAGGTTATTCATCTGCCCAGAATCATAAGGCAGATATTAATAATTTAAACTTCCCGCGTCTCGGTCCTTCAGAATCATTTTCTTACACCTATCATCTTGAAAGAGGCAAGAATTATGAGCAGTTACTCTCTTTATTAAAAAAGGAATTAGCCGCAATCCAGATAATGGAGATATGGGCAAAGTCCGGGATAGACCTTACTGAAACAGAGAAAACAATAATAACACAGCAGTTTGCCGAAAAAGGTTCAAAAGACCCTGTAAAAGACTTTCTTAAAAGGCGTCAACTCACCCCTGAGTATGAAGATTATGATATAGAAGGCAAATTATTTATCCTTGACGATATTGCTGACATATACACATATGGTGTTTCTGATTTCAGAAGGGCACAGGAATATAATGATAAGGCAGAAAGGATTTTTGAAAAGATACGGAAGACAGGCATTAATCAGTCTCCTGTTTCTGATTATTACAACCAGAGGCGCCTCCTCTACTATTTTGCCCATCTTAATAATAAGGACATAAAAATCTCCCAGTCTCTTATAAGCCAGATACGGTTACTGGATTTTGAAGGTGTTGGAGCAAGGATTAAAGCGAGGAAAGACTTCCTTAAACTCAAACTCGGCATAGAAAACAGGCCAGACATGCAGGCAGTTAAAGAGGATAGCAGCAGCATAAAACTTTTAGACCACCTGCATTCGTTTGCAAAACAGACAGGCGTTTATGATGAATTCAATGCAAACCGCATCCTTGCTGCTGAGGCTTACAGGGATTTTCGCAGCACAAACGACATAAATTACCTTAAAAAAATTATTAAATATGGAGAAAAGGCATTAGAAAGAATACCTGTAAAATCCATAAGCAGCCTGAATTCAGTAAATCTTCTCCACTACTGGCTTGGTATCTCATACATCAAACTCGGCAGCAGCAAACAAGGCATAAAACACATGGAAGAATTTTTAGCAGGTATAGATGAACTGGACAGATTGGGTGTGGATGCTGATAATGAGAGAAGAAACCTCGTGGCAAAGGTCAACAAGGAATCTCAGGAAGAGATTAAATATCTGGAAGAAAAACAGCAGACTGTGCGGGAGTCTGAACCAGAGATGTTTGAAGATGACGAAGATGGTCCTAAAAGGGCGCCATCAAAAAAATCTTCTCCTGCCCAGATGATAAAACAGATAATGCAGAAATCCTTTGAAATATCAAGAATGCATATAGAAATGATTGCTTATGCCAGACAGTCATCAGTTGCCATACGAACAGAACAAAACCTTATTCGCCTGAAAGATGAATTATCAATACAACTGACCGCATACTACCTTAAACTAAACCGTTATCTGGACAGATTTGAGATGGCAGATTATTTCTTTGAACTCGGGAAGGCATACGAAGCAGAAGGTTTAAAAGACAAGGCATTTACGCATTATGCAGAGGCATCCAGCATAATAGAACAGCAACGTTCATCCATACTGACAGAACAGCAGAGAATAATATTCTTTGAGACAAAGACAGAATTGCATGAAAGGATAATAAGTCTCCTTGTATCTCTTAATAAGCCTGACACTGCTCTTGAATATGTGGAACGTTCAAAGTCAAGGGCTTTTGTGGATATACTCGGGAATACCCGCCTCAATCTCAAGAGCAGAGAGCAGACAGATAGATACAGCAATATCATTACAGCACAGGAAGAAGAGGATGATTTCTTAAACAACAGGAATATAACCTCTGAACAGATAAATGAATTTGCAAAGAGGTCTTCAAGGGGTGTTACCATTAAAGGTTTAATGAGCAAGCCTGCGCTTGACAAGGAGGATATTGAAATCCTGTCCATTTCAAGTGTCCTGCCCATTGCATCTGATGAGATAAAAAAGATTGTTCCGCCTGGTACTACCCTTTTAGAATACTATCTTACGAGTGACAGGGTTTATTGTTTTATTGTCAACAGCGAGAATATAAGTGTTGCATCAGTGCCGGTTAATATCAGAGAGGTTAGGGCAACTGTTGATAAATTGAGAGAAAATATAACAAACAGGGGCGAAGGCAGTGAATTATTAAAATATTTTTACAGCCTCCTGATACAGCCTGTTGAAGACAGGATAAAAGGGGATGAACTTATTATAGTCCCCCACGGTGTACTGCACTACATACCATTTCAGGCATTATTTGATGGAAGACAATATCTGATTGAAAGATTTGCCATATCATATTCTCCTAGCATAACTGTACTCAAATTGACAGAAGGCAGAGACTCTATTGGTAATAAAAAGGCTTTGGTTGTAGGCAACCCCACCCTTGACCTCAAGTTTGCAGAGGAGGAGGCTGTAAATGTATCAAAACTTTTACCAGGTTCAACACTTCTGACAAGAGATAAGGCAGCAAAATCATTTGTCAAGGAGAACGGCAGCAATTATGATTACATTCATGTTGCTGCACACGGCATATATGATGAGCAGACCCCTCTCAACTCAAGGATACTTTTTACAGGCGGAGATAAAACAATAGGTGGTGCACTGACAGCTGCAGAACTCTTCTCAACGAGATGGAATGCCTCTCTGGTTACACTTTCTGCATGCGAAAGCGGTTTGAGCAAGAACAAGAGCGGCGATGAACTGATAGGGCTGCAGAGGGGCATCTTTTTTGCCGGAACCCGTTCAATGATATCTTCCCTCTGGGGGGTTGATGACAGGGCTACAAGTGTATTGATGGACGTTTTTTATAAGAATCTGGCAGGCATGTCTAAGAGCAAATCGCTCCAGAAATCTCAGATTGAGACAATGAAACAGTTCCAGCATCCTTTCTTCTGGTCAGCATTTAACCTATTCGGGACAAGGAAGTAGGCACATGGGTAAGTTTATACAAGTTATAATTTCTATCATTATCCTCTCAATTTCAGGATGCGTGGAGAACAGCACAATAGTTGTATCAGGCAAGACAATCTTAAATAATATTGAAGTTGAAAAAAGGTATCCGCTGCGGGTGGCTTTGGTAGTTGATAAGAAATCCCTAAGCGATTTAAAAGAGGGGATGCAGACTGATACAAAATATATATTTCCATCAGGCAGGATAATGCCGGTCTATTACAGGGATATACTTGACAGGCACTTTGAATATGTTGAGATATTTCCTGAAGAATCTTCTGTATCAAAGGATAAGTTTGATTTAACCGCTTCTATGCAGGTTGATGGTTTCTCGTATGAAATCAGCGGGAGTTCCCCGCCGTACTGGGTAGTAAGAATATCAGGAACATTTTTTATTAAGTCAAATAATATCCAGAAGACCTTGTCCAGAAAGGTGATAGTTCAGGTTGTAGAACCGTATTTTCTGGACACCTCAGACCCGAAACAGGCAGCAGAACAAAAATATAACACTATCAACTCATTGACAGGGACTGCAATAAATCAATTCTTTTTTGAATTCTCAAAAATGCTGAACGGTTCACCACTTTTCAGTAAAGGGGATTTTAAAGACCTCAATGCCGTAGTTAATCTATTAATGGATACAAAGAAGCCTGTTTCTGCATATCTCCTGCAGCAGTTTTCAGAGGAACTGAAAAAAAGGGTAATCAATGCATATTATGCCAAAACATTGATAGCGGAAGGACTGGCAGCGGATTTGATAAATGAAATAAATGCTGCCCTTAAACGCGGGAGTATATATGATAAAAAACGTTTTGAGGGCATAGTATTGTCAGAAGGAACAAAAGAATTGCTTAATAAACCACCTGATGAAAAGAACCGCATAAGTTTAAACCGTCTCCTCCTTGAAGATGCATTTGCCGGGCATATAGAAAAATATGACCCTGTCTTATACGAAACCCTTTCTAGATTTAAGCCTTAAAAATTGACATATTCCCCGGCTAAAAACAGGGGTTTGAATCTTGTAATTTTTGAAATACACATATGATTTCACATCACAAGTCTTTTCTTGCCGAATAAATATAAAAATTTTCTACAATGACTGCATGAAACACCCAGGGAGAGATGTCGAGTTTCAGCCTTCTTACAGTCATCTCTTTTAAAAAATATCGTCTTGAACGGGATGCTTGCCGCAATCCCCGCTCCTTGGAGTGGGGTCAAGGCGATCGCTGCAGGGTTCTTCAACTTCATTTTGAAAGATAAAAAATTCCATTTTGAAGGGGAAATCGACTGGTGTGTACTTGCAGAGGGCGAGCCATTTCCTAACTGGCGGAGAGGGAGGGATTCGAACCCTCGGTAGAGTTTTAGCCCTACAACTGCTTAGCAGGCAGCTGCCTTCGACCACTCGGCCACCTCTCCCTGTCTATTGGGCAATTTCAAGAGTTCGTATATTATCAAATTTTTTCTTTGACGGCAAATTTTTTTTATAGTAGCAAAATCTACCGCTTGGGTAAAGGCTTTTTGCCCAAAACAAAGTACTTGACAACCCAAATCTCATTAAAGTATATTAGCATATACTTATAAGTTAAACCGAGGGAAAGCATGAAAGAATCAGCGGAACTATTCAAAATACTCTCTGTTGATAAACGGATAGAGATTATTGAACTCCTGAAAAAAGAGCCTGTGAGCGTTAATGCTTTAGCTGAAGCATTGAAGATAACCCAGTCTGCTGTATCCCAACATTTACGGATTCTTAAAGGTGCAGGTCTTGTCAAAGACGAACGGCAGGGATATTGGATATATTATTCTTTAAACCGGGATACACTTGAGAAGTGCCGTCAAAGACTTAACCTCATCTGCACCTGTGGTTGTTTGGGTCAACAGACAGTCACAGAGAAAAATTTAAGAGCAAAGAAGGGTTGATATTTTTTTGCTTAAGCGTATAAGTAAGTACGCATTAACTTAAACAGAAAGGAGGTGACAATAATGGCGAAAGACACCAAAGAACAAAAAGAAAAGCCCAAAGAAAAGAAGCCTGGAATCAAGACCCAGACAAAGAGTTCCTGCGGTTGCGGTTGCATCCCGCCTATTAAGACAAAATAGGTAAAATCAAGGTGGCGGGTTGTATTCAATCCGCCACCGCAACTTAAATTATAAGGAGGATAAGATGAAAGAGTTGATATTGATAACTTGCTACTGGCTGCATCTGATTGCTACAGTTATATGGGTTGGAGGGATTACCTTCATTCTTTTTATCGCAATACCATCATCCAAGCAAGTTTTGGGGGCAGAATCAGCTAAACTTATGGGAGATATTTCGAAAAGATTCACTCCATTGGCAAACTATAGCATTATGTTTCTGGTTATCACCGGAATTGTGTTAGCGGGGCTAAACAAACAATTTTCAGGGATTAGGGGTTTTGAAAACAATTGGACCACGGCTTTAATCCTGAAGTTGATTTTGGTTTTCAGCATGGCCGCGATTCATTTCTACAGGGGCTTGGTCTTATCTCCCAAGATTACGAGAACAGTATCAGAGACTGAAAAGGCAGGTTTACAAAAATTGTCCCTTAACTTGGTTAAGGTGAATTTTACATTAGGCTTATCAGTATTGCTGTTGAGCGGGGCTATATCTGTTCTCAGAGGTTATTGAAAATGAGAAGCCCGCTTTTGGCCACCCCCCGCAGTAGCGGAACAAAGATAAAAAATTCCAATCCCCCCCCAATTTTCTGATTGGCGGAGAGGGAGGGATTCGAACCCCCGGTGGCTCATCACCACAACGGTTTTCAAGACCGCCGCCTTCAACCGCTCGGCCACCTCTCCATATTATAATTTCAAATTTGAGATTTAAGATTTGAGATTTTTTCTATTCCTCCCATATATGGTTTTAATGCCTCTGGTATTTTAACACTGCCGTCTTCCTGCTGGAAGTTTTCCAGTATTGCAACAGCAGTCCTCCCAACTGCAAGTCCTGAACCATTAAGTGTATGTACGAATCTCGGTTTACCGCCCTCTTTTGGCTTATATCTTATATTTGCCCGTCTTGCCTGAAAGTCTTCAAAATTACTGCATGATGAGATTTCCCTGTAATTGTTCTGCCCGGGAAGCCATACCTCAATATCATAAGTCTTTGCTGCGCTAAAACCTATATCACCTGTGCAGAGTGCCACGACCCTGTACGCTAGTCCCATCCTTTTTAAAACCTCCTCTGCATTATTTGTAAGTTTTTCAAGTTCATTATAGGAACTTTCAGGTGTTGTAAATTTAACCAGTTCAACCTTGTTAAACTGGTGCTGCCTTATGAGCCCTTTTACATCCCTGCCATAAGAACCTGCCTCTTTGCGGAAACATGGTGTATATGCTGTGTAATATACAGGTAGTTCATCCTCTTTTAGAATCTCTTCCCGAAATATATTAGTAACAGGCACTTCTGCAGTCGGTATCAGGAAATGGTCCCATCCTTCGATCTTGAAAAGGTCGTCCTCGAATTTTGGGAGTTGACCTGTCCCTGTCATGCACTCTCTATTTACCATAAAGGGCGGCAGGATTTCAGTATATCCGTGTTCTTTTGTATGCAGGTCAAGCATGAAGTTTATAAGAGCCCTTTCAAGGAGTGCACCTGTACCTCTGTACAGTGTAAATCTTGCACCTGCGATCTTGCTCCCCCTTTCAAAATCAAGTATATCGAGTCTTTCACCAATCTCGCTGTGGTCCTTTGGCTGGAATGAGAATTTTGGTGTTTCACCCCATTTTCTGACTTCAACATTATCATCGGGTGTTTTTCCAAACGGTACAGATATATGTGGCAGATTGGGTACCGCAAGAAGTATCTCTTTAATGGCATCCTCTTTTTTGTTTATCTCGTCATCAAGTTCCCTTATCCTCTGGCTTGCAGTCTGCATTTCATTGAGGAGTGCTGATGCGTCCCTTTTTTCTTTTTTAAGTGTTCCTATCTCCCTGGATACCTCATTACTTTTTTGCTTTAGCGCCTCCACTTCTAAAATAAGTTTTCGCCGCTCCTCGTCCAGTCTCTTAAAATCAGAAAGGTTTATGTTCGTCCCCCTTAGACTCAATCGTCTTTCGACTTCGGCAATATTTTCTCTAATAAATTTTATGTCAAGCATTGTTTAGTTAGCAGGGACAATTAGCAAACTGTAGGGGCAATTCATGAATTGCCCCTACTAGAAACTTTCCCCCATCTTTTGTAGAGATTATTTTCTATCCCCATAGCATCCAGTATTTTGCCTACAACAAAGTTTATCATGTCATCCACGCTGCATGGTTTATGGTAGAAGCCTGGCATTGCAGGGATTATGTGTGCGCCCATTTTACATAGTTTAAGCATATTTTCAAGGTGTATCTGGTTTAAAGGTGTTTCGCGCGGCACAAGAATAAGGTTTCCTTTTTCTTTCAATACCACATCTGCTGTCCTTTCAATAAGATTCCCTGAAACTCCGCAGGCAATCCTTGCCAGTGTCCCCATAGAGCACGGGCATATAATCATATCTTTTTTAGAGGATGAGCCGCTGGCAAGGGGTGAGAGGAGGTTGTCGTAAGGATGATATTTCAGGCGGCTCTCTGACCGTTTGAAATATCTGTTTAAGGTTGTAATGGCATCTTTCCTGTTTTTACCTAAATTTAAACCTGTTTCGTGTTTAATAACCAAAAAGCCATTAGGGGAGATGATAAGGTTTACATCTCCCCCTTTTTTAAGCAGTTCATCTGCCAGTCTTAAGCCGTATATGCTGCCGCTTGCGCCTGTTATTGCAACAACAATAACTTTTTTATCCAAAAAAATATTACTCCTTCATCCTTATTGCTGCAAAGAATGTGCTGCTGCCTCTCTGTATAAGGAAACGCACTGTCTTGTCCTTTCCTGCCTTTTTCATTACATCCCTGTAGTCATTCAAATCCTTTATCTCTGCACCGTTCACCTCTTTTACTATGTCTCCTCTTCTTATGCCTGCCTTTGCTGCAGGGCTTTCAGGTTTTACATTGACAACGATCACACCTTCTGCATCTTTCAGTCCATATCTCCTTGCAATGTCAGGGGTTATACCCTGGACTGCCATGCCAATCTTCTTTTCTGGTGCTGCATCTTCTTTCTCTTCTCTTTCAGCAGCCTCAACATCGTCCTTCATAGTACTTACAGTGACTGAAACAATCTTTTCCTTACCATCCCTGATTACCTTTACCTTTACAGTCTTGCCCGGTGAGGTGACTGCAACTGTCTTCGGCAGGTCGTTAACCTCTTTAATCTCCTTACTGTCAAATTCAACTATAATATCGCCAGACTTTATCCCTCCCTTTTCTGCGGGGTCTCCCTTGCTTACAGATGATACAAGGGCGCCGTAACGTTCTTTCAGTCCAAACGACTGGGCAAGTTCAGGTGTAACATCCTGTATAGATACACCTATCCATCCTCTGGTAACCCTGCCTTTTTCTTTGAGCTGCACAAGTATATCCTTTGCCATGTTTATTGGTGTGGCAAAGCCTATACCCTGTCCTCCTGCGATAATCGCTGTATTTATACCCATAACCTCACCTCTTAAATTAAAAAGAGGGCCGCCGCTGTTGCCGGGGTTTATTGAGGCATCGGTCTGGATAAAGTTGTCGTATGGTCCGGCGCCGATTAACCTGCCTTTTGCGCTGACTATCCCTGATGTAACAGTATGGCTTAGACCAAACGGGTTGCCTATTGCCATGACCCATTCGCCTATCTGGAGTTTATCAGAATCACCCAGCGCTGCTGCATGGAGGTTTTCACCGGCGTCTATCTTTATAAGCGCTATATCAAGCCTTGCATCTGTCCCGATAATCTTTGCCTTGTATTCTTTTTTGGTAGTGAGTGTTACAAGTATCTCCTCTGCATTTTCAACCACATGGTTATTTGTAAGAATATACCCGTCTTTATTGATTATAAAGCCTGAGCCAAGACTCTGCCTTTTAAATTCCTGCTTTGGCATCTCTCCAAAAAATCTGAACGGGTCTTCACCGCCAAAGAAGTCTTCAAATGGACTTTTGAATTCAGGGAACGGGACTACAGAACGCTCTTTTACTATCTGTGTAGTGCTTATGTTTACAACCACAGGGCTTAAGTCCTTTGCCAGGTCAATAAATGAATTGATACCAAGGGAAATACCTTCAACCTTTTTATCCCCGTTCTCCTTCCAGAAACTTTCTGCCCCTGTAGTGGGTGCTATGCCGAGTCTTGCTGTCAACGCTATCCCAAGTATAAGCGATGCAAGACCCACTGTAAAAAGGGTTATTAAGCCAAACCTATTTTTCTCGGAAAACATCTCTTCTCTCCTTTTTCTTATTTTTATTTTTTTGATGAGTTACTGACATACCGCATCCATAAATCAGACTTTAGACTAAAGATTAAAAAGCATTAAGTCTATAGTCTGTTGTCTGTTGTCTTTGGTCTATTCCTACTCCACCTCTACCTTCACCTGTTTTAGTTTTGCCTCTTGTACCTTTGGCAGTGTAATCTCAAGCACGCCGTCCTTATATTTTGCAGACACCTTGTCTCTGTTGACAATATTCGGTAGTGTAAATGACCGCTGGAATGCGCCGTATGCCCTCTCCATCCTGTGGTAATTTTCTTCTTTTATTTCCTTTTCAAATTTCCGTTCACCTTTCAGGACAAGCATATTATCCTTTACCTCTATGGATATATCCCCCTTGTTCATACCCGGCACCTCCGCTTTCAGGACAATATTTTCATCTGTTTCATAAATATCAACAGCAGGAGACCATATACCCCTTGCGAGTTCTTCTCCTTCCCCTTTTGCTGTCCTTGCAAATGTCTCGTCAAATAAACGGTTCATCCTGTCCTGAATAGAGAGTAAGTCTTTGAATGGGTCCCATTTTATAATTGCCATTGATTTACCCTCCTGTGTTTTAAGCCTGTCGGCTGTAAAGTTATTTTATTGCAGTAATTATAATTTATTCCACATGTAGAGTTTTGTCAATAGGAGAACTATAACCGTAAAATAGCGATTAAAAACCTCGCCATTTTACAAACCGGGCTCCTAAAGGGACAGGCAACTTTTTTACAAAAAAAGTAGCCTGTCCCTCTCGGTGAACATACGGCTCGTCTCAAAAATTGTCCGCTGCCTCGTCTGGCAGCCAACTTGCAGGTTTCCCCAAAAATCAATGTCTATTTTTGGGCTATAAACACCAGTGTTCAAGGAGTTAAGCCTTTTTAAACAGGAGTTTTTCACCCTCTGTATCTATTGTAACCTTGTCCTCTGCATTAAATTCACCATTTAGCAGCCTTGTGGCAAGTTCGTCCTGAACCCTGTGCTGGATGAGTCTCTTCAGGGGTCTTGCACCGTATGCAGGGTCATAACCTTGTTCTGCAAGGAGTGTTTTTGCAGCATTGGTCAACGTAATCTCAATCTTTTTTTCCTGCAGAAGTTTCTTCAGTCTTTCTATTTGTATATCAACAATTGACTTTATATGCTCCCTTGAAAGCGGATGAAAAATTATTATATCATCAACCCTGTTTAAAAACTCAGGCTTAAACTCAAGTTTCAGGTTTTCCATAACCCTTGTTCTGATTTCATCATAATCCTTCTCTCCAAGTTCAGTTAGAAACTGACTCCCTGTGTTTGATGTCATTATCACGACACTGTTTTTGAAGTCAACTGTCCGTCCCTGTCCATCCGTAAGTCTGCCGTCATCAAGTATCTGTAAGAATATATTAAAGACATCCTGATGTGCCTTTTCAATCTCATCAAACAAAAGCACAGAATAAGGTCTCCGCCGCACAGCCTCTGTTAAATACCCGCCTTCTTCATAACCCACATATCCCGGCGGCGCACCTATAAGTTTTGCAACAGAATGTTTTTCCATGAACTCAGACATATCAATCCGGACCATAGCATGTTCATCATCAAACAAAAATTCTGCAAGCGCCCTTGCAGTCTCAGTCTTTCCAACGCCTGTTTGTCCTAAAAATATAAATGAACCAATTGGTCTGTTTGCATCCTGAAGCCCTGCCCTTGCCCTTCTCACTGCATTTGAAATCACCTTTATTGCTTCATCCTGTCCAATAACCCTCTTTCTAAGCCTATCCTCCATGTGCAGGAGTTTTTCCTTTTCAGCCTCCATCATCCTTGTAACAGGTACCCCTGTCCATTTGGATACAACCTCTGCAATGTCCTCTGAATCTACCTCTTCTTTTAACATCCTCTGGTCTTTCTGGAGTTCGGCAAGTTTTTTCTGGGCATCAATAAGTTCTTTTTCAAGTTGAACAAGCACGCCGTATTTTAATTCTGCCGCCCTTCCAAGGTCGCCGGCCCTTTCTGCTGACTGAGCCTTCTGCTTTGCATCCTCTATGCCGCCTTTTATTTTTCTGATGTTTGAAATCACCCCTTTTTCTTCCTGCCAGTGCACCTTTAGTCTTGAACTATCTTCCTTCAGATTTGCCAGTTCTCTTTCTATCTTTTCAAGCCTCTCCAGAGATGTTCTGTCTGTCTCTTTTTTAAGCGCCTGTTTTTCTATTTCAAGTTGGATTATTTTTCTTTCTATTTCATCTATCTCTGTCGGCATGCTGTCTATCTCAATACGGAGCCTTGATGCTGACTCGTCAATGAGGTCTATCGCCTTATCAGGCAGAAACCTGTCTGTGATATAGCGGTGGGATAAAGTCGCTGCCGCAACTATTGCAGAGTCTGCAATGCGGACACCGTGATGAACCTCATACCTCTCTTTCAGCCCGCGCAGTATCGCTATAGTGTCCGCAACATTCGGCTCACCAACATATACAGGCTGGAACCGCCGTTCAAGCGCAGCATCCTTTTCAATATGTTTTCTGTATTCGTCAAGGGTTGTTGCGCCAACACATCTGAGTTCACCCCTTGCGAGTGCAGGTTTCAGCATGTTTGATGCATCCATTGCACCCTCAGCAGCGCCTGCACCGACAAGTGTATGGAGTTCGTCTATGAAAAGTATTACTGAACCGCTTGCCTCGTCTATCTCCCGCAGTACTGCCTTAAGCCTGTCCTCAAATTCACCCCTGTATTTTGAACCTGCGATTAAGGCGCCTAAATCAAGGGCGAGGAGTTTTTTATTCTTTAATGTTTCAGGCACATCCCCTGATACAATCCTCTGGGCAAGCCCTTCGACGATTGCGGTCTTCCCCACACCTGCCTCACCTATCAAAACAGGGTTGTTCTTTGTCCTCCTTGACAGAACCTGAACGACCCGCCTTATCTCATCGTCTCTGCCAATGACAGGGTCAAGTTTGTCCCTTCTTGCCAGTTCTACGAGGTCCCTTGTATATTTCGTCAAAGCCTGATATTTTTCCTCAGGATTCTGGTCTGTGATGCGATGTGCCCCCCTTATTGATGTCATTGCCTTGAGTATGGTATTCTTTGCTGCACCCTGTGCTGTCAGAACCTTCCCTGTCTCATCCTTTCCGTCTGCAAGTGCAAGAAGTACATGCTCTGTTGAAATAAATTCATCCCTGAGCCTCTGCGCCTCTTCAAAAGCCCGATCAATAGTATTTTTAAGATTGGGTGTTATATATGTTTCACCTGCGCCTGCTACCTTCGGGACTTTCTTAATAATCTCTTCAACCTGATTTTTTATAAGAGGGATGTTTACACCAATCCTTTGAAGTATTGGCGAGACTATCCCGCCATCCTGCTGCATCATTGCCAGAAGGAGATGCGGTGTGTCAACTGCCTGATGCTGATATTTATCAGCGATTGATTGGCTGTTCTGCAGTGCTTCCTGAAGTTTTATTGTGAACCTGTCAAAACGCATGGGATTTCTCAGATTTTCTGCGGAATTATGTTATGCAAAAAAATAACCCTGTTAAAACAGGGCTCTTAAAAAGTCAAAATGCACAATGAAACGATCCGCTTCGTTGGTGTCCCGAATTCAAAATAAAATACCTTAATTTTGTTTTTTTGATATTTGGTTTTTGCATTTTTTTAAACTATCTTGCCACAAATACAGGACCGTCCACCTTTCTTATGACATATTCTGTTGTACTGCCCAATACCATTTCATATATCTTTGAATGTCCTGAAAGACCCATAAATATGAGGTCGTGATTGTTTCCCTTGTAATATTTAACTATCTCTTCAGGTGAGTCGCCCTCCAAAATGACAAATCTTGCATCAACATGATATGGTTTCAGATAGTCTTCTGCCATTTTCAATACATCCGCAGAATGTCTGTCTTTTGATAAGTTTATAACGGTTACAGACTGTTTCAGGTCTTTTAAAAACTCTGCTGCGTAGTGAAGCGTTTTACTTGCAGATGCACTGCCGTCAAAGGCGAACATGGGTTTTGATATTTCCTTATATTCCTCAGATACAACCATAACCGGCTGCGGTGATTTTCTCATTATCCCTTCTGCTGCTGAGCCGAAAAGACCGTATTCAAATTTAACATTTATACCCCTTCTCCCTATTATTACAAGGTCTGTAAGTTTTGCCCTTTCGCATATCTCATTAACAACAATGCCGTTTTCCATAAAACTTTCATGCCGCACATTTTCCTTTCTGCATACATCGGAAAAATCTTTGAGGATAGTCTTTCCTTTTTCCTCAAGTACTTCACGCATTTTCGAGGAAAAATTAAGAAAAGGTTCAAAGCCCAGTGAACCCGAGAGGTCGTGTAGGAAAGATCCTTCAAGGGCAACTATGTCTATAATATGAAGTCCTATCAGATTGGCGTGAAACCTTTTTGCCAGAAAGATGCCGTATTCAAGCGCAGTCTTGCTGTGTTTTGAACCGTCCTGGGGTACAAGGATATTCTTAATCATGCACATCTCCTTTTTTAAACCGGGATTAACTCTCGTTCGTTCATACTGCTGACAACTATTTCGCTGTCAAAGGCATCTGCCCTGAAGGCATCTCCTTCCTTCCAGCAGAGTGTTATCGGTATCTTCACCTTTTCATCTATATTCCTTTTCAGGAACCTTGCACCGTATTTAACACTATATCCTGTCTCTACCAAAGTATCAATTGCCTCGTCTGTAATATACAATGTTTTGCTGAAATCTTTCATATGCTTCCTGATTTCTTCAGTATGGATTATTGTAATCTTTCTGACCTCATCTCTCGTAAGAGGGGAGAATACTACTATTTCGTCTATCCTATTAAGGAACTCAGGTGAAAATGTATTTTCTACCTCTTTAATTATATTTTTTTTCAGGTCATTTATGTCTGAACCGTCCTGCAGAAAGCCGAGTGGTTTTGTAAATTTCCTAAACTCGTCTGTTCCAAGGTTGCTTGTCATGATAATAACAGTATCGCTGAAATAAACCCTCTTGCCCCTGCCGTCTGTAAGCCACCCCTCATCAAAGACCTGCAGGAACAGGTTAAGCACATAAGGGTTTGCCTTCTCAACCTCATCAAGGAGGAGGATCGAATACGGGTTTTCCCGAATCTGGTTTGTAAGTATTCCGCCCCGTTCAGATCCTACTATGCCGCGGGGCATGCCTATCAGTTTATCGACTGCCACTGTAGAATCCTTGTACTCGGACATGTCAAGCCGTATCAACTTCTTTTCGTCGCCGAACAGGAACTCTGCCAAAGATTTTGCGAGTTCTGTCTTGCCGACACCTGTTGGTCCGAGAAAGAGGAATACACCGTCAGGTTTTGAGTAGTTTTCCTTTAATGGCCCTTTGTTTAGTTTAAGTCTCTTAGCAAGTTTTGTTATTGCCTCTTTTTGACCTATAACCCTTTTCGATATAACATCTTCTATATTCCTGAACCTGGCTGTAGTGTCCCTGAATATCATATCCTTTGGTATCTTTGTTTCCTGGGATACTACCTCTGCAATATCATCCCTGTTTACAGGTCTGTCCCTCTTGTTTATCTCCACCTTTACACATGCTGTGTCGAGCCAACTGATTGGTTTATCGGGCATGCGCAGGCTCCTCATATACCTCTCTGACATATCAATTGCTGTATCGATGGCATCATCGGCTATACTGACCGAGTAGTTCTTTTCAAGCCTTCCCCTTATGCCGTAAAGTATCTTCTTCGTGTCTTCTGCAGATGGCTCGTCTATATGTACGACCCTGAACCTCCTTGCCAGTGCCTCATCTTCGGCTATATACTCCTTGTATTCAGCAGAGGTCGTCGCACCTATAATCTGCACCTCGCCCCTTGCAAGCGTTGCCTTGAATATATTAGCAGCATCCGACGGCACCCCCATTGCTGAACCTGCGCCAATAAGGGTATGTGCCTCGTCAACAAACAGTATAATATTATTCCTCTCCCTGAGTTCCTTTATTATCTTTTCAACCCTGTCCTCAAACATTCCCCTGAATATTGTGCCTGCAACAACTGAGTTCATCTGGAGGTTTAGAATCTGTTTATTCCTGAGCCTCTTCGGGACTTCTTGCTGGCTGAACTCTATCTTTCTCGCAAGCCCTTCAACAACAGCAGTTTTACCGACGCCCGGTTCTCCTATAATCATGACAGAATTACTCCGCTCCACATGGCATAATGTCTCCATTATCTGCCGTATCTCTTTATCCCTGCCTATTATCGGCGGGAGTTTATCGTAATGTGCGAGTTTATTCAGGTTTACAGCAAAGTGTTTAAGGTTAGGAGGGAGTTCAAACTTCTTTTTAAGGTCTTCTTCAACCTCCTCCAGAGTTCGTACCCTTATGTTTATAGTCCGTCTCACGCTTTCCGGTTCTATGCCAAAACTCTTGAATATCTTTACAGGGGTTGAGTTAGTATCCATGAATATTGCTGCCAGAAGGTCGGTAGAGTCTATCATATCCCTGTCCCATCTCTGTGCCTCTTCCCACGCCAGCCTGAAAACATTTTTGGTTGCAGGCGGAACTTTCAATCCAATGCCTATGTATTGACGGCAGATATTCAGGTGTTCATTTACAAAAGATATGATCTGCCTTGTATCAAGGTTTAAATCCAGCATCATCTCGTTAAAGAAAACTGCTTCAACTTTAGCAAAAGAGACGAATATATGTTCAACTCCAAGATAGTAATGCTGTCTCTTCTGGGACTGTTCAATGGCTCCCTCAAGCACCCTGGTTGCCCGTAGTGTCAATCGCTCTCTTATGCTGTCTATCTCTAACATGGTATAAACCTACCATCCTTTATTTGAACGAGGGTCGTATGGATGTGTCTTCTGGAATTCTTTTAATAAATCCTGAGCCTTCTGACTTAAGTCCCTGGGCGTTATTATTTGAATTATAACATATTGATCGCCCCTTGTCTTTGATTTTTTATTTTCTATGCCTTTCCCTTTTAATCTCAACTTTTGTCCTGCTGAAGTCCCAGGTGGTATGGTCAGGAGTGTAGTGCCGTCTACGGTGGGTATTTTTATCTTTGCACCAAGGCTTGCCTCAACAATGGTTACTGGCAGGTCAATATATATATCATTTCCTTTTCTTAAGAAGTATGGATGCGATCTTACACTTGTGATTATATAAAGGTCCCCAGGCTTACCGCCTCCTATGCCGGGACTTCCCTTGCCTGCAATCCTAACCTTTGAACCATCATCAATACCCGGTGGTATCCTTACCGTTATCCCCTCGCGTAGTATATCCCGTCCCTGTCCATGGCACACATAACACTGCTCTGCTATAGTTGTGTAACCAGTGCCTGCGCACGCAGTGCAGGTCTGCCTTATCGTAAACCCGCCTTTTGTAACTTCCTTTTGCCCTTTTCCATGACATACAGTGCATTGCCTTTTTTCTGCGCCTGGCTTTGCCCCGCTGCCTCCGCATGCAGAGCAGACTATTTCTTTATCTGCAGTAACCCTTACCTCGGTTCCCTTTACAGCCTCCTCAAAACTAAGTTCAACCCTGTATTCTATATCCCTGCCGCTATTTACATCCGGCCACTGGCTGCCCTTTTTGCCGAAAACATCTCCGAATATGTCTTCTATGCCTCCAATATTACCAATATCAAAACCGAAATCTCCTATATTAAACCCGCCTGGACCAGTTGTATATGTCCTGCCTCCTTCAAAGCCCGGTTTAAAGGGGAAAGACCCCATCCTGTCATACTGCGCCCTTTTCTGTGTATCACTCAGGACCTCATATGCCTCGCTTATCTCTTTAAATCTTGTCTCTGCGTTTTTATTGCCGGGATTTACATCAGGGTGATATTTTTTTGCAAGTTTCCGGTATGCTTTTTTAATCTCATCTTCTACGGCGGTTTTATTTACACCGAGAATATCGTAGTAGTCCTTTTTAGCCATAAGGGTAAAACCGTTATGCGTGTGCGTTATACGTGGTGCGTATTAGAAGCCGTTATACGTGAGCGTGAAAAACTTAAAACACGTATAACGCATCACGCACACGCATCACGGCTTTTTCTCATCTTCCACAAACTCTGCGTCAACAACATTGCCTTCTTTTTTACTGCCGGTATCTGCTGATGCAGCACCTGCCTGTCCTGAAGCAGTCTGTTGATACATTACTTCTGCCATTTTATGAGATGCCTGATTTATCCTGTCAAGCGCCTTTTTCATCTCTGTCATATCCTCTTTAGATAATGCATTTTTTGCTTCGGACAATGCATCTTCGACTGCCTTTATATCAGACTCTGACAATTTACCCCTGTTTTCATTAAGTATCTTTTCTGTAGAATATACAAGAGAATCCAGTTGATTCCTTGTCTCAACCGCCTCTTTTCTAGTCCTGTCTTCTTCTGCATGGAGTTCAGCGTCCTTTACCATCTTTTCGACCTCATCCTTTGCAAGGCCGCTTGATGCGGTGATTGTAATCCTCTGTTCCTTTCCTGTTGCCATGTCCTTTGCAGATACATTCAGTATGCCATTGGCATCGATATCAAAGGCAACCTCTACCTGCGGGATGCCCCTTGGCGCAGATGGTAGTCCTATAAGGTGAAACTTGCCCAGTGTCCTGTTATCCCTTGCGAGTTCCCTTTCACCCTGTAGAACATGGATTTCAACAGATGTCTGGTTATCAGCAGCGGTTGTAAATACCTCTTTTTTTCTTGTTGGAATGGTGGTGTTGCGGTTTATCAGTTTTGTCATCACACCGCCGAGGGTCTCTACACCCAGTGAAAGGGGTGTTACATCCAGAAGCACAACATCCCTTACCTCCCCTGCAAGAACAGCACCTTGTATGGCAGCGCCTACAGCAACCACCTCATCAGGGTTAACTCCCTTATGCGGTTCCTTCCCGAAGAAACTTTTTACAAACTCCTGTATCTTTGGCATCCTTGTCATGCCGCCGACAAGAACAACCTCATCTATATCAGACTGGCTCAAGCCGGCATCTCTGATCGCCTGTTCACATGGTCTGTGACTCCTCTCGGTAAGGTCTTCTGTCAACTGTTCAAGTTTTGCCCTGGAAAAACGCATGACAAGATGTTTTGGTCCTGTTGCGTCTGCTGTTATAAACGGCAGGTTTATCTCTGACTCCATTGTGGATGATAGTTCTATCTTTGCCTTTTCTGCTGCCTCTTTAAGCCTCTGGAGCGCCATCTTGTCCTTTGAAAGGTCTATACCCTGGTCTTTTTTAAACTCAGAAATAATCCAGTCAATAATCTTTTGGTCATAGTTGTCTCCGCCGAGATGGGTGTCCCCGTTTGTTGCCTTTACCTCAAAGACGCCTTCACCGACATCAAGCACTGATATATCAAATGTGCCGCCTCCAAAATCATACACAGAGATGGTCTCTTCCTTTTTCTTATCAAGCCCGTATGCAAGGGATGACGCAGTCGGCTCATTTATAATCCTTTTAACATCTAATCCTGCAATCTCGCCTGCCTCCTTTGTCGCCTGCCTCTGCGCATCATTAAAATACGCAGGGACTGTGATAACAGCCTCTTTAACAGGCTCTCCGAGATATGCCTCTGCTGCCCTTTTTAGTTTTTGGAGTATGAATGCGGATATTTGAGGAGGGGTATATCTTTTGCCCATTGCCTCCACTTCAACCCTGCTCTCCTTGCCGCTTATCACCTTGTATGGAACCATCTTCATCTCTTCGGTAACCTCATCATATCTTCTGCCCATAAACCTCTTTATTGAAAAGATGGTATTTTCAGGATTTGTTATTGCCTGCCTCTTTGCCACCTGTCCTACAAGGACTTCACCATCCCGTGTAAATGCCACAACAGACGGGGTAATCCTGTTGCCTTCTTCATTCACTATAACCTTTGGCTCCCCGCCTTCCATAACAGCGACAACAGAATTAGTTGTGCCGAGGTCTATGCCTATAATCTTTCCCATAATAATTTATCCTCCTATGTCTATAAGGGTGTAGTTAGGTAAAATTTATGCACGAAAAAGCTTTTTGTCAAGGTTAGTTATATTGCCCTGAATGCCTTTTTTACTGCATCAAGGGTTTTTGCAATATCCTTATCTGTATGGGCAGTTGATACAAATATAGCCTCAAACTGAGACGGCGGCAGATACACACAATTTTCAAGCATCTTTCTGAAATACTTTCCAAACTTTTCAAGGTTTGATTTTTTGGCATCCGAATAGTTATGGACAGGGGAGTCTGTAAAAAACAGTGTAAACATAGAGCCTGATTTTGCAAGTCGTGCAGGCAGACCTTTCTTTTTTGCCATCTCTTCAACCCCATTGCATAATTTATCTGTTGTGGATAAAAGTTTTTCATAAACACCCTTTTTCTTAAGTTCCTTCAGTGTGGCAATCCCTGCTGTCATGGCAAGGGGGTTTCCTGATAATGTGCCTGCCTGATATACTGGTCCTGAAGGGGATAGATTTTGCATTATCTTTTTCTTTCCGCCGAACGCACCAACCGGTAAGCCGCCGCCGATGACCTTTCCAAGGCATGTCATATCAGGGTCTATTTCATATAGTTTTTGGACGCCGCCGAATGTACTCCTGAAACCGCTCATAACCTCATCAAGTATCAAGAGTGCCCCGTATCTTTCACAGAGGGATTTAAGTTTTTTCAGGAAATCATTTTGCGGGAGGACAACACCCATATTCCCGGGCACAGGTTCAACTATTACACAGGCAATGCCTTCAGGGTCTTTTTCAAAAAGCATTTTTACAGAATTTATATCGTTGTAAACAGCGGTGTATGTGTTCTTTGCAATATCTGCAGGCACACCAGGGCTGTCTGGGACGCCTAAAGTGGTTGCACCTGAACCTGCCTTTACAAGTAAACTGTCAGAATGTCCGTGATAGCAGCCTTCAAATTTTATTATCCTGTCCCTTTTTGTATATGCCCTTGCAAGTCTTATCACCCCCATTGCAGCCTCTGTCCCGGAATTTACAAACCTGACCATTTCCATGGACGGAAATGCCTCAAGAACAAGTTCAGCAAGTTCTACCTCAAGCGGCGTTGGCGCACCGTAACTTGTGCCTTTATCAACTGCCTTTTTAACTGCTTCTGCGACCTTTGGATGACAGTGCCCCAAAATCATGGGCCCCCACGAACCCACATAATCTATAAATATATTGCCGTCTATATCATATATCTTTGAACCCTTTGCCTTTTTTATAAAGGGCGGATTGCTGCCTACAGCCCTGAACGCCCTCACAGGACTATTTACCCCGCCCGGCAGAATGTTTTTTGCCCTCTCTAAAAGTTTTGATGATTTTGAAAATTTCATTTATACCTCCTTGAACAATAAAGAAACTGGAGACTGGAGATGAGGGTTTATTCTTTCCTAACTCAAAACTCTTTCCAGTCCCTAGCCCCTCTTCTATAAATCTTGATTAACATAAGAGGTGAGACAGTGTCAAGGAATGGTAACAGACCAAACTATAAATTGACTTATATGGATTTCTTTTTTAAGATTGTTAAAAAAAGGAGGCTTTCGTTGTTCCGCCGCGTAGACATATCAGGGCTTAAGGCAAAACTTATTTTTATAATGTTACTTCTGTCAGCTATCCTAATGGTCTTGCTCCTTGCCATTTACACAAGGGCTGAAAGGGAATTGATAAGGCAGGTGGAGAGGCATACTGATGAACTCTCTGCTGCGATTCAGATAAGCATAGAGCAATTAACAAACCCGTCTGATGAAATAAGTGATATAAAACTCAAACAATATGTTGAGAGGGTAAAGGGAAAGGGGATAAAAGAGGTATCCATCTTAACCAATGAGAGAGAGGTTATTGCAAGTTCCAACCCTGCGCTTACAGGCAAGGTTATTGATATAAAGGGGGACAGGGTTAAGACATCCAGTGAGGTGCAGGAGTTTATGAGCATCGCAAAGGGACGGAGGAACTACGATATATTCCTTCCTGTTGTTGTAGGCAATGAGCAGTTCGGGTTTGTCCATATAGCAATGCAGTTTGATGATTTTGCAGAACTCATGCACTCAAATAATATTAAAAGACTTTTTGCCACAGGCATTGTATTTGTAATCGGTATCATTACCTCTGTATTTCTTGCAACGCGGTATACCCGTCCCATAAATAATCTATCAGCAGCGGCAGAAAGGGTCGCGTCAGGCGACCTCGCAATCAGTCTTCCTGAAAAAGGTGGAGGTGAGATAAAAAAACTTACAGAGCACTTTAACAAGATGGTAAAGGGACTTTCAGAGACAAAGGAACTGGAGGCAAGACTTAAAGAGGCTGAACACCTTTCAACTATAGGACATCTTGCATCAGGGATTGCCCATGAGGTGCGAAACCCCCTGAATTTTATAAACCTGAGTATTGCCCATATAGCGAATAAGTTTTCCCCTGATGATGAGAGGTGCAAAGAAGAATTTATCAATACAATCAATGGAATAAAAGGAGAAGTTCAGAGACTGAATAACATGATAGTAAACTTTCTGGATTACGGAAAACCGCTTAAATTGAAAATCCAGAATATACCTTTAGATACCATAATTGAAGATGTATTAAGGGTTGTGGAACATAAGATACTGGAGGACAATATTATAGTAGAGAAAAGGTTTTCAGAGGATGATCTTACTGCGCCTGTAGATGCCCAGCAGATAAAAATCTGCATACTTAATCTTATACTGAATTCCATTCAGGCAGTGGAGGGAAATAAGGGCAGAATAATAGTAGAGGCATCAAAGAATGATGAGCATATCATTATTAAGGTTTTAGACAATGGATGCGGTATCCTTGAAGAAAATTTAATGAAGGTTTATGAGCCGTATTTTACCACAAAAGAAGTAGGGATAGGACTTGGTCTTTCTATTACAAAACGGATAGTAGAAGAACACGGCGGAGGCATTGATATAAAAAGCGAATACAGCATGGGCACAACAGCAATAATTAAATTGCCGGCGCATAAGGGATAAACACAATAATATGTCAGTTGAGGTATTATGACAGAAAAAGGCAGCATACTTGTTGTTGATGATGAAAAGGGGCAGAGGGAGATACTTAAAACCATCCTTGAAGATGAGGGTTATGATGTAACAGCAGCAGGCAGCGGCAGAGATGCTTTGAGGATAGTTCAGAGGAGTTCCTTTGACTGCATCCTTACAGACTTAAAGATGCCGGGCATGGACGGCATTCAACTTATGAAAGAGATACTTAAAGCGTCTCAATGGGTAAGTATAGTTATTATGACTGCCCACGGCACAATAAGTTCTGCTGTTGGCGCTATGAAACACGGCGCCTTTGATTATCTTACAAAGCCTTTGGACAGGGATGAAATTATTATTGTTATAAAAAACGCTGTTGATAAGGCAAACCTCCTGAAAGAGAATATCTCGCTTAAGGCAGAGTTAAGGGAAAGGTTTAAACTGGATAATATTATTATAGGCACAAACAATAAGATGAGAGAATGTATCAGGATAGCGGAAAAGGTCTCTGCAAGCAATTCCACTGTCCTTATATACGGAGAGAGCGGGACAGGCAAGGAACTCATTGCAAAGGGGATACACCATAATTCACAGCGAAGGGATAAGCCTTTTATGGCAATAAACTGCGCCGCTATACCGGAGAACCTTCTTGAAAGTGAACTCTTCGGATATGAGAAGGGGGCATTTACAGGCGCATTTGCAAGAAAGATAGGACTGTTTGAATATGCGGACGGAGGCACACTATTTTTGGATGAGATTGGAGATATGGGCACGGCATTGCAGGCAAAACTCCTTAGAACCATACAGGAGCGGGAGATAAGACGGCTTGGGGGTAAAGAGAATATAAAGTCAGATGTCAGGATAGTTGCTGCCACAAATAAAAACCTTGAGGAAGAGATTAAAAAGAACAGATTCAGGGAAGACCTTTTTTATAGATTGAATGTTATTGCAATATGCCTGCCTCCCCTGCGTGAGAGGAAGGAAGACATACCTGAACTGGCAGGGTATTTTATTGAGAGGTACAGTATGGCATCCGGCAAGGAAATAAAGGATATATCTGATGATGCCCTGAACCTCATTATGAACTACAACTGGCCAGGGAATGTCAGGCAACTGGAATCTATTATTGAGAGGGCTGTCCTCTTAACAGATGGAAAGATACTGGATGCAGATGCCCTGCCTATGGAGATAAAAAACAGACCCTACCAGATAGGGAAGATAGACTTTGAAATACCGGATGAAGGCATGTCGCTTGAGGAGTTTGAGAAAGTGGTGCTTTTAAAGGCTATGATAAAATCAAACTGGGTTATTGCAAAGGCTGCCAGCCTTTTGGGAATATCCTACAGAACACTCCAATACAGGCTTGAAAAATTTGGTATAAAGAAAGAGGTGCGATAACCCAAAAGGTATATTAGAATATACCAAATGGTATAGCAGAATAGTATTTTGATCTGCAGATATATTTAAAAAAACCACAACATATTGATATGCTTGTGGTTTTTTATTTTAAGAAATTGGCATAGTTACTGCTATATTTAATATGGTAAATAAAAAATTATCCGGAAAGGAGGTGAAGACTAGATGAAGAAGGTATTTACAATTCTTTTGGCTGTTATGGTCAGCGTTGTATTTGTTGGTGTAACAGTTGCAGCAGAGAAGAAGGCAGCAGAGCCTGCAAAGAAGGAAGAGAAAAAGGCGCCTGAAAAGGTAAGCCAGGCAACAGGCGAAATATCCGCTGTTGATGCAAAGGCAAATACATTTACCGTGAAGACTGATAAGGGCGACATAACTTGTGGTGTTTCTGCTGATACAAAGATTACATCAGGCAAAGATGCCAAAACACTCGCAGATGTAAAAGTCGGTGATAAGGTTGCGTGTAAGTATGCTATGATGGATGGTAAGCATATGTGTAAGTCTCTGGAAATAAAGGCTATGGAAATGAAGAAGGAAATGAAGAAATAACCTTTCCTTGATGATTTTCTCAAAAAAGGCAGTGTCTTAAAAAGGACACTGCCTTTTTTATTTTAAAAATTGACTTATATGGCATTCTTTTTTATATTGCATTGAAATGAGAAGACGCAAGACAAGGCAGATAACAATCGGCAATGTAAAGGTGGGAGGAGATGCGCCTGTTTCTGTCCAGTCCATGACAAATACAGACACCCTTGATGTGAATGAGACTGTCCGGCAAATCAAGGCGCTGGAAAAATCAGGGTGCGAGATTGTAAGGGTTGCTGTGTTAAATCAGGACGCAGCAAATGTTCTGGATAAGATAAAAAAAAGGATAAAAATACCTCTAATCGCTGACATACATTTTGATTATAGACTTGCATTAAAGGCAATTGAAAAGGGTGTTGACGGCTTGCGATTAAATCCCGGAAATATTGGAGATAAAAAACGGATTAAAGAGGTTGTCAAGGCTGCAAAGGAAAGACGAATACCTATACGAATAGGCATAAATGCAGGTTCTCTTGAAAAGGATATTTTAGAAAAACATGGTCATCCAACTTCAGGAGGTATGGTTGAGAGCGCCTTGCGGCATATCCGCATACTTGAGGAACTCGATTTTTTTGATATAAAGGTTTCGCTGAAAGCATCTGATATATGGAAGACGATAGAGGCATACAGGCTCCTTGCAAAAAAGGTGGATTATCCGTTCCATATAGGCATAACAGAGGCTGGGACTATATTTTCAGGCTCTATAAAATCCGCTGTCGGGCTTGGAATCCTCCTGTCAGAAGGGCTTGGCGATACGCTTCGTGTGTCTTTAACAGGCGACCCTGTGGAAGAGGTGCGGGTAGGTTGGGAGATCTTAAAGTCTCTGAAATTAAGGGAGAGAGGGGTTAATATTATCTCCTGCCCGACATGCGGCAGAATCAAAATCGATGCGATAAAACTTGCCACAGAAATAGAAAAGAGATTGTCGCATATAACAAAGCCGATAAATGTGGCTGTTATGGGCTGCGTTGTTAATGGTCCGGGAGAGGCAATAGAATCAGACATTGGTATAGCAGGGGGTGATGGGGCTGGCATGCTGTATATCAAAGGCAAGGCTGTAAAAAAGGTTAAAGAAGATAAAATTATTGAAACCGTTATAAAAGAGGTAGAAAGGATTGCAGGGTAAAGGAGATTCTATGCGTTTTACAAAGATGCTTGTTCCAACAATTAAAGAGGCGCCAAAGGATGCAGAGGTCATAAGCCACCAGTTGATGCTCAGGGCTGGCATGATAAGAAAGGTTGCATCCGGGATTTATAATTTTCTGCCTCTTGGACTGCGGGTCATAAAAAAGGTGGAAAATATTGTGCGTGAAGAGATGAACAGGGCAGGGGCACAGGAAGTCCTAATGCCAATGGTCATTCCATCCGAACTATGGCAGGAGAGTAAACGGTGGGATGTTTACGGCAGGGAACTTTTAAGACTAAAGGACAGGCATGACAGGGATTTTTGTTTGGGTCCAACGCATGAAGAGGTCATAACAGATATGGTGAGGCGAGATGTCCGCTCTTACAGACAACTCCCTTTAAACTTTTATCAAATCCAGACAAAATTCAGGGATGAGATTAGACCGCGTTTTGGACTTATGCGCGGCAGGGAATTTATAATGAAGGATGCATATTCATTTCACGCAACAGAAGAATGCGCTGAAAGAGAATATAAGAATATGTATGAGACATATACGAGGATATTTGAAAGGTGCGGGCTTAAATTCAAAGCAGTTGAGGCAGACACAGGGCAGATTGGCGGGAGTTTCTCGCACGAGTTTATGGTTCTTGCAGAAACAGGCGAAGATGCTATTGCAAGCTGCAATAAATGCAATTATGCGGCGAATATTGAAAAGGCAGAAGCAAGAAGACAGGTGTCAGGTGTCAGGTGTCAGGTGTCAGGGGAAAAACCTCTAACAAAGGTTTCTACGCCGCATATGAAGTCAGTTGAAGAGGTGAGTAAATTTCTTAAGGTTAATCCGCAACTCCTTGTAAAGACTTTGATTTATGATAGTAGTATCGGAAGTTTTGCAGTTCTATTAAGGGGTGATTATGAATTAAATGAGACAAAACTCAAAAAGCATGTCCCTGAAATTTTTAATCAGGGAGCAGTTGATGCAGACTGGGTTAAACTGGCGGATGATAAAACTGTAAGGGATATAACAAATGCTCCTTCTGGCTTTGCAGGACCTGTAGGACTGAAATGCAAAATCATTGCAGACTACAGCATTCATGGTATTAAAAATGCAGTAACAGGCGCTAATGAGAAGGATGCGCATTTTATAAATGTGAATATTGACAGGGATTTCAAGGTAGAGACATTTGCAGATTTAAGAAATGTGGTTTCAGGGGACAATTGTCCAAGATGCGATGGCACACTTGAGATTATGAGAGGGATTGAAGTTGGGCATATATTTAAACTCGGCGCAAAATACAGCGAGTCAATGAATGCAGCATTCCTTGATGAGAACGGCAAGGAGAGACCTTTTATAATGGGATGTTACGGCATCGGCATCGGAAGGACTGCCGCCGCCTCAATTGAACAAAACCATGACAAAGACGGCATAATCTGGCCCTTTCCCCTTGCGCCTTTTCATGTCCATATTGTGCCTGTTAATGTGAATGACAGAACCGTAATGGATGCGGCAGAGGGCATTTATAATGAACTTGAGACAGCAGGCATTAGTGTTTTAATGGACGACCGGGATGAAAGGGCTGGCATGAAATTCAAAGATGCTGATTTAATAGGTGTGCCGATAAGGCTCACAATAGGCAGCAAGAATCTTGAAAATGGAATGGTTGAGATAAAGTTAAGAAAGGAAACAACACCATTTTTGTGCAAGAGAGATGAACTTTTGGAAAAGGTAAAGGGTGCGCTCAAGTGAATAGAATCCATTAACTATTGAGGTAAAAAAAGAGAGTGCCTCGAACGCCTGAAGATAAAGCGCGCGAAATCATTGACAGCCTTCTTGAAAAGGCTGGCTGGCATGTCTGTGATCTTATTGATGCAAACATCCACGCCCATCGCGACGTTGTCATTAGAAAC
>Ga0154468_113_pt4 | contig 54913 bp, 54 predicted proteins | sample RifGroC2_FD_115947 | JGI IMG/M metagenome (GOLD analysis project Ga0154468, IMG submission 115947) | Deltaproteobacteria bacterium GWC2_42_11 | reverse complement strand
GAAAGGCAGTTTGAACTTCTGACATATCTACCTCTTTTTTCGACTGTAAATTATACCTCCCCCTTTCTTTTGTCAAGCATTTTTTCGCCTGTTTTTTCGCCTGTTGTCAGATTTTGAAAAAAGGAAGTTAATTTAATCTTTCAAATTTTATGAATTTTTGATAGAAAGGCATGGACTTTCATAATATGGAGATAAAGGGGACACAACCCTTTTCTTGACTTTCGTTGTCTGGAGTTATATGAATAAGGCACTATGCCGCGGATAGCAAGAGCAGTAATATAAGGTATTCCTTATCATGTGTAACCCAAAAGGGGTACAGGGGTACAGCAGACCTGCCTGTGCGTCCATGCACACGCAGACAGAGAGGATATATTCGTTGATGATGTGGATATGCCTGAAAGGGCTGCATCCCCTTTATCCCCCCTTATTCCCTCAAGAGAAACTAACTAAATGACAAACCGTAAATACATCCCTCTTTTTTTCTTAAGCATACTGATTCTATCCATCCTCCCTGCCTATTCACAGGATGTATATGAAAAAAAACGGCAAATAATGGTGAAGAAGGATATACAAGGACGGGGTATCACGGATAAAAAGGTTTTGGATGTGATGGGAAAGATGCCCCGACACCTTTTTGTTGATGAGCGTCTTAAGAATTCAGCATATGAAGATTATCCCCTCCCCATAGATGAAGATCAGACCATATCCCAGCCCTATGTAGTTGCTTTGATGACCGAGGTATTGCGGCTTAAGCCTTCTGACAGGGTTCTGGAGATAGGCACAGGTTCAGGCTATCAGGCGGCTATTCTTGCAGAGATAGTGAAAGAGGTTTATACCATAGAGATTAGAAAAAAACTTGCAGAAAAGGCTGAAAAAAGGCTTAAAGAGATGGGCTATAAAAATGTAAAGGTTAAGTATGGGGACGGATATTTTGGCTGGGAAGAATATGCATTGTTTGATGCCATAATCATCACTGCTGCTGCAAATCATATTCCACCGCCGCTGATAAAACAATTAAAGGAAGGCGGAAGGATGGTTATCCCGCTTGGCAGCACTGTCTACAGCCAGACCCTTATTCTTGCCACAAAGATAAAGGGGGAGATTAACCTTGAGGAGATAACCTCCGTGAGATTTGTCCCTATGATTGGCGAGGTGGAGAAGGCTGTAAAATAGCGATTAAAAACCCCAAAAATCAATGTCTATTTTTGGGAGAAGGCAAGGTAAAAAAGGCAAGGACATATGAAATACCGCCCATCCAGAGAACTGCCTTAAAACCAATGACTATAGCCAGCATGATGGTGAGTATAGGCGCTAGAACAGAGAAACAACCATTGACGGCCCATGCCCACGGAATGAGAGAGTGGTTTCCTGCGCCGAGTGATTTAATCCCGAGCGGAAACGGTATCCCCATGAGAAAACCGAGCGGAATAAGCACAATGAATGAGATGACAATTTTAACCGACAATGCATGGAGAGAAATAACATCAGAGATTGCGGGTATAACAAGGCTGTATGCAATGATGAGAAATGAGATTACAAAAAGCATAGCCCGGTTTCTTAGCAAGGAAAATTTGTGGCTCAAAAGACTTCCCGCACCCGAGCTAATCAGTATGGATGTAAGGACAACGCTGACAGCATAAGAAGGATTTTCCAGAGGGAGTATCATCTTCTGAATCATGGTGATTTCTACAAACATAAAGCCAATGCCGATGAGAGCAAAATAGATGAGGGATGAATAACCGCCCTTAACCTTCGCATCTCCATGCCTTTTTGCAACAGCAGGGAGAAATATAAAAATGATACTCAGGAGCAGAGCCTGTATAAAAACCACAGGGAGAAGATACCCCTCTTCTATAAAATACTGCCACTTTTCACCCATCTGCCTGTAGATTGTTTTTATATTCTTGAGCCTTAAGTAATAAGAAAAGAACGGATTTTCATCCCGGACAGGGCTTATGTCAAAGATATAATTATGCTGAAAACTCTTTCTATTTTCTAAATCAAGAATACTCTTAAATGCCGCGAAATATTCATTTGAAGGCTGCCGCACATAAATATTTGTTTCTTGTTCTGTAATCCCCGGAAGATATATGAGGTCAAACCTCCTTTCCCTGCAAAATTTTTTGACTGATTCTATTTCATCAAAAGAAAATGGCGATTTTTTTGCAAGGATAGATACAGTTCCCCAACTTCTTATAGCTGCAATATTTTTATCTGCATCCGCTATCCCGCTCTCATCCATTGCCAAAACTATGGTGTTTAAAAGCCTTAACTCTGCCCTTGGCGGATGGAGAATGAAGAGGTGCATGCTCAGTATGCCATTATCTTTTAAATGCCCCAGATATTCTTTGAATGCCTCAACAGTAAATCTGTAGTCCTCTGAGATTCCAAAAAAGCCTCCTGGTGATGCGCCCATTAAGGGAATATCAATGGCATCAAATTTTTTATCTCTCTTTTTAAGCCATGACCTTCCCATGCCAGACCATGTATCCTGGCTATAGATACCATGAGAAAATTCTGTAAAATCATCTCGTATGACCTTTATGACCTGCGGGTTGGAATCAACCTTATAGATGTTTTTTGAGTTGTAATAGCGGGCAAGCAATACCTCCATGCCTCCTTTTGGCTCAAGAATTAACACATCCGTTTTTTTGCCAATCTCATAAGAAAGGGCAGAGGGGAGGTATGTTAAAAACCTGAGTGCATGGTTATCCCGGGCGTCGGTAAGAGCATTTATCTCACCTCCATCTATGGAAATGCCGATCTGTTCAGGAAGCGGGTCAAGATATTTCAGGCTCAGCCCAGGTGCAAATCGTGCCGCAGGGCTTTTAAATGTGTCTATACGTGAATATGGGCTGTTGTATGTCCTGATATGTTCTGCCCCAGGAAATTTTAAAGCAGCCTGAAGGGCTTTGTACGGAGACACTCTGGGAGTAATGATGTCCGGCATGATTAAAAGGAAGAAATTTGATGCAATCAAGCACAGCGCAGCAATCTTTATCCTTCGCTGCCCAATGATAAATGCACCCAATAATGCCAGTGAAGATATAATAATAATAGCCTTCTCAGGAGGCGTTATGCTCAATAAAAATAGAATGACAATTGAGCCTGTGCCTGCGCCAATGAGGTCTGAGCCATATAACAGCCCTGATTTTTCACTTATTATGGAAAACGCAGATGCCATACAAAACCCGAAAAAGAGAAATGGGATAGAAAGTATCATGTAGTAAAGGCATATATAAAAAATCTGAACTCTTTCCCATGCAAGCCTTACGGGGTCAAAGGGTATCTGGTTTGAAAGCATATAACTTAAGGATATGCCCGCGCCAAGGAGCAGCCCGTATATTCCAATCCGTTCATAGGGGAAGGAGATATCTCCTCCCTTTTGGCTGGCCACAGGGGTCGCCCCTGCAATTTTGGGATAGAGTGAAAGAACCGTGCCGCTTGCGCCAATGCCTAGCATTGCTATACTGATAACCATAAATGCAAAATGATACCATAGCGAGATGGAGAATATCCTTATTAAGGCTATCTCATATGCAAGGGATGAAAATGAGAAGAGAAAGATTGCTGCGTATATCTTTATTTTTGTCATTTGAATTTCAATCTATCATTGCCTATTGTCTTTGACAAGGGACAAACGGATATGTTTTAAATATAATGTAAAAGCCGATAGGACCCCTTCTTAGGCAATTTCTTCTCTGCCAATCCTGCATCTTAATAAGAGGTTAAAAAGCTAAGAGGTTAATATTTTTATCTCCAACGACTGCCGCACGGACACGGCTCATTTCTTCCTATTAGCCTCTTAGCCTCAATGTCATGGCTATAGTCAATGACTGTCTGTATTTATACCGCACCCTGCAAGTTCCATCCATAGAAACCGTGCAAAGGCAGTAATTTTCCTCATTGCAAAGCTTTACTAAAATCAGCAAGTGTGTTATTCAAAATTATGTTTTCCCGCCGTTTTATATTAAGCCTTTTCGGGGTATTATTATTCCTCCTGTCTTTCAGAATGAGACCAGCCGTGGCAAATATATTCTTTAAGCCAAAAAAGAAGATGAAGCCGAGAATATTGTCTGACCTTTTTACAGAAGGAGATAAATCGCTTGTCAGCGCTGCAGGCAGCGGCACAGTAAAGGAGATGATAAGGGAGGCTGTGTCCCTCATAGGCGGCTTTGAAAGGCTCAACCTGAAAGGGAAAACTGTCCTTGTAAAACCCAATTGTGTATCAGGGGAGAAAAATCCCGCGACAACAAATCCAGAGGTTGTAAAGGCAGCAGTAGAAATTCTTTATGAACAAGGGGCAAAAAAGGTCTATGTTGGGGACATGTCTGCCCTTGCCACTCTTTCCACTGTAAGAAATATGGAACGGAACGGGATAAAGAAGGCGGCAGAGGATGCGGGTGCAGAGGTTATTGTGTTTGAAGATTATGACTGGGTTGAGGTGGTGTTACCAGGAGCTTTGTATATTGATAAGGCGTATGTTACAGAATGGATTTACAATGTGGACATTATCATAAATCTGCCTGTCATAAAGACACACAGGTCTGCAAGCTATACCATCACTTTAAAAAACTTCATCGGATGCACTCACCTGAAACAAAGGCCTTATCTTGTAGACTCAAGCCATTGGGAAGAACTCATATCAGAATTTAACATTGCCTATCGTCCTGATTTAAATATTGTTGACGGTACTGTCTCAATGATAGAGGGAGGCCCGTGGGAAGGGACGTCGGCACATACAAACCTTATAATAGCAAGCGGAGACCGTGTTGCAGCAGATATAGTTGGACTTGGCATAATAAAATCATTCGGCAAATGGAAGATGGTTACAGAAAAGGATGTCTGGGAGCAGAGGCAGATAAAGAAGGCAGTTGAACTTGGAATCGGCAGAGGCAAGGATAAGATAAAGTTTATTTTAGGTTCAGGGGGTAAAAAGTTTAGAACATTGATGGAGAAGGTGCAGATGGAAACGGGGTTTTAACAATGAACCTCCCCATTCCCAAATCTCAGAAATCGTGTTATTGTTAACATCCAATAAGCCATAAATGATAACAAACTTCCTTTCACTTTGGCTTTCTCTTTCTCTTTAAAAACCCCCCTCTCCCTTATCTATAATTATTTGGGCTTTTCCGCCGCCATTATCAGATAACGGTTAGGCTAAACGGAATTGCGAAGCAATTTAGGTGAGCATAATGAACCGCTTAGCCAATGTTATCTGCCGTTGCGGGCAATTCCTTTTTTAATGGTCGCTGCCCCTATTTTCCCCGCCCCTATTTTCCCCAAATGGAATAGGTTACGGTTTTATACTGTGAAAAGAGAGTTCTCCTTCCTTGAAAGAACCATTTTTATTCAGAACAACCTTTAGGAGAAACGGTTTTCTTGGCGGCATGGAATTAAATCTGATGTCATAATATTCAATAACATAATCATCTCCCAACTCAACCGCGGTGATAACAGGAAATCTGGCAAACCACCTATATATCTTTACCACTTCAAGAGTTTCAGCCTTTTTTATTATGTCATCCTGTGCAGACACCTTATCAAATGCCTCTTTAGATATTTTATCTCTGAGTATATCCACATTCATCTGGTAGAATTTATCTTTATCTTCAACAAACACAGACCATTTGAATGGAGAAAACGGCAGCGGGACTGCCTCAACCCTTGATGGATTTATAGACATCCCTGCCGCTTCCTTTTCAGCCCTGTGTACGGCAATGCCTTTGAATACATATGCCATTGTAAGGTAAGCGGCTATCAGTATAATGGCAGTAAATGCAATCATCTTTGCCCTGTCTTTCATGAATATCCATAAGAGCGGCGGCAGTATGAATATAAGGGAAAAATATGGGTCAATTATGAATACAAGGTCAAGGCTGTATCTGGATGTATCAAACGGGAAAAACACCTGTGTGCCGTAGGATGTTATAATGTCAAGGAATATGTGTGTACCGATGCCGAGAGCACTCATGCCGGCAAAAGTCAGATAATCCGCCTTTCCTCTTATCTGTTTGAAAAACATGGGGACAATAAATGCAATGATTAGTGCAAGCGGGATTATGCCGATGATGGAATGGGTAAAGCCCCTGTGGTATTTCAGGTATGCAACAGGTCCTGCAAGACGGAGTGTAAAGTGGTCAATATCAGGGATGAGTGCACCTGCAACAAAGGTAATGCTTGCTGCCCTTCCCCATCTCTGATAAAAACCTGTCCTTGATATAAGTATGCCTGAAAAACCATGCGTTATTGGGTCCATTATCAGTCAATCCGTGAATAAGTGATAAAAATAAAAAGGGGCATAGAATATTCTACGCCATTTTAAAAACCTATTAACTTCCCATTTAGTTAAGACAACCTATACTTACCAGTCTTATGTCCGCCAATCCGTTTAACAAGGCTATCTTGCAATAAAGGTTTTAAAATAAAATGCGCCCCCTGCTTGGTTACTTTCAACTCAGATTGAATCTCTTTTATATTTAATGACGTTTCTCTGAGTAAATGCAGAAGTTTTTCCTGTTTAGGGGTCAAAGCAATAGAACCTTTTTTACCTTCTAATTTAATAGATTCAATCCTCATCCACATCCTTTCAAGTGTAAGTTCCACTGCTTCTGCAATAAATTCCAGCCGGCCTGTGAGGTCTTCTTTTTGCTGACGGACATTATCCAAAGCAGCATAATACCTTTGCCTGCTTTCCCAGAAAACTTCATCAACTGAAAAGATATGGTGAGTATCAAATTTTCTTTTGTATAATTCCCATGTGGCAAGAACACATCCCACCCTTCCATTACCATCACCAAAGGGATGGATAAATTCAAATTGATAATGAAGAATGGCAGAGGAAAATACAGCAGGCAGAGATCGTCCTTGACCGTTTAACCCCTCAAGAAATTCACCTGCCAGCATGGAAACATCTTCATATTTTGGCGGAACATGATTTCCTACATACATATGGTATGTTCTGGATGCCCCTACAGGTTCCCTTTCAAGAACACCCTCACCTATGATTTTATGAATTTTTAATATATCGTTTTGAGATATACTTCTTTTATTTGCATGTTTTGAGATATACCGTAATGCAGCAAAGTAGTTAACTATTTCATTTACATTTTTATTCTTTGCATGAGGTAATTTACCGCCATCAGACTATTGAGGAGTTTTTGTCAACGGCTGTTATGGAGTGGGTGAGGTGATAACGCCCTTCTTTGTAATCTCATCATTATCAATAATTGAAGTTTGTATTGGAGAGGACAGGTTTCGTAGGTAGATAATTTGCTGTGGGAATAGATGGGCATACAATGAGGCTCCTTAAATACCTTTGCGGTTGTCTTTATTTTTTGAACAATGTTGAATCGTTTCCATCTGTCAGTATTTTAAATCTTACACCTTTAACAAAAGCCTGTCAATCTTTAAAGATTAAAACATTTGACATTTATTCTATTTTGAGTAAAATTACTCAAGATATTGAGTAATTTGTAAGCAAGCCTGCAACCTTTTGTTATCGCTGCATTTTATGGACTTAAATTGAGGTTTCGTAATGTATAGCCGTCCCATATATAAGACCCTTTTATCAAGACTTAAGGAGCCGAGGAGATTTCTGCAGGTTCTGGCAGGGCCGAGGCAGGTGGGTAAAACCACCCTGATAAGACAGGTTATAGAGGCGCTCAAGGTTCCCAGTCATTATGCATCAGCAGATGAGCCGACATTGAAAAGCGCGGTTTGGATTGAGCAGCAATGGGAAATAGGCAGGCTTCAAGCAAGGAAAAATGAAAAAAGGGGGGACGCTTCTTGCCCTTGATGAGGTGCAGAAGGTATCAGGCTGGTCTGAGATTGTAAAGCGTCTGTGGGACGAAGATACTGCTAAAAAAACTCGGCTGAAGGTTGTATTGCTTGGCTCATCTCCGCTTTTTATCCAGCACGGGTTGACTGAAAGCCTTGCAGGACGTTTTGAGATTATCCCCCTTACCCACTGGTCATTCTCTGAAATGAAAGATGCCTTTGGCTGGGATGTTGAGCAGTTTATATATTTCGGCGGCTATCCCGGTGCAGCCGGTTTAATAGATGATCAGGAGCGCTGGTCGCGGTATATTATTGACTCGCTGATTGAGACTACTCTCTCAAGGGATATTCTTCTTATGACCCGCGTGGACAAGCCGGCGCTGCTCAGAAGACTGTTTCTTTTAGGCTGTGATTATTCAGGCCAAATTTTATCCTACCAAAAGATGCTGGGGCAGTTGCAGGATGCAGGCAACACCACAACCCTTGCACATTATCTAGAACTGCTCGCAGGCGCCGGCATGTTGACAGGCTTGCAGAAATTTGCCGGAAAACAGATTAAACAGCGGGGGTCAAGCCCGAAGATGCAGGTTCTGAATACAGCGCTGATGACTGCTCAGTCTAATATCTCATTTGACACAGTCATAACCAATCGCGACTTTTGGGGCAGGCTGGTGGAAACGGCTGTTGGCGCTCATTTGGTTAATGGCACAACCAGCACAAAGGCAGAGGTGTTTTACTGGCGCGAACGGGGCAAGGAGGTGGACTTTGTCATGCGTCTGGGCAAAATCATTGTTGCAATAGAGGTAAAAAGCGGCAGAAGTAAGGATACCCTTGCAGGAATGGAGGCATTTTTTTCTATCTTCAAACCACAAAAGAAACTGGTGGTTGGCGGCTCCGGCATCTCTATTGAAGAGTTTTTATCAACGGCTGTTATGGAGTGGGTAAAATAAAGATATTGGAGTTTATATTTGAGGGGGCAGGTTTCGTATGTGGATAATCTGCTGTGGGAATAGAGGGGTATAAGGTTTAACCTCCTTATTTTGTCAGACAAACAATACTATTTTTAAGGACAAAATACCAGAGGGCTGCGACAAAGGTTGGTCAGTGGGGTTTAATAATTTTGAGTAATTTGTAAAGAAACTGCTGGTCGGTGGAATCGGCATCTCTATTGAGGAGTTTTTGTCAACGGCTGTCATGAAGTAGGTAGGGTGAAAAGATGGGAGGAAAAATCCAGAAGGTGCAATACCTCTGATACATGCCAATCAGAGCAGTTTAAATAGAACTGCCCATTTTATTACTCGGGTATTGTTTAGATAGCAAAAACCTGTTGACAAAGCGATAGTACAGCAGCATATTTTAAACCATGAAAGATAATATTTCGCATACTGAAATAAATTACATAAAACGCAGGTTGGCGCCAATAATGAGGCAAACTACCGCAATATTCTCTGTTGTCGTGGTGACTGGAGCGCGGCAGGTAGGTAAAAGCACCATGCTTCGGAATGAATTTCAGGACTTTGCCTATATAACCATGGATGACTATGACATTATGGAAAGGGCACGGCTCGACCCCCAGTCGCTTTGGAGAGATAAGGATTGCATTATAATTGACGAGGCATTATGCAAATGCCAAATTAGGATCTATGAGGTATGCTCACCTTGCACCAAGCCATAAGGCTAAAGCAGTAGATGTGATGGACAAGACTTTGCACGGGGAAAAGTATCACAATTTTATCACAGTAAGGGGTTTCAACGGTGTTTCTAATGTCGTATAATTCTGCAATCCCTTGATTTTTCTGGTGGAGCTGAGGGGGATCGAACCCCTGACCTACAGACTGCCAGCCTGTCGCTCTCCCAACTGAGCTACAGCCCCATTACCATTCTCTGAGATTAAAAATATCATCACACAATTACATTGTCAACCCCCATTTTACCTCCCAAAAATAGACATTGATTTTTGGGGAAACCTGCAAGTTGGCTGCCAGACGAGGCAGCGGACAATTTTTGAGACGAGCCGTATGTTCACCGATACGGTGAGGAATAAAAATTGGCCGATAACGAAGTATGGCAGCCAAATCGCAGGTTTGTAAAATAGCGAGGTTTTTAATCGCTATTTTACGGTTACCTATACCTTTGCCCGAAAATATCTTTTTGCTGTTGCTGCCTGCCCCGCCTACAAACCTGGTGGGACAGGCATCTTGCCTATCATCACAGGCTGGAAGCCTGTGCCACTGGCGGGGCAGGCAGCAGCGAGATTTTCATGCCCCTTTGTAAGATAAGCCTCCTGTAGGTTCATATTTAGTCCCGTCATAGATTGACAACTGTTTTACTGGGTGGTATTTTATAATCATGTCTTTTAAATCAGGTTTTGTTTCAATAATAGGGAGTCCGAATGTCGGGAAATCAACACTCCTGAATATTCTCGTGGGTGAAAAGGTTGCAATTGTATCCACAAAACCGCAGACCACGCGTAATAAGATAACGGGCATAAAAAACCTTAAAGACTGCCAGATCATTTTTCTGGACACACCCGGCATACACAGGACAAAATCAGAATTTAACGCGATGATGATGAAACAGGCACTGTCTTCGCTTAGGGATGTCGACATAATTATTTACATGATCGCTGCTAATAAACCACTGGACGATAACGAGAGATATAACATTAGTCTCTTAAAACGTGTTAAAAATCCTGTAATCCTGTGCATAAACAAAATAGACCTTATTAAGAAGGACACACTGCTGCCCATTATTAAGGGATATTCCAGCCTGCATAAATTTGAAGAGGTTATACCAATATCCTGCATAAAGAATGACGGTATAGACATACTGCTTGAAAAGGTTATAGGATTACTGCCAGAGGGTCCAAAATATTTCCCTGAAGACATATTGACTGACCTGCCTGAAAAATTTCTTGCTGCAGAGATTATAAGGGAAAAGGTCTTTGAACTCACTAAAGAGGAGGTACCTTATTCCACTGCTATCCAGATAGAAGAGTTCAGGGAAGAAACAGGGAAAAATCTTGTGCGGATAATGGCAGCAATAAATGTGGAAAGAGAATCACAAAAGGGCATCATAATCGGTAAAAAAGGCAGTATGCTGAAAGAGATAGGCACCCGTGCAAGGCTTGATATAGAGAAACTCCTTGGGACAAGGGTTTTCTTAAAACTTTTTGTGCGGGTTCAGGAAAAGTGGACTGAAGATACAAGGGTGTTAAGGGAGTTTGGGTATTTCAGATGAAACCAATTGTTGCAATAGTCGGCAGACCCAATGTTGGCAAATCATGTCTGTTTAACAGGATAGTCGGCAGGAAAAAGGCTATTGTTCTGGATGAGCCGGGTGTAACAAGGGATTTAAACTACGGAGATGTAACTGATAAAGATATTTCTTTTACACTTATTGACACAGGCGGCTTTGAACCTGATGCAAAGGACAAAATGTTCTCCATGGTAAGAGAACAGGCACAGATGGCTATTGAAGAATCTGATATAATTATATTCCTGATGGATGCACGGGCAGGGCTTACATTAAATGATATAGATGTTGCTTCCATCCTGAGAAAAACTTCAAAGCCCGTAATATATACAGTAAATAAGGTTGATACACCTGCAGTCGGAAACAAACTCGGAGATTTCTTTAAACTCGGGATGGAAGAGATAATACCTGTTTCTGCAGAGCACGGCATAGGCATTGATGAACTTATAGATAAAATAAGGCTCCTCGTCCCTGCCGGAGAATATATTGATGAGGATGATGAAAGAATAAGGATTGCGGTTGTCGGGAGACCTAATGTCGGAAAATCAACACTGGTCAACAAACTGGTCGGCTATGAAAGGGTTATGGTAAGCAATATCCCAGGCACAACCAGAGATGCCATTGACACATCTTTTGAAATGGGCAAAAGGAAATACATCCTTATAGATACAGCAGGGATAAGGCAGAAGGGTAAGATAAGCAGAACCATTGAAAGGTACGCTGTTGTGCACGCGATAAGGAGTATCGAGCGGTGTGATGTGGCGCTCATCCTTATAGATGCTGTAGAGGGAATCACAGAGCAGGATGAAAGGATAGCAGGCATAGCCTATGAAAAGGGGAAGGGATGCATCCTCGTCATTAATAAATGGGATGCTGTTGAAAAAGAAACAAACACAGCAAAGGAATACGAGGAGAGGATTAAGTGGAAGGCAAAGTTCCTTCAGTTCGCACCTGTCGTCTTTGTATCCGCACTAACAGGACAGCGCATCAACAAAATAATTGCAGTTGTCGATGAGGTTGCAGCACAACTTTCTACGAGGGTGCAGACATCCTTGCTGAACAAGTTTTTTAATAAATTTACGAAGGCACCCCAACCGCCGCGGTATAAAAATAAAGAGATTAAAGTTTACTATATAACACAGACCTCTATCAACCCGCCGACATTTGTGGCTTTCACAAACTACCCTGAAGGTATCCACCTTTCCTATGAGAGATTTCTGATAAACAGAATAAGGGAAGAGTTCGGTCTTGATAAAATTCCTGTAAAACTTATCTTTAAGAAGAGATAGTAAGAACTATAACCCGTATTTCTCAAATTTATACCTCAAAGACCTGAAACTCAGCCCGAGGAGTTTTGCTGCCTTAGTTTTTACACCGCCTGACATTTTAAGTGCCTTCAGAAACATTTCCTTTTCGTATGATTCTATGGTCTTTTCAAGGTTAAAGTCAGATGGCAGAATTTCTGTAATATGAAACGGCAGCCGAGTAAGTCTTTTCTTTTCAAGGTTAAAGTCAGATGGCAGAATTTCTGTAATAGAATACCGTAAGTTTTCCGGCAAACTTTCAGGAAGTATTATGTCAGATGCCTCTAGCGCCACAGCCCGTTCAATAATATTTTCAAGTTCTCTGACATTCCCGGGGTAGTTGTAATGCAATAGAATTTTCACAGCCTCCTCTGATATCTTTTTTATATCCTTGCCGAGTTCTTTCCTATATTTTTCAAGAAAATGGTCTGCCAGCATAGGGACATCCTCTCTTCTTTCCCGCAAGGCAGGTATATATATAGGTATGACATTAAGCCTGTAAAACAGGTCCTCCCTGAATCTACCTTCTTTCACCTCATCCTCAATATCCCTGTTGGACGCAGCAATTATGCGGACATCCACTGATATATCATCTATACCGCCGACCCTCCTGAAACTCCTTTCCTGTATAACCCGTAAGAGTTTGACCTGTGTGTGAAGAGGAAGTTCTGTAATCTCATCCAGAAATATCGTACCGCTGTTTGCTGCTTCAAAAAGGCCGCTCTTATTTGCAATTGCACCTGTAAATGCACCTTTCTGATGCCCGAACATCTCACTTTCTATCAGGTTTTCAGGGATTGCGCCACAGTTTACAGCAATAAAAGTGGCACCCTTCCTGTCCCCCTCGTAATGGATTGCCCTTGCAACAAGTTCCTTACCTGTACCGCTTTCGCCTGTAATAAGGATATTGCTTTTTGTAGAAGCAACCCTTTTTATTAAATTATATATATCTACCATCTTTGAACTTATACCTATCAGGTTTGCAAAACCGTACTTTTGTTTTAACTCCTTCTTAAGAACGATATTCTCCTTTTCCAGTTGCCGCATATCCAGTGCCTTTCGCACAATGAGTTTTACCTCATCCACATTAAACGGCTTTGAAATATAATCATACGCACCTACCTTCATTGCCTTTACCGCATTATCAATGCTTGCATATGCTGTAATAACAATGACAGTTGTTTCAGGGCATACCTCTTTTACCTTTTCCACAAACGAGACACCATCCATACCCCCCATCTTTATATCAGTAATGATGAGGTCAAATGTCCCCTTGTCACACAGGGCAAGTCCATCCTCTGCAGACGTTGAGGTGGCTACCTTGTAGCCTTCTTTCTTGAACATTATCTCAAGGAAGTCCCTCATGCTTTTTTCATCATCAACTATGAGTAGTTTCTCTTCTTTTGCCATTTTCTAGTCCCCCTTCCTTGCAAGTGGAAGACACATCTTAAATGCAGTCCCTTTCCCTTTTTCACTCTCCGCAACTATTGTTCCGCTGTGGCTATCTATAACCCTGTGGACTATCGCGAGACCAAGTCCTGTCCCTCCATCCTTTGTTGTAAAGAACGGATCAAATATATTGTCTATATCCTTTTCGTCAATACCTCTCCCTGTATCAGAGACAGTTATTTCTATGGAATGCGGCTGTAATCTATGTCGTCCTGCATGGATAAACAGCCTCCCCCCACCTGGCATTGCATGCTGGGCATTCAAAAATAGATTCCAGAAGACCTGCTTCATGCTCCGCTGGTCTGCCAGAATTTTGAGGTTATCCTCAATCTCTGTAAATATATCTATACTACCGGCACCAGGGCTGTTTTTAAACATCTCAACGATTTCTTCTATCAGGTTTTTTATATCAACTTCAACCTTTTTAGGCGGTGCAGGTTTGGCAAACAAAAGAAAGTCCGTAATCAGCAGATTAAGCCTGTTTGTCTCCCGGAGTGCGATATCCATCAGATGTAAATCATCCCCGGCAAGTTTAAGGTCATGTTTCAAAACCTGTATCGAGCCGTTTATAGAAGCAAGGGGGTTTCTGATTTCATGCGCCAGACCTGCAGCAAGTTCGCCAAGAGACTTGAGCCTTTCATCCCTCCTCATCCTCTCTTCTATGTCCTTTAACGAAGTCAAGTCCCGGACTATCAGAATATAACCCGTCTCTTTGCCCGTTTCATCCTTCATCTCTGACACTGTAAACCCCAGATAAAGTCTTTGTCCGTCCCTCCTTTCAAAAGTTATTTCACCTCTCAAAAAAGATAGCAGTATGGCATTTTTAAAAGAATCACCCTCTGTAAGCCCTGTAAAAAAATCACCAAGCCTTTTATTATATACCTCACTCATTGCATATCCTGTTATTCTTTCTGCCGCCATGTTAAAAGAGGTTATCCTTAAACCTTTATCCACTGTAATTATACCGCTCGAGATATTTTCAATGATGTATTTATTGAGAGACTCAAGCCTCCTGAAATCTATATCTTTATTCTTCAGTTCCTTCTCAACACGCGCCATCCTTTCTGCCAGGTAACCGCTTAAGAATGCAATTGTAAAAAATGCTGCAATGTTTGTAAAAAGAGTGGTTAAAAACTCTTCTCTGCTTCTTACGATATTCCATGTAACTATCTGGTAGTCGGCAGGCAGTATGCCATAGAAATCTGCATCTATCAGAATACCGTAAAATATGGTGCTTGCTGCCGCAGCATAAAACCCGCCAACCCGCTTAAGCAGGATGCTCCCGCTTATTATGGAGAAGAAATAAAGGATGGACAGTATACTGCCCATACCGCCGGTAATATAAACAGCAGCGGTTATAATAAAGATGTCCATAAATATCTGCAGGTATGTAAAGAGAATGAGGTTGTTTATCCACCTCATCAAAATGCCGTAAAGGATGGACGTACCTGATATGATTATAACAATAAAATAGAACGGATAGAGATTTGCATCAAAAAACAGGACCCTTGTGATCTGGAACCAGCTTGTGGTGCCGAGGAACAGGATTGCAAGCGCCACCCTCATTATCATTAACCACTGGAGTCTTACTTTTAGAAGGGATTGAGTATCATGGGTATCTGGCATATAAAAAGCGAGGTAAAAATTGGAAATTGAAGATTGGAAATTCCTGAACCTATCAGGAATGATGCACTCGTAAAAAGTCGTCATACCCGCGAAGGCGGGTATCCAGAGCTGGTGCAACTACTTGAAAAGACTGGATTCCCGTTTTCACGGGAATGACAAATATATGTGTTTTCAGACTTTTTACGAACTCATCAGGAATAGGTTTTAAATTTTTAAATTCACAATTTGTATTTTGAATTTTCTATACACAGCGTCACAAGTAAATCAGCATACAGAGCGTCAGAACAAAGCAGACCAAGGCGCAACGAAGGCGAGGAGTGAGGCGTATTTTAAGCATACGCCGCAACGACGAGCCGAGGAGCAACGCAGGTATGCGAAGTTATGACGCTCTGTATAATTATCCTCCTCCCATGATTGCCTCTCCCATCTTGAATATGGGCAAATACATAGCAACAACAAGTCCGCCTATCACAACACCGAGGAATGCCATGAGCATGGGCTCCATTGCTGACATCAGTGCCTCTACTGCGGTATCAACCTCTTCTTCATAAAAATCTGCAATCTTGTTCAACATCGTGTCTAAAGCGCCTGCTGCCTCACCTACGCTTATCATCTGTACAACCATTGAGGGAAATACCTTTGTTTCAGCAAGCGGCTCTGCAAGTGTCTTACCCTGACTAAGTGCAGTCCTCGTCTTCATAACCGCCTCTTCAATAACCTTGTTGCCTGCTGTTTTTGCAACTATCTCCAATGCCTCAAGTATGGGAACACCGCTGGATACCATTGTGCCCAGTGTCCTTGTAAATCGTGCAACTGCTGTTTTTCTGATAAGTGGACCAAAAAGAGGCAGTTTTAAAAATATCTTATCAGTTATGTATTTACCCTTCGGATTTTTTCGTATCTGCTTATAAATTGCAATAATACCTGCAACACCTGCTATAAACATATACCAGTATTTCTTTAAGGCTTCACTTAAATTTACAACCATCTGAGTCGGTACAGGGAGCTGCGCCCCAAAACCTGTAAACATACTTGTAAAAACAGGCACAACATATATTAAAATGACTGTTACAACAATACCGGCAATAACCATGACTATCGCAGGATAGGTCATCGCACCCTTAACCTTGCCCTTAATCTTCTCAGACTTCTCCATAAAACTTGCAAGCCTGCCAAGTATGGTATCAAGGATACCGCCGACCTCCCCTGCTGCGACAAGGTTTACATACAGGTCGTCAAATACTTTTGGGTGTTTTCTGAGCGCATCAGCGAATGTCGTGCCGCCTTCTACACTGTTTTTTATAGCAAGGAGCGCCTTTTTAAAGGTCTTGTTCTCCTGCTGACTGGAAAGTATGTCAAGACACTGAACAAGTGGAAGTCCGGCATCTATCATTGTTGCAAACTGTCTCGTGAATATTACTATCTCCTTTGTAGAAACCTTGCCGCCAAGACCCGGAAATTTGAACCCTCCCCCCTTTTCTGAAATAGTTGCCGGGACGATCTGCTGTCTTCGGAGTGCAGTGTTTGCAGCAGCGAGGTTTGCTGCATCTATCACGCCTTTTCTTGCCTCGCCCCTCAGTGTCTTCCCTACATATACAAAGGTTGGCATAGTAACCTCCTTCGCTTCGCTTCTCTTACCTTCCCATCCCGCCGGGTCTTCCACCGCCCTGATTCGTCATCATCTGCCTTAATTCATCAGGGTCAGAACTCCTGTTAATCGCCTCTTCAAGTGTAATAAACCTTCTTTGGTATAATGCAAACAAAGACTGGTTCATTGTCTGCATGCCGAATTTAGCCTGTCCTACCTGCATCTGCGAATATATCTGATGCAATTTGTCTTCTCTTATCAGGTTCCTTATGGCAGCGTTCGGTATCATTATCTCACATGCAGCAACCCTCCCCCTCCCGTCTGCACGCGGTAAAAGGAGTTGCGATATAACCCCTTCCAGCACAAAAGAAAGTTGTGCCCTTATCTGAGGCTGCTGGCCTGATGGGAATACATCTATTATCCTGTTTATTGTCTGCACGCATGAATTTGTATGGAGCGTTGCAAAACATAAATGCCCTGTCTCTGCAACAGTGAGCGCGACCTCAATGGTCTCCATATCCCTCATTTCACCCAGAAGGACAATATCAGGGTCCTGCCTTAATACATGCTTCAGGGCATTTTTAAATGAAAATGTATCAGCGCCTACCTCCCTCTGGTTCACAAGCGCTGACTTTGACTGATGGATATACTCAATAGGGTCTTCTATAGTCATGATATGTTCGTGCCTTTCCTGATTTATCTTATCTATCATTGCAGCAAGTGTAGATGATTTTCCGCTTCCTGTAGGACCCGTCACAAGGACAAGTCCCCTCGGTTTCTTTGTAAGTTCTTCCAACGCCTGTGGCAGCCCCAGCTCCTGAAGGGTTTTAATCTTGAACGGTATTGTCCTGAACGCAGCACCGGTTGCCCCTCTCTGAATAAAAAGATTACCGCGGAACCTGCTTAAGCCCTTTATACCGAATGAAAAATCAAGTTCGTTATCTTCCTCAAATTTATGTTTCTGCGCATCTATCAGGATACTATAGCACATCTGTTTTGTATCAGCAGATGTAAGCACAGGCATATCACCCATATTTATCAGTTTGCCATTTATCCTGAACCGCGGCGGCGAGCCTGCGGTTATGTGCAGGTCAGATGCACCGTTATCTATCATAATCTTTAAGAGTTCCTGAAGATTTAATTTCTTTTCCTGCTGCTGATTTTCAGACATTTTTTCTCCTGTTTTATCTTATCCATTGCCCATGTCGCATAGAGCATAGTTACCAGTTGGCACAACTGCCCACTGCCAACTGTCCACTAATCCCTAGTTCTTCAATCCGCCATTGTAACCCTTACTACCTCTTCAATTGTTGTAACACCTTCCTTTATCTTTGTTATACCGCTCATCCTTAATGACTTCATACCCTGCCGTATCGCTTCCCTCTTCAATTCTGCACCTGATGCCCCGCTTAATATTGCCTCTTTCAAAGCCTCTCCTAACGGCATAACCTCATAAAGAGCAATCCTTCCTTTATAACCTGTCCCGCCGCATGTAGGACACCCCTTCCCTTTCATACATTTGAATGTCGCAGCATTTTCAGGGGACACACCTATGTCTACCAGTGCCTGTACAGGAACCTTGACAGGTTCTTTGCATTCACTGCATACCTTTCTGGCAAGCCTCTGCGCAAGTATAAGATTTGTTGCAGATGCAATAAGGAATGGTTCAATACCCATATTTAAAAGTCTATTTACAGTTGATGGCGCATCATTTGTATGAAGTGTGGAAAGCACAAGATGCCCTGTTAGCGCTGCCTTGACTGCTATTTCAGCGGTTTCATAATCCCTTATCTCACCGACCATTATTATATCAGGGTCCTGCCTTAAAAATGACCGAAGCGCCGCTGCAAAGTTGAGCCCTATCGCCTCATGCATCTGAACTTGATTTATGCCCATGAGATTGAATTCCACAGGGTCTTCTGCTGTGGATATGTTTTCAGTAATTTTATTCAAGTCTGAAAGCGCTGAATAGAGTGTTGTTGTCTTTCCGCTTCCGGTAGGACCCGTCACCAGAACCATTCCCCACGGTTTATGAATAGCATCCAAAAAATCCTTTAAAGGCTTTTCATCAAAACCAAGTTTTGTCATGTCCAGTTGGAGGTTGGACTTGTCAAGGAGCCTCATGCATACCTTTTCGCCAAAAAGTGTCGGCAGCACAGAGACCCTGTAATCCATCTCCTTGCCTCCGCCGAGTTTCATCTTTATCCTTCCATCCTGAGGCAGCCTCCTTTCAGCAATATCAAGATTGGACATTATCTTTATTCTTGAAACAATTGCATTCTTGAGTTTCATCGGAGGCTTCATGACCTCCTTCAGAACACCGTCAAGGCGGTAGCGCACCCTGAATGACTTTTCATAAGGCTCTATATGAATATCGCTAGCCTTAATTTTTATAGGGTCTGTCAGTATCTTGTTGACCAGTTTGATTATCGGGGCATCTTCTGCGCCTTTTTTAAGGTCTGTTAAATCAATATCCTCTTCATCCTGAACAACCTCAAGGTCTTCACCCTCAAAGCCTGCAAGTAAATCCTCTGTCTTTTCCTCTATCTCTTCTGGAGGCGTCTCATGCTGTTTTTCTATAGCAGCCTCAATCGCTGCCTCTGATGCAATGACTGTATCAACAGTGTAACCTGTAAGAAACTTTATATCATCTATTGCAAATATATTGGAAGGGTCAGCCATTGCTACCACAAGTGTAGAACCTGCCCTGCTTACAGGGAGTATCTGATATTTCTTGCACACATCCTCAGGGACAAGTTTTATAACTTCGCGGTCTATCTCTAAAGTTGCAAGATCTATGGCAGGGATTCCATACTGTTTGCTCAGGAAGGTGGTTAAATTGCTTTCCGTAATAAATTTGAACCTGATAAGGATTGCACCAAGTTTGCCGCCGCTTATGCGCTGCTCTTCAACAGCCTTTTTTACTTGTTCAGGGGTAATTACCTTCTCCCTTACAAGAAGGTCACCAAGTCTGTCAGCCATATGTACACTCTCCGGCGAATAATTTACTTATTCTACCCGCTTTTAGATGCTAATAAAAAAGAATAGAATTGTCAAGGCTAATGGCTTTTCATGTATTTCTGCCTGCACTCATCGCTGCAGAAGTAATGCATATCATCACCATTCCTGACCCTCAATGCAGAACCCCTTGGGAAATAGGTATTGCATACCGGGTCTAAAACCATATCTTCCTCATCTGCAGAAGATTCGTTATTTTTCTTTTTCAAAACAACCTTCCCCGGATAAAGATACATCTTAACTATATTATAAACCAGTAATATCAGGACTATGTATATTATAAACCGCATCAGGTATCCTCAAATCTTAAAACCTTTTTTTTATCCTTAAGACCTGAAATCATTTCGCTGATACTCCTATTCAGAACAGGATGAACAAACAAAGGGTCTATATCAAGGAACGGTATCAAGACAAACGCCCTTTCGTGAAGGAGCGGATGTGGTATGATCAGTGCATCGTAGTTGACTATTGTATCACCGAAAAAAAGTATATCAATATCAATAAGCCGCGGGGCATACCTTTTATTCTTTCCCTGATTAAGACTTTCAGGGACATGCTTTCTTCCGAGTCCTGCCTCAACCTTCTTGAGTTGTTCAAAAAATATTTCAACAGGCAGCGAGGTTTCTACCTTTGCAATGCAATTCACAAACCATGCCTGCTCTGTATTACCCCATGGTTCAGTCTTATAAAGGTGCGACATTTTTACTATTTTAATCTTTTCATGCCTGCCAATTAAATCCAGAGCCTTTCTTATATTGTCAACACCATTACCTATATTAGAGCCTATACTGAGAAAGGTAGTATGCATAAAATATAGACTATTGATACAAGACTCTAGACTATGGTCTGGTTTTTTGCGGTTTTAAAATTCAAGGTCAAGTTCCTCCAGCCTCTTTTTCATCTCTCCCACGACTCTCCTCTCCTCCTCCTCATTCTTTGCTGTAAAGGTTGCCGAAAGTCTCAAATAGTTCCCCACATCATCCCATGGCACAGTTGATATGAGTTTCTCTGTAATGAGATATTCGGAGACATCCTCGGCACTCCTGAACCTTATACCCTTTTTTATACCCTTCGGCGCTCTTACATAGAGATAAAAAGAACCTTTGGGCATTTGCGCATCAAAACCGACAGAGTTGAGGGCATCAACCATCTGCTCAAGTCTTCTCTTGTATTTCTGAGAAATCTTCTCCGTCATTTCAGGGTGATCAAGCGCATAAATGCCTGCCTTCTGTATGGCTATAAACTGCCCTGAATCACAGTTGTCCTTGATATTGGCGAATGCACTTATGACCCTTTCATTTCCAGCGAGAAATGCGAGCCTCCATCCTGTCATATTAAATGCCTTTGAGAAAGAATGAATTTCAACACCCACATCTTTTGCGCCCGTTACAGAGAGGAAACTGAGCGGTTTAGAGTTAAAACTGAGTGCAGCATATGCCGCATCATGCACAACCACTATGTTGTTCCTTTTTGCAAACCCAACAACTTCTTTAAAAAACTCCTTTGTTGCAGCAGCGCCTGTAGGATTATTCGGATAGTTTATATAAAGGAGTTTTGCCTTTTTCAGGTCGCTTGTATTTACTCCTCCCAGGTCGGGAAGAAATTTATTCTTTTCCTTAAGTGGAAGGGTTACAACCTTGCCGCCATACCATCTTGTATGCGTTGCAAGTACAGGATAACCGGGGACAGTAACCAGCGCAGCATCACCCTCGTTTATGAATGCAGCAGGTATCATTGCAAGGGCAGGCTTGCTCCCTATGGAATGTATCACTTCCTTTGAAGGGTCAATATCCTTTACTCCATAAACCTTTTCCATATATTTAACTGCCGCATCCTTGAGTTCCTGTATTCCGTTGTCCGCATAACCCCTGTTCTCAGGTTTTGCACACTCTATCTTAAGCGCCTCCACAACCATTGGGAGTGCCATCTCATCAGGCTCACCTACACCAAAATCAAGGAGTTCCACATTAGGATGCGACTTGCGCGCCTGAGCCTTTGCCCTCTTTATCTTTTCAAATTTGTAAATCTTTGTCTCTTTGCCAAATGTCTCCCCTCCTATCCTCTCGGCAAAGAGGTTCTGGATATAACTCTCTGACACAATCATACCTCCTTTAAGGAACTCACTCTATTTATAAGCCTACCAATACCTTCAATCCTTACTTCAACAATATCACCCGGCTTCATCTTTCCCACACCGGATGGTGTACCTGTTGCAATCACATCTCCGGGGCAGAGTGTCATAACACAGGAAACAAAACTTAGCAAATGATAAACATCAAATATCATATCACTTGTAAATGTATCCTGTCTCTTCTCTCCGTTAAGGTATGTTTCTATACGCACATTTTCAGGGTTTAAATCTGTTTCTACCCATGGCCCAATCGGCGCAAATGTATCAAAACCCTTTGCACGTGTATACTGAATATCCTTACCCTGCAAATCCCTTGCAGTCACATCATTTATGCATGTATAGCCGAGTATATAGTCTTTTGCATCCTCCTTTTTTACCATGTGCGCCTTTTTGCGGATAACAACTGCAAGTTCCCCTTCGTAATCAACGCGATGGGACATATGATGCGGATAAATAATCTCATCACCATGCCCTATTACTGCGGTAGACGGTTTCAGAAAGAGCATTGGCTCTTCAGGCAAGGGTTTGCTGAATTCAGCGGCATGAGCCTTGTAATTCAAGCCTATTGCAACAACCTTTGACGGTTCACACGGTGCAAGGAGTTTTACATCTTTGAGTTTACTGATGATAGATGTTTTTTTAAAACTGCCAAAGATATTACCTTCTATTTCAATAATATCTTCACCTTCAACAATGCCGTATTTGATTAAACCATTTTTTAAAAACCGTGCAAGTTTCAAAAACCAACTCCTTTCGCAAACATCATCTTTTAACAGGTTGTTGAAAAAGCCGTCATTGCGAGAAATGATAGCGACTTAGTAGGCTGTTGAAAAAGACCTCAACAGCCATGATTACACAGATTTATAAAAACGATTACACAGATAATTTAATAGGTTAAATCTGTGTAATCTATATTTTTTATCTGTGTAATCAGAGATTGTTGAGTTTTTCAACAAGCTCTTAGTAGATTGTTTCTATGATAGCAAAGTTTGAAAGACAAGAAAATATCCATTAAAGTGGTGCTTGATTTTAAAAACTTTAAACTCATCAAAAACCTTTTTGCCAAATACATGCCCTGCTTTACCAATTATATCACTTTCATCTTTATCAGAATGGCACGGCAAAATAAGATTCAGCGTATCATCTTTTATTTCCGGGTATTTCTTTGGATTCAAAATATTCCCTTCGGCTTTAACCTCTGTCATAACCCTGAATCTTAATTTGACAGATGCCTTTTCAACATTCCTGACCTTGCTAAAATTCTCCTGCTTTGAAAAGATTGAAAGAAGAGATTTTTTTAAATCATCAGAAATTTCCATTTTGCTCTCTTTTAACCGCTCTTCTAAAACCTGTGAAAAAGACTGGTTTATTAAACTATCCACACCTATGGTCTCAAAGAAACTTCCATATACCAGGCAAACCTTAGTATGCCCTTTCTTTCTGCCCCTCACCAGGTAAAATACATTTCTAACAGGCAGAGAATAAATATCATCCCCAGCCTTTTCCATCTGCTGCTTAATAATACTGCTGTCGCTTGTTATTATTTGTGATATTTCTTTTTTCCGTGTGGGTATTGTTGAATTAAATGAAGAGACCGTATAGGAATCGCTATCTTTTAGTTCAATGAGTTCACCGCCGGTAAATCTCTCTTTTGTTTTATTGACCCTGATTGCCATATCAGGAAATTGACCTTCGTTTCTGCAAGACAATAATCTAACATCATATGGAAATTCACTTAGTTTCTTAACCTTGTTTAAAAGGTATTTTTTTGCAGCAAGTGATTTGAAAAAATAATATATAGAATACATTTCTACTCTACCTGAATAAATAGGCTTGTTTATTTTTCCTAACATTCAAACTGCCTTTAATATCCATCTCCCATATCTGCTCTAAATTTTCCGTATATCTATAGTCCTTGTAATATTTCTGGATATCATCTGCCTCTCTAATATTTTCCAGCCTATCTTCAATACACCTTGTATTTTTTTTATCAACCTCTATTCCAATTGAATTTCTTTTGAGTTGTTCTGCAGCAACCAGTGTCGTTCCTGTGCCCGCAAATGGATCTAAAACAGTATCTCCTATATTTGTTGAGGAAAGAATAATCCTTAACAAAAGCGCTAATGGGGCTTGCTGTTTGTGAAACCTTTCATTATCAGGCTTTCTTATTGCCTCATCACCTGCAAAATAGCCTGATGTAAGTTCCCTTATATCATCCCAGACATCTGTTGCATACATGCCGTTTTCCCGTTCAAACTTATATTCGGAAGGCAAAGGAGGATTGATGCGAAGTCTGTTAAAGACTCTGGTTTTTTTGCCCTTTATTGCAAAGGCAATAACCTGATAATGCTTGCCGAATTTATTACTGCACGGGACTGCTGAACTCTTCTTTTTCCATATTATCAAGTTTTGTAAATTCCATCCTGATTTTCTCAAGGCTTCTAATACATATTCTGCGTTTTTTTCCCTCTGCATAAAATAAATTGCCCCGCCTTGAGAGGTAAGTCCATATATATTTGAGCATATATCATGCATCCAGCGCCAATAAACCTCGTCAGGAAGGTTGTCATTATGCTCTGCATAGTCTTTACCCTGATTAAATGGGGGGTCAAGAAATGTTAGGTCAATGCCTTTATAAACCCCGTTAGAAAGCCCATCCTTTCTAACGGGGTAAAAGTCAATCTTCTTGAACTTTTTATAATCAAGTTCCTTTTTGCAATCGCCATTTATTATTTTATAAGCCATAGTTTTTCAGTCCCTAATCCCCAGCCCCTAGTCCCTGCCTTTCTCCACCATTGCTTTAATCTTCAGCCTCAAGGCATTCAATTTTATAAATCCCTCCGCATCTTTCTGGTCATATACAACATCCTCTTCAAATGTTGCAAAGTCAGGGTGGTATAATGATTTTGAGGATTTTCTGCCAACCACATCGCAGTTTCCCTTATACAATTTTAAACGCGCTGCCCCTGTTACATTTTTTGCAGCCTCATCAATCAACTTTTGAAGGAGTTCTCTTTCAGGCGAATACCAGTAGCCGTAATAGACAAGTTCAGCATATCTTGAAATCATGCTGTCTCTAATGTGCATTACCTCTCTATCCATTGTTATTGATTCAACAGCCCTTCTTGCCGCATGGAGTATTGTGCCTCCGGGGGTTTCATACACGCCCCTTGACTTCATGCCGACATATCTATTCTCAACCATATCAATCCTTCCAATGCCGTTCTCGCCGCCGATTTTATTCAGGAGCGCTAACAACTTTGCAGGTGATAATCTCTTGCCGTCAACTTTAACCGGATTGCCGTTTTCAAAATCTATCTCAACATATCTTGGCTTATTCGGCGACTTCTCAGGCGAAACGCTCAATACAAACATATCCTCCGGAGGCTCAGCCCATGGGTCTTCAAGTATGCCGCCTTCAAAACTTATGTGGAACAGATTTCTGTCTGAACTATACGGTTTTGACTTTGTTGCAGTAACAGGTATGCCGTGTTTTTCTGCATAATCAATTAAATCCGTTCTTGATTTCATATCCCATTCGCGCCAAGGCGCAATAACCTTGATATGCGGGTCTATTGCATAATAGGTAAGTTCAAAGCGAATCTGATCATTTCCTTTGCCGGTAGAGCCGTGACAGACAGCATCTGCCTTTTCCTTTTTTGCAATATCCATCTGTGCCTTTGCAATGAGGGGGCGGGCTATTGATGTCCCAAGCAAATATCTGCCTTCATAAACAGCGCCTGCCCGAAGCATTGGAAATATAAAATCCCGGACAAATTCTTCTTTCAAATCCTTTATATAAATCTTTTTAGCGCCTGTGGCTATGGCCTTTTTCTTAAGCGGCGCAAGCTCCTCTCCTTGTCCCAAATCAGCGGCAAATGCAATCACATCGCATCCATAATTTTCAACAAGCCATTTTATTATTACAGATGTGTCAAGCCCGCCGGAGTAGGCTAAAATAACTTTTTTGATATTGCTTTTCATATTTTCTCCTCTCACTGTAAAAGTTTCACCCATATATCACAGCAGGTATTTTGTCCTGCAAAGGCAAACCGTCTGGATTGGAGGCTTTTAGAGGCAACGGGTTTGCCGGCAGGGCAAAATACCGTGTCAATAGTTCATTTTTCAATGGGGTTTATCAGCAGTATCTCCAGCACTGCCTTCTGAACATGCAGCCGGTTCTCCGCCTGATCAAATACAACCGATTGGCTGCCTTCCATAACCTCGTCTGTTATTTCTTCTCCCCTGTGCGCGGGCAGGCAGTGCATGACAATGGCATCTTTTTTTGCAAGTTTTAAAACATCTTTATTTATCTGATAGCCCTTAAAATCTTTAAGCCTTTTCTCTCTTTCATCTTCCTGCCCCATGCTTGCCCAAACATCTGTATTCAAAACATCAGCGCCATCTGCCGCATCTTTTGGGTCTTTCAAAACCTTAATCTCTGATTTTGCCTCTTTTTGCGCATGCTCAAGTATCTTTTTATCAGGTTCATATCCTTTTGGACATGCAAGAAACAAATTAAAGCCCAGAATGCTTGCAGCCTCAATCCATGAATTCGCCATATTGTTGCCGTCACCTATCCATGCAATCTTTAATCCTTTATAATCACCTTTTTTCTCTATTATAGTGAACATATCTGTTAAGACCTGACATGGGTGATGCAAATCTGTAAGACCGTTTATAACAGGTATCTCCGAATACCTTGCAAACTCATCCACAATATCATGGCCAAATGTTCTGATAACAACAGCGTCCAGATACCTTGACAAAACCCGCGCAGTATCCTTTATCGGCTCGCCTCTGCCCATTTGCGAATCCCTGCTGCTTATGAATATCGTATTGCCTCCGAGTTGATACATGGCTGCCTCAAACGAGACACGGGTTCTTGTTGATGCCTTTTCAAATATGAGCCCAAGCGTCTTACCGATAAGCGGCTTGTAAGGCATGCCCCTTTTATGATTACCTTTGAGAATGCGGCTTCTCTCAAAGATTTCATCAATCTCATGTCTTGTTAAGTCTGATATTTTGAGTAAATCTTTTTTCAAGATTGCACCCCGTCCAGAATCGGCATCAGAATTTCAAGCATCTCATCCACTTCATCTTTTGTAACAACAAGCGGCGGGATAAACCGCAATATAGTGTCGGAAGTGCAGTTGATTAAAAGCCCATTTCCCATACAGGCATTCACAATGCTTGCGCCGGGGATAGTCAACTCCATGCCGATTATCAAGCCCTTTCCCCGCACCTCTTTGATGAAAGGATATTCTGCCTTTAATCCATTTAGTTTTTCAAAAAGATATTGCCCGACCTTCTGACAATTTTCCAGCATCCCTTCTTCTAACACTGCCTTTAATGCAGCGATGCCTGCTGCTGTGGCAAGCGGATTGCCTCCAAATGTGGACGCATGTGTACCGGGTGTAAAACTCTTTGCTATTTCATCAGTTGCAAGCATAGCGCCTATGGCAACGCCGCCTGCAAGCCCTTTTGCCAAAGTCATTATATCAGGGGAGACATTATAATTTTCATAAGCAAATAATTTTCCAGTGCGTCCCATGCCGACCTGAACCTCGTCAAATATAAGAAGGATTCCTTTGTCTTTGCAAAGCGCCTTCAAGTCTTTTAAATAATGAGTAGACGGGATATTTACGCCGCCTTCCCCCTGAATCGGCTCAACCATAACAGCGCATGTCTCTTGTGTAATTGCAGATTCCACTGCTTGGACATCATTAAAAGGAACATATATAAATTTCTCCAATAGCGGCTCAAAACCCTGTTGAAATTTCTTCTGCCCTGTTGCCGCAAGGGTTGCCATGGTCCTTCCGTGGAAGGATTTTTCCATTGTGATTATCTGAAAACGGTTTTCGCTTTTATCCTTGAAATATTTTCGCGCAAGTTTTATTGCAGCCTCATTCGCCTCTGCGCCTGAATTGCAGAAAAACACTTTATTGGCAAATGAATTTTTGCAGAGGAGTTCTGCGAGCCGCGCCTGCGGCTCAATATGATAGAGATTGGAAACATGGATGAGTTTTTCCGCCTGCTCCTGAATCGCCTCCACAACTCTAGGATGACAGTGCCCGAGATTGCAAACAGCAAGCCCTGCGACAAAGTCAAGATACTCTTTGCCGTCTATATCCCATACCCTGCACCAACTCCCCCTGACAAGGACAATAGGGAAGCGGTTGTATGTATTGGCAATATATTTGTTTGAGAGTTCTATGAGTTGTTTGCTGTCCATTTGAAAAATGTCTCAAACCTGAAGGTTTGAGTTACGGTCTCTTGCTGTAACTCAAGGCTTTAGCCTTGATACTTCATTTTATTTATATATCTCTGTCCCTATCCCTGCTGTGGTAAATATCTCAAGCAAGACTGCATGCTCAACCCTTCCGTCAATTATATGCGCCTTTGACACGCCTTCATTGAGCGCGTCAAAGCAGCAATTTAGTTTCGGGAGCATGCCTCCTGAAGCAATGCCTTTTTTTATAAGCGCCTTTGCCTGTTTTATGCTCAAGGTTGATATGAGTTCTTTGTCTTTATCCAGAACACCCTGCACATCTGTAAGGAGGATAAGTTTTTCTGCCTTTAATGCGCCGGCAATCCTGCCTGCAACTATGTCAGCATTTATGTTGTATGCCCTGCCATCCTCTCCAACGCCAACAGGCGCTATAACAGGTATGAATTTGTTTTTGTCCAGTGTTTCAATGACATTGGGATTGATAGACTTAACCGTACCTACCATGCCCATGTCCGTACCCTTTATCTTTAATTTCTTTGCTTTTATAAGATTGCCGTCCTTGCCGCTTAAACCGACTGCCTTGCCCCCAAAATGATTTATCATGCCGACTATTTCCTTATTCACACTGCCGCCAAGAACCATCTCAACAACATCCATTGTCTCCTCGTCAGTAACACGGATGCCCTTTACAAACTTTGATTCCTTGCCAAGTTTTTTTAAGAGTTCGCCTATCTGGGGACCGCCGCCGTGAACAATAACAGGATTTAAGCCCACATATTTCATAAGTATTATGTCGCGGGCAAAACTCTGCTTTAAGTTCTCTGCAACCATTGCGCTGCCGCCGTATTTTATAACAATGGTCTTGTCATAAAACTGTCTGATATACGGCAGAGAATCTAAAAGAGTTTTTACTTTTTCAATGTATTTTTGCATAAAAAGTATAGAGCATAGGGCATAGAGCATGGAGCATGGCGTTTTTGCCCCATGCCCCTTGCCCCATGCCATTATTAAAGTATATACCTGCTCAAGTCCTCATCCTTTATAATATCCTTGAGCCTGTCATTAACATATTTTGCATCTATTATAATCTCTTTTGATTTCATATCAGGCGCGTCAAATGATATTTCATCCAGAACCCTTTCCATTATGGTGTGAAGCCTCCTGGCGCCTATATTCTCCATTCTGTCATTCACAATAGTTGCAATCTCTGAAATCTCTGCAACCGCGTCTTCTGTGAAAGTGAGTTTTATATCTTCTGTTTCAAGGAGTGCCACATACTGTTTTGTCAGGGCGTTTTCAGGCTCTGTCAGAATTCTTATAAAATCATTCTTACCAAGCGGTTTTAACTCGACCCTTATGGGGAACCTCCCCTGAAATTCAGGTATCAGGTCAGAAGGTTTTGCAACATGGAATGCACCTGATGCAATGAACAGGACATGGTCTGTCTTTACCATGCCGTATTTTGTATTGACTGTTGAACCTTCCACAATCGGGAGTAAATCTCTCTGAACACCCTCCCTTGAAACATCAGGCCCATGCCCTGACTCCCTGCCTGCAATCTTATCTATTTCATCTATAAATACTATGCCTGACTGCTCAACCCTTTCAATCGCCTGTTTTACAACCTTTTCCATATCAACAAGCCTCTGTGTCTCCTCCTGAATAAGGAACTTCATGGCATCCGGAACCTTTAACTGCCTCCGCTTCGTCTTCTTCGGGAAGATATTCCCTATCATCTCTTTTATATTTATATCCATTTCTTCTATGCCAACAGGTGAGAATACCTCAACAACAGGCAACTTCTGTTCAGTTGTCTCCACCTCGACCACCCTCTCATCAAGTTTGCCTTCCAGTAAAAGTACCCTCAGTTTCTCCCTGGTCGTCTTCTGCAATTCCCTTTCCTGCATGACCCTGCCAGCATCTGGCTGTTGCCCGACTGATGTTACCGGCGGCAGTAGCAGGTCAAGGAGTTTTTCCTCTGCAGACTCATTTGCCTTTTCCTGAACCCTCTCCCTTTCCTCATCCTTCATCATCTTTACAGACAGGTCAGTCAGGTCTCTTATAATGCTTTCCACATCCCTGCCGACATAACCCACCTCTGTAAATTTGCTTGCCTCAACCTTTATAAACGGCGCCTGTGCGAGTTTTGCCAGTCTCCGTGAAATCTCGGTCTTACCCACACCTGTAGGACCTATCATTATTATATTCTTAGGGGCAATCTCATCCCTCAATTCAGGGGCAACCTGCTGCCGCCTCCAGCGGTTTCGGAGTGCTATAGCAACAGCCCTCTTTGCCTCTTTTTGGCCGATAATATATTTATCCAGTTCTGCCACGATTTCTTTTGGTGTAAATGTTTTCATAGTTTTATAGTTAACCACCTTATATAGTTAAAGATTAAACGGCAAAGTAAAAAGTTCCAGATGCAAGGCGAAGCAAGCCCCCGATTGAAACTGTCGGGGGGAGGCATACTTTTTAGTATGTTGAGCGAAGAAGCCGCAGCGACAACGAAGCAGATGGACTTTTTACGAAGCCGTTATAGTTCCTCCACTGTTATATTTTCATTTGTATATATGCAAATCTCCGCTGCGATATTCATTGCCTCAAGTACTATTGCCTTTGCATCCAGTTCCGAATGTTTAAGAAGTGCCCTTGCAGCAGAAAGGGCATACGTGCCGCCGGAACCTATGGCAGCTGCACCGCCTTCAGGCTCTATAACATCACCACTGCCTGAAATAATAAATGAATGTTCTTTATCAACCACCAGCAGAAGCGCCTCAAGTCTTCTTAATATCTTGTCTGTCCTCCAGTCCTTTGCAAGTTCCACAGCAGCCCGTGCGATATTCCCCCTATACTTTTCAAGTTTAGACTCAAACTTTTCAAAGAGTGTGAATGCGTCAGCGGTTGAGCCTGCAAAACCGGCAAGAACCTTATCGTCCCCCATCCTTCTGACCTTGACCGCACCTTTCTTCATAATAGTATTGCCAAGCGTCACCTGTCCGTCGCCTGCAACAGCGACTCTGCCGTCTTTCCTTACCGCCAGTATTGTTGTACCGTGGAACATAAATACCTCAACTACCGTGATACGTGTGCGTGATGCGTTATGCGTATTTTAATCTCTTCACGCATCACGGTTTCTTTGCCCTCGGGTGTGCATCGTCATATACCCGCATAAGCCTCTCCATATTTACCTTTGTATACCTCTGCGTTGTAGAAAGACTTGCATGCCCGAGCATCTCCTGTATCGCCCTCAGGTCAGCGCCTGCCTCCATCATGTGTGTTGCAAATGTATGCCTGATAGAATGCGGTGTTGCCTTCTTTATAATACCTGTTTTATAAACACAATTTTTTAATAACCTTTGCACAGTCCTTGTTGTAATCCTGGTACCCCTTTCATTGATGAACACTGCATCCTGCTTATCACTGGAAACCTTCCTTATGAGTTCACCTCTTTTTTCAAGATAAGAGACAAGTGCACTAATCGCCTTTTCTCCCACAGGCACTATCCTATCCTTTTTACCCTTGCCCAGAACCCTGATAACACCTGAATTCAAATCAATATCACCTGTATCCAGACCAATGAGTTCGCCTACCCTTATGCCCGACGAATAAAGTATCTCAAGCATTACCATATTCCTTATCCCTGAGAAATCATCTTCAAACTTAACATCTATCAGTTCATTTATCTCTTCCTTTGTCAGGACAGTAGGAAGGAATTTGTCTGCTTTAGGGTGCGAAAGCAGCAGTGCAGGATTTTCATCGATAATGCCCCTTTTTACCAGAAACCTGAAAAACGTCTTAAGGGAAGAGACCTTTCTTGATATCGATGACTTCCTTTTTTTCCTGTAAAGGCTTGCAATAAAAGTCCTTAATATATCTTCTGTTATACGATGCACATCTATATTGTTACCAGAAAGACACAAACCCTTTTCCCCCAGGAATGCCTCCAGTTGTGATATATCAATAAGGTAACTCTCCTTCGTGTGTATCGAGGCATTTTTCTCAACAGACAGGTATCTCTCAAAATCGTTTTTATACTCTCTCATACAATATACTCCATAAATTATCAGAGTTTATTCTTATACCATATCAATTTCAGTATCTTCAATAAAAAAATTAACTGCTAAAAACATTGTTCCTCGTATTTGACAATATGAGTTTACTCTGGCATACTTTGTATAACCGAGAACAATCAAAGATTACAGGGTGAACAGTTACCTCGACCAGCAAGAATAAAAACAGTATTTACGCTTATCAATTGCATCAGAGGAGAAGGGGGTTATATGCATTTCATCTTTGTTTTGATAGCGGGCATATTCATATCCTTTAATATTTCTGTAATCCCGCTGTATGCTCAGCAGGACAGCCTAACGCTCGCAGTAAAAATAGTTGAAGATTACTGGAGCGAACAGGATGACTTCCTTACAAATTTATCTAAAAATACAGGTGTGGATGGAAGAAACCACATAAATAATGTACTCACTATCTCAAAAAAAGAAAAGGAAGATACTGTGCTAAGACTTAAAAATATGAGATGGATAGAGTCAGAAAACAGCCGTCTGTCAAGAAGGGTAATGAACACTGTAACTACCTATATGGAAAGATATATAAGGGCAGTAAAGAAACTTTCCGGCAAACTGGGGCTGGAGAATAAAAAGGATATTGACAGCATCATTGAAAGGGCAGCACAAGTCAGGGAAAACTTCATCACAAAACTGAAAGAGGTGCAGCAGGAAGAAAAAATCTTGCGGGAGCAGATACCTGTGAAGGAAAAGGAAGAGCCTTTGCCTGTTATTGATTCGCCTGTAGTTGAAGACCCCTCTAAAAGCAGAGGGATTTGGGAAAGGTAACAATTTTTAATAATTATAAACGGCACTCAAATGCATTTCTTATGAGTTCTGCCTTCATCACATCGTCTGTAATATTAACTGCGATGACATCAAACCTCGCAGGTATGTCCTTTAGCCTTTTCTGAACCATATAGTGTGAAGCCACCTTTGACAATTGTTTCTGCTTCTTAAAATTTACCGCCATCTGCGGCACACCATAAGCCTGTGTTCTCCTTGCCTTTACCTCAACAAAAACATAAGTGCCGTTCTCCATTGCAACTATATCAACCTCACCGTAACAGCACCTGTAATTCCTTTCAATTATCTTAAAACCCATTCGCTTTAAAAACGAAACAGCCTCGTCCTCTCCACTCTTTCCCAGTTTAATCCTCAAGTCGGTCATACATATTCCCTTACACCTTTAAAACTAACCCGATGGATAGACGAATGCCCGTGCTTTTTTATTGCCTCAAGGTGCAGAGGGGTCCCATACCCCCTGTTTTTATCAAACCCGTATGCAGAAAAGATGCGGTTATAGCCGTCCATAATCTTATCTCGTGCAACCTTTGCAACAATAGAAGCAGCAGCAACGCTAACACTCAGCGAGTCGCCCTTTATAACCGGGATTTGTTCTATATTACATGATAGTTTGAATGGACCATCAATGAGAAGGAAGTCAGGGGCTGGCATCAGTTTACTGACAGCACTTATCATTGCTTTATGTGCTGCCACGTGGATATTGAACTGCTCTATACCGTTGGTCCAGACAATGCCAAGACCGGTGGATATTGCATTCCGGAAGATATTAACAGAAATGGCTTCTCTTTTCCGCGGTGAAAGTTTCTTTGAGTCATTTATGCCTAGTCCAAGCAGATATTCAGAGCCGCTATTGAGGTCAAACGGGAAGATGACAGCAGCCGCAACAACAGGCCCTGCAAGCGGGCCCCTTCCTGCCTCATCTACCCCTGCAATGAACCTATAGCCCCTGTTAAGGGCATACTGTTCATAATAATCCGATATCAACTTTTTTCCTTGATCCTTGCAGCCTTCCCTTTAAGGTTGCGGAGGTAATAGAGTTTTGCCCTCCTCACCTTACCGTGGCTCACAACCTTAATACCTTCTATACCCGGTGAATGCAGGAAAAATGTACGTTCAACACCAACACCGTAAGAGACCTTTCTTACCGTGAATGTGGTCTTAAGCCCGCCCCCCCTTTTCCTTATCACAACCCCCTCAAACGGCTGGATCCGCTCTTTTTCACCCTCTTTTATCCTGACACTGACCTTTACCGTATCACCTATCTTAATATCCGGTATATCCGTGCGGAGATACTCGCTCTCAATATTCTTTATCACTTCCATAAATCCCTCCATGTAAGCATGTATTTAGTTCCCCGATCCCTTAATTATCTCCTTATCCTCTTCTGTAAGTTCTGCATTTTCGAGAAGGTCTGGCCTCTTCGCCAGAGTCACCCTTATAGATTCGCTCCTCCTCCACTTCTCTATCTCCCCGTGTTTGCCCGAAAGAAGGACTGACGGGACTTTCAAACCCCTGAACTCTTCAGGTCTTGTATACTGCGGATACTTTAGCAGACCGTCTGAAAATGTATCCGCTTCAACAGATGACTCTGAACCAAGCACACCCGGCACATATCTTGATACAGCATCAATTATCACAAGGGCTGGGAGTTCTCCGCCGCTTAAGACATAATCCCCTATAGATATCTCGTCAGGACAAATTATGTCTTTAACCCTTTCATCAATACCCTCGTACCTGCCGCAGATTATCATAATATTTTTAAAACCTGCCAGTTCTCCCGCAATCTTCTGGTTAAATGTCCTCCCCTGCGGCGTTGTAAGGATTATTTTAATGGACTCCGTCGTAACTCCTATTTTTGATTTCACATCTTTAACAGCATCCACAATAGGCTGCACCTTCATAACCATCCCGCTTCCGCCGCCATACGGATAGTCGTCAGTAGTCCTGTGTTTCCCTTCGGCATAATCCCTTATGTCATGGATATTAACACTGATAATATTATTTTGAATCGCCCGTTTCAGTATTGTCTGATTAAGCGGGGAAACAAAAAAATCAGGAAAGATACTGAAGACATCATATCTCATCTTAGGGCATAAGACCTTCCATCATCCTTATGGTCATCTTCCTCTTCTCTATATCTATTGAAATAACCACATCATTTGTTGCAGGGATAAGCACTTCACCAAACCTTCCCTTCACAACATATACATCATTGCTTCCTGTTGAAAATATATCCTCTATTACACCCAGGATAACCTTATCTTCTGTTATGACCTTCATGCCTGCAAGTTCAAAATAATAATATTCGCCCTCAGCAAGTTTTGAAAATTGCGACCTGTCGACCAGAACATCTGACCCTGCAAGTTCGAGTGCCTCATCCCGTGTATTGCAGTCAAGAAGTGATATCAGCAGCGTCCCTTTATGAGGTCTGACATTTTTTATTTTATATACTCTGTTGTTACCATCTTTATAGAGGTGAAGCATCTGCCATCCTTTCTTTTCACAATCAACATATGGCGTGACCTTCACCTCTCCCTTTATACCGTGGACACCAACAACTTTACCAACCCGAATAAGGGTGCGACCCCCGACAGTAATGTTTGATGATTTCCTCATCTTGGTTAGCAGGCTGCGTACTGCAGCCTGCGGCTAAAGTGCCTTTTACTCAACTATCTCAAGTACTGCCCTTTTCTTCAGTTTTGTTGATGCTGCCGTAAGTATTATTCTCATTGCTCTGGCTGTCCTTCCTTCCTTACCTATAACCTTGCCAAGGTCCTCCTTTGCAACTATCAACTCAATAACAGATGTATTTTCACCTGTTACCTCGTTCACCCTTACTTTCTCAGGGTAATCTACGAGCGCCTTTGCGATGTATTCTATCAGTTCTTTCACCTTCACACCTCCGTTAATTTAGTTGTATTGGTTGGCTGTCTGCTATCTGCTGCAAGCAGGGCATATTCAGAGAACCAACTCCTACGTTGCACTGCCTCTGGCAAATTTGTCCAGAATGTTTGTCCTTTTGATGAGATTTTTTACGGTCTCTGTCGGGGTCGCACCTCTATTCAGCCATTTTAATGTGACCTCCTCATCAATGTCAACTTTAGCAGGATTTGCATTTGGGTCATAACTACCTATGACTTCAAGGAATTTACCATCCCGCGGCGAATTTGAGTCAGCAACTACTATCCTGTAAACAGGTTTCTTTTTTGCCCCAATCCTCGTGAGCCTTATCTTCACACCCATTGAAATTACCACCTCCTTTTATTCTGCTTAAAAATCTAAATGCAACTGACAAGATTTATATTTATCAGGACGGCATAAACCCTCTGAAAGCATTTAACGTCCTGCCAAACATCGCCCTTGAACCAGATCTGGCAAAGACCTTCATCATCTGTTTAATCTGAAGGTACTGCTTTATAAGTTTATTAACATCCTGAACAGTTGTCCCGCTCCCTTTTGCTATCCTCTTTCTGCGGCTGCCGTTGAGGACATCAGGCTTCCTCCTCTCTTCCTTTGTCATAGAGTTTATTATCGCCTCTATCTTTATCAAATCCTTCGGATCAGGGTTTACCCCATGCGACTTCTGCAGTTCCTTAAACCCAGGCATCATTGAAAGTATATTCTCAATCGAGCCCATCTTCTTTATCTGGTGCAACTGTTCCCTGAAATCCTCTAGTGTGAAGGAATCCTTGCGGAGTTTTTCCTCCATCTCCTTTGCTTTCTTTACATCAACTGCCTCATGAGCCTTTTCAATAAGGGTGAGCACATCACCCATGCCCAGTATCCTGCCTGCCATCCTGTCAGGGTAGAATGGCTCAATTGCGTCAACCTTCTCACCGATACCAACAAACTTAATAGGCTTGCCAGTAACCGCTGCCATTGAAAGGGCGGCACCACCCCTTGCATCGCCGTCAAGTTTTGTAAGTATAATGCCTGTTATATCCAGTTCCCTGTCAAATCCGCCTGCGGTATTTACAGCATCCTGCCCTGTCATTGCATCTGCAACAAATAGCATCTCGCACGGCTTCAATATGCCTTTAAGTTCCTTTAACTCACACATCAGGGCTTCGTCAATATGCAGCCTGCCTGCGGTATCAACAATCAAGGTATCATGCCCCATGACACCTGCAACCCTCATTGCCTCTCTGCATATTTCCTGGGGTGTTTTGAATACATCGTCTGCAAATACATCCATCTTTATTTCATCAGCAAGTCTTCTCAACTGCAGTATTGCAGCAGGTCTGTACACATCCGCAGGAACAAGATACGGAGACCTGCCCTTACCCTTCAGATATCTGGCAAGTTTTGCAGCAGTAGTAGTTTTACCTGACCCCTGAAGCCCCACAACCATGATAACAGCAGGCGGTTTTGACCCGAACCTGAGATCTGCAGGCAAACCCCCGAGGATTGATGTAAGTTCATCATTCACTACCTTTATGAACTGCTGACCAGGGGTAAGGCTTTCAAGGACTTCCCTGCCGACAGCCTTTGTCTTGATCCTGTCAATAAACTCCCTTACGACCTTGAAGTTGACATCAGCCTCAAGGAGCGCCATCCTGACATCCCTGAGTGCCTCCTGTATATTCGCTTCAGTCAGCCTCCCGTACCCTTTGAGCCTTTTAAATATAACTCCAAGTCTATCGCTTATATTTTCAAACATATGATTTGACCTGATAATTCTACGAAATTTAGAAATATTAAAAATACAGTATCCTAGCCTTGACTGTCAAGAAAAAAACAACCGCTATGTGCAGGTCTTATACGGGCAGCGATACAACAGCAAAACAAGAGTCAGCCGTAAAATAGTGATTAAAAACCTCGCTATTTTACAAACCTGCGATTTGGCTGCCATACTTCGTTATCGGCCAATTTTTGTTCCTCACCGTATCGGTGAACATACGGCTCGTCTCAAAAATTGTCCGCTGCCTCGTCTGGCAGCCAACTTGCAGGTTTCCCCAAAAATCAATGTCTATTTTTGGAGTCAGACAAGTTATTGACTATTTACATTTTATCATGGTATAAAGATTTAACTTAAAAATTCTACTCAGAAAGAGGAGTTTTGAAATGATAAAAAATGACAGGTGGATACGAAAGATGTCCCTGGAACACAATCCAAAAATGATTGAACCGTTTGAAGAAAAACAGGTTAGAAAGGGCTGCATATCATACGGCGTCTCATCGTATGGTTACGACATCCGCATATCTGACGAGTTTAAGATATTTACAAATGTGAATAATGCGATTGTTGACCCTAAAAAGTTCGACAGCAAGTCTTTTGTTGACTTCAAAGGCGATGTCTGCATCATACCCCCAAACTCTTTTGCGCTCGGTCAAAGCGTTGAATATTTCAGAATACCCCGCAATGTAATGACTATATGTGTTGGTAAATCAACATATGCAAGGTGCGGCATAATAACAAATGTTACACCCTTTGAACCTGAATGGGAGGGTTATGTCACACTTGAAATATCAAATACAACCCCTCTCCCTGCAAAGATATACGCCAATGAAGGGATTGCACAGGTACTTTTCTTTGAAAGTGATGAAGAACCGCTTGTGTCTTATAAGGATAAGAACGGGAAATACCAGTCCCAGATCGGGATAACATTGCCAAAGATATAAAGCCTGACCCAGCCGCACATTCAGGTTTTGCGGGCAGGTATAGAGTATCTAAAGCTTAAACATTTACATTTTTTAAACTTATGGGTACAAAAGAGGAAAGTAAGAGTGACCACAAAAAAGAGATCTATGGCATAGTTATATTAGCATTCTGTATTTTTACAGCGGCAAGCCTTATATCATTTTCTCAAAACGACCCGCATCTTTTTGAACAGGGTATAAATGAAGAAGTAGTGAACTGGGGCGGGAAGATAGGTTCATACCTGTCAGGCACTCTTTTCTTCCTAATAGGACCTTCCGCATACATTCTCCTTATACTCCTGTTTGCCATTTCAATAAAACTACTGTTCAGAAAAAATCTTACACCAAATATACCTCTCTTCATAAACCACCTTTTTTTAATTATCTCGTTCTCATCACTTATAAGTATATTCAGCGAAGACAAGTTCAGTGCAAGCGGTATAATAGGCAGTTACGTTGCTTATCTCCTTGAAGTTTATATGAATACAATAGGCACAATTATCCTGTTAGTCGCAGTACTGGCAGTAACAACAGTATATGCCACCGGAATATCTATTATTAACGCAATAGGCAATATTATCAATGCATCCAGACTCCTGTATCAGGGTGCGGCTGATTTCCTGAAAAAGAACCTGCTTGCAGAAATGGGTAAAAAACGGAAGAGGGTATCCAGGATAGAAGACGAAGAAGAGCCTACTGATCAACCTGAACATTCAAAGAAACATTTGCCGCCGACCATTGTTATGCCTGAAACTTCGAAAGAACAGGCAAAGGCGCAGGTTAAACAAAAAGAGAGGAAACCTCTTCAGCAGCATTTTGAATTCTTAAAATCCGACGAGAAATTTTTACTCCCGCCGATTTCACTGCTTGACCCGAATCCTGAAAAAGGGAAACCTGTAGATGAGAAAAAGATACTTACAAACTCCGAAATTGTTGAGAAAAAACTCAAAGACTTCGGAGTAGAAGGCAAGGTGTTAGAGGTAAGACCGGGTCCTGTCGTAACAATGTATGAATTTGAGCCTGCACCAGGGATAAAGGTCGGGAAGATATTAAACTTAACCGATGACCTTGCATTGGCACTCCGCGCCTCCTCAATAAGGATACTTGCACCTGTCCCGGGCAAGGCAGTTGTTGGCATAGAGGTGCCTAATGCAGTCAGGGCAAAGATATTCCTAAGGGATATACTTGAAAGTCAGGAATATATAAAAAGCACATCACTTCTGACACTGGGGTTTGGCAAAGATCTTGTAGGAAATACATTCATTGCGGACCTCGCAAAGATGCCCCACCTGCTGCTTGCCGGTGCAACAGGGACAGGCAAGAGTGTTGCCATAAATGCAATGATATTGAGCATTCTCTATAAGGCAACACCTGATGATGTAAAATTTATAATGATAGACCCGAAGATGCTGGAACTTTCAGCATATGAAGGCATACCTCATCTCCTGACACCTGTTGTAACTGACCCAAAAAAGGCTGCAGGGGTACTGCGTGGCGTATTGAAAGAAATGGGTGAAAGGTACAAACTCATGGCAGAACTGGGGGCAAAAAATATTGCCAGATACAACCATCTGATAGATGAGGAGAGAAAGGAGAATATTACTGCAGATAAAGGTATTGCCACAGAGTTTGACAGGAGACATCAGAAACTCCCCTACATAGTCGTTGTAATAGATGAACTTGCAGATCTAATGATGGTCGCAGGCAAGGATGTTGAGGACTGTCTTGTCAGGCTTTCACAGATGGCAAGGGCTGCAGGGATACATCTTATAGTGGCAACACAAAGACCTTCTGTGGATGTTATAACAGGACTTATAAAGGCAAATTTCCCTACCAGGATATCATGTCAGGTTGTGTCAAGGACTGACTCCCGCACAATCCTTGATTCCATAGGCGCCGAGAGTCTGCTGGGCGATGGTGATATGCTTCTCCTCCCGCCGGGGACAGCAAGGCTGCAGAGGATACACGGCGAATATATCTCTGAAATCGAGATAAACAGGGTTGCTGAGTTTTTGAAGAAGCAGGGAAAACCTGTATTTGACCATGCGATTTCCGAATCACGGCTGGACGACAATAATAATATAAAAGGTGACGAGGAAGACGATGAAGAATTTAACAGGAGGTACGATGAGGCTATGAATATTATTATGAATCTGGAACAGGCATCTACATCCTATCTCCAGCGCAGGTTAAGAATCGGCTATAACACGGCAGCCAGGATAATTGAAAAGATGGAGGCAGAAGGCGTTGTGGGACCGAGTCAGGGGAGCAAACCGCGAGAGGTTCTCGTAAGGAGAAGGTTGTGATAAAGAGAAACATATTTTATTATTCTTCTGCTTTCCTGCTTCTCCTCTCCCTTCTTCTAATACCTGCTGAATCTGCTGAAACTCTGGACAATATCCTGTCAAACATCCAGAAGGTATATGACGGTATATCTGATATGAAGGCTAACTTCGTTCAGAAAACAACCTCCTCTTCATTAGGAGGGGCACAGAATTCTGAAGGGGTTGTATATTTTAAAAAGCCAGGCATGATGCGATGGGAATATGCATCACCCGGTAAGGACATTATAGTAAACAATGGGGATACCATATGGGTTTATCAGCCTGACCTCGGGCAGGTAATGGTAAGCAGTTTCAGCAGTGAGTCATCGCCTCTGGCAAAACACTTTCTGTCAGGGATGAGGAATATCAAAAATGATTTTGATGTAAGACTGGAAGGGGAAACACCTGCTGACTATACATTGATACTTATCCCAAGGATACCACAGCCGAGCATAAAGAAAATCCACATCATAGTAGATAAAAAGACCTTCTTCGTAAACGGGACTAGCACCTTTGACCCGTTTGGTAGTGTTGCGTCGGTGAGATTCAGCAATATAAAGATAAACACATCACTTCAAAAATCTCTTTTCAATTTAGAGATACCGCAGGGTGTAAGGGTGGTTAAGCCACAGTGAATAGTCTAATAAACTCATCTTTGGTTATTTTAGCATGTTATCTGATATTTCGGGTAAAAAATTTCCTCTTTAATGTCCCTATTCTCCCCGAGCAATAGCGGCGCTGAATTTTCCTCTATCGCTGCAAGAGTAAAGACCTGACCCCGTTTCCGGTTTTTCCATCTTTTTTAGAATTTTAAACAGTACGGTTTTGAATTTTAGCTAACACTTTTTTGAATTCTTCGCGTATCATATTGGGAGAACGCAACTGCCACTCTATTCTTCTATTGTCTTATTGTCTGACTTTATCAATATAAAAATAAATCTCAGCAAGACGCTTCCTAATGTCCATCAGTAAACTTTTTTCGTTCATTACATCCCCGCTTTGCTCAATCTGTCCCATCCTTTTATCCATACGTTCATTATCCTGCCATTCCGCGTCTTGAAGAGCCTTCAAATAATAGTCTCGCTCTTCCATTAATTCATAATCACCATTTTCTGCAACTTCAGATGTTTATCACTTCTCCTTCAATGCTGCATGTGCTGCTGCGAGTCTGGCAATCGGCACACGGTATGGCGAGCAACTAACATAATTCAAGCCGACTCTGTGGCAGAACTCTACTGATGAAGGCTCTCCGCCGTGTTCTCCGCATATGCCGACCTTTAGATTTGGTCTTGTCTTCTTGCCCTTTTCAACAGCCATTTTTATAAATTCGCCGACACCTTTTTGGTCAAGGATTGCGAATGGGTCGTTTTCAAGGATTCTGTTGTCTATGTAATATTTTACGAATTTCATTGAATCATCACGGCTGAAACCGAATGTTGTCTGTGTCAGGTCATTTGTGCCGAATGAGAAAAATTCTGCCTCGCTCGCAATCTCATCAGCAGTTATTGCGGCACGCGGCACCTCTATCATTGTGCCTATCATATATTCGACCTTAACCTCCCTTTCTTTCATAACCTCGTCTGCAACTGCTGCAGCAAGCGCCTTCTGGTTTTTGATTTCATTTACATTGCCGACAAGAGGTATCATTATTTCAGGGATTACTGTCTGCCCTTCTTTTGCAAGTTCGCATGCAGCCTCTATTATTGCCCTTACCTGCATCTTTGTTATTTCAGGGTATGTTATGCCGAGCCTGCACCCCCTGTGTCCGAGCATGGGGTTGAATTCATGGAGTTCCTCAACCCGCTTTAAAAGTCTTTCTTTTTCAAATAGTTTTTCAGGATTATTTTTTGTTGCCTTCATAACTGCAATCTCAACCAGTAATTCTTCTCTCTTTGGCAGAAACTCATGCAGAGGCGGGTCTAAAAGCCTTATTGTTACAGGATAGCCTTTCATCTTCTGGAACAAGCCTTTGAAATCACTTTTTTGCATAGGCAGGAGTTTTGATAATGCTGTTTCCCTGTCTTTGACTGTTGTTGCAAGTATCATCTCCTGCATTATCGGGAGTCTGTCCTCTGCAAAGAACATATGCTCTGTTCTGCAGAGTCCAATCCCTTCTGCGCCAAATTCCCTTGCAATGTGTGCATCCCTTGGTATATCAGCATTCGCCCTGACTTTAAGTTTCCTATGTTCATCAGCCCATTTAAGCAGTCGAGAAAAATATCTGTATCTTTCGGACTTTTCCGCATCCATTGCACCATCAATAACTTGAATAACCTCGGATGGGATTGTGGGTATATCACCTGCATAGACCTTTCCTGTAAACCCGCTGACTGAGATATAATCACTTTCTTTAAACATTGCCTCGCCGATTTTTATACATCCTTCTTTTTCATTTACAATAACTGCTCCGCACCCTGCAACGCAGACCTTGCCCATCTGCCTTGCAACAACTGCTGCGTGTGATGTCATGCCTCCCCTTGCAGTTAAAAATCCCTGTGCCGCGTGCATGCCGTGTATGTCATCAGGGCTTGTCTCCATCCTGACCAAAATAACCCTTTTGCCTTTTGCCTTTTCCTCAACAGCCTTGTTAGCAGTAAACACAATTGCGCCTGCTGCGTCCCCTGGACCTGCAGGGAGGCCTGCTGCAAGTGATTTGTATTTAACCTCTTCTTTTGGATTAAATATCGGGAATAGATACTGCTCAATCTGCTCTGGCTCAACCCTCATCACAGCCTCTTCCTTTGTAATAAGCCCTTCTGTAACCATATCAACAGCAATCTTAACAGCAGCAATGCCTGTCCTCTTGCCGTTCCTTGTCTGAAGCATATAGAGTTTGCCTTCCTGAATCGTAAACTCAAAGTCCTGAACATCCCTGTAATGCTTTTCAAGATTTAATGTAATCCCTTTTAACTGCTTGTAGACATCGGGCATCTCTTTTTCCAAATCTTTTATAGGATGAGGCGTCCTGATGCCTGCGACAACATCCTCTCCTTGAGCATTCATAAGATATTCGCCGTAGAACTCATTTTCACCTGTTGCAGGATTCCTTGTAAAGCCAACACCTGTTGCTGATGTGTTTCCAAGATTGCCGAATACCATTGTCTGGACATTTACAGCAGTCCCGAGGTTATCAGGGATGCTGTAAAGCCTCCTGTATGTAACTGCCCGTGGATTGTTCCATGATTTGAAAACAGCATCCCGTGACATCTCGAGTTGTGAGTATGGCTCTTGAGGGAAATCCTTGCCTGTCAATTCCTTTACCTTTGCCTTGTGTTTGCTGACAATGTCTTTTAAATCATCAACTGTAAATTCTATATCAAGTTTTATATTTCTCTCCTGTTTTTTATGGCTTACAATATGTTCAAAATGTTCCTTTTCAATGCCTAAAACAACATTTCCGAACATCTGAATAAACCTTCTGTATGCATCCCATGCAAATCTTTCATTGCCTGTTTTTTTTATAAGTCCGATTATTGACTTGTCGTTCAAGCCGAGATTTAAAACAGTATCCATCATCCCGGGCATTGAGAACTTCGAACCTGAACGGACTGAAACAAGCAGCGGGTCTTCTGAATTTCCGAATCTCTTCCCGATTGTTCCCTCAAGTTTTTTCAAGTTTTCATCTATCTCATCAAGTATCTCCTTTGGGAGTTTGTTTTTGTTTTCATAAAATATCTTGCAAACCTCTGTTGTAATAGTAAAGCCCGGCGGCACAGGTACGCCAGCATTTGTCATTTCCGCTACCCCTGAACCCTTGCCTCCGAGAAGGTCTTTCATCTTTGCATTTCCTTCAGCATGACCCCCGCCGAAGAAGTAGACATGTTTTTTAGATGGCATAAATTAAATCCCCCCGGTTAATTTTGATTGTGGAATTTTATCAAACCGCTTTTGCTATCTTGCGCTTATTTAGTCTTTTATATTTTGCTGCTTTTTCAAGAATTCTTAATTGTCTTTCTGCCTTTATATCATTGAGGATGAAATAGGTTGTATTAGTCTGTTTAATTCTTCTTTGAGAAACTTCAATGTATTCCTTATTTATATCAATGCCGATAAATTTTCTTCCTAATTTTTTAGCCGCCACCAGTGTAGTCCCGCTGCCGGCAAAAGGGTCAAGAACAACCGCCTCATTTGAATAAGTTGTTAGGTTTATAATGTATTCGCATAAACTTAACGGTTTTACAGTTCTGTGCGCGTTAAAATCCCCCTTTTCTTTTTTATCTGGTTTTGAAATCAAAAAACATTTATCAACAACCTCATTTATTTTGTCAGTTGAAACCACATTGGACGGAAACATATCTTGACCGATTTTAACATTAGTATTTAACAAGCCGACATTATATTTTCTGAAATTGTCTAAAAATGTTCCTTCTGTTTCTTTTTGCGCCATTACAATCGGCTCAAAACAAGATTTAATCTGAGGGGTTTTCCATCCGTTCAACTGGTTTTTGAGAGTATCTTTAATTTCTTTGTCTTCATTTAATTTCTCTATAAAATGGTTTAAACTCATAGCCTTTGGCTGGTTTTGGGTATATAACCAAATAAAACAATCCCTTATCAAAAGTCCCGCATCATCAATTGCAGAGACCATTCGGTGATACAATCTTGGACTGGAGAATGAAAAGAAAAACCCCCCCCGGTTTTAGAACCCTTATAATTTCATTTGCAACTTTATAATACCACTTATAAAAGTTTTTCCCCTGCTCTCTGTCAAATTTCATTCCAGCTGGTAGGGATTTTATAACATGATGATATTTTGTGCTTGCCACTTTTTTTTCATCCCAACTATCATCCATCTTGTCTAAAAAGTAAGGCGGGTCGGTCAAAACCAAGTCAACACTATTGTCAGCAAGCATGGATAAAACTTTCAATGCATCTTCATTGATTATTTTATTCAAATAAGTTTCATTCATTTGGATTTGTTCCTTTAAATTCACTGTATAAAATTTTGTAGATTTTCCATTTTATATCTTTGCTGCATTTTTTGATTATTGTTGGTTTTGCTATTCCCCTTACTCGTCCCCTTTCATCAAATACCCAAAAATTTCTATATGCCCTGTTACATTTTTGGCATTGCGGAATGATATTGCCTTCAGTTAATGATTTGAAAGGGTCTATATGTGCTTTTTGCAATTTTGTTATTGTATTAGGATAATGTATGTTTTTCTTGTTTTCCTCTGAACCGCAAGTAGCGCATCTGTTCCCATATTACTGCTTTATATTCTCCCAATTGCCTGTTGTTTCAATCCTATGACCTTTGAAATGAGGATAGGGTCTTTCTAATGTAATCAGCCGATATTCTCCGCTTTTCTTAACATGGACATTATCTCTGCCACCTGCTGAAATAAACCATCCTGACTGCGCCCCTAAATGTCTTGCTTGCTGGACATCATTTGTTTCAGGATAAAACTTCCTAATAAATGCGGTTAAATCTTGTTTGGTCACTAAAACAGTGCTGGGATAAAACTTTGCGAGATAAATCAGAACAAGTGCGTTTCTGGTATATTTTCCATCGACATCTTTTAACTTTGGTAACTTAACCCCATGCTTTTTTAAATATTTCTCATGGTAGTCTTTGATGATTTGATACACTTCTTCAATTTCTCTATCTGTCATACAAAATCCTTTTTATGTTGTCAGTTTTGACAAATCTGCAATCTGATAATAAAGGTTCCTGACCATATTAAGTAAAATCAGACGATTATCCCTCACCTTTTCATCTTCCACCATAACCATAACCTTATCAAAGAATGTATCTATTATGCCTTTTAATGATGCAAGGGTCTCAAAGACTTTTTCATAATTGCCTTCCTTCCAGTATCTATTTATATCAGGTGCTATCCTTTGTGTAATCTCAAAAAGTTCCTTTTCATTTGGATACTCAAAAAGAGATGTATCAATCTTTTGACCCTTGACCCCTGCCTCTTGCCCCTTTAGTATATTTGATACCCTCTTGAATGCAATTGTAAGCGCACTGCATGCAGGGTTTTTCTTGAATCCTTCAAGGGCCTTTATTCTTTTTACTGCATCGTTTATATCATACCAGTTTGCTGATAAAACTGCATCAGTGGAATCAAATGAATACCCCTGTGATAAAAGATGGTTTCTAATCCTTTCCTTGAAAAATTCCAAGACATCCTTTTTAATCTCCTGAACTGGTCTTTTAATCTTATCCTTTAATATCTCAATGGATTTATCAACCAGTTCATCAATAAGCAGGACAAGGCTTTTATCAATGATTATTGCCATGATGCCAAGCGCCTGCCTCCGCAGTCCGTAAGGGTCTGTCCCTCCTGTTGGGATAAGACCAACACTGAAACAACCGCATATTGTATCCATCTTGTCTGCAATGCTTATTATTGCACCTGCCTCTTTTTTTGGTAATTCACCTTCTGCCTTTATAGGCAGATAGTGTTCATATATCGCATCTGCAACTTCTTTGGATTCTCCTGATTTAAGTGCGTATTCTTTACCCATAATCCCCTGAAGTTTTGGAAATTCACTAACCATGCCTGTAACAAGGTCAGCCTTGCAGAGCATTGAGGCACGAGCAAGGATAAATCTGGGGTCTGGGGTTTGGGATCTGGGATCTTGCAAGAAAATCTCAACCCCTTCATTCATCGGTTCACAGAAACCAATCGCATGACCGATATGCACTGCAAGTCTTGTAAACCTTTCAACCTTTTCATAGGATGTTCCGAGTTTTGCCTGAAAGATAACACCTTTAAGTGCGGAAACCCTTTGTGCCAGAGGGATATTTACATCCTTATTAAAATAGAATTTTGCATCATTTAACCTTGCCCTTAAAACCCTTTCATTCCCCTTTATTACAATCTTCGGGTCTTTTGCTTTTGTATTTGCAACAAATATAAAATATGGAAGGAGATTTCCGTGTTTATCAACGACAGAAAAATATCTCTGGTGCTCTCTCATGGCATTTATAATAACCTCTTTTGGAAGGCTTAAAAATTCTTTATCAAAATTTCCGCGAAGGCAAACAGGATATTCTACAAGGTTTGTTACCTCGTCAAGAAGACCTTCATCCTGAAGGCACACACTACCTGCATTTTTTGCAGACTCATCAACCTTTTTTGCTATCAGTTCTTTTCGTTCAGATGGATTTATTATTACATTTGCAGATTTTGTCTTTTTTAGATAGGTCTCAAGGCTGTCAACTTTAAATGGTTTTGGGTTTAAAAACCTGTGCCCATAGGAAATGTTGCCGCTCTTTATATGTCCGAGTTTAAAATTTACAACCTTATCCCCGAATAGTGCAGTTATCCAGTGTATTGGCCTTGCAAAACTAATATCAGAGTTTCCCCATCTCATTGTTTTTGGAAATGGTATGGCACTTATAATATAAGGCAGGGTTTCTTCAAGGATGGATTCTGTTTTTCTTCCCTTTACCTCTTTTTTTATACAAACATATTCGCCTTTTTCAGTCTTGACAATTGACAGGTCTTTTACCTGCACCACATGAGAGCGGGCAAAACCCTCTCCTGCTTTTGTCGGATTGCCGTTCTCATCAAATGCAGCCTTTTTTGCAGGTCCTGTTATTGTGGCAGCAGAATCAGGCTGTTTTTCATCAAGAGAAGAGACATGGATTGTCAGTCTGCGGGGTGTGCCAAGTGCTGCAATGTTTTGAAAGTTAATATTTTTTTCAGTGAATGCAGTTTTTAAAAGGCTGGAAAATGATTCAAGCGCCTTCGGGATAAAGCCAGCGGGTATCTCTTCTGTACCAATCTCTATTAAAAGGTCTTTTGCCATAATTTCAGGATTATGAAAGGGATGCAATATTCAGGCAACCAATTTACCAAATCCATATTGCATTGCAAGGTTTTTTTGGAAATAACCCTTGCAATCACAGACTTAATATATTAAAAATATGGACTATAAAAAACAATATGCGAGGTACATCAGTGAAAAAAATAATAAGTATACTAATTTTAGCCTGTGGTGCATGTGCAGTTTTTCTGAACCCATATCCTGTCAGGGCATTTCAGGTCAATGGACAGGTACAACAAGGGGCAGGCTGCGGTGCAGAGTGCATATCATGCCATACTCTCACAACAGAAGAGGCTAAAAATATTTTAAAGGCGGATGTCATGTCTGTAAAGATGAGCCCTGTCAAGGGACTCTGGGAGATAAACGGAGTTCAAGAAGGCAAGAATTTCACTGTATATCTGGACTTTGCAAAGAAATATATCCTACTGGCAAGGTTTATACCTGTCGGAGATATAGGCAAGCCTGCGCCTGCAAAAAAGATTGACCCTAGCCAAATCCCACTTGGAGATGCACTTGTAATGGGCAGTCCAAATGCACCCATAAAGATAATAATCTTCGATGACCCTGACTGTCCGTACTGCAGGGAACTACATGGAGAGGCAAAAAAGATTATTGAAAAAAGGAAAGATATTGCCTTTTACATAAAACTCTATCCCCTGCCGTCCCATCCAAAGGCATATGAAAAATCCAAGACAATCCTGTGCAAAAAGTCTATAAAAATGCTGGAAAACGCCTTTGAAGGCAAGGAACTGCCAAAACCTGAATGTGAGGCAAAGGAAATAGATGAAAATATAAAACTCGCCAAAACACTCGGGATAAGCGGCACACCATTCATCATTCTGCCTGATGGCAGGACAATACCGGGATATATTGATGCAGATACACTCCTCAAGATGTTAGAGACAAAGCAGTAGAAAGAGGTTACTTTTGTGGAGTACTATCCTATATTTATGGATATAAAGGGCAAGCCTTGTGTTGTTATCGGCGGCGGCAGGGTTGCAGAGAGAAAGGTTTTATCACTCCTTAATGCAGGTGCAAAGGTATGTGTGGTAAGCCCCAGGCTAACTGATGGCATAAAAAAACTTGTACGGGAAAGAAGGGTTAAGGTTATCAAGAGGGCATACAAACAAGGTGATATTGACAGTGCATTTCTCGCATATAGCGCCACTGATAAGAGGGAAATAAACCGTGAGATATTTAAGGAGGCAAAGGGAAAAGGCATATTGTTAAATGTTGTTGATGTCCCTGATATGTGCAATTTTATAGTGCCTTCGGTTGTTGAAAGGGGGGACCTGCTTATTGCCATATCCACATCTGGCAAAAGTCCTGCATTGGCAAAGAGGATAAGAAAAAGACTTGGAAAAGAGTTCGGCGAAGAATATGCTGTATTCGTTAAAGTTATGGGCTGCATAAGAAGGGGATTATTGAAAAAGGGCATGGAATCTCATAAAAATAAAAAGATATTTGAGAAACTTGTCAACTCGTCTCTCATGGATTTAATAAAACAAAAGAACAGGAAGGCAATTGATACTCTTTTGAAAAAAGCAGTAGGCAAAGAATTTACTCTTGCAAAGATGAAAATCAAATTAGGTGACAGGTGAATTTTGTATTATTCCATATAACAGTAGCCTTGTACCTCTTAGCCACATTTGCCTATACATCATACCTCTTTTCCCATAACAAGAAGGTATCGGGCATATCTAACAAAATCCTTGTAATCGGTTTTTTATTCCATACGGTTGCCATCATTACAAGAGGGGTTGAAGCAGGGCATCTCCCATTAACGAACCTGCACGAATCCCTTTCTGTATTTTCATGGATGACCGTTGTCATATATTTAAGTGTAAATGCAAGATACCATATTGCATCGCTCGGTTCTTTTGTTGCACCCTTTGCACTTTTACTGCTCATAACAGCATCCTTTCTGCCAAAAGAGATTGTCCCGCTTGTCCCTGCACTTGAAAGTTACTGGCTTTATATCCATGTGCCCCTGGCAATATTCGGCAATGCCTTTTTTGCAATGTCGTTTCTTGTGGGGATAATGTATCTCATACAGGAGCACTACCTTAAATCAAAGAAAGTCGGAGGGCTTTACTTCCTGCTCCCATCCCTTGATGTACTGGATGAACTCGGCTATAAGTGCCTCACATACGGTTTTCCGATTTTAACTGCTGCTATGATAACAGGCGCTGTCTGGGCTGAATACGCGTGGGGGAGTTACTGGTCATGGGAGCCAAGGCAGGTGTGGTCTCTTATAACATGGTTTCTGTACGCAGCACTTTTGCACGGAAGACTTACGGTAGGCTGGCGAGGGAAAAAGGCTGCAATATATACAATTGCAGGGTTTATGATTTTACTGGGATCGTTTTTGATAATAAAATTTCTTGCACTTGGTGAACACGGCAGATTATGAACATAATAATTGTCGGATTAAGCCATAAGACAGCACCTGTTGAAATAAGGGAAAAACTCTCATTCCCCCCGCAGACCATTGATGAACCATTAAAGAAACTGTGCAATACTTATGGAATAAACGAAGGGGTTATTGTCTCTACCTGTAACAGGGTTGAGGTATTTGCAGTAACACCTGATATTGAAAAAGGGCTGTGGCAGGTCAAGAGGTTTCTTTCTGAATATCATAATATCCCACTGAATGAATTAGACGAGCATCTATATACATATGAGTCAGAAGAGGCAGTTAAGCATCTTTTCAGGGTTGTATCAGGTCTTGACTCAATGGTTATCGGAGAGCCGCAGATATTCGGGCAGATAAAGGATGCTTACGGTTATGCAGTTCAGCACGTTACAGCAGGGATAATAATAAACAAACTATTCCATAAGACATTCTCTGTTGCAAAGAGGATAAGGACAGAGACAAGGATAGGCTCATCCGCTGTATCAATAAGTTATGCTGCTGTTGAACTTGCAAAAAAGATTTTCGGAATAATGGAAGGTAAAACCGCAATGCTTATAGGTGCAGGTGAGATGGCAGAACTTGCAGCAAGACATCTTTTGAGTAATGGCGTAAAGGAGATAATGGTTGCAAACAGGACTTATGAACGTGCTGTTGAGATTGCAAGGCTTTTCAGCGGCACACCTATAATGTTCAGGGAGTTTGGACATTATCTGAAAAAGGTTGATATAGTCATTGTGTCAACAGCAGCACCTAAATTTATAATACATCCTGAACAGATAGAAGATGTCATTAAAGAGAGAAAGAATAAATCAATGTTTTTTATTGATATATCCGTGCCAAGAAACATAGACCCGCTGATAAATAATATAGACAATGTATATCTTTATGACATAGACGACCTTGAGGGCGTTGTTACTGCAAACCTTAAAGAACGGCATAAGGAAGCAAAGGAAGCAGAAAAGATAATAACCGAAGAGGTAGAAAAATTTTATAGGTGGATAAAGTCTCTTGATGTTGTGCCAGCGATAATATCCCTCCGCAAAAAATTTGAGAGGATGAAAGATGAGGAAGTGAAAGAGGCTCTGGCATTGCTTAAAGGGCTTTCAGACGAACAATTAAAGATAATAGATAAAATGGCAGGCGCTATTATAAAGAAGATACTCCATACGCCGCTGACGCATTTAAAAAAAGAGTCAAATAAAGTTGAAGGGGATTTTTATATAGAGGCGGCAAGAAAACTCTTTGACCTTGAAGAAGAAGCAGTAGTAGAAGAGGTTAAGGAGATAAAAAAGGTCTAGCGGAAATATGTTAAAGATAAAGATTGGTACACGCGCAAGCGCCCTCGCAATCTGGCAGGCAAACTGGGTTAAGTCTGAAATTGAAAAAAGATACCCGGAATACCATGTTGAACTTGTCAGGATAAAGACCACAGGGGATAAAATTCTTGATGTGCCTTTGGCGAAGGTCGGCGGCAAGGGTCTTTTTGTCAAAGAGATTGAAGAGGCGCTGTTAGAAAAAAAAGTTGATTTGGCAGTTCATTCAATGAAGGATGTGCCGACTGATTTTCCAAAAGGACTTCATCTTTCTGCAATTTTAGAAAGGGAAGACCCAAGGGATGCGTTGATAATAAAGGGGTCAAGGGGTCAAGGGGTCAAGGGGTCAAGGTTTAAAGACCTTCCGCAGGGTGCGACTGTTGGCACAAGTAGTCTTAGACGCTCGTCTCAATTGCTAAACATAAGACCTGATTTAAAGATTATTCAATTGCGCGGCAATCTTGACACAAGGATTAGAAAACTGGATGAAGGGCAGTTTGACGCCATAATCCTTGCCGCTGCCGGTGTTAAAAGGCTTGGCTTAGAAAATAGGATTACAGAACTCCTCTCTCCTGAAATAAGTTTACCTGCAATAGGTCAGGGCGCTGTTGGCATTGAAACAAGGATTGATGATAATGAGACTAACAAACTCGCGGCATTTTTAAATCACAAAGAAACATCTATTGCCGTGCGCGCAGAAAGGGCGTTTTTAAAGAAACTTGAGGGCGGCTGTCAGGTGCCGATTGCAGCATACGGTGTTATCATCCCCTCTCCCCTTGCGGGAGAGGGTCAGGGTGAGGGGGAATTTTCAGGTAGTAATATAAAACTTACAGGGCTTGTTGCATCTGTTGACGGCAAAAAGATTATAAAGGATGTTATTATCGGAAATGTTGATGATGCAGAATCTCTAGGCGTCCAACTCGCCGAAACCCTTTTAAACAAAGGCGCATGGGATATATTGAAAGAGGTGTACACTTCACGCTGAAAAACGCCCATCTGCTTTGGGAAAATGGAAAAAAATAGGGAAGGGGGAATGGTAAATAAATCTGTCCCCTTTTTCTGTCCCCTTTTTCCTCTCCAGATGAGCCTTGGCGTTAGAGGAGATATGATCGAACTCTTTAATGAGCAACCGTTATTGCTTCAGTGGTTGCCAAGTCTTGATCGAGGATTAGTGATAGGTATTAATCGAACAGGACAGGTTTTCATTGTTATATCTGCGTTTATGTGCCTATTCCAAGACAAATTGCAGGTGCTGATTTCTCGGTCACTCGGAATAGTTGCTGTAGTCATTCGAGAATTCACGGCAGGAGCAGGCTGGCGTTGGAATAAGGATGAGATTGGATTTGAGTTTCCGCCAGAAAAGCCACTAACAGATGAGCAAGTTCATGAGGACGTTCAAATCGGCAAGCAGTTTGCTTTGTCTTCAATTTTGTTGGTGGTGCTGATTGCAATTTCGGGCCGAGGCCCGTTGGGCTGGTTATTATTCCCGTTCGAAGTTATGTGGCGTGCAATCACAGTCTGGCTTGAGGTACAGCTCAGTCTCTGGTCGATTATTGACACACTTGGGGGTAGTCTAGGGCGTTTGTTTGGCTTCTTTCCACTGCTCTATCTATCGATACTTGCGTGCGCAATTATTGCTAGGCCATATGCTTTCATATTCTCAAAGATGGCTAATTACATTTCCCACGGACTTTATCAACTTGCGGTCTCGCTTGTTTTAATCACAGGATTATTACTTGTATTGATCGCCACGTAGTGAATTGAAGCAGAAGAATATCCCTATTCCCTAATTCAGGAAAACTAGGGACAGCGACCATTTTTAGTGGCATCAGAATAAATGCTTGTCATTCCCGCGAAGGCGGAAATCCATTTTTAAAGAGGGTGCAGTGAAATACAGAAACATCTCCCGCATTCTCATACTTCAGAAGCCTGCCAAAATTATAAAACCTCTGTTTCCCTTTTATGCATAAGCCTGTTTATGTGCCTTTACAGTGAGTTCCAGTCCCATAGCGCGAAGCAGTGTCAGCAGGCTTTTTATCTCAGGATTGCTGCGCTTTGAAAGCATGCGATAAAGATTTCCCCTGTTAAGATGAGCCTTTTCCGCTATTGTTGATATTCCGCCTTGGGCTTCGGCAATGTTTCTTAAAGCAAGCAAAAATAACCCGCGGTCTCCTTCTTCAATTGCAGCATT
>Ga0154468_170_pt2 | contig 74171 bp, 76 predicted proteins | sample RifGroC2_FD_115947 | JGI IMG/M metagenome (GOLD analysis project Ga0154468, IMG submission 115947) | Deltaproteobacteria bacterium GWC2_42_11 | reverse complement strand
TGCATGCGCAATGCCTTTCTCTGCCTCATCTGCTGTAATAAATTCCTTGCCAAAAAGACCGCTTACTGCTGCCGCGCCGCCTGCCACTGCGGATGCCTTTAAAAATGTCCTTCTTGTTAAACCCTTTTTTAATCTTCCAATACTCATTTTGTATTTCACCTCCCTTATTATTTATCTATTTTTTACCCTTCGGTCTATGCTCCATAAGCCATGGCTCAAGTCTTGATGCTGCGTTCTTATCCCAAGTTCTAATATATGCAACTATGTTATTTAACTGATATGGCTCCAGTTCTACCATCGCATCATTATTACCCTGCAAAAATGACCTCATAATTGTGCCAGAACGGCCTTTTCTAAGTGTCTGAAGGATAAAATCATCGCTTGCCGCACTCAGTAATGACTGGTTGTTAAGCGCTGGACCGAATTCTGTGCCTTCACCCTTTTTGCCGTGACATTGAACACATACTGCTGCGAATAACTCTCCGCCTGCTGCAGGGTCACCCCAGACAGGATCAGGACTTAATGCCATAGCAGGACCTGTCTGCCACTTCCTTAAGAATGCAATCACATCTTCAATCTCTGAATCTTTGAGTTTCCCCTTCCATGGCGGCATAAGTCTGCCTGGTCTGCCATTATTGATTGTCTGCTTCAGGAAATCATCGCTTGCTATTGATAGAAATGTCTGGTTATTCAACTGATTACCTACAAGGTTTGAAACCTCGCCGCCGCCGCCTGAGAACCATCCCATTGGACCGCCTCTCCCCTGTCCCTTATCGCCATGGCATGGAACACAGTTCTGGGCATACAACTTAGCGCCATTGTCAGCATTGCCGCCTGCATAAGAAATGCCTCCTGCTATTACCAGCAGAAACGTAACTAAACCTCCTGCAAATAAAATTTCTTTTAATCTTATCATAGTTTCCTTTCACCTCCCTTGATTAGTGTGCACAGTTCATAACCGTGCAATTCTTGCAGGGTGGGCTGTGCCCACCACTTAACAGTTTGCAGTCCCTTCTCACCTCCTTACTTTTTTATTTTAGGACAACACCCTCCTCTTTACAGGACTTACAGGAAAAACTATCGAAACTATTGTAAGATTAAATAGCAATAAGTGTGCCATAAATAGTAGTTCCCTGTAACACCTAAAAACCGCATAACTTGCTGAAAAACTGGGTGATATCTCTGACAGATAGAAATTGTTACCATCTTGCCATATAAATCTGGTGAAAATTCACCACCAACATGGTGTAAATCCGCCACCTTTTGTTCTTTATGCTGCTTGTTCGACATCTTCAACAGGCAATTCAATCATTATCATAGTTCCATCCCCCTCTGTGCTCTGCACATCTATTCTGCCGCCATGTCTTTGTATAATACCAAGACTTACAGAAAGACCAAGTCCTGTACCCTTCCCAACCTCTTTTGTTGTAAAAAACGGTTCAAATATCCTATTTACATTGTCTTCTGATATGCCAACACCGTTATCCTTAAAACCTATCTGCATTGAACCATTGTGCAACCTCTTTGTAGATATCTCTATTACGCCGCCGTCAGGTATTGCGTCTATGGCGTTCATAATAATATTCACGAAAACCTGTTTTATATACACGGGGTCGCCAAATATAATATCATAACGGTCTTCGTAAATCCTTTTAACCTCAATACCTGCTTTACCAAGTGAACTCTGCATGACAGATATAGAATCGTCCAGAAGTTCTCTCAGAACAACCCTTGTCCTGTGCAAAGGATAACCAGATGAATATCCCTTTAATTGTTTTATTATAGCCTCTACCTTTTCAAAACTCTCCAAAACAAGGTTCAGGTATTCAATCAATTGCTTTTTATTATCAGGCTCCCTCAATATAGCACTCACACAGTTTTCTATCCCGTCCAGAGGATTATTTATTTCGTGTGCAATGCCTGCAACAAATCTGCCCAAAGAAGCCATCTTTTCTGACTGTATTATCTGCTCCTGTGCATCTTTTAACTTGTTATATGCCTCCTGCATATCTTCTGTTCTCTGCTTTAACCCCTCTGCCATTTCATTAAATACCCTGCCAAGTTCACCTATCTCATCCCTTGACTTTATCTCAACCCGTGCTGAAAAATCACCATCTGACATACTCTTTGCGGCGCCAAAAAGTTCCTTTAAAGAATTGGTAAGGGCAATGCCCACAAGAAGCGCTGCAAAAATACTGACACCTATCTCTACTGATGCAATTGCAATACCCTGATTTCTTACCTTTTTAATTGCAAGGAACGCGCTGTCAGGAGAGAAACCTATCCATACTCTGCCTATTAGCCTTTCAGCAATAACCACAGGATATGAAACATCAAACACATTGTCTCTTACCTTGAAAAAGTCCTCATCTTCTGTAAGTGAACTCTTCATACCAACTAACTTTTTGTCTGTATGGGCAAGTATAATGCCTTCCGATGTTTCTACTCTGGCATATACAACATCACTACCGCCAGACACCTGATTTACATATTCCTGAAGGGAGCCGAGGTCCATTGTAAGAAGGGCATTCGTTGAAGTAGTTGCAAAGAGTTCTACTGTTGTCCTTGCCCTTGCTGTCATCCTGTCCTTCACAGTTGCAGTATTTGTCCTGACATTGTTCACCACCATGATGGTGAGCATGACAGCCTCTATAATTACAACAGAGAGGATAAGTTTATATCGTAAAGAGAGTCGCATCCTCACCTCCACCTGAATTCCTGCGCATAAGGCATGCCATTTTTTGAATACTCGTCAGCAAGTTTACGAACCACATCGTATTCCCTGTCATTTGCTGATTCAAAACCATTCCTGCCAAGGGCTTCCAGAACCTTTTTTCCTTCAGGTGTAGATTTATCAAGTAACATAACCGCATTTTTTATCTTAAGAACTGCAATGGAAGAAACCCTCGGATGATAGGCAAAAGGCATCTGCGGGTGAGGCGGAGTTTCGCCAATTATAACCAAATCATTCTTTATATGCTCATCCATTGTGTAAAATTCATGCGGTATGGCGCCTGCGGCATCCACCATCCTTGCATATACAGACAGAATTGCAGAATCATGAGAGGTAACAAACAGCGGTTTCATATCCCTGTAATAATCAATGCTGTATTTATCCTCCAGCCATTTCCTTGTCTGAACAGCAGCAGCCCATGCAGTTGGGTATGCAAATGCAATTGTCTTGCCTTTTAAGTCCTCAATCCTTTTTATACCTGAATCATTTCTGACAAGGATTATACCTGTAAAAGGTTCTCCCGCCACCTTTGCAAATGCCTTATACCCTGCCCTGCTGTTTGCAGCAATATACTGAAATGGGTTTGAAAATGTTATGTCATATTCTCCCCTTTCCATTCTCTCCTGATATATCTTAAAGTCTCTGGCAACTGCAAAATCAATCTTTATACCTGTTTTTTCAGTGAGATAATTCACAAGAGGTATAAACATCTCTGCTGTCTTAGAGGGGCTCTGGAACGGGACAATGCCGAGGGTAAGACGGTCTTGGGAAAAGGCGGGCGATAGGTGATAGGTAATAGGGATTAGGGAAAAGATGAAAAATAGAGAAACTTTGAAAATCTTGTGCCTCATGCTTTTAATTTAGTAGCAAACTCTATGCCAAAAACAAGGGGCAAGTTCTCTCATGACCCTTGACCTAATGCGGGTTCAGGTTCTAATGCGGGTTCAGGTTTGCAACCTGAACCCATAGAGGAGCAGGTTACAAACCTGCTCCCGCAGAAAGTTTTAATAACTTTTAACATTATTAACTTTACGAACTTAATTGTATTCCTGCAGCGGCTTTACTCCCATGCCCTCTTTTATGAGTGCCTCTATACCAAGGCTTGCTGCCTTTGCGCCTGAAATCGTTGTAAAATAAGGCACACCATAGACAAGCGCTGACCTTCTTATTGAAAAGGAATCCTTAACTGCCTTTGCACCAAATGAAGTATTTATAACCATAGCAATATCGCCGCTTTTTATCTTATCCACTATATGCGGCCTTCCCTCTCCAACCTTATATACAAACTCTGTATCAACCCCATTATCTTTTAAATATTTTCCTGTACCGCTTGTAGCAACTATCTCAAAGCCCATCTCCCTCAGCCGTTTTGCCGCTGATATGGCCTCTTGTTTATCCTCATCTTTTACGCTTATAAAAACCTTGCCCCCTCCCCTCCCCTCCCCCTTTAAGGGGGAGGATAAAGGTGGGGGTGGCAGTTTTGTCCCTGCTGCAATCTGTGCCTTTGCAAATGCCCTGCCGAAATCTTTATCTATGCCCATTACCTCTCCTGTTGACTTCATCTCAGGACCAAGGATCGTATCAACACCCGGAAATTTTATAAATGGAAAGACAGATTCCTTTACAGAAATATGCCCTGGCACAATCTCTTTTGTGAAATCTAATTCCTTAAGGGTCTTACCTGCCATAACCTTTGCAGCAATCTTTGCAAGGGGTTTTCCTATTGCCTTGCTTACAAATGGAACAGTCCTTGATGCCCTTGGGTTAACCTCAAGAACATATATTTCTGACCCTTGCCCCTTGTTTAATCCCCCCTCAATCTCCCCTTTTTCAAAGGGGGGGATGGGGGGATTTTTTTTCACTGCAAACTGGACATTCATTAGTCCTATTACATTTAATTCTTTTGCAAGCAAAATTGTCTGCCTTCTTATCTCATCAATGATATTTAAATCAAGAGAATACGGCGGTATTGAGCATGCCGAATCACCTGAATGTATGCCTGCCTCTTCAATATGCTCCATAATACCACCAATAACAATATCCTTACCATCAGAAACGCAGTCAACATCCACCTCTGTTGCATTGTTTAAAAATTTATCAATCAGGACAGGGTGTTCAGGGGATGCCTCAACAGCCCTTTTCATGTAGTCCTTTAAACTCTCCTCTGTATAGACTATCTCCATCGCCCTTCCGCCGAGTACATAGGAAGGTCTTACCATAACAGGATACCCAATTTTATTTGCAACCTTTATTGCCTCATCAATTGAACGGGCAATGCCGCTTTCAGGTCTTTTTAGATTTAGTTTTGTGAGGAGTTTGTCAAACCTTTCCCTGTCTTCTGCGATATCAATGGAATCAGGCGATGTGCCGAGGATTTTTACTCCAGCCTTTTCCAGAGACACTGCAAGTTTTAAAGGCGTCTGCCCGCCGAACTGGACAATAACGCCAAAAGGTTTCTCCTTTTCAATTATGTTCATAACATCTTCAAATGTGAGGGGTTCGAAATAGAGCCTGTCAGAAGTGTCATAATCAGTTGATACTGTCTCAGGATTGCAGTTTACCATTATGGTCTCGATGCCATCTTCCTTTAATGCAAATGCTGCATGGACACAGCAGTAATCAAACTCAATGCCCTGACCGATTCTATTGGGACCACTGCCGAGGATTATGACTTTTTTGCGGGTGGTGGGGTTGGATTCACAAGCAACAGTAAGCGCATAGGGCATAGGGCATAGGGCATAGGGATATTTCTTTTGCTCTTTGCTCTCTGCTCCATGCTCTATGCTATAAAATGGTTTTTCATATGCAGAATACAGATACGGTGTATATGCCTCAAACTCTGCGCCGCATGTATCAACTGTCTTATATACAGGCTCAACCCCTGCCTGTTTTCTCGCCTCTCTTATTTCTGCTTCGGTTTTACCTGATAACTGTGCTATCCGTTTGTCAGAAAATCCAAGTTCTTTTGCCTGCCGTAATGAGTTGAGGAGTTGAGGAGTTGACTCCTTAACTGTCTTTTCTTTTACTCCTAAACTCTCTAACTCACTCTCAAACTCCACAATCTCCCTTATATTATTCAGAAACCACCTGTCAACCTTTGATAAATCAAATATCTCATCAACAGTCATGCCTGCTCTGAAGGCATCTGCAATATACCAAAGCCTCTCCCAATTAGGTGTCCTGAGTTTTTCAGTAATCTCTTCCTTAACCCTTGAACCCCCGACCCCTTGAACCCTTTCTTCAAACCCATAACTCCCTATCTCAAGCGACCTGAGTGCCTTCTGTAAAGACTCTTTAAATGTCCTTCCTATTGCCATTACCTCTCCCACAGACTTCATCTGTGTTGTGAGTATAGCATCCGCCTCAGGAAATTTTTCAAATGTAAACCTCGGAACCTTTGTGACCACATAGTCAATTGTCGGCTCAAATGAGGCAGGTGTCTTTTTTGTTATGTCATTGGGAATCTCATCAAGCGTATATCCTACCGCAAGTTTTGCGGCAATCTTTGCAATAGGAAAACCGGTTGCCTTGCTTGCAAGTGCAGATGAGCGGGAAACCCTGGGGTTCATCTCAATCACATGCATCTTCCCATTTTGAGGATTAACAGAAAATTGGATGTTTGAGCCTCCTGTATCAACACCGATTTCCCTTATAATCTTGAGTGCCGCATCCCTCATTATCTGATATTCCTTATCTGTTAATGTCTGGGCAGGCGCAACAGTTATGGAATCCCCTGTATGGACTCCCATAGGGTCAAAATTCTCTATTGAACAGATAATAACAACATTGTCCTTACCATCCCTCATAACCTCCAGTTCATATTCCTTCCAGCCTATTACAGATTCTTCAATGAGGATTTCGCTATACGGGCTTGCATCCAGTCCATACTGAACCATGTCCTTAAATTCCTCGCTGTTATATGCGATACCGCCGCCTGTGCCGCCGAGTGTAAAAGATGGCCTTATGATTGCAGGATAATCCATGGTCTCCATTATACTCATTGCATCTGTCAGGGTCTTTGCATAACCGCTTCTTGGCACCTCAAGACCAATCCTTTCCATTGCCTCTTTAAAGAGTTCCCTGTCTTCTGCCTTTTTTATTGCATGGAGTTTAGCGCCGATGAGCTCAACATGATATTTTTCCAAAACGCCGGATTCCGCCAGAGCCACCGCTGTATTGAGCGCGGTCTGTCCGCCCATAGTCGGAAGGATTGCATCAGGTCTTTCCTTCTCAATGATTTTTTCAACTATTTCAGGCGTAATCGGCTCAATATATGTCCTGTCAGCAATCTCCGGGTCAGTCATAATGGTCGCAGGGTTTGAGTTGATGAGGATGACCTTATAACCCTCTTCTTTTAGAGCCTTGCACGCCTGCGTGCCTGAATAGTCAAACTCGCATGCCTGGCCTATGACAATAGGTCCCGCGCCGATGATGAGTATTTTTTTTATGTCAGTTCGTTTAGGCAAGCAATCCTTCCTCCATTAAGGTATAAACCTTTTTTATATCCATCCTTGTAAATCTCTCTGACATGGTTTTTAATCTTCTAAACTTTAATAAAACAGGATAAAAGTCTGCCTCTTCCTGTTTTTTTGCCTCTTTTATCTCTTTTTTCAGCATAGTCTTTATATCATCAGGATAAAAACAGAATGTCTCTGAAAATCTGTAAGACCTCTCAAACGGGATAAGCCTTGCCTCCATTATATCCCTCTTTTCAAAACCTATAAGATTATCGCCATTCACTATATATTTTTTTCTTGTAAACATATCCTTTACCTTTACATATCCAATACCCCTCCGCTTTATAACAAATATGCTTTGTATGGTTTTTGAAAATCCATCGTATATATCTCCTTTGTTTGAAAGGGTTTCAACAAAATATCTGACAGGGGTTAGATTTGTATCTGACAATGGTCTGTCAAACAGATACCAGTCAAAAAATATACTAAGCCTTTCCTCATAATTCTCACCCTCATTTAAATCTATGCCAGAATTTGTAAATTCTTCTTTTGCAAGTTTTATCTCTTCGGCAAATGTCTCATTTATAAAATAGTCTTTAAACTCTTTTAAGCATTCTTCAAAGCCTGCATTGAAAGGCTTAAATTCAATGACCATTTACCCTCCATCAAATCCACAAACCTTTTGAAAAGATAACTTGCATCATGCGGACCTGGCGATGCCTCTGGATGATACTGGACAGAAAATAGCGGTAGTTTTTTGTGTGCAAGCCCTTCAACTGTTTTGTCATTTAGGTTTATATGTGTAAGTTCAGCAATGCCTTTTAAAGAATTAACATCAACTGCAAAGCCGTGATTCTGGGATGTAATCTCAACCTTTCTTGTTGTTAAATCCATAACAGGCTGATTGCCCCCGCGATGACCGAATTTTAGTTTATATGTCTTTCCGCCAAGAGCAAGCCCAAGTATCTGATGTCCGAGACAGATTCCAAATATTGGTTTTTTGCCAATGAGTTTTCTCACATTCTCAATTGCGTATTTAACTGCATCAGGGTCGCCGGGGCCATTTGAAAGGAATACGCCGTCCGGGTTCATCTTCAAAACATCATCAGCAGATGTCCATGCAGGCACAACTGTAACATCACACCCGACATTAACAAGGTTTCGGAGGATGTTGTATTTTATGCCAAAGTCATATGCAACCACCTTATAGAGTGGCGAGTGATGAGTGCTGAGTGATGAGTAACCTCTTTCTATATTCCACAAACCCTGCTTCAATTTATATGGCTCTTTGCATGTTACCTCTTTTGCAAGGTCAAGCCCTGCCATGGATGGAAATCCCTTTGCCTTTTTAACAAGTCTTTCTGGGTCCAAATCAACAGTTGATATAACCCCATTCATAGCGCCATTATCCCTTAAATGCTTTGTCAAAGCCCTTGTATCTATTCCGTGTATCCCAACAATATTGTGCCTTTTTAGATAACTATCCAGAGTCTCTTTTGAACGCCAGTTGCTTGGATATTGGCAAAATTCCTTTACAATAAATCCTTCAATCCATGGTCTTGCTGATTCAATATCCTCACTATTTATCCCGTAATTTCCAATCTGGGTATAGGTCATTGTAACAATCTGTCCTTTATAAGACGGGTCAGTTAAAATTTCCTGATACCCTGTCATTGAGGTATTGAAAACTACCTCACCTATTGACTCACCTTCAGCGCCGAATGAATAACCTTCAAATACAGTGCCGTCTGCAAGTGCAAGGACTGCCTTATTCCTATCCCTCATACACCACCTTCCCTCCAACTATTGTCTTCACAACTTTACCTTTCATCTTCCAGTTTTCAAACGGAGTATTTTTGCTCTTTGATTTTAATTTATTTACATCAACAAACCATTCCTTATTTAAATCCACAATCGTTATATCAGCATCATTGCCGACTTTTAGAGAGCCTTTTTTATCAAGCCCTAAAATCCTTGAAGGGTTTAGAGAGATTTTTTCAATCAGGACAGATAATGAAATAAGCCCGTCTGAAACGAGTTTTAAAGAAAGTGAGAATGCAGTCTCAAGTCCAACAACACCGTTTGCTGCCTTATCAAATTCCACATCCTTTTCATCAGCATTCTGTGGTGCATGGTCTGTTGCAATGACATCTATTGTTCCGTGTTTAAGCCCCTGTTTCAATGCCTCTATATCACTAATACTGCGAAGCGGAGGGTTCATCTTTGCATTGGTGTTGTAGCCGGTTACACATTCATCTGTTAGTGTAAAGTGGTGCGGCGTAACCTCTGCTGTAACATTTACACCTCTTGACTTGGCATTTCTTATAAGTTCAACACTCCCAGATGCAGATACATGGGCAATGTGCAGTTTCCCGTGTGTAAGTTCTGCAAGGGCAATATCCCTTGCAACCATAATATCCTCTGCTGCATTCGGGATGCCCTTTAAACCCAGTTTTGTAGAAATAAAACCTTCGTTCATAACACCATCCCCTGCAAGGGTTAAATCCTCGCAGTGGGATATAACAGGCAGATTAAAAGGTTTTGAATATTCCAGTGCCAGCCTCATCAACCTGCTGTCAGAAACAGGCTTGCCGTCATCTGAAATCGCAACACATCCCGCATCTTTCAAATCGCTAATCTCTGCAAGTATCTCACCTTTTAAACCTTTACTTACTGCACCAACAGGAAAGACATTTACAATACCCTCTTCCTGTGCCTTTTTCAGGATATATCTTGTAACAGATGAATTGTCATTAACAGGGTCAGTATTTGCCATACATGCAACAGATGTAAAACCTCCTGCTGCTGCTGCCATTGTGCCTGTTCTTATGTCCTCTTTATATTCATAGCCCGGCTCTCTTAAATGCGTGTGCATGTCAATAAAACCCGGGAAAACATGAAGACCCGTTGCATCTATGACAGTGCAATCGTTGTGCGTGATGCGGGATGCGTGATGCGTGATTTCAACGATTTTGCCGTCAACACAATAAACATCAAATATCCCGTCAATCCCATTTGCAGGGTCAACAACATGCCCGCCTTTTATTAGAAGTTTACTCATAACTCCCTCCCAAGCAGGAGATAAAACAAAGCCATCCTCACAGCCACACCGTTTGTAACCTGATCAAGTATAAGTGATGACCTTCCATCTGCAACATCCGATGAAATTTCAACACCCCTGTTTATTGGTCCTGGATGAAGGATAATTACATCCTTCTTTGCCATCTCAAGTTTTTTTGAATCCAGACCAAAGAGTTTTGAGTATTCCCTGACTGTGGGAAATAGTGCGGCATTCTGCCTCTCCAGTTGTATTCTTAACATCATTATTACATCTGAATCTTTAATAGCATCTTCCATATTGTAAAATACCCTGCAGCCCATCTGCTCAATCCTGCACGGCATCATTGTCGGAAGCCCGGCAGCCCTTACCTCTGCACCGAGTTTTGTAAAGCCGTAGATATTGCTTCTTGCAACCCTTGAGTGCAGGATGTCGCCTATTATTGCAATCTTTAATCCTTCTATCCTTCCGAGTTTTTCCTTAACCGTCAGCATATCAAGCAGCGCCTGACTTGGATGCTCATGGCACCCATCCCCTGCATTTATAACAGAACACTTTACCAGACCTGCCAGAATATGTGGCGCGCCGCTGAAGGAATGCCTCAGGACAATGCAGTCAGGATTCATTGCCTCAAGGTTTTTTGCAGTATCTTTCAATGTCTCGCCCTTCACAACACTGCTGGATGAAGCAGATATATTTATAGCATCCGCACTCATTCTCTTGGCAGCAATCTCAAAAGATGTCCTTGTCCTTGTGGATGGCTCGTAAAATAGGTTAATAATAGTTTTGCCGCGCAACGTAGGGACCTTCTTGATATCCCTTTCAGACACCTCTTTAAATGATTCGGCAGTCTTCAGGACGAGTTCTATCTCTTCCTTTGTTAAATCTTCTATGCTGAGTATGTCCTTTCTATTGAGTTTCATCTGAAAATCCTAATAATGGTAGCCGCAGGCTTTATGCCTGCGCAAACGCACCCATAAAGGGTGCGACTACAGATTTTCATCATCTTTTGCAAGCCAAAGGCTCATGAATGTTTCATTTTTCCTCAACAAGCACCTCCTCCACACCATCTGTCTCTACTAAGTGCACCTTTACATCTTCCTGCATGGATGTAGGTATATTCTTTCCAACATAATCAGGTCTTATCGGCAGTTCCCTGTGTCCCCTGTCAACAAGAACAGCCAGTTGGATAGAGGCAGGTCTTCCAAAATCCATTATCACATTCATGGCAGCCCTTATAGTCCTTCCTGTAAAAAATACATCATCAACAATAATTACCTTTTTGTTATCAATAGAAACAGGTATATTTGTCTCCTTAAGTATCGGCTGTTCCTCTTTAAAACCAATGTCATCTCTGTAAAGGGTTGCATCAAGGCTTCCAACAGGTATTTCAAAACCCTCTGCTGTCTTGAGTATATCATTAAGTCTCCTGGCAAGATAAACACCGCGGGTAGGGATACCAAGAATTACAATGTCCTCAATGCCCTTATTCTTCTCTATGATTTCATGGGCTATTCTGACCAGCGCCCTTTCCAGACCTTTTGAGTCCATTACATATCTCTTGTCAGGCATAACTCCTTAAACCTCCTATGTAATCATTGCAGTCAGGCTGAAAGCAGACAAAAAAATACCTCCGCGCCCATTCGGACAAGGAGGTATATCGTAAAGTACATATTCTTTTTTTGTTTATTGATGGTATCATATCTCCCTTTCTTAACCTCGCCGGGTTAAATTAAAAGGGTTTTTAAAAAAACCTTTATACCTTAATTACACCTTTTAAAATCCTTAGTCAATATAAATTTTGCAATATGATGTTGCTGCTACATCTCCACTTGATACCCTGCCTTATGCTTATCAGATGACTTCTCAAACTTCCTTATCACCTTTTCCACACCGCCGTCTCTTTCCAGTTCCGCCTCTACAGACGGAAGATATTCTACAGCCCACGCAGGCAGGTTATTATTAACAGTTACTGCCTTTCCAACCAAAAATACCTTTATCCCTTGACGGACATTAACCATATAAAACCATATTGCATTGTCGCTATCAATTATTTTTCCATCATCAGGAAAGTGACCGTAACTCCAGTCCATTGTCATCAGGACATGTGAACTTACAGCATACGCCTGTTCTATCGTGGGATAGTATTCATACTCCCCGCGCACCATTACAGGGTAATCATGGTTTAATATAATAGTATATGAATCCTCTGCATAGACAGGGCATATAAAAAGTATAAGCAGCAAATTTAGTGCTAATGTTATTTTTCTCATGGCGGCACCTTATTCCTTTCCTGCCCTATAGATGGTACGACATCAAAATCAGACTTATTCCACCTTTTGTATCGGTTTAACGACATCTATATCAAATGCAAACTTCTTTTTGTACTGCCCCAGAAAATTCACCTCTATATCATATGCAGTATAAATGCTTACATCATACTCTCCCCTCTCAATCTTAATGTCGCCTTCTTTCAGGGTAATGCCCCATGAATTTGCCCTCTCAACAAGCCTTTTATTTATATCTGCATCGGATTTATGCATTGCCATCTCTGCAGCCGAACTGACCTCCTGCTCAAGCATATAATTACCTATATACAATGGGATAACCTCTATCCCTGCATAAACAAGGAGCGCAAGAACCAAAAGCGTAAAAAGGGTCTTAAATTTAATAAACCCTTTTCTCCCTTTCAATATTTCTGTATATTTCATACATATATATTCTTACACCTTTTAAATCGGCAGTCAATGAAATTTCTTAAATTGTTTACCGAACTCCCAAAAATAGACATTGATTTTTGGGGAAACCTGCAAGTTGGCTGCCAGACGAGGCAGCGGACAATCTTTGAGACGAGCCGTATGTTCACCGATACGGTGAGGAACAAAAATTGGCCGATAACGAAGTATGGCAGCCAAATCGCAGGTTTGTAAAATAGCGAGGTTTTTAATCGCTATTTTACGGGGACTTTAAAATGTTGACAGTATAATGCACACTATGATAATAAATTAAAAAACGGTGGGCGTAGCTCAATGGTTAGAGCATCGGACTGTGGCTCCGAGGGCTGGGGGTTCAAATCCCCTCGCTCACCCCAGTTAATACAACAATAATTATTGATAAACAACCACTTAAACCATAAATTTAAACAAAACACTTTCGAAAGGAGAAAATGATGTCAGAAAATGTTATTCATGTTACCGACAGTAATTTTGATACAGAGGTACTAAAGTCCCCCATACCTGCACTTGTTGATTTCTGGGCAACATGGTGCGCACCGTGCAGGGCAATAGCCCCGGTTGTAGAGGAGATGGCTGATGCCTATGCAGGGAAGGTTAAGATAACAAAAATGAATGTTGATGAAAACCCTGCAACACCGGGCAAATACGGCGTCAGGGGCATTCCGACACTCATACTCTTCAAAAACGGACAGGTCGTTGACCAGGTAGTGGGTGCTGTGCCTAAAACACAGATAAAGGCTTTGATAGACAAGGTTCTATAACCCTGCTATATAAAGGCAGGAATACATTGCCTGCCTTTCCTTTCTTTTTATTGTTGCAGTATATATTGGATATACCCTCCAGAACATTAAGACAAAGGTCTTACATGTATAATAACCTGAACAGGATAATCATCATTGTGCTTGACAGTCTTGGTATCGGGGAACTCCCTGATGCTGAATATTACGGTGATAAAGGCAGCAATACCCTGGGTAACATAGTAAAGACCATTAGGTGGTTCAGCATCCCAAATCTTGAGTCGCTCGGCATAGGGAATATAAAGGGTGTTGAAGGGTTAAAGAGAACATCATCCCCTCTCGCATCCTACGGCAGGATGATGGCGGCATCAAAAGGCAAGGATACTGCAACAGGTCATTGGGAGATTGCAGGTATCATCCTTGATAAGCCATTCCCTACATACCCGCATGGTTTTTCTGAAGAGATAATGAAAAGGTTTAAGACAGAAACAGGGATGGACTACATCGGCAACATTGCTGCATCAGGGACAGAAATCATCCAAAAGTTTGGTGAAGAACATATTAAAACTAAAAAACTAATTGTTTATACATCTGCAGATAGCGTATTCCAGATTGCCGCACATGAGGCTGTAATACCGGGTGAAAGACTTTACGAGGTCTGCAAAATAACCCGCAGGATACTCGATGATTACGGCGTCTGCAGGGTGATAGCAAGACCATTTGAAGGCAGTGCCGGCTCTTTCAAAAGGACTGCACAGAGAAAGGATTTTTCAATCGCCCCAACAGGCGAGACAGTCCTTGACAAACTCAAAGCAATTGGATTGCCTGTTATCGGTATCGGTAAAATTGGCGATATATATGGACATAGAGGACTCACAGGAGAAATCCACATAAGGGACAATATGGACGGCATTGATAAAACCATCGATGCGATTAAACATACAGACAGGGGACTATTATTCACAAACCTTGTTGATTTTGATATGCTTTACGGGCACAGGAACGATGCAGAGGGTTATGCAAAATCGCTGATGGAATTTGATGCAAGATTACCCGGTATAACGGCATTGTTTAAAGACAGCGATATGCTTATAATTACAGCAGACCACGGCTGCGACCCAACAACACCCTCAACCGACCATTCAAGGGAGTATGTCCCGCTTCTGGTTTACGGTAAAGGATTAAAGGGAGGGATAGACATGGGGACAAGGGAAACATTTGCGGATGTAGGGCAGACCATTGCAAATGTATTCGGGCTTCAAGAGATGCAGAACGGCGAAAGTTTTTTAAAACAACTCCTGTGAAAAAGAATAAGAAGATGTTCATTAAAACAAGAGATATTTTAGAAAAGGTAAGAAAACCTGTGCCCAAACCATCTGCCATACATAGAACAAAAACTGCATACAACCGCAGGAAATCCAGAATACTGGTCAAAAATATATTAAAAGGAACAAAAAATGAAGAAAACAGCACTTAATTTGGTATTGATCTTATTTACCTCCTCGGGCTGTGCAGCCATTGTAATAGCAGGCGCAAGCGGTGCAATTGTGTATACAGTAACAAATATTGCATACAAAACTACGAGTTATCCGTTTAGCCATGTAGAGGCTGCAACATACACCACCTTAAAAAATATGGGGGTTGTAGAGGTTGGGAAAAAAGACATAGAAAATGGAATCAAGATTATAGCAAAAACACCAAATTTAAAAATTTATATAGACCTTGAACGGATTACGACAAAAACAACAAAGATAAGCGTGGATGCCCAAGAAAATATCATTTTAAAAGACAGGGCAACTGCAACAGAAATAATAGAACAAACCGAAAGGATACTCGAGGGCAGAAAGTAACGGTGAGAGTTTATGATATTATAAAGAAAAAAAGGGACGGCGTGGAACTCAGCGGTGAAGAGATATCGTTCTTTATTAAAGGTGTAACCTCCGGCAGCATTCCTGACTGCCAGATATCAAGCCTCCTCATGGCAGTATATTTCCAAGGGATGACAGAAGAAGAGACTGCTGCACTGACCAGAGAGATGCTGTATTCTGGCAGGGTGCTTGACCTTAATTCCATCAAAGACAAGAAAATAGATAAACATTCCACAGGCGGAGTAGGCGACAAGATTACATTGGCTGCTGCACCGCTTGCTGCATCATGCGGCGTTTATATACCCATGATTGCAGGGAGGGGGCTTGGACACACTGGCGGGACGATTGATAAACTTGAATCCATACCCGGATTCAGAACAGACCTCACCCTTGAAGAATTTACAAGACAGGTAGAAAAGACAGGTATCTCAATAATAGGACAGACAGGCGAGATTGCACCTGCTGACAGGAGATTATACGCCATCAGGGATATAACTGCGACAGTTGAAAGCATACCCTTTATTACAAGCAGCATAATGAGCAAGAAACTTGCAGAAGGGATTGATGCCCTTGTGCTTGACATAAAGGTCGGGAGTGGTGCATTTATGAAAAATCAGGATGATGCAAGGAAACTTGCAAAGACCATGATAGAGATAGGCAAAGGGATGGGAAAAAAGGTCATTGCTGTATTGACTGATATGAACCAGCCGCTGGGTATGGCAGTCGGCAACAGCCTTGAAGTAATAGAAGCAATTGATGTACTGAACGGTAAAGGACCCGCTGATGTTGCAGAATTGACCGTTGAAACAAGTGCATGGATGCTTTTATTGGCAGGGAAGGCTGATTCCATGGCTCTGGGACGACAGAAAATCAGGAAGGCAATCAAAAGCAGAAGCGGTCTTAAGAAGTTTAAAGAAATGGTTGCAGGTCAGGGTGGGATTACAGATGTAATTGATAACCCGTCCCTTTTTAGTTCGGCAAGATATTCTGAGACCTTTGCTGCCAGAGGAGAAGGTTTCATATCAGGAATAGATGCAGAGCGGGTTGGCATTGCTGCAATGCATCTCGGTGCAGGGAGGATAAAGGTAGATGACAGAATTGACCATGCAGCAGGTATAATACTGAACAAAAAAGTTGGTGACCAGGTCAGAATAAATGAAGAATTGGCTGTTATTTATTTCAACAATATTTCAAAAAGGGACCCAACAATAAAAATGCTTGAAAATGCATTCTCGTTTTGCAAGGATAAAGTTGAAACAAAACCACTAATAATAGAGGTACTGAACTGATGATACGCAGGGCAAACATAAGCGACATAAAAGAGATATATAAACTTATAGAGGCCTTTGCAAACAAGGGCGAGATGCTGCATAGACCCCTGACAGATATGTATGACAACCTGCGGGATTTTTATGTATATGAGGAAGATAGTGCTATCATCGGTTCATGTGCTTTACACATTATCTGGGAGGACATGGCAGAGATAAGGTCGCTTACAGTTAAAGAAGGGTCATCAGGGAAAGGCATAGGCAGTGTCCTTGTAAACGCGTGTCTTGATGAAGCAAAGGCACTCGGTATTAAAAGGGTGTTCGCACTTACATATAAACCTGTATTCTTTGAAAAACTCGGATTTATATCCATTGACAAGATGACACTACCGCATAAGATATGGGGAGAATGTATAAAGTGCTTTAAATTCCCGAATTGCGATGAGACTGCGGTAATGATTGAACTATGAAAAAACAGGGAGCAGAAATGAGAAATGAGAAATCAGGGGTATTAGAAAATCTTGTCAGGATGCTTAAACGCAAACAGGAGATAGATGAATGGGAGATATTCTATTCATCTCAGGACGGTATAAGCATAGAGGCAAAGGATGGAACTGTTGAATCCATGAAGGTCTCCTGCAGCAAGGGCATTGGTGTCAGGGTGTTGAAAGACAAAAGACTCGGATTTTCATTCTCTTCTGACCTATCAGATAATGCGCTTTCCAATATGATAGATAATGCCTTATCAGCAGGAAGTGCTGTTACAGCAGATGAGTTTTATTCCTTCCCTTTAGCAGAAGATATAAAATCCAAAGAACTCGGACTTTTTGACAAAACAATCAAAGACACACCGGAGGCAAAAAAGATAGAAAAGTCTCTCCTGCTTGAAGATGCTGCAAGGTCATTTGACAAAAGGGTCAGACAGGTTAGAAATGCTGTTTACAGCGAAACAACTTATTCATCTTCAATACTAAATTCAAAAGGCATAAACCTGACAGATAACAAGACATTTGCATCAGGCAGTATCATGGCAGTAGCAGAAGAGAATAATGATTCCCAGATGGGCTGGGAAATGGACTTTTCCCATTTTGTAAATGACATTGATGCACAAAAGATTGGAATCGGCGCTGCAAAAAGGGCGGTCTCTATGCTCGGTGCAAGGGAGATAAAAAGCATTAAATGCCCTGTTGTGCTTGAAAACTCTGTAGCAGTAGAATTCCTTGAGGTCATTGCACCATCTTTCCTTGCAGATAACATCCATAAGGGGAAATCCATGCTGAAGGATAAAAAAGGTAAAAAGATATTTTCAGACTGCATAACAATTTTAGATAACGGCATTATGCATAGAGGCTGGAGTTCATCCCTTTTTGACAGCGAGGGCATACCAAAACAAAAGACCTCTCTTATAACAAACGGCGTTCTTGAAAATTATCTCTATGACACATACTGGGCAAAAAGGGAGGGTGTAGAATCTACAGGAAACAGTTCAAGGTCAGGTTTCAAGTCTGTCCCTGGCATAAGTATATCAAATATGTATATAAAAAACGGGGATACTGAACTGGATAGCCTTATGAAAGAGGCGAATAAAGGGGTTTTTATTACAGGACTTCTTGGTGTTCATACGGTAAATACAATATCAGGGGATTTTTCCATTGGTGCAGCAGGATTTTATATAGAAAACGGCACGGTCTCCTGTCCTGTAAGGGGCATGGCAATTGCAGGAAACCTGCTTGACCTGTTCTCAAGGATAATCAAAACTGGAAACGATATAAGATTCTTCGGGAATATCGGCGCACCTAGTTTGCTCCTTCACAAAATGGATATAAGCGGGGCAGGGTAATATCTTAAATGTTAAGAACCAATCCCCTATATAAGTTTTCTATCCTCAGTTTTTTCTTTATCGTTGTCCTTACCCTCTCCATAGGTTTTATTGTGTCTAAGTATTTTAAGAAGATTATACTCTCCAGAGAATTAAGGATAACCACAGACTTTGTGCAGGCACATGCCAGACCTCAACTCCCTGATTTGTTGGTTGATAGAAAAACCGAGAAGACACTATAGTGCACTTTTGATCGTTAAACTAGTGCACTTTTAATTGTTCGGTGACAAGGCAATTCGTTGTTGTATTTTAGTATGACGTCTGATATAAGGTGAAAGAGTATAATCAAATGGTCTGGAGATATTATGGAACAAGTGAAAATTGTATTGTGCGGCATGGTAATGATCTTCATTTTGAGTGGTTGTGCCACAACCGGCGGTAAAACCACTCAAGACAAACGTCAGTCTATTCTCTCCATGAGAAACGAAGTCCTGTCGGAGCTTTATAAAGTTCACCCTCAGGCAAGAGCCGAGATTGCAGCGGCGCCGGGTTATGCAGTTTTCAGCAACGTCAACATCAATATAATTTTCGCCAGCTTCGGCGGCGGCTATGGGGTTGTTAACGACAACAAAACCGGCAGGCCTGTTTTCATGAAAATGGGAGAGGTCGGTATCGGGTTAGGGCTTGGCGTTAAAGATTTTCGCGCTGTATTTATTTTCCATGACCGGACAACCCTGACAAAGTTCATCAACAGCGGTTGGGAATTCGGGGGGCATGCCGATGCAGCGGCTAAGGCCGGCGACAAAGGCGCAGCCGTGGGAGGCGAAGCCTTGATAGATGGCATAACCATTTATCAGTTAACGAAAAGCGGGCTGGCGCTTCAGGCTACGGTTAAAGGAACCAAGTACTGGAAAGATGACGAGTTGAATTGAGCGGATAATAAAATTTTTCTTGACATTGTTTCAATATTTCGCAAAAAGAAAAAGGGGAAATGGGATTGAGAAAAATAGAACGGTTCTATTTTAATGGATGCCTGCAACGGCGGCTAACATGGTGCAAAAGATTAACATCCAAACCCTTCGGGCTTCTTTTGCAATGGAAATGTTGAGCGAAAAAGCCGCATGTCAGCGTCAACTACCTAAACTCCTTATCAGTCCCTTCAATCTTTTAACCCCATGCCTCATGCAGTAGTCCTTAATCCCTTCAAGTATCTTTATCGCTGCATCAGGCTCAACAAAGTTTGCTGTGCCTATCTGAACTGCTGCTGCACCTGCTATTATAAACTCAAGGGCGTCACTGGCTGTCATTATGCCGCCTATGCCGATAATCGGAATTTTAACAACCTTTGCAGCCTCCCAAACCATCCTCACAGCAATTGGTCTTATTGCCGGACCTGACAGCCCGCCTGTAATATTTGCCAGTTTAGGTTTCCTTGTTTCAACATCAATTGCCATGCCTGTGATAGTATTGATAAGGGATATAGCATCGCTTCCTGCATCCTCCGCAGCCTTTGCCATGACTTTTATATCCGTAACATTCGGGGAGAGTTTGGTAACAACAGGAAACCGAGTTGCCTTCTTTACAGCCCTTATTACCTTTGCAGATTCTTTCGGATTTATGCCGAATACAATGCCGCCCTTTTTTACATTTGGACAGGATATGTTTATTTCAAGACCTGCAATGCCATCTGTTTCATCAAGCCTTTTTGCCACCTCTGCATATTCTCTGACATTCTCGCCAAAGATATTTGCAATCACAGGCACATTATATTTTCTTAAAAACGGAAGTTTCTCTTTTATAAATACTTCAACACCAACATTCTGAAGCCCTATGGCATTAAGCATACCTGCCGGTGTCTCAACAATCCTTGGAGATGGGTTGCCCTGCCTTGGTTTAAGGGATAGCCCTTTCACAACAACAGCGCCAAGTTTATTAAAGTCAACAAAGGGGCTGAATTCCTCACCGTACCCGAATGTGCCTGATGCTGTCATCACAGGATTTTTAAGTTCTATCCCTGCGATGGTTACAGATAAATTTATCTCTTGCCCTTTGCCCTTTTTCATATCGCTTCCCAATCTATATCCCTTGCATCAAATATAGGCCCGTCCTTGCAAACCATCTTGTAGAGTTGTGAGTTGTTTCTATACCCCTTGACTCCTTGAACCTTTGACCCCGTTACTTTTACAGCACACCCAAGACATGCACCTATACCGCAAGCCATTACATTATCAAGGGAAACATAACACGGAATGTTGTTTCTATCTGCTATATCTGCAACTGTCTTGAGCATTGGTTTTGTGCCGCATGCATATACAACTGCTGAACTTAAATCCCTTCCTAATAACTCCTTCAAGAGAAGTTTTGTTACCATGCCCTTCTCTCCCACGCTGCCATCATCTGTGGAAACAGACACATCAATCTTAAGTTTTTTAAAATCATCCAGACCAGGGAGGTCTTCCTTGCTTTTTCCGCCAAACAGAAGTTTCAACCCAACCCATGTTTTCTTGCACCCTTTGGCAAGGAGGTAAAACGGCACAATACCTATACCGCCTGCTACCATAATAATGTTTTTATTTCTCTCTGCTGAAGGGAATGTATTACCAAAGGGTCCAAGAATATCAACCCTATCACCTATTTTTAGTCCTGACATAATCCCTGTGCCTTTCCCTACTACCTTATAAAGTATCTCTATCTTTTGCCCTTTGCTGCTTGACCGCGCCCAGAGGGCACCCGCCTTTGACCCATCTAAACGGGGTGATCCTATCTTTTGATCCCACCTTTTGTATATTCCAAAAGGTCTGCGCAAAAACGGGTCTAATTGTCCGCTTATCCTCAGCATAACAAACTGTCCCGGCACAGCACCGTCAAATTCTCTCCCAACAGCAAGCCCCAGTTTGTAATAAGACGGTAATACATTTTTATTATAAAGAACCTCTGATATCATACGACCTTTGCTGCCCTGCTTTTGCAAGCCATCTCAAGCCCCATAACTATAGCATCTTCCTTATTGTCAGAATAATATTCCTTCCTGACTCCTATCTCGCTGAAACCAAAACCCATGTAAAGTCTTTGTGCTGAAATATTTGACCTCCTCACCTCCAGATACACAACCCTTGCAGACCTTCCGGCAAGAAAGTCCAGCATGAATTCCAGCAGTAATCGGGCTATCCCCTTTCTCCTGAAATCAGGATGGACAGCAAGGTTTAATATATGCGCCTCTTCTGCGACAAGCCAGACTATTATATATCCGGCAATGGTCTTGGTTTCAGTCTTATCAAATCGTGCCACAAACGGAAAAGAAAAGGGGTTTTTGAGTTCTTTTTCAAAAATGGACATTGACCACGGTCCAGGGAAAGACACATTTTCTATTTCTAGAATTTCATCAATATCATTGCGGGACATGGGAAGGATGGTTATGTCCGCATCAGGACATATATACGGCTTGTCAGGGATTGGCTTATTTTTCATTCACGGCGAATATAACATACCAGAGGTCTATCTTCTTCAATTTATATTTCTTTTCTACACATAAGTTTGCTTTTTTTATAAACTCGTCTAAAGACAGGTCTGTCCTCCAGCCTATCTTTTTCGTTATAGGGTTCAGCATCCTTACAACACTCCCAACCATTTTGTTAGGACTCCTGAAATGATTGACTACAACGATTTTCCCATTTCTCTTGCATACCCTCTTTACCTCTGACATTGTTTTATAAGGGTCAGGTACGACGCTTACAACATGGGATATAAAGACCTTGTCGAAACTGTTATCAGGAAATTCCAGGTTCATAGCGTCCATTTCCATGAGTTCAATGTGGTTCAAATTCAGTTTGTTTGTCTTTTCCTTTGCTTTTTTTAACATAGCGGAAGATATATCTATTCCGGTAACATCACAGTATCTGGGGAACAGAGGGAGGGAAAGACCTGTACCAACGCCGACATCCAGAACCTTGTCGCCATGTCTTATATCCATAGTTGCAATGGCATGTTTTATTCTCGGGAAAAAGAACCTTTTAAAGATTGCATCATATGCATTTGAATAGCCCGCATATATCTTTTTTATTGTTTCTGTTTCCAACACAACTCCTCCTTTAAAAAAAACCGTATTTACTAATACCTCTCTCTATTATTTATCAAACAAAAGTCTTTTTATATATTATTTTATCGTCGCCTGCCCTGTAAAAATCCTTTATCCTTGCTGCCTCTGTAAAACTATTCTGTTCATAGAAAACCCTGGTTTTGTAATAATCTGACCTTGATGATGTCTCTGCCAGAAGCATTCTTGCCCTGATATTTATTAACATACTTTCAAGATAATTGACAAGCATTTTGCCAATCCCCATGCTATGGAACAGAGGGTCAACAACTATCCAGTAGAGGTCATAGGTGGATTCTGTTAAAGGGACTCTGCCGTAGCAGATGTATCCAATAACCTTATTACCTTCATTTACTGCACAGAAGAAGTCATAGTCATTCTGACATGGATTTCCGAGATAAATATCCAGAAGTTCAGCAGCACAATCTTTTTCTTCTGCTGTAAAGTTGACATTTCTGTTAATTATCGAGATTATTGTATCCCTGTCATCTGATGAAACCTTTCGTATCTCCATATCCGTTCAGTATTGTTCCTGTCACTCATTACAGCCGTATCTGCTCATGGCACATTTTATTATCTCATGTATGAGTGTGCTGTAGGTCATTCCCGCTGCAAAAGCGCTTCTTGCAATACCTGCATCAGGCGATATGTCAGGGTTGGGGTTAACCTCAAGCACCTTTGGCACATTATCCTTTCCCATCCTTATATCAACCCTGGCATAATCACGGCAGCCCATCAACCTGTAAGCCTTTACTGCTATAGACGACAGCCTTTCTTTTAAATCTTCTGATACCTTTGCAGGGCATACAGGTACTGTATTCTTATAAGATATGCTTGCGGCAACCCATTTTGCCTCATAGCCAACCAGACGAGGCATGTCTTCAGGCAGTCCTGAAAAATCTATCTCCGAAACAGGCAATACCCTTAAATCATCTCCATTGCCCATGACCGATACATTGAATTCCCTCCCGTTAATATACTCCTCAACCAGTGCAGGCTGTTTGCAAACATCTAATATATATTGGACCCTCTTTTTAAGTGATTCGGTATCGTGCACAACCGCACTGCTGTCCACGCCTATACCTGCATCTTCCTGCAGAGGCTTTACAATAAGCGGAAAATTTATGCCGATATCTGCAAGTAAACCTGTGCCTTTAACAACAGTATATGCAGGCGTCGGGACGCTGTTTGCACACAATATGTTTTTGGCAAGTCCCTTATTAAGGCACAAACCTAATGTCAAAGGTCCTGAACCTGTATATCTGAAGCCAAACAGTTCATAGAAAGAAGCCACATTCATCTCCATTGAACTCAAACCTAATGCCCCTTCACACAGGTTAAAGATTATATCGGGTGCACTTCGGCGGAGCGTATCTATAAATGCATAAGGGTTATCTTCCAATGGAACAAGTACCAAAGTTATACCACCCCCTTCTATCGCCTTTTTTACGGACATCGCTGTATCAATAACCCCCTCGCAGGAAATTGAGCAATCAATATCCCTTCTTCCAATATCTAAATCGTCATTGTATGTTATGGTAATTTTTTCAGCGGTTGCCATAAATACCATATCTCTTACACGCAATATCAAGTACTGTATTTATAAGTCTATTGTAATCCATGCCAGCAGCCCTTGCTGCCTTTGGAAAACATGAATTACTTTTAGGGTCAGGCAGTATCCCCGGCAGCGGATTAAGTTCCAGGATGTGCGGAGTACCTTTACCATCCAGTCTTATATCTATCCTGCACCAGTCTTTGATGTCCAGAACCTGAAACGCCCTTTTGCATATCTCTTCTATCCTCTGGGTTAATTCGGCTTCTATCTGTGCCGGACAGGTGAATATCTCCAGCGGGTTATCAGGTGTATCCCATAGCCACTTTGCTTCATAGGAATAAATCGGGTTTACCCCTTCAGGGAGTGTTGAATAATTTATTTCAACAATAGGAAGGCAATTTACTTCATCACCATTGCCCATCACGGCGACTGTAAACTCCCTCCCATCAAGGAATTCCTCGACAAGGGCAGGCTGCCTGTATTCGTTAATGACCCATTCAGTCTTTTTATTGAGGTCGTCAATATTATAGACTATAGAGTCATTCCTTATGCCCTTACTTGAACCCTCATAAAGGGGTTTGACAATGAGGGGGAAGGAGAGCGCCGAGTGTTGAGCGCTGAGCGCTGAGTGTGATACAAAAAATCTGGCAGTTGGAATATTGTAATAAGAGAGTATCTCTTTTGCCCTTGCCTTATCAAGGCAGATGCCAAGTGTCAGAGGACCTGAACCTGTATATGGTATCCCGAGCATCTCCAGCATGGCAGGGATATGGGATTCCCTGTTTCTGCCGTTAATGCCCTCTGCAATATTAAAAACCATATCAGGTTTTTCTTTTACAAGTTTCTGATACCCCTCTTTATCTGCCTCTATTAAAACCACCTCATGCCTTTTTGAGACAGCATCCCTTATTGCGTCTATTGTCTCATCATCATCCCATTCAGCATAAAAATCAGGGGGGAGATTCTCTGTTAAAGTCTCTTTCTTTTTTATGTTGTATGTTATGGCAACATTCATGCTAATTTACTAAATGTCTAATCCTTCTTGGCATTTTCCTTCACATATCTGACAAGTCTTTTAATAACTTTTCCCACTACCTCATCAGGCACACCATCGGGGTATCTGGATTTCCTTCTCATATCGCACATATCATTTACATAATCTACAACAATAAATCTGCCATCTTTCACCTTTACTATCTCTGTAGAGAAAAAATCAAGGCCGCATATATCTGCAATCTTTTTAGTTATATCATGCAGTTCTGAAAAATCATACTTTTTTACCTCATCAGATGTTATCATGTTGTAAATGAAGGTTTCATTATTCCACCAGCATGGGATTATCTCACCGCATACATAAAATACCCTGAACCATGCCTTGCGGCTCAAATCTTTGCCAAGAAATACAGGTACTATCTTCTCCTGCAGCAGATATTTATCATGTGCAATTTCCATCCTTGCCTTTACTACCTCCTGTATTGTCCTTGCATCGATAACCACACCAACGCCGCCGCCGCCGTGTGCAGGTTTTATTATAAACGGCATACCAAGTTTTTTAAAGTCAGAAAGTTTCATCATGGTATAAATCTCTTGATTCTTCTGCCACGGCGAAAGTATTATCGTGTAAGGGACATTGATACCGTTTGAAATAAACTCAAGGTGCATGGTTGCCTTGTCAACTGCCCTTGGTAAAAGAGATACCTCATTTACCATCTTGAAAGGGAATCTCTTTGCAAAATGTATAATATCATGGAACTTGGGGTTTGTGTCTGATGCACGGTCAAAAAGCATCCTGAATGCAATCTTACCTTCTGCCTGCAGATTAAGCGTTTCATTAAGATTTGCCGGATAAATAAGATAACTGCTTAGCATGTTTTTCTGACACTCCCTGTCAATACTGCATACGAAATCCCTGTCATACTCCCATTCCCATGCTATCGCCAGGTCGAAAAAATCTGCCATTAAAGAATAAGTACAGCAGCAGCAATCACGGTTGTATACCTGCCGTCACCCTTTACTATTGCCGACTGCGTGATGTTTGTTGTTCTTACTATCTTGTCGCTTATCCTGTAAATCTCTTTCTTCTCGTCCCACCCAAGGTTCTCATCAAGTTCTATACCCAGTGTGGAGGCAAGCATTGCTGCAGCAAGGTCTTCTGCATAGTCGCCTGCAAACTTATCAGTCTGGCCAAAGGCATGGTGCTCGCTTAAGTATCCATATACCTTTTTATCCATTGGTATTGCACACCCTACGGATGCTGCCATGAGCCTCCTGGGCTCGTTACTGCAGCACCTGCTCATCACGCAGAATGTTACCTGACCGGGGGAAAGCATCTTTAATCCTTGAGTTCTTGAAATAACCTTACAGCCCGGCGGGAATATGCTGGAGACTGTTACGATATTGAGTTTTTCTATGCCTGCATCCCTGAGCGCGAGTTCAAAGGAATGGAGTTCTTCCTTATGCGTCCCTACACCCTTTGTAAAGAATACCCTTCTTGGCACCATGCTCACTTTTCAAGTCCTCCTTCTTGTTTAGACTTTAGACTATAGACTTTAGACTTTTTAGTCTTTAGTCTATGGTCTACTTTAAAGTCTATAGTCTGCTTTTTTGTCTTTTACTATATATCCCATCATCTTATAAACAAGTTTTGCAGCAAGGAAATCCGGAGATAAATTACCTGCCAGCGGGCACAACTCAACCACATCAAAACCGATTATCTCTTTTTTAGCAGCAATGTTCCTCAATAATCCCGTCACTTCATACCACATCAACCCTCCTGGTTCAGGGGTTCCTGTTGCAGGCATAATTGAAGGGTCAAACACATCAAGGTCAATGGTAATAAAAACTTCATTCGTCAGATTACTGCATATATCCTCTACAGGGATGCCTCTTATAATATCCTTTGCAAAATAGGTATGGATACTGTGATGCGTGATGTGTGATGCGTGATGCGTTTTTTCTGACTTCTGTGTTCTGTGTTCCAACCCCTTTTTTAAGAACTCTGCCTCTTCAACACTTAAACTCCTTATGCCAACCTGAACAATCGGACACATCTCTGATATTCTCCTTGCAATACACGCATGGTTATACGGGCTTTCCTGATATTTATCCCTCATGTCTGCATGTGCATCCAGTTGAAGAACAGACATATTCGGATATTTTTTTTTAAGCGCTCTGACAAGCCCCAGGGTTATACTGTGCTCACCGCCGAGCATAACCGGAATTTTATCTAAGTTCACTATATAGCTGGATGCCTCATAAACAATATCCACCATCTCCTTAGGACCTTTTGAGGTTGGCTCCAGATAAGGCATTGTGTGTATCCCGACCTTATATGCCTCTATGTCCAGTTCCTCATTATATAATTCCATATGGGTTGACGCATCAATGATTGCATACGGACCTTTTCTTGTCCCGCTCTGATAAGATGCTGTCATATCATACGGAACAGGCAGGACAACAAACTTTGCCTTTTTGAATGAGGATGCCTTCTCATCCAGACCGCCGAAGTTGTGCATTACACTTAAAGGATAAGAAGACATTATATACTCTACCTCTTAACAATACATTTTATTGGTAGTTGACGCTCAAAAATTGCCCATCTGCAAGGCGGAGCAAACCCCCGATTGAAACTGTCGGGGGGCATACTTTTGCAGTATGTTGAGCGCAGAAGCCGCAGCGACAACGCACGGGGCACCCATTGCAAAGCAATGGGCCGGGGTATTTTCAACGTTAACTATTTTACCATCCCAGCACCCATGCAAACACAAGCGGTGCAACTATACTCGCATCTGATTCAATGATGAATCTTGGTGTATTTTTACTCAACTTACCCCATGTTATCTTTTCATTTGGCGCTGCGCCGGAATATGAGCCGTAACTTGTTGTGGAATCAGAAATCTGGCAGAAGTAACTCCAGAAAGGTGTATCAGCCTTTTTCAGATCCTGCCTAAGCATGGGCACAACACATATTGGAAAATCACCTGCAATACCTCCTCCTATCTGGAAAAAGCCGATTCCCTTCCCCTTTGAATTTTCCATGTACCAGTCAGCAAGAGATACCATGTATTCTATCCCTGATTTTACAGTAACCGCTTTTAACTCGCCTGTTACACAATATGAGGCAAAGATATTTCCGAGTGTTGAATCTTCCCAGCCCGGCACAATAACAGGAAGGTTCTTTTCACATGCAGTAAGAAGCCATGAGTCTTTTGGGTCAATCTGATAATATTGTTTTAATACCCCGCTTTTCAACAACTGATAAAAATATTCATGGGGCAGATATCTTTTGCCGCTTCTGTCAGCGTCCTTCCACAGGTCAAATATATGGCGCTCTATCCTCCTGATTGCCTCATCTTCAGGAATACAGGTATCAGTTACACGGTTGAAACCATCCTGCATAAGATTCCACTCATCATCAGGACTTAACTCGCGGTAATGCGGAACCCTCTTATAGTAATTATGTGCCACAAGATTGAAGACATCCTCCTCAATATTAGCACCTGTGCATGTAATAATATGAACCTTGTCCTTTCGTATCATCTCAGATAGAGATTTCCCGAGTTCCGCAGTGCTCATTGCCCCTGCAAGGGTTATCATCATCTTTCCGCGTTCGTTTATATGCGACTCGTATGCCTTCGCAGCATCCACAAGCACAGCAGCATTAAAGTGCAGATAATGCGTCTCAATAAATTTTGAAATAGGTCCTTTTGACATAATGTCCGTAACCTTTCCCGCGTTTCCCGCGTTCTGCCTACTGCTTCATCGCATCTATTAAAATCTTTGCAACCTCATGTCTTGAAAACTCAGCAGGCGGGATGACTCCTGCCTTCAGCATCTCCCTAACCTTTGTCCCGGAAAGCGTAATATGACAACTGGAGTCATGCGGGCATGTCTTGTACGACGTCATACTTTCACATCTTTTGCAGTAGAATGTATGGTCAAAGAACATCGGTGTTATGCCTATCTCCTGCGGGTCAAACTCATCAAATATATAATGGGCATCGAAGGAACCGTAGTAGTTGCCAACCCCTGCATGGTCTCTCCCCACAATAAAATGGGTACAACCGTAGTTCTTCCTTATAAGGGCATGGAATATTGCCTCTTTTGGGCCTGCATACCTCATCGCTGCAGGATTAACAACAAGCATAACCCTGTCTTTCGGATAATAGTTTTCAAGGAGAACCTCGTAGCATTTCATCCTTACATCTGCAGATATATCATCACCCTTTGTCTCACCTACAATCGGGTGTATCATCAGTCCGTCAACAACCTCCATCGCACATTTCTGGATATATTCATGTGCCCTGTGTATAGGATTTCTTGTCTGGAAACCTACAACCCTTTTCCATCCCTTCTCCTTGAATAACGTCCTTGTTTCTTCTGGGTCAAGCCTGTATTGATTAAATTTTTCCTGTTTTATCCTGTGCACAACTGATACCCTGCCTCCAAGCAGGACATCTCTCATCTCAAAAACCTTTGCAACACCGGGATGTGCCATATCCCCTGTCCCATAAACCTGCAGCGACTCCTTTTCCTTATCGTGGTTGTGCTTTTCTTCAATCTGCATAACAGCAAGTATCTCCCCATCTTTATTGACAAGGCTTACATCTTCCCCTTCCTTCAGATCCGCTGCCTCATCATTTGTAACTGACAGGGTAATAGGTATTGTCCACGGAAGACCATTTGATAGTTTCATATTGTCCATAACACTGTGGTAGTCATCCCTTTTCATAAAGCCGTCCAAAGGACTGAAAGCACCGATTGCAATCATCTCAATATCAGAAACTTCCCTGTCATTCAAAATCACCTTCTTAAGTTTCTTTGACCTCTCTAGAGCATCTTCTCTCTCCTTTCCCTCCAGTATCATGTTTACAAGTTTACCGCCATGCGGCTCAATCAAACCTGGCATTATTTATGCCTCCTTTTCTAAAATGAAAATACTTCACAACAAGTTCATGCTCAAGAATGGCACAGATGCAAGGCGGAGCAAGGCTTCAAGCGAGGCATACTTTGTAGTATGTTGAGCGCAGAAGCTGCAGCAACAACGCCGCAGATGGACATTCTTCAGCGTGAACTATTTATGTATCCCGCACTCCTTCTTATCATCCTCTTTATGAAACCACCTCCACCTGCCTGAGCGGGGCGGCTCGCCTTCAACAAGGGGTGTTGAGCATATTATGCAGCCGATGCTGTCATAGTCCATATCAAAGAGTTTATTGTATGGCACATTGTTCTCTTTTATATAGTGCCATATCTTATCCATATCCCAGTCAGCAAGCGGAGATATCTTTAATATCTTCCTGCTGTCCTCTTCAATTACAGATGCCTTTGGCACATCTTTCCTGTAATCCGACTGGTCTCTCCTCAAACCTGTTATCCAGACATCAAGTGTTTTAAGTGCGCGCCTGTTCGGCTCAACCTTTCGTACAAAACAGCAGTATTCCTGTTTAGCCTTGTCCATGAAAAAGAGGTATTCTCCAAACCTTTCCAGCATATTTTTTAATGTATCTTCATCAGGGTAAAACCTCTCCACTGCCAACCCATATCTTTCTTCAGTATTATTGAGTGCCTCATATGTCTCTGGGTGCAGCCGCAGGGTATCTATAGTAAACACCCTGATTTTTTTTAAATGCCTGTTGGCAATATCAATAATTACTGTGCCTGTCAATTGAAAACTAGTGCCTATTGCAGCCCTTTCACCAAAATTATCAAATGCCCATCTGATGAGTTCATCTGCAGGCATTGCATTCAGTTGTTTTAACGTCTCTTCTGTAAGGTCTTCAATCCTCATATTTGCAGCCCTCTTGAATTATTTGACCAGCGGGAAAACAATATTCTTCCCTTTGCACTTACCCAGATACATAGCCTTATCAGCATAGTCAATCAGTTCAATTGCAGACTGTGCATCGTCAGGCCATGTTGCAACGCCTATTGTAATTGTTACCTTCCCGCCGGGCTGGTTCTCACCGCCTTTATATATGTTTTCTTCTACCGCCCTCCTGAGTTTTTCAGCAGTAGTTACCGCTATCTCTTTGGGTGTCTCAGGGATAAGGCATATAAACTCCTCTCCACCGAACCGCACAACCACATCAGAAGCCCTTAAGTTACTTACAAACAGTTTTGCAGTCTCTTTTAAGACCTTATCACCCTTGAGGTGACCATTTTTATCATTAAAATTCTTAAAACTGTCTATATCTATCATTAAAATTGAAAAACTCTTTTTATACCTGTTCGCCCTTGCCAGTTCTTTTTCAATATACTCAAAAAAATATCTTCTGTTATAAAGACCTGTAAGTTCGTCATGCATTGAAGCCTCCCGGGCCCTGTCGTATATTATTGCATTTTCTACTGCTATCGCTATCTGATTTGCCACCTCTTGGAAAAACTTCCTGTCGTTCTCTGTAAAAGAAAAAGGCTCTTTCTTATGAATGTTAAACACGCCGAGTACATCCCCTTTCTTACCTGTCAGTGGAATGGACATGAAGGCACCTATGTCCATCTTAACCCCTTTATAAAACATAAAATTCGGCTCTTTTCTTGTATCCTGAATCAGCATTGCATTACCTGTTTTTGCCACAGTGCCAGAAATGCCCTCACCTATATCAAAAGACATATCAGGTAGTGTACCGCTGTTGGGATACCATGCCCTTACCACAAGTTTCTGAGTGGCTTCATCAAGCAGCATGATACAGAACTCGTCAATATGAATGGTTTTCCCGATAATATTTATTATGCCGTTGAAAATCTCTTCAATGTTCAGGCTCAGATTAAGTATCTTGCTGACATTATAAAGCATGTACAGCTCAAGCACCCTGCCGTCAATCTCCTTATTTATCCTCTCCAGTTCATTCTTTTCCGCCTTAAGTCTTTCTAATTCTTTATTAATATCCTTCTTGACCATAACTCCCCCCGCTTAAAAAAACAGTCTTTATAATTAAAATTTTATATACCCCTTCTTCTCCAGATAATTCAAAATAACCCTCGTTGACTCCTCAACAGAAAGTTTTGATGTATCAATGGTTATCTCCGAATTTAAGGGTTCTTCATATGGCGCTGATATGCCGGTAAATTCTTTCACCTCACCTGCCCTTGCCTTTTTATATAATCCCTTTGTATCCCTCTCCTCGCATACCTTAAGTGGGCATTTCACATAGACCTCCACAAACTCACCTTCTTTTTGAAATTTTCTGGCATTGTCCCTGTCAGCACTGTATGGTGATATGAATGCTGTAATTGTTATAATATTTGCATCGGTAAACAGTTTTGCAACCTCGCCAATTCTACGAATATTTTCAGACCTGTCCTCTGGTGAGAAGCCAAGATTTTTATTCAAACCATATCTAATATTATCACCGTCTAATATATATGCCTGATGTCTGTTTTCAAGAAGCGCATGCTCAAGTTCAACAGCAATCGTTGATTTCCCTGAACCAGAAAGACCTGTAAGCCATATAGTCACACCCTTCTGCTTCATAAGTTTCACTCTGTCGTCTCTTGTAATCTTCCCATGATGCCATTTAATGTTTGTAGCCTTCTGCTGAATCATATCATCTCCTTTTTTTACTCTTCAAATACCTCTACCTTGCACGGCGCCTTTTCAACAAGTTCATCAACTACTGATTTTGAAAAATATTTTAAAAATGCAGACCTCTTCCTTTTTATTGCTACTGCTGTTGTAACCTTGTACCTATCAATCACTTCAATGGCCTTTTCAACAAAATCACCCTGTGTCGTAACAGCATCAAAATCAACATTCTCTTCCATTGCCCTGATTTGAACCTTACCCATCTCCTCATAACCGCGCTGCCGGTATTCCTTCATGATTGCTTCAGTCAGTTGAGTTGACGGCTTATCGCCAATGAAACCTATGTCTGTAAATTTATCAAAGACCTCATTTGTAAGTTCAGTCTCTATTATATAGAGGACAACGAGTTTAGCCTTTCCCTTTTTTGCAAGGTCAACAGCATATTCAATGGCATTCTGCGATGTCCTTGATGTTGATAGTATTAGAAGTACGCAACTCATATTTTTATCCCTATAAGCGGCCAGTAAATAAATACAGTTATATTAAACAGCACCCATGCTGATATCATCATTAAAACCCCTGCCTTTGCCATATCTCTTGCTGTTACATACCCTGATGATACTGCTATTGCATTCGCAGGTGTTGACATCGGGAAGCAGAACGCAAGCCCTGCCGGAATTGCAATAGTGTAAGTAATAATCCTGGGGTCAAGATTAAATTTTCCTGCTATGCCAATCCCCACAGGCAGAAGTATTGCAATAACAGCGGCATTGCTCATCCCTTCTGTCAGTAGTATCGTCAGCAAAGAAAGTATCGCTATAATTATCAAAGGGCTCCTTGCCCATTCGCTTATAACTGTATTTGCTATCCATGCTGCTGCACCTGATTTTTCCATTGCTGCGCCAAGTGTTATAGCGCCTCCATACATAAGTATTATCCCCCAGTTCACATACTCTTCAATATCTTTCCATCTTACAAGTTTAAACACAAATAAAACAACTACAGAGGCAATCGCAATATTTGCAATGCCAATTGTCCTGCCCAGAAACAGCCATAAAAATATGGTTACTGCCATTAAGACGCCTACTGCATATTCAGCATAACCTATCTTCCCAAGTTCTTTTATCTTCCTTTCAAAGACTGCCTTTATCTTATGTATGTCCTCAACATCTGAAGGTAAAAATTTTGTAAGCATAAAATAACCTATAAGCAGCATTATTAAGACCGTTGGAAATGCTGCAGCCGTATATTCAAAAAAACCTATATTTATACCTGTTGCCTCCTTAAGCATACCTACTGCAAGCGGGACCCTTGCCCCTCCTAAAAATGTTGCAACACCGCCAATTATGCAGCCCCACGCAAGTGCAAGAAAGAGTGATTTTGCATAAACTGATTTTCCTGGCTTTAGATTCAGACCCTTTGCTATCTCAAGCACAATCGGGAAGAACATGGCAGCAACAGCATGCTCTGACATAAAAAACGAGAGAACTGCAGCAAGGAAAAAGATGGATGCAATGAGTCTCTTTGGCGTCTCTCCGAATCTGCTCATTATTACTACTGCTGTCCTGCCTGCAAGCCCTGAATGCATTACAGCGCCTGAAAGTATAAACGCACCAAGTATAAAAAATACAGCCTCATTCCCAAAAAGTGCATATGCTGCCTTTTTATCCAGCACCCCTAAAAGCGGCACCATTACAATCGCAAGAAGACTTGTTATAGCAAGGGGCAGAACCCCTGAAACCCACAGTATAAGGCACACAACAAAAAGCGCTATAGTCCTCTGTCCCTCTAAACCAAGCCCGTCCGGTGTGGGAATACTTACAAGATACCAGAAAATAATGGCAACAACTACAAAAAACAAAGGTCTTAAAGACCTTGATAAAAGTATAACCCATATAGGTCTTTTGTCTATAACTACATTCATTATTATCCTTCCCCGCCTTCTCTAACCCGCAGTTTCCTCCGTAATGTTGAAAGTCCCCACGCAGTCTTAACGCCTAACTTTGTTTTGTAAAATCTTTCCATCAGAGTCTTATTAAACTTTGTCTTTGCAAAAAACCTTGCCTCAATAGGGGTTGTTATTACACTTATATCCCTAACCCAATTTATATTTATTTTATTCTTCTTTACAGCATGATACAGGTCTCTGTAAACAGGCAGCACATCATCCAGCGAAGGCACTTTATAATTGAGGAGATTAGCCCCGACAGATGGTCTGTATATAGGAAGTATAGGCACAACCCTTATACCTGTAAAGAAGTCAATCCCTTTTATTGTTGACTCTGCGGGTTCAAGTCCTACAATCAGGTGTGTTGCAACTGTGCCGTTAGGAAATACCTTCGCAGCATATTTAAGCGCATCTATGTATCTTTCCCTTCCGATAAGTCTATCCCTTCCTGGACATATCTCTTTAAACAGCCTTTCATCAAATATCTCCATGTTGTAGAGAACAGAATCAGCGCCTACTGCATAAGTCTCATCTATAAAATGGTTTTCCTTTGGCGGAAGCGCCTCTACAGCAACAAGTGTGTTGAAGTGCTTTTTTATCGCCTTTATATAAGGTTTTAAAAATTCTATGCCTCCGTCAGGTGTCTCTGAAAAACCGATTGAGAGATAAACAATTTCTGCCTTGCCTTCCTTATTTGCAGCATCAACAGTCTCAAGAACCTCTTCAACTGTATAGACCCTGCCGCTGCCTCCGGAATTAAAATTCCCGGCACAGTATCTGCATTCTATATTCATGTTAAAGAACTCGCACCTTGTATCAGGTGTTATTGCCACATAACCGCCGTGCATTGCCCCTATCTTTGAAAGAGGGATGCCTGTTGCTGTGCTCAGTTTATAAAACTCAGGCTTTGGCATAATATCAACCTTAACAGATTCATCTCCTGCCTTTATAAATGTCTTTTTATCCCTTAAGACAAGTTCATATTTAGAGGACTTTGCAAACTCTTCAAGGAACGATGCATTAACCCATGTATTATGAGGCAGTAAAATATCCAGTCCCCCTGTAACACCTGTATAACCGTATCTTAAGTCTAAACCGAGTCTTTGGATAGTCTCGTTATCAGCCTTTATGCCGTTAAGCATAAGGTCTATCTTGAGGTACGCAGGATTATGCAGTGTTTTATACTTATTCATATAGAAATACCATAATGCGTGATTTCCATCTATTTTTCACACCTCTTTTCCCTTATCTCACACGTCTCTTCATACATAATCAGTTCCTTTATTGTCGGATTATCACCGCAAAGGCTGCACTGCGGGTCTCTCCTGACCTTAACCTTTCTGAATGTCATTGCAAGTGCATCAAATATAAGTAAGTATCCTGCAAGTTCATCGCCTATCTTTAAAACCTGTTTTATCGCCTCAACTGCCTGTATAACACCTATCACGCCTGCCAGTGCACCGAGCACGCCTGCTTCCTGACAACTGGGTACAAGCCCTTTTGGCGGGGGCTCAGGGTAAAGACACCTGTAGCACGGCTTACCCTCATGCGGCTGGAATATTGTAACCTGACCATCAAACCTGAACATGCTCCCTGAAACAAGTGTCTTTTTTTCAAAAAAGCAGGCATCGTTCATCAGAAATCTTGTTGGGAAATTATCACTGCCGTCAAGAATTACATCATAATCCCTTATTATCTGTGTTATGTTGCCAATATTGAGCCTTTCGTTGTATGCAATAACCTTTACATCAGGGTTTAAGTCTTCAATAGTCCTTTTTGCTGACTCCACTTTGGGCAGCCCTATTTTTGATGTAGAATGGATTATCTGCCTCTGAAGGTTAGATAAATCAACACAATCAGCATCTGCTATGCCGATTGTGCCTACACCTGCTGCAGCAAGGTAATAAAGTGCAGGTGATCCAAGCCCGCCTGCACCAAGCACAAAGACCTTTGCAGTTAATAACTTTGCCTGTCCTTTGCCGCCGACCTCAGGCAGGATTATATGCCTTGAATATCTCTCTATTTGCTCTTCTGTGAAATTCATGTCGCTTCGCTCTAATTGTAAAATGAAAATTGCAAAATTTAAATTGCAAATTGTCTTTTTATTCCATTTTAAAATTTCCAATTTCCAATTTTCAATTTTCAATCTTCAATCTTTACCTCCTCCTCTCTGAATGGTTCATTTTCATCTTCAAATGTCCATGATTTTACTGAAACAGATTTTCCATTATGCACAGATACAATCATATACGAATAAAATTGCCATGCCCTTTGTCTGTCAAACTCAGACGGCATATCAGGATGGTCAGGATGTGAATGAAAAAACCCAAGGACATTCAGCCCTTTTTCGGACACCCCTTTCTCAACCCTGAGCAAATCCTTTGGGTCTATCTCATACCTGTCATTTGCCCTGTCTTTGTTTATGTTCTCAACAGGACAAATCTTCACAACCCTCTTATCCCTGCCTACAAGAACACCGCATCCTTCATAAGGGTATGATTTCTCAGCATGGCTGATAATCTCGTTATATATGTCTTTAGATAGATAAAGCATGGTCGCTTCGCTCTAATTGTAAAATGAAAATTGTAAAATTTAAATTGCAAATTGTCTTTTTATTCCATTTTAAAATTTCCAACTTCCAATCTTCAATTTACAATTCAACATTCGCAGAATGTTGTCTTAGTCCCACAATGCTGTGGACAAATACCTGTCCCCCCCATCAGGAAATATAACAACAACCACGCCTTCCTCAAGTTCCCTTGCAACCTGAAGCGCCCCCCACATCGCAGCGCCTGATGACTGCCCCACAAAAAGCCCTTCCTCCCTTGCCAGTCTCTTTGCCATTCCATAGGATTCTTCTGTTGGCGCTGATATTTTTCTGTCAAGTTCTCCCTCATGGTATATGCCTGGAACAATTGATGACGGCATATGTTTCAAACCTTCAAGACCATGAAGCGCTGTTGCAGGTTCAACTGCTATTACCTGTATTGCACGGTTAAATTCCTTTAGCCTTCTGCCTGTACCCATTATTGTTCCGCCTGTGCCTATCCCTGCAACAAAGTGCGTAACCCTGCCGTCTGTCTGCTCTATAATCTCAGGACCTGTTGTCTCATAGTGTGCCTGAGGATTGGATGGATTATTGTACTGGTCTAGTTTGCAGTATTTATCCGGGTTTTCAACATAAAGTTTCCATGCAAGCCTTATGGCACCGTCAGAGCCTTCCATCGGGTTTGAAAAGATTGTCTTTGCACCAAATGCCTTTAAAATCTTTTTCCTTTCTTCACTCACATTTTTAGGCACAACAAGTTCAACATAATAACCCTTAACAGTGCCAATCCATGCATAAGCAATACCTGTATTCCCTGATGTTGAATCAAGTATAATCTTATCTTTTGTGAGTCTGCCTGCATCTTCTGCATCCTTTATCATACCAAATGCTGCCCTGTCCTTTACAGAGCCGCCGGGGTTATATGATTCAAGTTTTGCATAGACCTGAACACCCTTGCTCAAACCCTCTGTAATCCTGTTAATCCTGACAAGAGGCGTATTCCCAACAAGTTCAAGAACAGAAGCCTTCGGATTTTTGCAACCCCAGATTATTTTTTGCTGTATGCTCATATTATAACCTTTCCTTACAAGAATGGTAAAGAATCTTCTTAAACAAAAAGGGCAAACTCTTATCCCGAATTTACCCTGATAATAATTACTTAAACGGTTTGAACGGTCTAAACTGTTTCAACCTACTCTACCACATCCAGTTCAATAGGCTCTACCTTAACACCCTTTTCAGCAAAATAGTTTAGCGCCTTCTCTATATCTCCAGACTCTCCGTCAAGTTCAATGGCAACAAGACCAATATTATCTGAAACAGTTGCCTGCCTTATATTTGTTATAACATTGTAGAGTTTACCTACCTGATATATCAGCGGCTCTTTTATCAGTTCCTTTGGGTATGTAAGGTAAAACCTCTTCTTCAAAACTTACCCCCTGCTATTGCCGGTATAATTGAAACCTCATCACTATCTTTCAGTTCTGTATCTATGCTGTTTTTAAATCTTATATCCTCGTCATTTACATAGATATTCACAAACCGCCTTATTTTCCCATCCTCCTCGCATATCCTTTCCTTTAATCCCGGATACTGTGTCTCAATGTTATTTATAAGTTCCTTTACATTCTTACCTTCCCCTATTACCTCATCCTTACCATTTGTAAGTTTTCTGAGTGGTGTTGGAATCCTTACCTTTATTGCCATCTTAACCTCCGTTTAAATGCAGACTTAAGACTATAGACTAAAGTTTTGAGTCTTAAATCTGTGGTCTTGAGTCTTGTGTCTGAAGTCTCGGGTCTTCAGTCTTTAATCTGTTTTTTATCTTCTTTCTATCTTCAATCTAAAATGATTGTCTTCCTTTTTTACCTCAACAATCTTATGCCCCTCTTCCTTAACGCTTTTCGGGACATTCTGAATAGGTTCGCCGTCATCTATAATAACCTCAAGCACCTGACCCTTTTCCATTGTTTCCAATGCAAGTTTTGTTTTAACAAAATTTATTGGGCATAAGACATTTCTTAAATCAAGGGATTTGTCAATCTTTATATCCATTTTATACTCCGGTAATTATTGTTGCATCACTGAATGTATTTTTCATAAACTCTATATAACTTTTTAATCCTATTCTGTCAATGGTTGTTCCTATCCTCTCTCCCTTTTTGCCGTTTATCTTATACCACTCAAGCGTCTTTTCTATTACATTTGAAACTTTTTCATCAGGGATAAATACCGCAGCATCATTTGCCTCCCGCGGGTGTCTGCCGTGCTTACCACCGACCCTTACAAAATGCCCGTATCTTTCTGCCTTCCATGATTCTGTAGGACATGCCCTTATGCAGTCTCCGCAGTATATGCACTTTGCAGGGTCGTATATGGGCTTGCCTGTTTCAGGATGTGAAACAATCGCACCTTCTTTGCAAGCCCTTGAACATATTGTGCATCCTGTGCATGTATCCTCATCCCATGCCGGCTCAACAACACCCTGAAACCCCAAATCAGCCTCCCTTGTCCTGGCACAGTCAATAGGGCATCCTGAAAACGACATTTTAAACTTATGATAGGTTGATGTACCGAAGAATTTTTCATCAACCATCTCAGCCATCTTTTGTGTATCCGTAAGACCATTCGGATTGTATTCACAGCCGCCGCACGCAATCGGAACCCTGACCCTTGGGCCGCATGATGCAACCTTATGCCCAACATTTCTCAGGTCAGCAACCAATGCGTCAAAGTCTCTGTAGTCAACATACAGAATCTCAAGGGACTGCCTGAAACTCAAATGCACAACACCCTTTTTGCTGTATTTATCAGCAATCCTTGCAAGTTCTATCAGTTTCTTTGTGGTAAGCCTTCCTCCGGGGCAGCGGAGCCTTACTGTAAATAAATCCTTCTGCCTCTGCTTGATAAAACCGCCGGATTTGAGTTCATTAAAATCTACCTTAACATCCTGTCCTTCTTTCTTGACAGGAATTCGGGTTACCTTGTCTTCTATAAAATGGTCTGTTATGCTCATATTTTATCTCCTTCCTCAAAAATGTAGGCACGAATTTATTCGTGCAAATAAAGCACGGTTGAAACCGTGCCTGCAAAATTGGTTAGTCTTTCGCATCATAAACCTTATTCTGCTTTTTCAGTAGTTCATCAAAATCAGAAAGTTTTGCATCAATTGTCATAGAAACAGTTAGCCGTCCTGCAAGTGCCTCCTGTGTCTTGAGTCCGTTGCCTGTAATTGATACAACTATTGATTCATCCCTTGGTATCCTTCCCTGCTCAATGAGTTTTCTAGTAACCCCAAGTGTTACGCCGCCTGCTGTCTCAGTAAAGATACCTTCTGTCTCAGCAAGAAGTCTGATTGACTCAATAATTTCCTCATCTGACACATCCTCTCCCCAACCGCCGCTCTCCCTCATCACCCTTGCAGCATAAAAGCCGTCTGCCGGATTTCCTATGGCAAGGGATTTTGCAATTGTATTCGGTTTTACAGGCTTTATAAGTTCTGCACCTTCCTTCACTGCTGTGGTAATCGGGGCACACCCTGTTGCCTGTGCACCATAGACCTTTGTACCAAGATTATCAATAAGTCCAAGTTTGTGGAATTCCTTGAATGCCTTCCATATCTTTGTGATAAGGGAACCTCCAGCCATTGGCACAACAATATGCTTTGGGAGTTTCCAGCCCATCTGCTCTGCAATCTCATAGCCGAATGCCTTTGAACCCTCTGCATAATAAGGTCTTATATTTATATTTACGAATGCCCAGCCGTACTTGCCTGCTATCTCGCTGCACAGCCTGTTTACTTCGTCATAGTTACCCTTTATTGCAACAAGGTTTGTGCCGTAAACAAGCGTGCCTAAAATCTTTGTCTGCTCAAGGTCATAAGGGATGAACACATAACTTTCCATACCGCAGGCAGCAGCATTTGCAGCAACAGAATTTGCAAGGTTACCTGTAGACGCACATGCAACAACCTTAAAATCGAATTCCAATGCCTTTGATATTGCTACAGCAACAACCCTGTCTTTAAAGGATAATGTCGGATAATTTACCGCATCGTTTTTCAGATATAACTCCTTTACACCGAGAGCCTTCGCAAGGTTTTTTGCCCTTATCAGAGGGGTATAACCTACATCAAAACCTACTGCCGGCTCACCGTCTATCGGCAGGAGTTCTCTGTACCTCCACATATTCGGCTGTCGTTTTGATATTATATCCCTGCTTACTGCCCTTTTGATCTTCTCATAATCATAATTAACCTCAAGGGGACCAAAGCAGTACTCGCATACATGCAAGGGTTCTTTCGGATACTCCTTCCCGCATTCCCTGCATTTAAGCCCTTTTACATAACTCATATCCTGCTCCTTATTGTTTCTTTTGATGATTTGCAAAAAAAAACCCCTTCTTGAAATCAAGAAGAGGCTTTTATTACCTAATCTTATCTTTCAAGGCTTTTTAATCACAAACCTTGCTGGAGTTAGCACCTGCCGCCCGTTTGCAACAGGCCGGTTGCTGTGGTTTCACAGGGCCAGTCCCTCCACCACTCTGAATAAGCATATATCTATATTAAATTGTGTGTTAATTCATAATACAATTCTACTCAAGTTGTCAAGGATAAATTTATTACAGGATTTATTACAGGATAAATTTATTGCAAGCGTAGACCATTATCCATTGCCCAAAAATAGACTTTGATTTTTGGGGAAACTTGCAAGTTGCCTGCCAGACGAGGCAGCGGACAATTTTTACGACGAGCCGTATGTTCACCGATACGGTGAGGAGTAAAAATTGTCCGATAACGAAGTATGGCAGGCAAATCGCAGGTTTGTAAAATAGCGAGGTTTTTAATCGCTATTTTACGGATTGTTTTTAATATTTACAATCCTGATACCTTTTGATAGGCTAAAAAACATGGGTGCACTCCGCATTGCAATGGCACAGATAAACCCTACTGTTGGCGACCTAAGGGGTAATGCAGAGAAGATATCAGGATTTCTTGACAGGGCAATCGGGCTTGACATAGACCTTATTGTATTCCCTGAACTTGCCATCACTGGCTATCCACCTGAAGACCTCCTCTTAAAGCCGCAGTTTGTAAAAGGAAACATAACATTTATAAAGAAAATAGCACGAAAAACAAAGGGTATCACCGCAATTGTAGGTTTTGTTGACAGTATGGGAGATATCTACAATGCTGCTGCTGTTATACACAACGGTGAGATAGCAGGGGTATATCACAAGATGTTTCTCCCTAATTACGGTGTATTTGATGAGGAGAGGTACTTCCATGCAGGCAAGACACCACTGAACATTGTCCTCAATGGTATCACAATAGGGATAGGTATATGTGAAGACATCTGGCACCCTGAAGGACCTGCAAGGGTTCAATCTCTTGCAGGGGCAGAGGTTATTGTAAATATAAACGCCTCTCCGTATCATATGGGTAAGGCACGGTTCCGGGAGGAGATGATTGCTGCCAGGGCTGCTGACAACGGTGTGATAGTTGTCTATAATAATATGGTGGGTGGGCAGGACGAACTCGTATTTGATGGACAGGGAATGATAGCGGATGAAAAAGGTAATATCATTGCAAGGGGTAAGGCATTTGAGGAAGACTTCATAACCGCTGAACTGGATGTTGAAGGGATATTCAATGCCAGTTTGCACGACCCGAGGAAACGAAAGGAAAAGATTGTCCTTGAAGTAGAAATAAAAAAGGTGAAAGAGATAGTCCTCCACACAAAACCAGGAAAGAGAAAAAAATTAAAAAGGCTGGCTCAAGTACCTATAAATCCACCTGAACAGATTGAAGAGGTATATAAGGCACTTACCCTGGGCACTAAGGACTATGTCAGGAAAAATGGTTTTAGTCATACTGTTGTTGGTTTAAGCGGCGGCATAGATTCATCCCTTGTCGCTGCAATAGCAGTTGATGCGCTCGGTAAGAGTAATGTTACAGGTGTATTTATGCCTTCCATGTACTCGTCAGGGGCAAGTTCAGAGGACGCAGAAAACCTTGCAAAGAATATGGAGATTGAGTTCCTTACCATCCCCATTCAGGAAACATTTGAAAAATATCTAACCACGCTCTCCAAAACATTTAAAAAAATTAAACCTGATGTCACAGAAGAAAATATACAGGCAAGAATAAGAGGGAATATCCTGATGGCTCTTTCTAACAAATTTGGATGGCTTGTGCTTACAACAGGCAATAAGAGCGAGATGAGTGTAGGTTATGCCACACTCTACGGCGATATGGCAGGCGGCTTTGCTGTCATAAAGGATGTGCCCAAGACACTTGTTTATAAACTTGCTGAATACAGAAATAAACTCAAAACTCAAAACCTTGCCCTTGCAGGTTTCAAGCAGGGGTCAAAACTCAAAATTAATGTGTTAATCCCTGAAAGGGTTTTAAGAAAGGCACCTACTGCAGAACTCCGCCCGAACCAGACTGACCAGGATACACTGCCGCCATACGAAATCCTTGACTCCATATTAAGGACTTATGTGGAAGAAGATAAATCATTTGAAGATATAGCGGCAATGGGTTTTAATAAAGGTATTGTGAAAAAGGTTATAAGGATGGTTGATGCCTCTGAATACAAACGGAGACAATCGCCTCCCGGAATAAAAATAACACCGCGTGCACTGGGCAAAGACAGGAGGATGCCGATAACAAACAGGTATAGAAGTTATTAATGCCTCTAATAAAATGTCTAATTTCTAAATCCTAATTCCTAATAAAATGTCAAATGTCAAAGATAAAGGCATTGGAAATTTAGTCATTGGATATTTTATTAGAAATTAGATATTAGGATTTAGGAATTATTTATAACTATATGATTCAGTTATACCATGTATATAAGAACTATAATGGCAGCAGTCCTGCACTGACTGATATATCGTTTGTTGTGGAAAAAGGTGAGTTTGTATTCCTGACAGGTCCGAGCGGTGCAGGCAAGACAACCCTCCTTAAACTCATTTTCTGTTCAGAGAAACCAACAGGCGGCCAGATAATAATAGATGGCAAAAATACTTCAAGGTTCGGCACAAGGGAGATAGCAGAACTCCGGAGGAAGATCGGTTTTATATTCCAGGATTTTAAACTGCTCAGCAATAAGACAGTATATAAAAATGTGGCATTGCCCCTTGATATTATCGGACATCGCCCAAGAGAAATAAAGAAAAAGGTTTCGTATGTGCTCTCGTACCTCGGGCTACAGCACCGTGCAAATTATAAACCCCTCTCTATATCAGGAGGAGAACAGCAAAGGGCATCAATCGCAAGGGCGCTTGTAAAAGAACCGACCATACTACTTGCAGACGAACCAACAGGGAATCTTGACCCTGCACTCACGAACAGTATTATGGAATTATTTCTGGACATAAATGCAAAAGGGACGACCGTTGTAATAGCAACGCATGACAGCAGCCTTATTAAGAAGTTAAATAAAAGGACAATAACGCTTGAAGGCGGAAAGGTAATACAGGAAAAAGAATGACAATATCCCTCCTCATAAGACGAATCCTGTTCTTTGTAAAAGAGGCATCTCATAACATAAAGGGCAACCTCTTCACAAACATGGTCGCAATATTTACAATATCCCTTGCCCTGACCATCCTGACATCATTCGCTGTATTCTTTATCAATATGGAGGACATGCTTGACACATTTGGCGCAGATGTTCAGGTAATCGTATACCTGAAAGAAGATATCAGGTCAGACAGCACTTCCCCGATGAAAGAGAAGATAAGAAGCTTTACAGAGGTTGACAGTATAAATTATGTCTCAAAGGAAATGGCAATTCAGGTTTTCAAAAACGAACTCAAGGGGCAAAAGGGGATACTGGATGAACTCGGCGCAAACCCTCTCCCATCCTCATTTGAGATAGGGCTTAAGAAACCTTTCAGAAATTCTGACGGCGTAAGGACAATCGTTGCAAAACTAAAAGTGCTGGAGGGGATAGACGACATCCACTATGGACAGGAATGGGTGGACAGGTTCACTGCATTTTTAAGTTTTTTTAAGGCTGCCGGACTGATTATAGGTGTATTCCTACTTATATCAACGATCTTTATAATCTCCAATACTATCAGGCTTACTGTATATGCAAGGAAGGAGGAGATAGATATCATGAGGCTTGTAGGTGCAACAGAATCTTTCATAAAAACACCCTTTTTTATAGAGGGGCTGTTTGAAGGATTGGCAGGCGCAATACTCGCCTTTATTATGTTCAATGCAGTAAGATACATGCTGCTTAAGAACATCCCTGCGTCTTTCAGCAGTCTTATAAATATACCTTTTCCAGTAACGGATTTTATGATAATATTATTGGGCATTGGTACTGCTATGGGTGTTTTCGGGAGTTTTATCTCCCTAACAAGGTTTTTAAAGCAGGGTTAGACAAATTGCAGGACGGTTTAAAGAAAGTCTTTAAATATCAAGTAATCATAACCCTCTGTCTTCTGCTGACACCTCTCTATGTATATGCAAAGGGGGGTCAGAAAACCAAGCAGGAGATTATTAAAAAAGAGAAAAAACTGGAGACAGTAGAAAAGGAGATACAGACAAAAAAACAGGAACTTGACATAATAGGCAGAAAAGAGACCTCTGTTTTAACCTCGCTGGATGAACTTGAAAGGGAACTGGCAAAGAAAGAGGACGAACTCGCAAAGATAGAAAGCAGCCTCAAAAGGCTTAAAACGAGGATAGATATTACAGACAGACGGATAATTGAACTCTTAAGGGAGAGGGGGCGTATATTACACTTACTCAGGAAAAGGGTTGTATCAATGTATAAGATGAGGGGCGGCGGTAATTTAAGAATCCTGTTTTCTTCCAACTCTTTCAACGACCTCTCAAAAAGGTATAAGTATATTAATCTGGTTATAGACTCCGATGTCAGGCTCCTTGAGGAGTATAATGAAAACAAGGATGTCCTTGAGGGTGAAAAAAGGAAACTCGAAGATATGCGAACTGATATGCTGTCTATAAAAAGCAGTGTAGAAGCAAAGAAGAGGGATATCGCTCAAGAAAAGGGGAAAAGGGTTGCACTCCTGAATACCATCAGGAAGGAAAAGGACTTACATTTTTCAGCAATAAAAGAACTTGAAAAGACATCAAAAGAACTCCAGACATTTATAGACGAATTAAAGAAAAAACAGGAAAGTGAAAAGGAAACAGCAAAAGACAAAGATTATGCGGTAAGGGATTTAACCCCTTTCCCGTCAACAGGGTTCGGTGCAATGAAGGGCAGACTCATGATACCTGTGAAAGGTAAAATCGTTTTATTATATGGTAAGGTCGAGCACCCGAAATTCCATACGACAACCTTCAATAACGGCATATCTATTGAGGCATCTATTGGAACTGATGTAAAATCAGTTTACAGGGGTAAGGTAATATATTCAGGCTGGCTGAAGGGTTATGGAAGGATTATAATACTTGACCACGGGGACGGCTTTTATACACTGTATGCCCATCTTTCAAAGGTATTAAAGGAACTGGACGATATAGTAGAAAACGGGGACGTCATAGCAGAGGTAGGTGATTCGGGCTCTTTGGAAGGTCCACGACTATATTTTGAGGTGAGGTATAAAGGGGTGCCGAAGGACCCCATGATATGGCTTGCACATAAAAATTAAGGAGGAATGTAAAGACATGAGAATTGTAAAAGGGATTTTCGGGCAGAAGATACTACTATTAACTGCTGTTGCTGCGGCAGTTATAATATTTACCGGAGGTATAAGTTACAAGGTATCCGCAGTCCCTGTAAAGGCATATGAGAATATAAGGATTTTCACGGATGCACTTGCAACTGTGCAGGAAAATTATACAGAAGAGGTTAACCCAAAAACACTTATATACGGTGCAATAAAAGGGATGCTCCAGAGCCTTGACCCGCACTCGTCATTTATGCCGCCTGAAGACTACAAGGAGATGCAGGTCGAGACAAAAGGGAGTTTCGGCGGCATAGGGATAGAGATAGGTGTAAAGGACAATATCTTGACTGTTATATCCCCAATTGAGGATACACCTGCATTCAGGGCAGGTTTAAAGGCAGGTGACAGGATAGTCAAAATTAATGATACGCATACAAAGGACATGAGCCTGACAAACGCAGTAAAACTGATGAGGGGACCGAAAGGTACAAAGGTTACAATATATATTATGCGGGAAGGTTTCAAGGAACCGAAGCCGTTTGAAATAATAAGAGATGTAATAGAGGTAAAGAGCGTCAAATTTAAACCGCTTGAAGACGGTATTGGCTATATAAGGATTACACAATTCCAGGAAAGGACCGGCAGCGACCTCGAAGACGCCTTTAACAAACTCGGTTCAAGAAATGAGAATTTCAAAGGGCTTATACTTGACTTAAGGAACAATCCAGGCGGACTCCTTACACAAGCAGTTGAGGTATCTGACAAATTCCTCAAATCTGGCATGGTAGTTTATACAAAGGGGAGAATTGCAGGACAGGATATGAAATTTGAGGCAAAGGCAGAAGGGACACAGCCTGACTATCCGATAATAGTTATTGTGAACAGCGGGAGCGCAAGCGCCTCTGAGATTGTTGCAGGCGCTTTGCAGGACCACAAGAGGGCTGTAGTCCTCGGAGTGCAGACATTCGGCAAAGGTTCTGTGCAGACTATAATCCCGCTGAGCGACGGTTCTGCCTTAAGGCTTACAACTTCAAAATATTATACACCATCAGGCAGATCTATCCAGGCAAAGGGCATTGAACCTGATATAGTGGTTGAGGACCCGAAAGACGGCGGTGCAAGAGGCATTTTGAGGGAAAAAGACCTTGAAAGACATCTTGAGGCAGAAGGCGCCGCACCTGAAAAGGATAAAAAGATAAAAGTTGAGGAGAAAACCGAAAAGGAAAAGGGTGATGCAGAAGATATACAGTTAAAAAGGGCTGTAGAGTATCTCAAGAGTTGGTATATTTTTAAAGACATTATGAAAAAGGCATCGTAGTTCACGCCCAAAAATACCCCGACCCATTGCTCCGCAATGGGTGCCCCGTGTGTTGTCGCTGCGGCTTCTTCGCTCAACATACTATGAAAGTATGCCTCGCTTGAAGCCTTGCTCCGCCTTGCATCTGGGCATTTTTGGGTGTGAACATCTTGTGCATTAGGCACACCGCAATTTTGGAAAATCCTTAAAATGGGTAATAATAAAAAAAATAAAGGGCATTTGAAAAGGTCAAATGCCCTTACTTTTGGAATTGTTATTGGCATTGCAATAGTTATAATCTTTTTTAAATATTATGGTGAAAAAAGAAGTGTTGAGCCCATAAAAAAAGAAACAATACCTTCAACAGCACCTCCCTTTGCAAAACCAGAAGAAAAACCTGCTGGAGTTGAACCTCTGCCAGAGATTGTAGAAAAGACAAAACCAAGGATAGCAATAGTTATTGATGACATGGGTCAGGACATAAAGCACCTCAGGGAACTAATGGACATTGACATGCCGATAACAATAGCAGTCATCCCGTTCTTACCCCATTCAAAGGACGTGGCAGAAGAGGCTAACAAGGCAAATATGGAAATCCTCCTGCATATACCAATGGAACCAAAAGATATGAAGAACCACAGCCCTGGCAGGGGTTCTATTTTAACAACCATGTCAGAGGCTGAAATACGTGAGCAGGTCTTGAGGGATATTGATGCAGTCCCGCATATAAAAGGCGTAAACAATCACATGGGATCAAAATTAACAGAGGATGTAAAACACATGAGGGTGGTGTTGAGTGCAGTAAAGGAAAGAGGTCTTTTTTTCCTTGACAGCAAGACAACACCGAATTCTGCTGTAAAGAGAATAGCAAAGGAGATAGGATTGAACATGGCAGAGAGGCAGGTATTCCTTGATAACGAGCAGGATGTTTCATATATAAAGAGACAGATAAACGATTTGATAAAAAAGGCGAAGAAGAATAATTCGGCAATAGCAATAGGGCATCCGCACCCTGCAACATTCGCCGCAATAAAAGAGATGTCACCGATAATAAAAGGTGAAGGTATAGATGTTGTACCTGCCTCATCACTGGTTACTGACCAATGAATAGACGCACTTTCTTAAAAAACCTGTCAGTATTTTTTGCCATTGCTTCCTGCAGAGGAATACCATTGTTTAACTCCATTCCGGCAGTATATGGCAGAAACAGGACTGCCCCGCTAATATATTCAAACTATGCAGAAAGCATAGGTGAGGCATTCGAGGGTGAGAAACTCATATACAACATAGGCTTTTGGCTCTTTGAAAAGGCTGCAATAGGCAGGATGAGCCTGAAAAAGAACGAAAATGGCGGCTATACCGCTGTATTGGAAGCAGAGACACTTGGCGTTATAGGCTGGGTAACAAGATACCGCAAAGACACATATATAACCCATATGAATGAAACCCCTGACGGCAGGAGGTTTATTACAAGTGTCTTTGATAAAACCATTACAATAGGCACAAAGACAAAACGCACTGTTACCAATCTAGACTATAAGAAGGGGCTTATGAAATGGAAGAGGTGGACAGGGGATAAGCAGGAGGAGGATAGGGAAGAGGAAATACCGCCTGACACCATATATGACGACCCGCTTGCCGCATTTTACAACTTCCGCTTTGGCACATACGGACAAATTGAGGAAGGCAGAGAATACCATATACCTACATTTCCCAAAAAAGGTATAAAGACAATGTATGTAAGGATTGCCAAAGCAGAGGAAAAAAATAAAAGGATACACAGCGACCCTGATGATGTTGACTATCTTGCAGATATTATAATAGACAAGGAATTATTCGGTTCGCAGACAGGCAAGATTGAGGCGTTTTTCACAAAGGAAATGATACCAATGGGCGGCATTGTAAAGGATTTGATATTCTTCGGCGATGTAAGGGGCACGTTGATAGAGATGAGTTCAAGGGTCGCGCTGAAGAGAGACCTCCCGCTTTAACAATTACCTGCTGTTCCTTACCAGAAGAATGAAAAGTACTGCTGAAATAAAGCCTGTAACTGCCCCGTAAAAGAATGTTGCCTCTGCACCGATTTTATCCCACAAAATGCCGCCGATTATGCTTGCTGGCAAAAGTGAGATTCCAACAACCGTATGATAGACTCCGAATGCAGTTGCCTTCCTTTCAGGTGGTGCGAGGGTTGCAAGATAGGCACGTTGTGTGCCTTCGCTCATGCCTTTGAATATGCCGTAAAGACAGAAGAGCGGTAGGACATAGAATGAAGAGTCTGCAATACCAAAACCAAAATAAATAAGTGCGTAAAAAATAAACCCAAGTATAATCATCTTTCTCATGCCTATCTTATCCGCAAGTATCCCTAAAGGCATTGATGAAACAGAATATACAAGATTGAACATGAGATAGATTATCGGGATATATTCCTTACTCACCCCCAGATTTTCTGCCCGAAGTATCAAGAATGCATCACTTGTATTGCCAATGGAAAAGAGTGCAATCACGACTATATAGTGCCTGAAGTCTCCATTAAAGTCTTTGAATGTAATCTTCGGCAATTTTGCAAGTTCATCTCTTGTTTTTCTCTTTTCAGTGATAAAGAATACTATTAAAATTACCGCTATAATGCCCGGTATCAGAGAAAGCCAGAAGACAAGTCTAAAATTATTTGCAAATAGCAGGAGTATAAAAAAAGCAATGGCAGGTCCTATAACAGCGCCGATTGTATCCATTGTCCTGTGAAAACCAAATGCCCTACCGAGATTATTTCCATCTGCAGAATCTGCTATTATTGCATCCCTTGGCGCTGTCCTTATGCCTTTGCCGAACCTGTCTACAAACCTTGCAAAAAGCACATGGAACCATGTTGTTGATAATGCCGTTACAGGCCTGCTTAAAACAGATACACCATAGCCTATAGCCATCAGAAGTTTTCGTCTGCCAAGCACATCAGAAAGATAGCCTGAAAAGACCTTTAAGATGCTGGCTGTAGATTCTGCTATGCCTTCTATAAGACCTATTGTGGTTTTAGTTGTTCCAAGGACAGTTGCAAGAAAAAGCGGGACAAGGGGATATATCATTTCAGAGGATATATCCATGAAAAGACTTACAAGACCGGCAACAAAAACATTTTTCTGGAACCCAAAGATTTTCTTATGTTCTGTTTTACTGTTCAAAGGCTGAAACATTCTACACCGTTATCTATCTATGTCATCGCCGTTTATATCAACTATATCCTCTGAGTGAACAGGCATAAACCACTTTTGGGCTATGAATGTTGGGATTACTGCGCTTGCCACAACTACTCCAACAAGAACAGAGTACTGCACCTGATTTATAAAACCTGCATTTAAACCAAATACACTCGCTATTGTTCCAAAGGTAAGTCCTGTACTCATCAAAAGTGTGGTGTACATACTTCCACCTGGGATATATCTTTTTGCAAGAAAATAAACACCGATAAACTTGGCCGCTATCTTGAGGAGAAAAAGGATAACAAAGAGCCCAAATGCGGATAAAATAAGCGGCAAAGAAATCTTCATTCCGCCAACAACAAAAAATATTGGGGTAATTACTGCATAGGCAACTGTTCGGAGCCTATTCCGAACTACCTTTGTCTCAGATGTCTCGGTAAAATGTCTTGACATAAAAAGTCCTAATACAAATGCAGGCAGAACCGCATGCCCATCTCCCATGTTTGCAAAGTATATAAAAATAAGGATGAGGAGGAATATATATTTTATTTCTGGCTCAACTACCTTGTTCTTTAGTTCAGGATTGTCAAAGATATAATGAGAAAATTTAATTGCAAAGATTATTACAATAATAGAAATCGATATAAAGGCAAAGGTATATAGAGTAGGTTTAATGAATAATATACTCATTGCAAACGCAACCCCCATATCTGTTACAAATGTAGATGCCATTATCAATTTACCAATCTCCGTCTTTGTTAAACCTGTTTCCACAAGAATTGAATAAACCACGGCAAGGGATGTAGTGGACAATGCGGTTCCTGCAATTAGTGATGCGGATAGTGACCAATCTGCAATATGATAGGTATAAAGAAAAACCCCAATAAATGGAACCAAAAAAGAAAATATACCAATAAAAAAACTTTCCTTGAATTTCTCCTTCATCAGCCGGGTATCAATTTCAGTTCCTGCCAGAAATGTTAAAATAATCCCGCCAAAACCTGCCAGATATATCATCCAATCCTCTGTCTTAAGTCCCAGATTCCCTGCAATGGCTCCAAGGAGTATCTCTATTATTGCTACGGATAATCCAACCCTTAAAGAAATCAGACTTGAGATAAAGACTAATAAACCTACAACTAATGGAATAAAATCCGCCTTCATGTCAGCCTCCTCCTTTTGGGGACAGATTTTAAATCTGTTCCCAATAATTTGTAGGAGTCATCAGCCATTAAAGCGGTTAAAGGTGAACTCCATCACCTATTTGATGGCTTAAATAAAACGCATTAAATACTTGTGTTTTATTGATTATGATGCGTAATTATTTATGACGCTCTATATAAAATCGCACCAGAAAAACTATCAAGAAAAATATATCCTTTTAAATCCCTTTTTACCAACCTTAAACAGATAGTTTTTGCCTGTGGGTATTTCCTTTCTGCTGTCCGTAATCTTCTCACCATCAATTGTCACACCGCCCTGTTCAATGAGCCTCTTTGCCTCAGATGTAGAACCTGCAAGACCTGCCATTACCACTGCCTTTGCAAGCCAGATAAAATTACCATCCTTTTTTAAGATTATCCCTTCTATATCATCAGGCAGGCATTTGTCTCTGAATACTGCATTAAATTCCTCCCTTGCCTTTTTAGCAGCATCACTGCCGTGATACCTTTTTACAATCTCCTCTGCCAGTTCCTCTTTTGCAGTCTTAGGATGAACATTGCCTTTCTTTACAGCCTCGAATCTGTCATCTGTAACATCACTTAAGAGTTCGTAATATTTTATCATAAGTTCATCAGATATAGACATTACCTTACCTAACATATCCTTCGGACTATCGGTAATACCTATGTAATTTCCAAGGGACTTACTCATCTTCTGTACACCGTCAAGCCCCTCAAGAAGCGGCATTGTTATAACGATCTGCGGCTCCTGACCAAATTCTCTCTGCAGTTCCCTCCCTATAAGGAGATTAAACTTCTGATCTGTTCCGCCTATTTCTACATCTGCGTTCAATACAACTGAATCATAGCCTTGTATGATAGGATATAAAAATTCATGTATGGCAATAGGACGGTGTGAGGAATATCTCTTATGAAAATCATCCCTCTCAAGCATTCTGGCAACTGTGTGCTTTGCTGCAAGCGATATAAGGTCAGAGGCATTTACCTTGTTCATCCATTCGCTGTTAAAAACAATCTTTGTCCTTTTCTCATCAAGTATTTTAAAGACCTGTGACCTGTAGGTTTCAGCATTCTTCAAGACTTCGTCTTTTGTAAGCGGTTTTCTTGTCTCTGATTTGCCTGTCGGGTCTCCTATCATACCGGTAAAATCACCTATAAGAAAAAACACTTCGTGTCCGATTTCCTGAAACTGCCTAAGTTTGTGTAAAAGGACGGTATGCCCCAGATGCAGGTCAGGGGCAGTAGGGTCGAAACCTGCCTTTATCCTTAAAGGCTTGCCTGTCCTGAGAGATTTCTCAAGTTTTTTTATAAACTCGTCTTCAAGGATAATCTCAACAGCGCCCCTCTTTATAATAGACAACTGTTTGATGAGAGCGGTATTATCCATATAGGTTCAGACTTTTATTTTAATCCTTTCGATGCTATTTGCAAGACCTGTTTCAACATTTATTGAAATCACAACACCCTGAAGTTCAATATCCTTTGTTTCAACCTCAAATTTTTTCGGCATCTGGGTTAAAAACCGCTGGATTATAATATCCTTTTGTATGCCTATTACAGAATTTACAGAACCTGTCATGCCGGCATCTGTTATAAATGCAGTGCCGTTTGGGAGTATCCTTTCATCTGCTGTCTGAACATGGGTATGCGTCCCAATAACTGCACTTACCATACTATCCAGATAAAATGCAATCGCAGCCTTTTCTGATGTGGTCTCTGCATGCATATCAACAATAATTATATTTGTTTTTTCTCTCATTGATTCAACTATTTCCTTTCCAACCCTGAAAGGACAGTCAAGGGCATCCATAAAAACCCTGCCGCAAAGATTAACAACTCCAATATTATAACCTCTTTTTGTTTTGAATATAGTTGAGCCAGAACCAGGGACATTGGGAGGATAATTTGCAGGTCTCATAAGCCACTTCCTGTCCTTTATATAATCAATAATCTCCTTCTTGTCCCAAATATGGTTGCCTGATGTTATAACATCTATACCTGAATTGAGAAGTTCTTCTGCGATCTGAGGTGTAATACCAAACCCCCCTGCTGCATTCTCACCGTTTGCAAGCACAATATCAGTAGAATATCTGGCAGTCAGGGTAGGCAGATAATCTCTCACGGCAATCCTGCCGGGTCTGCCTATAATATCGCCGATAAAGAGGCAGTTGACAGTATTATCTGGCATAATCAACTGCCCTTGCTTCCCTTATAACAGTAACCTTTATCTGACCAGGGTACGAGAGTTCCTTTTCTATCTTCCTTGCAATATCCTTTGATAATACAACAGCGCCCTCATCAGAGATTGTTTGATTGCTTACAATAACCCTGATTTCTCTGCCTGCCTGAATTGCATATGATTTTTCAACACCAGAAAATGATGTTGCTATTTTTTCAAGGTCTTCAAGCCTTTTTACATATGTCTCCATCATCTCTTTTCTTGCACCTGGTCTTGCAGCAGAAAGTGCATCTGCTGCCTGAACAAGTATGCCCATTATTGAAGCAGGATGATCATCGTGATGCTCTGTAATTGCTGACACAATCTTTGGCGATTCGCCATATTTCCTTGCTAGATCACCGCCAATGGCTGCATGCGGGCCTTCAACCTCATGGTCAACTGCCTTACCGATGTCGTGCAGGAGTCCTGCCCTTCTTGCCTGTTTTGTAGAAAGTCCAAGCTCTGCAGCCATTATGCCGCAAATAAATGCAACCTCCATTGAATGGACATATACATTCTGGGCATAACTTGTCCTAAACTTTAATCTGCCAATAAGTTTTACAATATCAGGATGTATTCCGTGCATTCCTGTGTCAAAAACAGCCCGCTCACCTGCCTCTTTCATTGTTTGTTCAATCTCCTGTTCAACCTTCTCAACAACCTCTTCTACCCTTGCAGGGTGTATCCTGCCATCTGCTATAAGCCGTTCTATTGTAATCTTTGCAATCTCTCTCCTTACAGGGTTGTGCCCTGAAAGTATAACAGCCTCAGGCGTATCGTCTATTATTATATCAATCCCTGTTGCAGCCTCTATTGCCCTTATATTCCTGCCCTCTCTTCCGATGATTCTGCCTTTCATCTCATCATTTGGAAGATTAACAACAGATGTAGTCCTTTCTGCAACATATTCACCAGCATATCTCTGTATGGCCGTAGCCATTATTTCTTGCGCCTTTTTATTGGCATTCTCTATTGCCTCTTCAGTAATAGCTTTTATAAGTTTTGCAGCATCATGTTTTGCTTCATCCTCCATAGATTCTATGAGAACCCTCTTAGCCTCCTCTGATGACATCCCTGATACCCTTTCAAGTTTAACCTTTTGCTCGTTCAAAAGTTCTGTGTATTGCCTTTCTTTTTCCTGAACAATCTTATCGCGATTGACTATATCTTTCTCCCTCTTAAGAAGTTCCGCCTCCTTTTTATCAAAGAGTTCTATTTTCCTGTCAAGGTTTTCCTCTTTGCTGGAGAGCCTTTTTTCCAGATTCTGGAGTTCATGCCTTCTCTCCTTTATCTCCTTATCCAGTTCTATCTTACCCTGATAGAGTCTATCCTTTGCCTGAAGGTTTGCCTCCTTTTTTATATTTTCCGCATCTTTATTTGCCTCTTCAATAATGGACTGCGCAAGTTTTTTTGCATTCTCCAGACCTGCCTCTACAAATAATCTGCGGATGATATAACCTATTAAAATACCAACAGCCAAGACTAAAACAGATATCAATATTACATTCATTATTTCCATCTTATATCACTCCTTTCTGATTCGGATTTTTTTTATAACCTAAAATTATTACCTGTTCTGATTATCCGTCTTTCTGTTATTATCATATCCATACTAACATCGTGACTTTCAGTAGATAGTGTTTTTACAACCTGAAAATCAAATGCAAGACCGATTAGTATTGCATATCCCTTTAGACCAAACAGAACCTTATCATAATAGCCCTTGCCATAACCCAGCCTGCTGCCAGAAATATCAAATGCTATGCCCGGCACAACAACAGTATCAAATTTTTTGATATCTGGCATATCGCATTTACCAACTGGTTCATGGATATCGTATGAGCCCGGCTCAAAATCATTCTTTCCCTTAACTTCTACAAACTTGAGTCCTCTATGCCCTTTATATTCATTGACAACCTTTGGGAAATACACATTCTTACCATTAGCAATCGCATGGTTCATTATACTATCTGTAAGCACCTCATTTTTAAAACTTGCATAAAGCGCCAGTTTTTTAAAAGTCTTGTATGAGTTTAATCGCAAAAATCTTTTCTGAATTATGCTGCTTATCCTGAACACATCTTCAAAAGACATTTTTATACGCTTTAGAAGGATGACATTTCGCAAGGCACTCTTATCATTTGCAGCAGTGTCCACAATTTTTAGGAAAGGCTAATGATAAGGTTTAAAGAAGGGATTATAGCAAAGGATATACAGATGTATCGGTTTAAAGTTATAAAGTTATAAAGTTTATAAAGCTCATAAAGTTTATAGAGTTCCTAAAATGTTCTTTAACTCTATGACCTTCAACTTTATGAACTTTAATTAACTTTAATATCACTATGTTTTTCATTTGAATTGCCATTTACTTTATAACTTGTAACTTTATGAACTTTAAACTGCCAGTAAACATATCCTTTTTTTTGTATCTAACCCTTTTAACCTTCTTTAAAGCCCAACCCATCGTTTTCAGATGGGTACTCTGCCTTTCTTACCTCTCTATTCCTATTTAAAATTTTATCTCCCCCGCTGTAATGCCGTGTCAGCAGTCTATTCGAACCTATAAAATAGGTGGGTGCCTTAATTAACTGCTTTCGACTTCCCGTCCAGCAGGATTGTCGGCTGTCAGTCAGGGAAGGCTCCCTATTTGATGGTGTTGGTTCTGAATATTCTGCTAATCACGAACATAGCAGGGGAAAGTTCAGTCCTCCATGAAAATCTTTTTATCTAACAGTTCAATAAGTCTTCCTGTCCTCGATTCGATCATTACAAGCCTGTTCTTCGCCTTCATGTAATCATCCGCTATATTCATCGCTGTGAGCAGTGCAATATCAAGTTTGGATGCAGCCTTTGCATTCCCTTTTATTTCGTGTACCTTACCGTTTACATAGTCCGCTATATTTTTAGTATATTCTTCACCTTCTTCATTCCTGACTATTAGTTTATGCTCTAAAATTTTGACTTCAACAGGGCTGCTCAATTCATACCTCTTTTTATATCATGCATTCTGCATCAAACCATCTATTTTCCCCAGTATGCCTTCTACCTTCTCCTTAATTAACCCTTTTTCGCTCTCTATCCTGTTCAGCCTCTCTCTAACCTTCTTTAACTCCTCTTCTTTGAATTCCAGTTCATCAGCAAGTTTCCTGTTCTCCTCTCCCAACACCTCATACATTTTAATAAGGCTGCCTACCTTCTGCTCAAGGGCATCTAGCCTGTCCAATCCCATTTGCCATTTTCTCCATTAATACAACCGCAATAAATGTCTTTATACTGCTTAATAATAAACCTTTGGCAAAAAAAAGTCAATATGCGTATAAATTACCATAAGGCCGAAGCGATGTCGGTATAATCTTCTTAAAACAGCCGCTCATTACATCAGAAAGATTTAAATTGAAATCCGCACAGTATTCTGCAAGATACCCTTTAAGGACAGCAATATCATCCTTTATTGGCTCATGTATGCTGACCTCTGCACCGCATAGTCCTTTATCAACATTACCCCTTATAAATATCGTCCCACCGTGCATACCTGTCCCAAGATAGTCGCCTGTTATATGCCTGTCATCACGGTTATCCAGATTCAGCAGTATAAGCACACCGCCTGCCATGTATTCCCCAAAAAAGTCCCCTGCTTTCCCCCCGGCAATAATTACAGGTATCTGCTTCTTATATCCCTTCATATGTATCCCCACCCTGTAACCAACATCACCCCTTATATGCAGTTTGCCGCCGCGCATGCCATAACCAAGCACATCCCCTGCATTACCGTGCACAACAACCTTACCGCTGTTCATTGTATTGCCGATATTATCCTGTGCATTGGCCTTTATAATAATTGTAGGGCCGTCCATAAATGCGGCAAGGTCATTGCCCGGCACACCCTCAATAGTGATTTTTACATCGCCCTGCAGGCCGTCTCCGATATAATACTGCCCGTTGACATTTTTGAGGAGTATCTCCTTCTCGCCTTTGGAAACAACCTCCCGCACCTTCTGATTTAATTCCCTGTAGTAAACCCCTTTTGCGTCTATTGTAAGCATGTTTCTCCTTAAAAACCGTGATGCGTGTGCGTTGATGCTTCGGTGGGACAGGCATCTTGCCTGTCATCACAGGCTGGAAGCCTGCGCCACTACGGTTCTTTTTATCTCCCTGCCGGTTTAATACCTAATATGTCAAGTGTCTGCGCATCTAGTCCGACACCGCGGAGCCTCTCCCTGCTCCCCCTCAGGCTCTCAACAGCATTTATACCCAGTGCGCCCAGTATCTCCTTCAACTCGTGGCTCCATGCGTGTATCATATTTATAAGCCTCTCCGAATAAACCTCTGGGTCAAGTCTTACAGTGAGTTCAGGTTTCTGCGTTGTTATACCCCAACTGCAGTTACCTGTATAACACTTACCGCAGACTGTACACCCCATTGTTATAAGTGCTGAGGTTCCGAGTGCAACAGCATCTGCACCAAGTGCTATTACCTTGGCGGCGTCTGCACTGCTCCTTATCCCACCTGCTGCTATAATTGATGCCTCATTCCTTATCCCTTCCTGCCTTAACCTGTCATCTACTGCTGCAATTGCATGTTCTATCGGGATACCGAGGTGGTCTCTTATTATTGAAGGTGCAGCGCCTGTCCCGCCTCTGAACCCGTCTATATACACAATATCTGCGCCTGCCCTGACAATGCCTGATGCGATAGCAGCGACATTATGGACAGCAGCAATCTTTACTGAGACTGGCTTTGCATAATCGGTTGCCTCTTTTATCGCAAATATCAACTGCCTCAAATCCTCTATGGAATATATATCGTGCTGCGGTGCAGGAGAAAGTGCATCTGTGCCAATAGGTATCATCCTCGTCTTTGCAACATCAAGGGGTATCTTCTCACCTGGCAGATGTCCGCCTATACCAGGCTTTGCACCCTGACCTATCTTTATTTCCACTCCGACACCTGCATTAAGGTAGTCAGGATTTACACCAAACCTGCCTGATGCGACCTGGACTATTATATTATCCCGATATGGGTATATATCCTCGTGCAAGCCGCCTTCGCCTGTATTCATTACAATCCCAAGTTCCTTTGCAGCGATCGCAAGGGTCTTCTGCGCATTAAGGCTTATTGAGCCGTATGACATCGGCGCAAATATAAATGGCATCTCGAGTTTAATCTGGGGCGGCATCTTTGTCTTGAGTTTTTGTTTTCCATCTTTGCCCTTTTCAAACTCAAGTTTTGCAGGTTTTTTGCCGAGGTATGTCCGAAGTTCCATTGGCTCTCGCAAAGGGTCAATGGATGGATTTGTAACCTGACAAGCATCTATAAGAAGGCTGTCAAAAAGGACAGGATACGGCATGTCGCTTCCCATGCCTGTAAGAGGTATCCCACCTGTCTCTGCCTGCTTTTTAATATTCCTTATATTGTAAAAGCCCCAGTTTGCATTATTCCTGTACCTGACAGGGTTATCGAGTATGGCGATAGCCTCTTCGGGGCAGTAGTGGTAACACCTGAGGCACTTTACACACTTGAATGTATCTATCAGTACTTTGTCGCCGCTCCATGAATACACACTCCAGCCACAGTTTTGTATGCATCTTTTACACCTGATGCATTTTACCTGGTCTATCTTTGCCAGAAATTCTGGCAGCACTAAACTTCTAAACATTTAAACCTCCAAAATTAGTTAAGGAGTTGAGGAGTTCTGGGGTTAAGGAGTTTTTACTCTCTAACTCCTAAACTCATTAACTCTCCAACTCAACAATCACAGGCTCGCCTGCCCTAGGCGACCATATCTTTTCAGGGCTAGGACATATCTCCCTTATGGCAGATTCCTCGCTAGCCATATAGACGGTTTTCCCTTTTGTCGCAGCGACAAGGGGCCTCAGTTTAATCCTGTCATTAAAACCGACAAGACCATTCTTATGCCCGAAGAGTATTGAGAAAGGACCGTTCAGCAATGCACTCCCGTATATCACCCTTAAAGCGGTCATCGCTTCTTTTTCTTCATCATGCATGGTATCAACATTTTTCCAGAAGGGTGCTGCAAGTGCTGTGCATGCAGTTAGCACATCCAGACCATGCCTTCTGACAAGCAGGTCAAAAAGATACGCAACAACCTCTGTATCTGTCAGGAGTGTGAGTTTATAACCATACATCTCGAGGTATCTCTTGTTTATACCGTATGAAGAAATCTCCCCGTTATGGACAATCGACCAGTCAAGGAGTGTAAACGGGTGCGCCCCGCCCCACCAGCCGGGAGTATTTGTCGGAAACCTCGTATGTCCTGTCCATATATAACCTTCATATTCGTCAATCCTGAAAAACCTTGCAATCTCACCTGGCATACCAACACCCTTGAACACTGCCATATCCTTGCCGCTGGAAAACACATATGCGCCATCTATCTCGGAGTTTATTTTCATGACAGTCTTTACAACGAAGTCGTCGTCCTCCAGTTCAGCAGATTCCCTTTCAGCCTTTTCTGACAGAGGCTTTACAAAATACCTGTACAGGATGGGGTGGATTTTAATACCCTCCACAGGCGCTGTCGGCATCGGTTCCTTTTTCTCTATATAATAATTTTTCTTTAAATATTCTTCTGTATCCCTCTGCGCAGACGGTTCGTCATACATTATATGGAATGCATACAGGTCTTTATATTTGGGATACACGCCGTATGCTGCATAACCAGCGCCAAGTCCATTCCCCCTGTCCCTCATAAGGCAGAGTGATTTAGTTACGAAACTCCCGCTTATCCTCGTACGGTCTTTATTTATAATACCAATCAGACCGCAGCCTGAAATGTCTTTTTGAAAGTTATGACTCACAATAGCCTCCGCTCACCCAAAGACTATAGACTAGAGGGTTTTTAGCCTTTAGTCTATGGTCTGCTTTAAAGTCTATGGTCTAAAGTCTGCATTTAAAGTCTTCAGTCTTTGGTCTTCAGTCTTTCTTTAGTCTCTTTTCTCTCCTGATAAATCTTCACTATCTTCTTAAAATCTTCTGCCCCGCTCTTTGCAGCCTCAGGCAGATTCAATTTCTTTCTTGCAGATGCCGTTGGTTCGCCTAGTTTTCCTGTCTTCATAAATATATCCCAGCCCTTCTTCACCTGTGGAGGTGTTGTGCCTTTTTTTGCTGCAAGTGTCCTCATCGCAGTCATTGCATTTTCAAAGCCGTAGTGCTGGAAACATATCTCAAGGCAGTGATGGCACTCAAGACACTGCCAGATTGACTTAGACTTAAGCCATTTTTCATACTGCCCTGCGAGTATATCCTTTATAACGAGTCTTGGGTCATATCCTTCCATATTAAGACAGGATGGGCATATATGGTAACATGCGCCGCACTTTAAGCATATCTCTAATAATTTAAGGTTGAGCGATTCCAAAACCTTCCTCCAGTTCTCTGTTTAAGTCGCTGACATGGGACAACTCTCCGTTTAACCTGTTCCATTTTTCAAGAAATGGTGTAACATCAATCCTGTGAGACTCAAGACCAAGGTCTTCTTGTTTATAACCCATTGCAAGTCCGAGGAGTTCTGTAAAATAAAGTATCGGTATGCCTAACTTCTCACCTTCCTTTTCCATGAGGAATTGGTTATTGTCAAACTGCAGATAGCATGACGGACAGCACAGTGTCATTGCATCAATTCCCAGTGCCTTCAATTCTTTAAGTTTAATTCTTGCAAAATGGAGCGAATTTTCATGCTGGTCAACCCTGTCAAGCCCCTGTCCGCAGCACATAAGTTTTGTCATATGCTGCACGCTCTCAGCACCGAGTGCCTTTATAAGGTTATCAAACTTCTTAGGTTCAAGCGGGTCATCATTCTTCAGTGTATGGCTCGGCCTTATCATGTGACAGCCATAATGTATTGCTATCCTCATCCCGTTGAAAGGCTTTACAACCTTATTCTTTACAGCATGGATGCCGACCTCGTCATGGAAGAACGGGACAAGGTGACTGAGTTTATTCTTTCCTTTAAATTCAAGCCCGACCTCATGCAGTACAGAGTTTACCTTCTCCTTTTCTTTATAACTTAAATGGAGTTCGGAGTTAACGGTTGCAAGATTTGATACACATCCTGTACATGGACTTACAAGGTCAAGCCCTGCTTTATCAAGGAGTGCAATATTCCTTGCAGCAGTTAAAACCCATAAGCCGCGGTCAATGTTATTAACAAGTGATTTCTCAGGACAACATGTGAAACCGTCAACATCCCTGTATGGCAGGTTAAACCCATCCAAAACCATCCTTGTTGATTTTTCAAGAAATGGGAAACGGGATTGAATTGTACAGCCCCAGAATATTGCAAAATCTTTCATTGTAAAAATACTCCTTGAATGCCGTGATACGTGTGCGTGATGTTTCGGTGGGACAGGCATCTAACGCATAACGTTCACGTATAACGGTCTTATGCTGGTACACAGCAATCAACAGGACAGACTTCAGCGCACTTGGGTGAATCATAATAGCCCTTGCATTCCACACACACCGAAGGGTCTATAACATATATCTCCCCTTCAGTTATGGCATTTACAGGACATTCAGGCAGACAAACGCCGCATGCTACACAGTCTTGAGTAATCTTTATTGCCACTACCATCACCACCTTCCATTTATTTTAAGCCAAATTCCGGCAAAACTTATTGTATACAGTATATAATAATCAAAATTATTTTGAAAATACAAGATATTTTTTAAATCAGCGCGAACAATTTTATAACTTGTTGATTTATAACATAAATCTGAATGTTTTCTGAAACTTAAGGATTGTTTTCAGATGGGTTTTATGCTATGCAAGCATCCCCTTTTTTTCATCTTTTCTATCAGGGTCGTCCTGTTTATACCCAATAACTGTGCAGCCTTGTTTTTTACACCCCTTGCCTTCTCTAGTGCCTTTATTATCAGTTCCCTTTCGAACTCATCGGTAAGCATGTATTAAAGTCTATACCTGTTTCAGGTATGTCCTCTATGACATTAGCCGGCAGTTTGACCTGAGAAGACTTACCTTCACTTTAAACCTCTGCCAACAGATAAATTGCTGTCAGAAACAAACCTCTCCCTTTCTTCTGAAAATATCCTGACAATATTGGTATCTCCGAGTAATGTTGCTGTTTCTATAATCCTGTCAATATCAGCCAGTGCATTCTCCTTATAACTGTTTGCAGCATTTACATCATATGCCTTCTTCAGATAATCAATAGCCTTCCTGTATTCACCCTTGCCAACATATACATTGGCCAGTCCTGTCAAATCCAGTGCTATTGCCCTGCCTCTTGCCAGTTCCTTATCTATTGCCAGTGCTTTCTCAAAATTCAGCACAGCATCATCATACTTCTTTCCTGACAACATCACACTCCCTGACACCCTGTATGTGTCAGCAACACCTCTTCTGTTATTGCCTGACTCATTCTGCTTTAACGCCTCGTTTATTACCTCCATTGATTTATCCGCTTCACCTGTCGCTTTATATACAAGTGCCTTCAGATTCAGTTTGCCGCCAACAGATGATAAGCCATGATGTTTATCTATATCAATCCCCTTTTCAATATAACTGAGTGATTTATTATAATCACCGTTAAGGTAATAATAATTAGAAATAGTAGCATATGCTTCACTCAAAAGTAAAACATCACTTTCTGATTCTGCCATATCCACAGCCTCTTTTATAAATGGGAATGCAGTCTCATACCTGCCCTCTGCAATGTATGTTCTGGCAATATTAAGTTCATTTACAACTATCCCAGTTCTATTGTCTATCTTTTTATTTATAATAAGTGCCCTTTCAAAATTTTTCAGTGCCTTATTATAATTATCACTGTACTTAACACCTGCATAATTCAAATCAACTGCTTTCTGTTTTACTGCGGGTATCTTATCAACCTGTTTTGAGGCACAGCCAGCCAGAATAGTGATGAGTGATGAGTTTAGAGTTATGAGTAAAAGCAAAGGCAAAAAACCTTTGACCCACAGCCATTGAACACTCAACACTGAACATTTAACATTGTTCATCAATACCCTCTTTCAAGTCCTTCCAGAGGAACTAGTTTTATATCCTCTTTTTCAGGGATTAATCTGTTTACGGGCCAACTTTCTTTTACACCTTTTACAATCTCCCGTGTATCCTGAAGCATATTATCTGTGGCATTTAACATCTCCCTTATCCTAGGACCTTCTTCTGCAATAATACCTGTTGCCTTTTTAACATCATTCATTACCTCTTTTGTCTTTTCCAGGACATCAGGCAGCCCTTCTGCAGCCTCTTTGACATTTTCCAGAACCTTGTCCGCCTTTCCCATCACCTCAGGCAATTTTACAGAGGCATCCTTGACATCTGTCAGTATGCTGTCAATCTTCTCCAGTCTGTCCTGCAGTTTCCCTGTTACATTTTCAATATCAGTTGCAATATTTTTTGCCCTATCAACTATCGGCTCAATCTTTTCTGTTGCCATCTCAATATTCTTTACAGCCTTCCCTGCCCCTTCCAGAAGCGGGATAGCCCTATCCTCAAGCGCAACAGCCTTATCTGCTGCACGGCTTATGTCTTTCACAAGGTCTTTTACATCATTAAGGAGGCTGTCAATCCTGTCCCTCGTTCCAATTAGTCCAAATGATATCTCCTCAATATTTGAAAGCGTCCTTTTTACATTTCCGTCAGGGTCATTGATATATTCAATTATCTCCTTCACATCCCTGACAAGGGGTTTAACCTCTTTTGCGAGTTCCTCAAACCCTGCTACTTTTTCAAATGGAATTTCATCAGCACCCGCAAGGATCGCACCTGAAGGAGGACCAACGGTAATCTCTACCACTGCTTCACCAATTACACCTTCTTTCACAAGCCTCGCAACAGAACCTTTTCTTATCCATGTTTCATATTTCTTATTTATATCAAGGATAATCTTTACCCTTGCATTTTCATCCAATGCAAGTGATTTTACCTTGCCTATCTTGAACCCTGAAAGTTTTACAGGCATGCCTTCTGTAAAACCTGTTCCGCTGGGTGCAATAAAATATATGCTGTATCTTACTGCAAAAAGTTCCCTTTCCTTCCCAATAAAAAATACGACTGCCAGAAGTCCGACAATAACAAGGACTATGAAAAACCCAACCTTTTGTTCAAGATATTTAAACCTCGGGTCTTTTTCCTCTATATTTGCCATCACTCCACCAATCCCTGCTTAAAATCTGCAGGGACAAGCCTTTTGTTTTCTATTTTTAAAACCCTGCTGCATGGAATATCTGTCATCTCATCAATTCTGTCAAATGTAATGACAGAGAGCCTTTCCTTTTTTGCTGCATGAAATTTATCTATCAAATTTATCATTCCCTGTCTTTGAGCATCGTCAAACTCTTCGAAGATCTTATCATATATCATAATATCAGGTTCAATCGCCATTGCCCTTGCTAGTGCAACTGCCTTTTTTGTCTGTGCAGGAAGATGACCTGGCAAAGACCAGACATCACCTTCATAACCAACTATATCTAACAGTGTTAAAGCCCTTTTAAATATCTCATCCTCAAGATACTCAGTATGGTAATAAAGAGGCAGTGTTATATTCTCCACCACCTTTAAGTTACTTATAAGCATTGCATTTTCAAATACAAAACCAAGTCGGCTCCTGATACTGTACAGTCTGGAACGGCTGATTTTAGATATATCCTCTCCAAAAAGATATATGCTGCCATCTGTTGGTTTCAAAAGGCCTATGACAAGTTTTAAAAGTGTTGTCTTGCCGCTGCCCCCTCCCCCTATTATGGCAGCCTTTTCCCCTGAAGAAAATGCTGCATCCACGTCGCTAAAAATGCAATCCCCGTTTTCATTTATATAAGTAAGGTCTTTTATCTCTATGAGGGCAGACATTATAAGCCTATATAAAAAAGAATATCATCGTTACCATTCCATCAACCACAAAGATAAGAAAAAGGCTTGTTATTACAGCCTTTGTTGTTTCCTGCGGGATCTCTGTTATGCTCCTCCCGACCTTTAATCCATGATAGCAGCACACAGCGCCTATTATAAGACCAAAAAACAAACTCTTCAATAGTGATGCTATAATATCTGTGATGTTAATAGCCTCTAAAATTGAACTCGCATAAACATGAAAACTCATCCTCGTTCCAAAACCTGCCAGTAGATATCCACCGAGCACAGAAATCACCTCAAAATAAAAAGTGAGGATAAATATGGCAAGACTCGCGCCTATAACCCTCGGTACCACAAGATACACCTGTGGGTCTATACCCATTGCCTCAATTGCCATAACCTCGTTATTTATCTTCATTGAGCCAAGTTCTGCTGCCATTGCTGTGCCGCTTCTTGCAATGACAATTATTGCAGCAAAAAGAGGCCCTAATTCCCTTATCACAACCCAGACCATTATCTTGCCAATAAATCGTTCTCCGCCTATCTGGGGCAAAATGCTCATTGCCTCTGTAACTATAATAATGCCGAGGAGTATTGCTATCCATGAAATAATGGGAAGCGCCTCAATGCCTGTGAAATAAACCTGTTTGTACAGCACCCGTGAAGCAGCGCGCCTGCCATGCTTGGAGGAAAAAAGAAATGAACTTATAGAATATACTGCGCTGGAAATAATGCCATTTAAATCTCTTAAAGATGTTAAAAACTTTTCCCCAATATATCGTAACATTAAACCTCACATGATGATTACACAGATTTCTAAAAACGATTACACCGATTTAAAACCAATCTTTTCTAATCTGCGTAATCTGCCTTTGTAATCTGTGTAATCATAGTATCTCACCACATCTTTTTAAGTTCTGCGCCGCGGTAATAAAAAGATAGTATTTCTTCTGCAGTCTTGCCCTTTTCAGCCATATCCTTTGCGCCCCACTGGCTCATTCCAACACCGTGTCCAAAACCGCCGCCTTTGAATATATAGGCATCATTGTCCTTTTCTATGCCAAATAATATTTCCATCATATCCGCAGCGCGTCTTAAAGTTGTTCTTGTGCGTAAGACTTTACTGCCACCTTCATATGATATTAAAACCTTTATTATCCTGCCTGATTTGTCAACAACTTCAGGTTTTATATCTGTAATGCCTGATATATTTATCCCAATTGCCTTTAATCCCTTTTCAATCTCAATCCTATCCTTTTTAACAATCCATTGTCCATGCCTTTCTCCTTTGCTGTATTCATCAGAAAATCCTTGAAGATACGGCAACTGCTGATTGAATATATCCTTTGGGTCTGCTGTATGCCACCCTGAGCTTGCTGTGAACATCGCATATATCGGTCTGCCTTCATATGCAAGAACCTGCCCCATTGTGGCATTCACAGCATTTGTTGAAGAGGCTTTCTCAGCCTTTACCCCTCCATAGACTTGGCTCCTTTCATCATCCATAACATCGTAGTCCCTTTCTTTTGAATGCGCCATTTGATAGAGGACATATGTCCTTGCAGCAATTGCCTGTGCCTTCAGCGCCTCAATATGCCAGCTGGATGGAGACTCAGACGGGACAACACCGTAAAGATACTCCTCTATATTAACATAATTTATTACCTCTATTTTGTTATCCTTTAATAAAATCCTCATATCACCTCTGTATAAAAGAGGTTTTCCGCTTCTTGCAAATCCTATTGGATTTTTTGCCTTTGCTGTTATTTCCTTTGTATTTAAAGGTTTTTCATCTGCATACAACACATTGTCTTTTACTGAAAAATTGATTTTTTCATTTGCTTGCTCAATGGGATTATCTCCAAAGCCATACACTGAAATAAGCCCTTGCGATGTAATTGATATGCTGTTTATGTCTTTTAAAAGTTTGACCCTGACAAAGAGCGGAGGGAGTTCAAACGTTGAAGGAGGGGGCGGCGGAAGTTTCAGATTTTTTCTGCTCTCTTTTAAAAGAAACTGGACTGTCCCGCTGAATCTTCCTTTTGGATATTTTTTGAGATATGACTCAAGATACGGGATTGCATCTTTGAATCTTGACTGTGAAAAATATAAAAAACCTGTCCTGTAAAGAGCGGTCTCTGCAAGCGGGTCTGCCGGGAATTCCTTGAAAATCAATTCATACTCTTTTGCAGCCTCGTCAATCTTATCAAGGAATACAGAAAGGACAGATGCCATCTGAAGATGCGCCTCTGCCTTTAAATGAGGTTTGTCTGTCGTCTCTATTGCTGTTTGAAATGCCTCAATTGCCTCAAGATACTTGCCGATATCTACAAGGTATTTGCCATTATTTATACTCCACCTTGCAAAATATGTATCATCAATATCTGCCCTGTCATCTGCTGCAAATGCAGGGAGGTTTAAAAAAGGGAGGAAAATAAGATGCAGAATAAAGGTTATCCTTATCGTATATGCCTCCAAAAAAAGACTCCAGACATCAGACAATATTCAAAGTCTTAAGTCTGGAGTCTTAACTCTATCTTACTTCAGCACAAACACAACCTTTGCGCCTTCAAGGAAGTTTGTCTTCTGGTTTGCTGCAAAGATATTGCTTGCATCGTCTGTTGACACCTGAACATCTGTAAACTTAACAACACCTGATACCTTTACAATCAAAGGGTTCTTAACGCCCCTTTCAGAAAGGATTGCCTTTGCCTTTCCAATATCGTTTGTATAATCGCCCGCGCCCCTTTCAACAAGGATATTCTGCGCTATCTTTGTCGGGTCATAAAGGATTTCGCCGTTCTGTGCAAGTATCCTGTTTATAAGCGCTGGTTTGAATGTGTGCGCTGTTATGTCGAGTATGAGCGCATCATAGGGCTGGGGCGGCTGGGGCGGCACTGCAGACGGCTGATACACCGGTGCAGTTGGCATCTGGACATTTGCAAGTATTGTGGGCACTAACTGCCCATAGATTCCGCTTGGCCCATCAACACCGATCCCTACATATACTATTGCGAGTTCACTGGCAGGATCGTAAGATTCATATACCACCTTCGCACCTTTTATAAAACTCTCTGTCGTTGCCCTCACAGCATCATACTTTACAGCAGCATCATGGATGAGTGTGTCGCCGATAATTGCAACACCATCCAGTATCTCACCCATCTCCCTCAGCGCCACAACCTTCGCTGCACGCAGGGCGAGTATCCTCTTCTGTGCAGGCGAAAGGGGTCTGTCTGTCGGCGCAGCACCCTCACCCTTAACAACGAACTTGCCTGTAATGAACGCCTGGTTCGGGTCAGTAACAACCACCGGCGGCTGCTGTGCAAATGCAGGCAATGCAAACAAAGCCAGAAACACTGTTAGTAATAATTTTTCCATAAAAACCTCCTTTTGGTTAATGTGCTTTTTAGTCAAAAAGTCTTGTTTAACTTTAATAAAGTTGACGCTAAAAAATCGCACAGATGCAAGGCGGAGCAAGGCTTCAAGCGAGGCATACTTTTATAGTATGTTGAGCGAAGAAGCCGCAGCGACAACGCCGCAGATGGGCGTTTTTCAGCGTCAACTATTTAATATATATTCATCCTCTGTCTCAAAACCCTTATTGCAAGTATTGCCTCTGCACCATCAACAAGGTCATTTGGCCTGAATTCTCCTGAAAGTTCAGGCTCCATAATCCCCCTTGTTGTTGCATTCAGTGCTGCATTATACCATGCGTCAGATGGTCTCACATCAGGGAATGGCGACCTCTCCTGTCCAAAGTATGCTGTTGCAATCTTCTGGTCGCCTGTAAGTTTTATTAACACATCCTCTAATATAAGGGCAAACTCCTTTCTTGTAAGCCCTATATCCGGTTTAAAGAGAAACGCCCTTGTTGTAGGGTCGTAAACCGGCTCAAGTCCCCTTACACCCCACTTCATCATAGTCAGTGCCTCGTCCTTGAAATGGTGATTGACGACATCAGCAGGGACAAAATCAGCCTTTAATTTGTCAATCTCTGCCTTAATAGGTATCCTCCCTGCAAAGAGTTTATCAATCTTTATTTCATCAACAAGAAGGGCAGCCATATCGCCCCTGTTTACAGACTCTTTTACGGCTATTGCCTTGCCAATATCACCGAGTGTAATGCCACCCATTGCCCTCACAATCCTGTCAACCTTCTTCCATGCCCTGTCAGCCTTCTCATTCCATTTGCCCTCACGTTTCATCCCAAGGGTTTCCTGAAATTTATCCCTCGCCTTCTGGAACTCTCTTGCCTCCAGATATGCGAGCCCCATAAAATATGGCGCTGCCTCCCTGCCTTCATAGTAGAGGAGTTTCTGTTCATTTACCTGAAGAGCCATAGCATCCTTAAAGTGTCTCTCAGCACCCTTTTCATTATCATCAAGCCAGTTCTTTGTTTTTATTGCTGTAAGAACCCTTATTGATGCAATATGGTATGCGAATTCCTCTTCAGCACCCTTTATATTCTTCCTTGCATTCTTTAACTGTTCAAGGGCGTTATTAACATCAGCCTGACGGTACCCTGCATCTTTTTTATTCTTTGCCTTTTCAGCATTCACTATTGCAAGTCCGGCATTTGCAGGTCCGTATCTGTCATCGCAGTATAAAGCCCTCTCAAACTTTGTCTGAGCCTCGTCAATCTTTTTCTGCTCCAAGAGGTCCATGCCCCTTGCATAGTGATGTTGAGGATTATCCTCAGGGTCTGTGCATTTTGCAACAGGTTTTGCACAGCCTGACGCAATGATGATAAGACCCAAAAACAAAAGTCCAATTCCTTTCAGTCCTTTCATATTACACCTCCTTAAAATTCAGACTTAAGACTCCAGACTATCGACTGAGTCTTGGGTCTTTAGTCTAAAGTCTGTAGTTTTTACTTCACAACCCTTACAATATCACCTGGCTGAAATCCACTGCCTGATGTTACCTTTGCCTCTGAAACCCTTTCGCCCTGATGACCTGTCAGCATTATCTCGCCAATCTGCTTTTCCCTTTTTCCAATAACCCTCTTTGTTTCAGGGTCTATCAAATCCTGTCCTGCCCTGTAAACAGCCATTTTTGTCCCGGGCTCAAGTTTACTCCTCTCACCTGCCCTTATCATAACTGCAGACCCTTCAACAAGGACTATCCTGCCCTGAAAAGGTCTCTTGTTCAATTCCTTTACCATCTCCTCAAGCGCCTTTGAAAGCGCATCACGCATTGCGCCGTCTCTTAAACCCACATCTGCGGTTGTCTTTGAACCAAAACCAAGGAACCCGCCTGCTGTTTTCTTATACTCACCCATACCTGACTTTGCAACCAGAGACTTTCCTGTTGCAATATCAACAAGCGCATAATCAACCTGAACCCTTGCAACCTGAGTCTTTGACTGTACAATCAAAACATCAGAACCCTCCTCTGCTTCAGAGTATGCGGTTATCGCACCTGAAACCCTGAAGTCTAAATCCACAAACCCTTCTTCAGCCTTTTTCTGCCCTGTTTTAACAGCGCCTGTCTGCTGGAGTTTTATAAGTTCCTCCTGCTCTTTCATAGCATCTTCTGTTAAAGATATTGGCTCAAGCCCTGCTGATTTTAAAAGTGTTACGAGTATGTCAGTAGCAGATTCACCAAGCCCTAAAACTCTGGACGGCGTCTTGTTCTTAAACTTAATTATGCCAATCGTGTATTCAGGACCAGCATATCTTGCCCCTTCTTTCTCTAATTTCTTTGTCTGGTCTGTGACAGATACATCTTGCTTCACAGTACCTGTCGTAGTTGCCTGACATCCTGCTAAAAGCAGAATACAGAATACAGAATGCAGAATGCAGGATGAAAGCGTCCTGTCCCCTAACTCCTGACCTCTAATCTCTTTCATAATAAAACCTCCTTGTATCAGCATTAAGTGTTACTCTTTTTATTATCACGAATCACTTCAACGCACAAATTATTTTTGTGGCACAGGCCCTGCAGGTATTGGTCTCCCATACGGGATGGGTGGAGGACCACCGTAAAGTCCTCCCTGCTGTTGATAATAGCCATCCAGAACTATATCAAGCGCCTGCCCCACCTCAAGTGCAAGCGGCGCGCCAACTGCCTGCGTTATAACCTTTTCAAGCAAAGAGCCGACAAGCGCTGTGCCAACATCCTTTTCCTGTCTGCTCTCAATCTTTACCCACGGCACTTCCTCTTGCTGCGTCATCTGTTTTATTGCATCCACTGTTGACATAACATCTCCTACTGCCCCTGATTTTACCTCATTTCTTACACCAATGCCGTTCTCCCATATAACTGCGCCTGTCTTTGTATTTACCATCTTAAACTTTGCCCTTACCTCTTTTAAATTTTGAAACCCTGTAATCTTTGTATTGAAATCCATCAGCGTGCCATATATAAGGGCATCAGCCCTAACCACTTTGCCTAATTCCTGCGGCGTTGTCATTTCCAGTTGCGAGCCGAGTGTTACGCCCATCTGGTCTCTCAGCACTATATCAACATCTTTTAATGGTTGAACCTGGTAATGATATTTTGGCAGTCTCTCAGATAATTGTTTTCTCACAAATTGAGGACCATCAACACTATTTGTATTGTTTATAAGCGGCAGGACTGCAACAACTTTGATTGGATTATAAGGGTCAGGCGGCCTTACTGCCTTTTGTGGAACACAGCCCGATATAACAACTATGGCTATAAATAAAACCAGATGTCTAAACAACTTGAACCTTTGCATAATCGCCTCCTATGTTCACTACAGGTCAAAAGGTTAACAGGTTAAGAGGCTAAAAGATTAAGAGGTTTAAAACCTTTTCATCTCTTTACCTATATCTTTACCTTTTCACCTTTTATCTCCCAATACTCACTTCAATCGTATTTGAACTTGCTCCTGTAACATTCACACGGAGCGTTCCGAAATCTTTTGTTGAAATCTCATCTGCTAAAGACTGTGCATTTGTCTTTGACTCAACATCCAGCACAGCAACCCCTCCTTCAAAACTCCTTTGATGTATTGCTTTAATGCCGCGGATATTTTTCTGCAAGATAGCCTTGAATTTTGTGAGGTCAGAATACGATGCCCCTCTTACAGTCATCTGGACTATGCCGCCTGTTGTAACCTCGCTGGACCATTTTTGGGTGATTTGCTCTATGATTTTTTCCGCCATTTCCTTGCTTGCCTTTTCCAATGCCTCTGTTCCGCCGGAAACCTCTGAAATATGCCGCGCAACGCCATGCCCCCTTGAAGATGCAATCACAGCGCCATTATCAACCCTAATCGCTGATGCTGTTATATCTGCGAGATATGAAGCAACACTGCTCCCTGCTGTCCTTGGTCCTTCCTTTGCAAATGCCTTGCCTTTTATAACAACCTCTGCGCCTAGTTTTCTGCCGATTTCCCTTGCGCCTGTGTCTGTCAAATCAGCAATCCTATACGCATTTG